>Ga0115567_10007324_pt1 | contig 10466 bp, 8 predicted proteins | sample COGITO_mtgs_1204_2_FD_88679 | JGI IMG/M metagenome (GOLD analysis project Ga0115567, IMG submission 88679) | Pelagic marine microbial communities from North Sea - COGITO_mtgs_120412 | ecosystem: Environmental > Aquatic > Marine > Epipelagic | place: Germany:Helgoland, sampling site Kabeltonne... | reverse complement strand
TGGGTTCGAGCGAATCGCGTTCAATGTGATCAAGATCGCCCGGACCAGAAATGATGCACCAGTCGCCCCCATCATATTGAAGGTAAGTTGCTGGGATTCCCGGAAATTTGGCGAGCCGTGCAAACTGTTTGTCCGTATCCTTTATCGCGTTCGTCAGTTCCGACATACCTTTGCCGACAAAATAACCAGCGACAGGATTGGAAACGCCGGTCGACATCGCAAGCGTGTCATTGAGAGCCGCAAAGGCAATATCGGAGCCATCCGTTGACAAGACGTTTGCCGCGCTCAGGGTCGCCTGCCCGTGATCCGTATCCTCCCAATAATTGGGCTGAAAGGTTTGGCGTTGCATTTCGATCGGTTTGGTTTGCGCCATCGCGGGCGATGCCATCAAGCCGAACAAACTGCCGCCAAGCATAAGCAATGAGGTGAATCTGGATTTGGTCATGGATACCCTCCAATAATTTATATGACGGGAAAGTCCTCCGCCGGACATTTGGAAACTGTCTTAGCAAGAGGCTGGAGACCACTAGACACATGTCCAGTCATCCCTAGCGGTTTGACTAGTGTCGCCTTTAATTGTTGCGACGTATTCGAATGAAGACTGGACTGAGGAGGGACACATTATGACAAAGATGAATGAGCAAGACGTCTTGATGAATGGACGGTCCCTTTTGGCGATTGCCGGGCTGTTTGGATTGTTGAGCGCGGGCTGTTCAACTCAGCCCAAGCCAATTCCCTTATCAAATATAACGGGTGATACTGGTGGTCAGGGAATCTGCGTCATTGATGGCGATCCATTTGATTGCACAATAACGGATGTTACGGACGGGAGTGGCTATAGTCGTATCTGGGAAATTTCTGGCGCTTTAAACGATAAGCCTGTTGACGCTCTCCTATTCGCTAATCGTGATGGCCAATCGTGGCAGATGGATCTGACCCATGGGTCAACAAACCTGATTTCCGGGGTTGATGTGCAAGCCTTTCGTTCTGGCGGGATGGGATGCCTAAAGGCTGACGAAGGCGATAGGCTTCTCTGCCTTGATCGTCAAAGTCCGCCGTTTGCTGACATTAGCTGTCGTGACGATGGATCAGAGACTCTGGCTAGAAATCTGGATTACTGTCCCGAGCATCTTTGCGTTGTTTTGCTATTCGCGCTTTGCCTACATCTTCCCGCAGAGATTGGTTGTTCACAGGTTAGAGTTTTTAGCGGCAACAGTGTTCTTCGGCCTCATTCTGGTGACCGAAACAGTCTTCGCGATAGGCCGTTTCGAGGGCCTGGGACGTGGGTATGTCGATTTTAGACCCGCTAATATGGATGTTCCTATTGTTATCGGGTTTTTCTGGTGTCTGCTAACATTTGTGCGGCAAGTGGCAGGCCATAAAAAAGATGATAGTTTATATCAGATTTTGCAAAAATTGCTTGTCGCATTTGGATTTATTTTCAATCCTTTCCGATCCGGGACAGATCGACAAAATGAGGCCCGCGCCTGCTTCTGGGTTTCGACACTTCTGCTTGCCATCAATGCCGTGCTTGCCTTGCGGGCATTCCACTTTTTCTCGAGCTATTTGCCTGTCGACCTGCTCGTCTCATGGCTGACCGTCGGAATATTGTGTGTATTTGCATTTAACTATCTGAACTCGGTCGCGGAACGCACGACCTTGATGATCAAAAATCATTGGCGTAACAATGATTACCTTAGTGACTGTCATCAGTAGCCTGGGGTGGGCACTTCAAGGCGTGGCCCTTGACAGTTTTGAGACAGATACATTGATTGAATCCGAAACCGCCTATCGGTTCACGCCGACAAACAATGACGGGTATGTCGTCAGTCAGATCGACTGGCCGACTCTTCGACCGTCTAGTGAATTACAACTTTATCGAAATCGAGGGCCAATTGAACTCGGTTTTTCATTTCCGTTTTACGGGGAGAGCTACACACAGATTTTTCCTCATGGGAATGGGCTTGCAGGATTTCAGGACTGGTTTTTACTTGCTGATATCTTGCACGAACAATCCCACAGTCCTGTGATCATCCCTGCGGCTGTTGGCATTAAGCCAGCCGCTCACGCCTCTATCGGACCCGCAGATTACTCCGGAATATATACGGTAGAATCAGCCAATCACATCACTATTCATTGGCATGATTTTGTCAGCCAGTTTGATGATTCTGAAGCTTACAGTTTTCGGGTGAGGTTAGACCGTTCGGGTGTGATCGACTTCATTTATGATGTGATTCCTGATCAATCGTCCCCTGATATCGACATTTACAACACTGTGATCTTTCTGTCGGGCATCAGTCCTGGGCGGACACGTACGGCCTTATCACCCATTTCGTGGCTCGATGGGGATGGTGTAAAGAGTGCGAGACTTCAGCCCCTGCGACAGGATTTTGTCGAACCTCTGCAGGTGCATTTAGACGCGTATTTTAGACCGCTCGCTATCGCGCTACTATTAACGGCCTTCATAATCGTCGCTGTTTATCCTGTGCTTTTCTTGCACATGCTGATCCTACCTTTGGGGCGTCTGATGCAGGCGATCGAGCAAGTGAAAAAGGGGCGGTCAACCGCGCTAAAAACCGTTGGCCGAGATGAAATTTCTCAGATCTCGGAGACTATGAATGCGATGTCAGTGACCCTCTATGAGTTGGTCGATGATTTGGAAACGAAGGTTGAAGAGCGGGCCTCTCGGATCGCAAACCTCGCGTGGGATAATGCGCGCCTTACGGAACGTGATCGGCTGTCGGCGGAACTTCACGATTCGGTCGCGCAGACGCTGTTTGCATCCAATCTGATTTCGGACCGGATCCCGGACCAGATTACAAAGTCGCCGGACCGCGCCATTGAAAATATCGAACGTGTGAAGCAGCTTAATCAGGACGCATTAAAAGAGGTCCGGAATTTGCTCGAGGACCTTCGACCCGCTGCGATTGCCGAAGATGGTCTCTGCACACTCCTACAAAAGGTTGCGGACAAATTTTGCACTCATGCCAGTTTGACACTTGAATTTCATTCGGGTGGAAATGCGCGACTCCCTGAAAAAGTTCAGATGGTTTTTCTGCGAGTCCTGCAGGAATGTCTTCACAATATCCATAAACATGCAGAGGCGACATCCGTTGATATTGAGTGCGACGCGCTGGAGACACAGGCGATTCTTATTGTTCGGGACAATGGAAAAGGGTTTCAAACGACGAAAGTCTCAATGGGGTCGTTCGGTCTGGAAATTATGAGGGAACGGCTCCAGTCGATTGCTGCGGATCTAGATATCAACTCTGTTCCAGGTCAGGGCACGACGATAACAGTCATCTGGTTTGGAGAGACACATGTCTGATCAGTCCGACATTCGCGTTCTGATTGCCGATGATCACATGGTGGTCCGCAAAGGGCTATCTCAAGTGCTAGAAGAGCAGCCGCATATCGAAATTGTTGGCGAAGCGGAAGACGGCGAAGAGGCGCTGTATTTAGCGAAAAAGCTGAAACCCGACGTCATTCTGATGGATATCCGTATGCCAGGTATCGGCGGGGCGGCTGCGACACGGCTGATCAAGCAACAAAATTCTGATTTAAAGATCGTCGTTTTCAGTTCCTTCGTTCAAACACAGTCAATTAAGGCGATGCGTGAAGCCGGGGCGAGCAGTTTCGTATTGAAAGACGTGTCCGCTGATCGTCTCGCAGAGACGATCAGGCGGGCATTTCTCAGAGAGGAGGGGGACTGGCCAGCTATTTCTGAGCCCGAAGTGTCAACGGCTGACAATAAAATCCTTGAGGCGATGATGCGCGAAATGGGCGCGCAACAAAGAAAGGTTCTCGCTCTTATCACCAAAGGTCTTACGAACAATGAGATTGCCGATATGATGGGTATTTCCATGCCCACAGCGAGATATCACGTGAGTGCAATATTAAAAAAACTCGATGTTTCGAACCGTTCCGAAGCGGCCGCACTGGCTATTCGTAACAAGCTCATTAGCTATGCCGATTTTGATTAATCTGAGGTCTTCGGGAGTTGCCGGTTTTATCCCATCTGGCTCTGTCTGCTCCCAATAGCGTGTTGGATTGAGTGGGCTTGAGGATTGTCAGCTTAATCATCTGCGAGTGTCTATTGGTGAAGCGGCCAGATCCGACAATACACTCAATCCATGCCACTCGGTGAGTGACGCGTCACGCATAGCGTTAAACGGGATCGGTTTTTCGAGATGCCTTTGATGGTTGAAGTGGTTGTCGAGAGAGGCGTGGGTTGAGGCGAACATTCGGAGTGTCGAGGCCCGCCTGAATCGGGTCATAGAGTGCTCTTGTCGTCGGAACGGTCGGTGTTAGCGTTCTGCTTGATTATTGACATACCGCTCGGTGTTCAGGCGGTCCTGACTGCCAATATTTCGCATGGCGGCACCTTAAGCGCGGTGCTTGTCTGTCACGACCATTCGGGGTGGACCGTACCCCTTCATCGCCTTCTTCAAGACCCTAGAGCTGCCAGTTTATCGCGCGTCTTTGTGACATTGCACTCCAGAAATTCGCCCCTAACCGGCATTTATACGCTACTTGAAACTCATTGTCGTATCGGCTCTCAATTGGTTTTCTCGCCAAGCTTTGATCCGCTTGGCATATTCAATGGGGCCCTTGCCATAGGTGCCGCCGAGGAAGGTTGGTTTGTCACCGCCTACATTGCCCTCATTATTGAGGAATCCCGGAGTGCATTCGAGAAAATATTGACGCAGATCAATGGCGTGCGGGACCTGCATCTCCTCAATCCAGGCCTCTTCGGCCTCTGGGGTGACCTCGGTCGCGAGGGCGCCAGCCTCCCGGCATTGCCGGATAATGTCAGCGGCATGCTCGGCCTGAATATGGAGAGTATGCGTGTAATTGAATGCGGTTGTTCCCTGCACCGTTGCGCCGACGATATGGAAGTTCGGGAAGCCATGCGCCTGGGTGCCGTGAACCGTGCGTTGACCATCGGCCCACGTCTCATCGATTGTCCGTCCATCCCGTCCAATAAGCGCGTAGCCACCCACCTTGTGAGCGGCTGCACCGACATCAAAGCCCGTCGCGAAGATAATGCAATCAACCTCGTGACATGCGTCGTCAACACAGACTGAGTCATCAGTAATATGCGTCACGCCCACGCCATTCGTATCAATAACGTGCAGGTTCTTATGGTTCAGTGTTTCGAGGAAATCGTCACTGAATAGCGGGCGTTTACAGAGATAATTATACCACGGCGTGACACTCTTCACGCAGTCGGGGTCCTCTACGATTTCGGAGATGCGAGCGCGCAACTCTTCCATCTTCTCGAAATCAACGTCCTGAAAAATCTCATTCGGATTGACGTCTCCGCCGGCTTTCATTGCTTCGCCGATACGCTTACCGACCCGACCAAAGAAATCCGTCCAACCGTCCGCGACATCATCGCCTGTGGGATGGGCGCCTGGCGTAATATTAGCTAGAAAGTTATCGCGACGCTTAAGCAGCCATCCCTTTTCCTGACTCTTGAACCATTCCTTATCCGTTTTGCTATTATTGCGCGGTGCGAGGGCCGACGGTGTGCGCTGGAAGAGCAAAACTTCCTTGGCCGACTCTACGAGCTTAGGCACAATCTGAACAGCTGTCGCACCCGTGCCAATAACGGCAATGCGCTTATCGGCCAGCTTGTCGAGACCACCATGTGTATCCCCGCCCGTATAGTCATAGTCCCAGCGCGCAGAATGGAACATCTTGCCTTTGAAATCGCGAATACCGGGAATTTTCGGGAGTTTCATTTTCGCCAATGGTCCCTGGCTGACCGTGACATAGCGCGCGCGAATTTCATCGCCGCGGTCGCTCTGGATGATCCAGCGTTTCTGCGCTTCGTCCCATTTCACCCTCTCGACACGAGTTTGGAAATAGGTTCGGTCATAGAGGTCGTAATGCCGACCGATCGCTTGGCTATGGGCGAAAATTTCATCCCCCGTAGCATAGCGATTGGTCGGGATCGTCCCGACTTCTTCGAGCAGCGGCATATAGACATAGGCCTCAATATCGCAGCGGATGCCAGGATAACGATTCCAATACCAAGTCCCGCCGAAATCGCCGGCGCGTTCAAGGATGCAGAAATCCTCGATCCCTTTTTCGTGCAGTTCGACGGCGGTCAGGAGCCCCCCAAAACCGCCGCCGATGATGGCAACTTCAACCTCGCGGCTAACCGCATCGCGAACTATCGGCGTCTCAATATAAGGGTCATCGTCGAACGTCGCATATTCGCCGGTCGTCTCGACAAATTGCCCTTCATGTTCGGTGCGGATGCGTTTCTCGCGCTCTTCGGCGTAGCGTCGTTTAAGAGCTTCCGGATCAAAGGTTTTCATATCGGACATATCGTTTCCCCGCAGTTGTCATAACGCTTGGCAAAGCTGTGCCGGACGCGTTATCTTTTCCCACTTAATTCCAACTAGCATGCAAGCATGTCAATAGAAAACATCGGTTGATATCGTCTGTGTTCTAGTCGTTTTTGCAGGTAACCGAATGGCGAAACCGACATTGCCAAACAGAGCGTCAAGGCCCGACGGGAGCGCAGCACGGGTTGTTTTAAAAAACGCGGTAGCCTTCACGACTCAGAGTGAGGAACAGACAATTTCTGACCGCTCAGTGCTGGGTCCGAGTTTAATCTATTTCGGGAGTGAGGACGCGGTTTCCCTCAATGTGGCAAGCCCCGCTTCCGCGATGTCCACATCCTGATTCTCCACCCCGCCAGAGACACCGATCGCCCCGACAATCTGTCCGTCAATTTCGATTGGAATGCCGCCGCGAAAAATGATAACGCGCCCGCCATTGCTATTGTGAATACCGAAAACCGGACCTCCCGCCTGCGCGACCTCCCCTAATCGTGTCGTCGGCATATCGAAAGCCTTGGCCGTGTAAGCCTTATCAATCGCGATCTGTATCGAGCCGATCCATGCGCCGTCCATACGCTCGAATGCGACGAGATGGGCCCCGTTATCGACTACGGCAATAACCCCGTTGACGCTCAGTCGTTCGGCTTCCGCCCGCGCCGCACTGACGATCTGTCGCGCCATATCAAGGGTTAGGGTCATCACAACGATCCTTTTTTATGCCTTCGCTTGGCTGCCGTCCTCATAGGGAAATGAGTTACAGCGGGGTCGATACCCACCGAAGCGCCATTGGCTTATTATAGCCAGCGAGCTGATAAGCTTGCCTCTAATTTATTTGGCATTTCCAGAGACAAGATCGAGCGCGACATCAACAATCATGTCTTCCTGCCCGCCCACCATTTTGCGGCGACCCAGCTCAACAAGGATTTGACGCGTGTCGAGACCGTAGTCACGGGCAGCCTTCTCCGAATGCCGGAGGAAGCTGGAATAGACTCCAGCATAGCCGAGGCTCAGCGTTTCGCGGTCAACGCGCACGGGACGGTCCTGCAACGGCCGAACCAGATCTTCTGCCGCATCCATGAGCGCGAACAAATCGCACCCGTGATTCCAGCCCTTACGTTCGGCGGCGGCGATAAAAACCTCCAGCGGAGCATTGCCCGCACCCGCACCCATTCCCGCCAGTGACAGGTCAATGCGCCGCGCACCAGCTTGCGCGCCGACAATTGAATTCGCGACCCCGAGCGACAAGTTATGATGCGCATGAATGCCTCGCTCTGTCGCCGGATCGAGAACATCGTCATAGGCTCTCAGCCTCGCTATGTAGGCGTCCATATCCATCGCACCGCCTGAATCGGTGACGTAGACACATTGCGCGCCGTAGCTCTCCATCAACTTTGCTTGCTGGGCCAGCGCTTTCGGCTCTGACATATGGCTCATCATCAGAAAACCGCATGTATCCATTCCGAGCGCTCGCGCGGTCTCGATATGTTGGCGTGAGACATCCGCTTCCGTACAATGTGTTGCGACGCGGACAGATCGAACCCCCAAACTGTGAGCGTGCTTTAAATCCTCAATTGTTCCAATGCCGGGGATGAGGAGCGTGGTCAGAACGGCGCTCTCACAGGCGTCTGCAGCCGCTTCAATCCACTCCGCATCCGTATGGGCACCGAACCCATAATTGAGCGAGGACCCATTCAAACCGTCGCCGTGGCTGACCTCAATCGCGTCCACGCCCGCGCGGTCGAGCGCCTTTGCAATTTTCAGAACATGGTCCAGACCATATTGGTGGCGGATGGCGTGCATACCGTCACGCAAGGTGACATCCTGAATGTAAAGTGCGTCTTTATTCGGATCAAAAATCATGCTGCGCACTCCATCTGGCGTCGCGCGATTTTCTCGGCCGTCGCCAATCCTGCCGACGTCATGATATCCAAATTGCCCGCATAGGCCGGGAGGTAATGCGCCGCGCCTTCGACCTCGAGAAACACACTCGTTTTAAGTCCGACGAACTTTCCATGGCCGGGAATGTGCAGCGGGTTATTGTCGCCAAAACGCTCGAACTGAACTTTCTGCTTCATCCGGTAACCCGGAACGTAAGCCTGCACCTTAGCCGCCATAGCCTCAATGGCAGCTTCGATTGTCGCCTCGTCCGCACCCGTCGAAAGGGTGAATACCGTATCCCGCATAATCATGGGCGGCTCGGCGGGGTTGAGAATAATGATCGCTTTGCCGAGTTTTGCGCCGCCGACCTCGCGGATGCCGGCTGACGTGGTCTCTGTGAACTCGTCAATATTGGCGCGCGTACCGGGACCCGCGGACTTGGACGCAATAGAGGCGACAATCTCAGCATATTCGACTGTGGCGACGGAAGAGACCGCCGCCACAATCGGTATGGTTGCCTGTCCACCACAGGTCACCATGTTGACGTTCGGCGCGTCCAGATGGGCATCACCGTTCACGACCGGGATGACATAGGGGCCAATAGCCGCCGGCGTGAGATCAATCATGACCTTACCCGCTTTGCGAACGACTTTGTCATGGTGTTTATGCGCACCCGCTGACGTCGCATCGAAAACGAACCCGATTTCGTCCCAAATGGGCTGCTTGACGAGACCGTCTATGCCGTCATGGGTCGTTGCAAAACCGAACCGTTTCGCGCGAGCCAAACCGTCAGAGTTTGGGTCGATACCAACCATTGCGCCCATCTCCAAAATCTTGGAATTGCGCATGATCTTGATCATCAGATCCGTACCAATATTACCGGAGCCAAGAATGGCGACTTTGTTAGTCATGAATAAGGTCCTATTCCTCAGCGATCGTGAAGCGAACACTGCCCAACCCGCCAATGCGCGCCTCGAACGTATCGCCGGCTTCTGCTGGCGCCATTGCGCCGAGCGCGCCGGACAGGACAACATCGCCGGCTTGCAGCGGGTCGCCGACTTCGGCGCATTTGCGCGCGAGCCACAGCACAGCGTTCAGAGGGTTGCCCAAACAGGCTTCGCCCGCCCCGTAGGAAACGGGCGCCCCGTTTCGGTACATAATCATTGACGCCGCGGCTAGATCGAGCCCGGTCAACGGCCGTGATGGTCCGCCTAAAACGTAAAGTCCTGACGAGGCATTGTCGGCGATTGTATCTGAAATTCTTATGTCCCAGTTACGAATTCGGGAGCCGACAATCTCGATCGATGGCACGGCATAATCCACGGCACGCACAATATCAGTTGGCGTCAGATCCGCACCGTCCAACGCGTGTTTGAGGACAAAGGCGATTTCCGCCTCGGCACGCGGCTGCGCGACCTTGGACAACGGAATGACCGCCCCGTCGCCATATTCCATGTCGGCATACAACATCCCGAAATCAGGCTGATCAACACCGAGTTGGGTCTGCACAGCAAGGGATGTTAGCCCAATCTTACGCCCAACCACGCGGCGCCCCGCTTTGCGGCGCGCTTTCGTCGTGATAGCTTGCACGGCATAGGCGGCATCAAGGTCCATACCAATAAGATCACGGACGGGCTCACACGGCTCGCCTGTGCGTTCTGCGTCCAACAACCTGTCCGCCGCAGCTTGTATGTCGGCTTTGCTCACCACGATGCTCAGCTCCCTTTTTGAATCTAGCCGAACTTCGTTTTCGCCAATTCGGCGACGAGCTTGGCTTGGAATCGCATGCCATCAAGGTCGGTTTGGGTCGGCTTCAATTGACCTTGGGCGCCTGCCACCGTCGATGCGCCGTAAGGGCTACAACCGGAAATTTCTTCAAGCTGCAGTTGCCCCTGAAAAGAATAAGGCAGCCCGACAATCGTGTAGCCGAGATGGAGTAGATTTGTGATGCACGAAAAATGCGTGGTTTCCTGACCGCCATGTTGCGAGCCGGACGACACGAAGCTGGCCCCGATCTTCCCGTTCAGCGCACCGCGTTTCCAAAGCCCGCCTGTCTGGTCCATGAAAGCGGCAATCTGACTGCACATGCGGCCATAACGGGTTGGGCAACCGAGGATAAGCGCGTCATAATTCTCTAAATCATCGACAGAGGCAATCGGGGCGTCTTGATTGAGCTTGAAATGGCTCTGCTTGGCCACCTCCTCTGAAACAGTCTCCGACACACGCATGACG
>Ga0115567_10007321_pt1 | contig 10467 bp, 8 predicted proteins | sample COGITO_mtgs_1204_2_FD_88679 | JGI IMG/M metagenome (GOLD analysis project Ga0115567, IMG submission 88679) | Pelagic marine microbial communities from North Sea - COGITO_mtgs_120412 | ecosystem: Environmental > Aquatic > Marine > Epipelagic | place: Germany:Helgoland, sampling site Kabeltonne... | reverse complement strand
ATCTTTACGATCGCGGTGCTGCCAGTGCAACTGATGACGATCCGGTGGTTAAAAAAAGTGTTGTCTCCAGTGGTAAGCGCGAAATCATAATTGCGATTGATGCCGGTCACGGCGGTGAAGATCCCGGCGCCTCCGGGCCCAACCGCTTGCGGGAAAAAGATGTGGTACTGTCCATTGCCAGAGAGCTGGAAAAACTGCTGGCCAGCGACAGTGGCTTCAAGCCGACAATGGTTCGCAGTAGCGATTATTACGTCAGTCTGAAAGGTCGCCGCGACATCGCCCGTCAGCGACAGGCCGACCTGTTCGTTTCAATTCATGCCGACGCGTTCACCCGGGCTTCCGCCAACGGCGCGTCGGTCTATGCCCTCTCCACCAAAGGTGCCACCAGCACAGCGGCCCGCTACCTGGCGCAGCGCGAGAATGCCGCTGACCTGGTGGGTGGAGTGCGGCTTTCCGATAAAGACGACATCCTTGCTGGAGTACTGGCTGATCTGTCGATGACGTCTACCCTGGACACCAGCCTGAAACTGGGTGGCAGGGTGTTGTCCCATATGGATGGCGTGGCGCGCCTGCATAAATCGAACGTCGAGCAGGCGGGGTTCGCGGTATTAAAATCGCCGGATATCCCCTCAATTCTCGTGGAAACCGGATTTATCTCCAATCCCACCGAGGCCCGCCGCCTCAATACACGCAGCTACCAGCAGAAAATGGCGCGGGCGATTCACGCCGGTATCCGTGATTGGTTTGCGATGCATCCCCCGGCGGGCACGCTGCTGGCCTGGCAGAAAATGCAGGGCGACCAGCAGTACACCATCGCCCGTGGTGATACACTGTCGGGCATCGCCCAGCGCTTCAATGTCTCGATCAATGACCTGAAAAATGTCAACGGACTATCGGACACGCGTATTTCCATCGGGCAGACACTCAAGATCCCCACAACCTGACGAATACTCCGTGAAGGAGTACTGAAGAAATATGTCCCGAATACATCGCCTGAGTCCCAGGCTGGCCAACCAGATTGCCGCCGGCGAGGTGATCGAGCGCCCTGCATCCGTGGTCAAGGAAGTGTTGGAAAATAGCGTCGACGCCGGTGCAACCCGTATTGAAGTGGATGTTGAAGCGGGCGGCACCAAACTGATCAGGATCCGCGACAATGGCGATGGCATGGAGCCGGATGACCTGCCGCTGGCACTGGCCCGACACGCTACCAGCAAAATCACTTCGCTCGAGGATCTGGAGTGTGTCGGCAGCCTGGGCTTTCGGGGTGAGGCGCTGGCCAGTATCGGGTCGGTATCCCGACTGACGCTGACGTCCAACCATCACGCCCACAGCAGTGAGGGCAGCAGCGCTCTTTGTGAAGGGCGTGATATGGACGTGCAGGTAAAACCGGCGCCCCACCCTCAGGGCACCACGGTGGAAGTGCGTGATCTCTTTTTCAATACGCCGGCCAGGCGCAAATTCCTGCGCACGGAAAAAACCGAATTCAATCATCTGGAAGAGGTGGTCAAGCGGCTCGCTCTGTCGCGGTTTGACGTTGGCTTCAGCCTGCGCCACAACGGCCGCACCATTCACAGCCTCCAGCCGGCGGTCACCCAGGCCGAGTGTCAGCGCCGTGTGGCGAGTGTCTGCGGGCCGGCATTCATGGAGCAGACGATATATATTGAGCACGAACGTGCACCGTTGCGATTGTGGGGCTGGGTGGGATTGCCGACGTTTTCCCGCAGCCAGGCCGATCTGCAGTACTTTTTTGTCAATGGCCGGGTGATTCGCGACAAGCTGGTAGCGCACGCCGTCAAACAGGCCTACCGGGATGTGTTGTATCACGGGCGACACCCCGCGTTTGTGTTGTATCTGGAGCTGGATCCGGGTCAAGTGGACGTGAACGTGCACCCCACCAAGCACGAAGTGCGTTTTCGCGACGGGCGCAGCGTGCACAACTTTATTTTCAGTAGCTTGCATCGGGCGCTGGCTGATGTGCGACCGGGGCAGGACGCCGCGGCGCCAACCGCGATGACGGCGGATGGCCAGGCTGTGGACACGCTGACCGGAGAGATCCGCAGCCAGGGCGGTTTGGCCTGGGGGGCACCGACGCTGGGGGCCGAACCCGGCTCTGCCGCTGGTGCAACACCTTATCTGGTATCGTCACCTTCCCCTTCCCCGGCGAGGACGATGGAGCAAGTGCGGGGCTACGGGGCGCTGCATGGGAAAAAACCAGTGCTGCCCGAGACAGCGGCGGAAGAAGTTCCGCCGCTGGGCTACGCACTGGCCCAGCTCAAAGGCATTTACATTCTGGCGGAGAACGCCAGCGGCCTGGTGTTGGTCGACATGCACGCCGCTCACGAGCGCATCACCTATGAGCGCCTGAAGCAGTCCCGCGGCAACGAGGGCATTCAGAGCCAGCCCCTGCTGGTGCCGCAGGCCGTTGCAGTCAGCCAGCGCGAGGTGGACCTTGCCGTAGAGTACGGTGAACTGTTTGAGAAACTCGGCATGGCGGTCGATGTAGGCGGGGAGGAAAGCCTGCTTATCCGCCAGATTCCGGTAGCGCTGCGCGACTCCAATGTCGAACAATTGCTCCGCGACGTCCTGTCGGACCTGATTGAATACGGCAGTACCGACCGGATTGAAGCGCACCAGGATGAAATACTGTCAACGATGGCCTGCCACGGTTCAGTGCGTGCCAATCGGCGTCTCACGATACCGGAAATGAATGCGTTGCTGCGGGATATGGAGGCCACCGAGCGCGCCGGCCAGTGCAATCACGGGCGCCCGACCTGGACCCAGATGGGGCTGGATGAGCTCGACAAACTGTTTCTGAGGGGGCGCTGAAATCGCATGCCCTCAGCGTCATCGGAACACGCTGCTGTCAAGCCGCGGCTGATCTGCCTGACGGGTCCGACCGCGTCGGGCAAAACAGATCTGGCGATTGGGTTGGCCCGGGTGTTGCACTGCGAATTGGTCAGTGTTGACTCCGCCCTGGTGTATCGCGGGCTCGATATAGGCAGTGCCAAACCCGCCTACCCCCACCATCTGGTGGACATCCGCGATCCTGATCAGCCCTATTCCGCGGCGGCTTTTGCCGCTGACGCGCATCGGGTGGTAGCGGATATTATAGCGCGTGGAAAAACGCCCCTGTTGGTGGGCGGCACGGTGCTCTACTTTCGTGCTTTTCTGGATGGGCTGGCGGACATTCCCGCCGCCGATCCCGGGATTCGCCAGGCAATTGAAAGCGAAGCGGCGACCAGCGGCTGGCCCGTCTTGCACCGGGAGCTGCAAACGGTTGACCCGGTCGCCGCTGCAAGCATTCATCCCAATCACTCCCAGCGCCTGAGCCGTGCTCTGGAAGTGTTTCGCAGTAGCGGTGTGCCGATCAGTGAATGGCAGCGCCGACAATCGGCTGAGTTGCCCTCTGCCCGCTATGACGTGCGCCAGCTGGCCATCTGTCCCCGCGATCGGGCGGTGTTGCATCGTCGAATCGAGGCGCGCTTTGGGCAGATGATGGAGCGCGGTTTTTTACAGGAAGTCGAAGCGCTGTACAAACAGCCCCGCCTGCACGCCGATCTGCCGGCCATTCGCGCAGTGGGCTATCGACAACTCTGGCAATACCTGGACGGCGATGGCAGCCTGGAACAGGCTGTCAGCCGCGGTGTTATTGCGACCCGGCAGTTGGCCAAGCGCCAACTGACCTGGCTGCGTAAATGGCAGGGTCTGCACTGGCTGGAAACCGATGAGCAGGGGAACGTTCTGCCAGGAGCGCGGTCACATAACTCCGTGAGCCACTGTGTCGAAGAGCCGCTGCAGCAAGCCTTGAATTATATTGGGCCCAACCCAATATAGGTTCTCAGGAGTGATCTATACTATCTCCCGTGGGCAGTCGCGCTGCAGGTTGTGCGGATCGACACCGTTTATGGCGGTAAGCCTGGATGGTTGCTGGTTCACAATGGAAGACCCGATGTTGTCCTCGGCGGGGGGCAGGTGAAAGTGCCGCCGAAAGGAACAAGAGGTCATGTATTCATATTTTTGGGCTCGAGTTGAGCCGACCGAGGAGAGAGCTATGTCAAAGGGGCACACTCTACAAGACCCTTACCTGAATATTCTGCGTAAGGAACGCGTTCCCGTTTCGATTTACCTGGTCAACGGCATCAAGTTGCAGGGTCAGATCGAATCGTTCGACCAGTTTGTGGTGCTGCTGAAAAACACTGTCAGCCAGATGGTGTACAAGCACGCCATTTCAACCGTTGTCCCATCCCGAGTGGTGCGTCTGCCGATGCAGAACCCGCCCGAGGAAGATGGTGACAACAGCTAATACCCACCGCGGCGGTGCCCTCAGGGTTCGCCGCGGTTGCGGTCTGAATTGCCGAGGCGCATTTGTTTTTTGAACGACCTGAATCGGGAGAGCGAGCTGTGCTCGTTCATCTCAACCTGGCAAGTGAAGCTGAGCGGGAAGACCCCCGCGAATTCGAAGAGCTGGTGCTGTCAGCCGGTGGGGATCCTGCCGCCTACATTATGGGGCAGCGCGATGCGCCCCACCCGCGCACGTTCGTGGGCAAGGGAAAGCTGGAGGAAATTGCCGCTGAGGTCGAGGCCAACGAGGCCGAAGTTGTGATGTTCAACCACGCCCTGAGCCCCAGCCAGGAGCGCAACCTCGAAAGCGAATTAAAGTGCCGGGTCCTGGATCGTACCGGTTTGATCCTGGATATTTTTGCCCAGCGCGCGCGCACCCACGAGGGTAAGTTACAGGTGGAGCTGGCCCAGTTGCGGCACATGAGCACCCGTCTGGTGCGGGGCTGGACTCACCTCGAGCGCCAGAAAGGTGGCATCGGATTGCGTGGCCCGGGTGAAACCCAGCTCGAGACCGACCGGCGGCTGTTGCGGGTACGCATCAAATCCATTACCGCCCGGCTCGAGAAAGTGCAACGTCAGCGCGACCAGGGTCGTCGATCCCGGCGGCGTGCCGAGATTCCCACGGTGTCACTGGTGGGGTATACCAACGCGGGCAAGTCCACCCTGTTTAATCGAATGACCGAGTCCACGGTATATGCCGCCGACCAACTGTTTGCCACACTCGATCCCACCCTGCGTCGGTTGGAGCTGGAGCAGGTGGGCCCGGTGGTGCTGGCCGATACCGTTGGTTTTATCGCCCATTTGCCACATAAGCTGGTGCAGGCGTTCAAGGCGACGCTGGAAGAGACCCGCAATGCCGACCTGTTGCTCCATGTGGTAGATGCGGCAGCCTCTGAGCGCGACGATAATATCGAGCAGGTGGACAATGTGCTGGAAGAGATAGACGCCAGCGATATTCCGCAATTGCAGGTTTTCAACAAGCTGGATTTGCTGGAACAGACGCCGCGCATCGAGCGCAATGAAGAGGGTCGGCCGGTGCGGGTGTGGTTAAGCGCAATGAGCGGTGCAGGCTGTGAATTGCTGCTTGACGCCATGACCGAGCTGGTGGGTCAGGACATGGTACAGGAAGAGCTGAGTCTGGAGCCCGATCAGGGCGGCCTGCGGGCGGAATTGTACCGGATGGGTGCGGTGCAGTCGGAAAATTATAGTGACGAGGGCAAAGCCCAGCTTAGCGTTCGTTTGCCGCGGGCCGATTGGAATCGCCTGATGAAAAAAGGGCCGGAACCGTTGTTCTGACTGCATGGCGCCTGGCGCGCGGCGCGGCGTTTTGTGGAGCAGCTGTTGCACAGCGTTTGCCTGCGGCAACTAGGCTTACCAGCTCATGGAATAATGTTAGACTGCGTGCACATTAAAAGTAGGAGTCAGGTATGTCCTGGAATGAACCGGGCGGTGGTAATAACAAGCCCAAGGATCCTTGGGGCGGTGGCGATCAGGGGCCTCCGGATCTGGACGAAGCACTGAAAAAGTTGCAGGAAAAGTTCAGCGGCTTGTTCGGCGGTCGCGGTGGTTCTGGCGGCAGTAGTGGCGGCAGCGGTGGCGGTTTGTCCGGCACGCTGTTGATTGTGATAGCAGCTGGCGCACTGTTGGTGTGGGGCTTGATGGGGTTTTACCAGATCGATCAGCAGGAGCGCGCGGTGGTTTTGCGCTTCGGTAAGTACTACAGCACGGTGCAGCCAGGTCTGCAGTGGAACCCACCCCTGATCGACGAAGTGATCAAGGTCAATACCACCAAGGTACGCGCGGTGAGTTTTCGGGAAATCATGCTGACCAAGGATGAGAACATCGTTGAGATGCGCATGTCGGTTCAGTACGTCATCGACGACCCCACCAAGTTTGTGCTCAAGGTACGCGCGCCGGAGAGCTCCCTCCAGCACGCTTCGCAGAGCGCCATCCGGCACGTGGTAGGCGATACTCGTATGGACCTGGTTTTGACCGAAGGTCGCGAGCAGATCGGGGTCGATGTGCATCAGCGTCTGCAGGACTATCTGAATCTGTACGAAACGGGCATTCTGGTGTCCAAGGTCAACGTTGACGAATCCAAGCCGCCCACTCAGGTGCAGGCTGCGTTTGATGATGTCATCAAGGCCCGGGAGGACGAAGAGCGCCTGAAGAACGAGGCCCAGGCTTACGCCAACGGTATTGTTCCCGAAGCCCGTGGCCGGGCCCAACGCCAGATCGAGGAAGCCAGCGCCTATAAAGAACAGGTGATTGCCAACGCAGAGGGTGAGGCTGAACGCTTCAGCAAACTGCTGACCGAGTACCGCAAGGCTCCCGAGGTGACGCGGGAGCGCCTCTACCTCGATGCGGTTCAGGAGGTCTTTACCAACACCAGCAAAGTCATGGTGGACGTCGAAGGTGGCAATAATGTGATGTATTTACCACTGGATAAAATGACCGGAAACTCAGCGGCAAAAAGCAAATCGGGTTCGTCGCGTATCGACAGTTCCAATATCCGTGAACTGACGGATGCGGTGGCGGAACAATTGCGCCGGGACGACGGCGGAACCAGTACTCGCAGGGGAGGACGCTAAGATGTCAGGACGCAATATGACCGTCATTCTCGCCGCCGTGCTGCTGTTGTTTATCGTCAGTAATTCGATATTTGTGATCAAGGAAACCGAGCGTGCGGTGATGCTGCAGTTTGGTGAGGTGGTCAATCCGGATATCCAGCCAGGCCTGCATGTGAAAATTCCCTTCGTCAACAACATTCGCAAGTTCGACGGGCGAGTGTTGACCGTAGACTCACAGCCCGAGCGTTTTTTCACCCAGGAAAAGAAAGCGGTGATCGTAGACTCTTACGCCAAGTTCAAGGTGGCGGATACCACCAAGTTCTATACCGCCACCAACGGTGAGGAGCAGCGTGCCATGGGGCTGTTGTCCCAGCGCATCAACAACGGTCTTCGCAACCAGGTGGCGGTGCGCACGATTCAGGAAGTGGTTTCGGGTGAGCGCGACCAGCTTATGGAAAATCTGGCCACTGATCTGAACAAAGTGGCTTTGAGCGAGCTGGGTGTTGAGATTGTGGACGTGCGGGTCAAGCAGATTGACCTGCCACCGGACGTCTCTGAGTCCGTTTACCGCCGGATGAATGCCGAGCGTGAGAAAGAAGCGCGGGAGCACCGCTCCCAGGGGCAGGAGCTGGCGGAAGGTATTCGGGCCGCTGCTGACCGGGAAGTGACCGTGCTGGAGGCCAACGCCTATCGCGACGCGGAGCTGATCCGGGGTGAAGGCGATGCCACTGCAACCGGCATTTATGCAGAAGCCTTTAACAATGACCCTGAATTCTATTCCTTCACCCGCAGCCTGCGTGCCTATCAGGACGCCTTTCACGGCAATGGCGACATGATGTTGCTGCAGCCGGACAGTGAATTCTTTCGCTATCTGAAAGATTCCAAGGGCGGCAAGTAATACCCAAATAATCACAGATGCCTTTAGTGGTGTCTGTGGTAGAATTCCGCAACCGTGGGATTCGGGGTTTGCTCAGCAAACCCCGAACTCGCGGTTTTTTTATGCACTGGACGTGCCGGGCCGCGCAGGCGGTATATCGTGGGAGTAGGGTGTGGATTTTTGGCAAGTGCTTCCGGTCGCGTTGGCACTGGTGTTGATCATCGAAGGCGTGTTGCCCTTTCTCAGCCCCGCTAGCTGGCGCGAGATGCTGGCGCTCGTTGGGCAAACGGAAGATCGCGTCATTCGCAAAATTGGCCTTGGCAGTATGCTGGCGGGGCTCCTGATACTGTATCTGGTGAACTAGGCAGGCTCTAAATGACCAACGTGGATCGCTGGCAACTCCCCGACGGGGTGGAAGAAGTGCTCCCGGCGCAGGCGACTGCGGCGGAACATTTGCGCAGGCAACTGTTGGACTTGTACCGCAGTTGGGGTTACCAGCTGGTAATTCCTCCGCTGATGGAATTCACCGAATCACTGTTGATCGGTCTCGGTGCCGACCTGGATCTGCTGACCTTCAAGATGACCGACCAGCTGAGCGGGCGCACCCTCGGGGTGCGAGCAGATATTACCCCTCAAGTGGCTCGTATTGACGCCCACAGCCTGGCCGAAGCCGGAATTACCCGTTTGTGCTATGCCGGCTCAACCCTCCACACTCGACCCCAGACCCCCACCGGTTCACGCTCTCCGATTCAACTGGGGGCGGAATTGTATGGCGACAACAGCCTCGCGGCCGATGTGGAAATTATCCGCTTGATGTTGGCGACCCTGGAGACGGCAGGGCTGGCTGAAATCACTCTGGATCTGGGCCATGTAGGCGTTTACGGAGCGGTACTGGAAGCGGCCGGGCTGGATGCCGACCGTGAAGCGGTCGTGTTCGACGCCCTGCAGCGCAAATCTTTGCCTGATCTGGAACTCGCCCTGGCCGATGTCAATGGCGGCACGCGTGGTCTGATTGCGAGCCTGGTGGATCTTCATGGCGACGAATCGGTTCTGGCCCGGGCCCGGGAGCTGTTTGCCGACTGGGCTCCCGGTGCGCTCCCGGCGATTGCTGCCCTGCAGGACGTGGCCGCCGATATCCGCCGGCAGCGCTCCGACATAGCCATTTATTTTGACCTGGCCGAATTGCGTGGCTACCACTATCACACCGGTATGGTGTTCGCGGCTTATGTTCCCGGACACGGGCAGGCGCTGGCCAATGGTGGGCGCTACAATGACGTAGGTAAGGTGTTTGGTCGCGCGCGACCGGCCACGGGTTTTGCCACCGACTTAAAAGCTCTAATGGCGCTGTTGCCTACTGATAGCCCGGCCTCTGCTGCGATCAGCATGCCCGATACAGATGACCCGGCCCTGCAGGCTGAGGTCGACAAACTTCGCACTGCCGGGGAGGTCGTGATCAATTGCCTCTCCACCGAACCCGACCCGCGCTGTGACCGCCAACTGGTGGAACAGCACGGCGAATGGGTTGTGCAGCCCCTGAACATTGACCAAGCAACGAGTTGAAATCCGCATGAGCAAAAATGTAGTCGTCCTGGGCACCCAGTGGGGAGATGAGGGCAAAGGCAAGATCGTTGACCTGTTGACTGATCAGGCCAGCGCCGTAGTGCGTTTCCAGGGTGGTCACAACGCCGGTCACACGCTGGTCATTGACGGCCAGAAAACTGTCTTGCACCTGATACCCTCCGGCATATTGCGCGAGCATGTACAGTGCCTGATCGGCAACGGTGTTGTGTTGTCTCCCGAAGCCCTGCTGAAAGAGATCGGGGAGTTGGAGGCCAAGGGTGTGCCGGTGCGTGACCGCCTGCGCATTTCACCGTCCTGCCCGCTGATTCTGCCCTACCATGTGGCACTCGATCAGGCCCGCGAAGCGCGGCGTGGGGAAGACAAGATCGGTACTACAGGACGAGGAATTGGTCCGGCCTACGAAGACAAGGTGGCCCGCCGCGGACTGCGTCTCGGTGACTTGCAGGACGAAGCGCGTTTCGCCCGCAAGTTGCGCGAGGTGATGGAATACCACAACTTCCAGCTGGAGCACTATTACCGTGTGGAGCCGCTGAATGTAGAACAGGTGATCGCTGAGACCATGGCGCTGGGTGAGCAGCTGCTACCGATGATGGCAGACGTCACATCGATTCTGCATCAGTGCCGCACCAGCAATGCCAAGATCATGTTTGAAGGGGCCCAGGGTTCGCTGCTGGACATCGACCACGGCACCTACCCCTTTGTAACCAGCTCCAATACCACCGCCGGCGGCACTGCTACTGGTTCAGGCTTTGGCCCACTGTATCTGGATTACGTATTGGGCATTACCAAGGCCTATACCACCCGGGTGGGCTCCGGCCCCTTCCCCACTGAATTGTTTGACGCCACCGGTACTCATCTGGCTGAAAAAGGGCACGAGTTCGGGGCCACTACTGGCCGTCCGCGCCGCTGTGGCTGGTTTGATGCCGTCGCGTTGCGCAATGCAGTCAACATCAACTCCGTATCGGGTTTGTGCCTGACCAAACTCGACGTGCTGGACGGTCTCGAGAGTATTCAGATCTGCGTGGGCTACGCCGATGAAAACGGCAATCTGGTGCCCAACCCGGTGGATTCAGATGATTACGAGGGTCTGGTTCCCGT
>Ga0115567_10007318_pt1 | contig 10470 bp, 12 predicted proteins | sample COGITO_mtgs_1204_2_FD_88679 | JGI IMG/M metagenome (GOLD analysis project Ga0115567, IMG submission 88679) | Pelagic marine microbial communities from North Sea - COGITO_mtgs_120412 | ecosystem: Environmental > Aquatic > Marine > Epipelagic | place: Germany:Helgoland, sampling site Kabeltonne... | reverse complement strand
CCGGGCAGTCATCCGCGCCGTTTCTGGAACCCTTCCGCGTACATTGCGTTGTGAAAATGAACTCGCTTGTGCCCAACCGGCTCAGAGTTCAAGGAGGACGTAATGCTTTACTGGGCTGTTGTATTTTTGATAATCGCGCTGGTCGCCGCGATTTTCGGCTTTGGGGGAATTGCATCAGCATCTGCCGGGATCGCAAAGATCCTGTTCATCGTCTTTGCTGTGCTATTCGTCATCGCCCTCATCATGCAGCTTGTACGAAGATAGCTCATCGCAGACCGATAACACAACCCGAATGCCGCCCCAGACTGAAGGGGCGGCATTGGCATATCGAATGCGCTCAGGCCGTTTTCAGTGTTTCTGTAGAGGAAAAGAACATCGCCTGACCCACTGCGGATCGCACTTGGTCTTCGCTATAGGGCTTGGCAATGACGAAAGCAGGCTCGGGTTTGTCCCCGGTCAGCAGACGCTCCGGGAAGGCCGTGATGAAAATGACGGGAATATCGCCAATTTGCTTTAGCAGCGCATTGACGGCGTCGATACCGGACGAATTGTCGGCCAGTTGGATATCGGCAAGGATCAGGTCGGGTATCTTTTTCAGACCCAACTCGATCGCTGCATCGCGCGTTCGGCCGATTCCGGTGACGTTGTGACCTATGGACGTCACGATACTGTGCAGATCCATGGCGATGATAGCCTCGTCCTCGATCAGCAGGACATTGCCCGCCATGCTGTCTTCGATTTCGCGGCGGGCCGCGTCGATCAGGTCTTCGGCATCCTCTTTGCTGACGTCCATGATCTGCCCGATTTCCTGAGGCGAGAATTCTTCGATGGAATTGAGCAGAAGCGCCTGCCGCGTGTCCGGCGTCAGGCGGCGCATGTGATCTTGCGCGGCTGTCTCAAGACTGCGCGGCACCGGAGTATCGGACCCCTCTTCAGGGGCGCCGGCGCTCTGCCAGACGAGTCGGAACGCCCTGAAAAGGGCGACGCGCGGAGAGGGATCCCGTGCGTAGGACGCGCGGTCCATCAAGATCGCCTCAAGAGTGGCCGTTGCGAATGCATCGCCACTGGTCTGGCTGCCGGTCAACGCGCGGGCGTAACGCCTGAGGTAGGGAAGGTGGTGTGCGATCTGCTGCGAAAACTCCGCGCCCGCGTCAGTATTACCCATCGTTGCTCCGTGATTTTCTCTATATTTTTTTAACTTCTCGGAACTAACCTAATGTGTGGGCGTTTGGTTCCAGCTTGCGCACAAATATAAATCGAAGGTTAACTTTATGGACTGTCAGGGGTGAGTATGACGAGCAGCGCAGACGAGAACGGTGCCGTTGGCAGACAGCGTCATAAGCCATCGAAAATAAGCCAGATCGACGACAACCTGAAGCGCGTCTACAAGGAGATGCTGGACGAGGACGTGCCGGACCGATTTGAGGAACTGCTGAAACAGTTGCGTGAGCAGGATAAATCATGACAGCCAAGACAGGTGCCGGCGGTGACGGGCACATGGACCCGCGCGAAGAGATTGTCACGCATCTGAAGCCTATGCGTGCATTCGCGTTGTCGCTGACGCGTGATGTGGCGCGTGCTGACGATCTGGTGCAGGACACCGTCGTCAAGGCGTGGACCAATATAGATAAATTTACCGTTGGCACCAACATGCGGGCGTGGTTGTTCACCATCTTGCGCAATACCTTTTATTCCGAGCGCCGCAAGGCCAAGCGCGAAGTCGCCGACGTCGATGGGGCCATGACCGAGCGGATGTCCGAAAAACCGGCCCATGACGGCATGCTCGCGCTGGCGGATTTCCGACGTGCCTTCGACCAGTTGCCTGCCGAGCAGCGCGAGGCCCTGATACTGGTCGGCGCGCAGGGCTTTGCCTATGAAGAGGCGGCGCGCATGTGTGGCTGCGCTGTCGGCACGGTCAAAAGCCGCGCCAATCGTGGCCGCAAGCGCCTTGCCGAAATGCTGGATATGCACGAGGACGAAGCGATGGAGTTGACCGATCAGGCTACGGTTGCCGTCATCAGCCGTAATCCGGGCATGTGATCCGCGTGGATCAACCGAAACCGCAAAAGGCGATCGTACCGGAGGAGGGTTGGCAGGCACTGCGGCGGCGCAACGCCCTTTTGCCGCGCATCGCGCTTATGCTGACGCTGGCCCTGCTGCCGCTCGGCATTATCGCGGTTGCCCAGACCCAAAGTGCGATCCAGACCGCGCGCGAGACGTATCGGGCCAGCCTGAGCGCCCAGACGTCCCGCCTGATCTCGTCCGAGAGATAAGCCATCCAGAACGCTCGGGGCATCACTCAGGGCCTCGCGGATGCGTTGGCCGTGTTGGGGCCCAGTGACAGCATCTGCGCCGATCTGATGAAATATTCGGCCGAGCGAAACAAGGAGGTGGTCTTTCTGGGCTACATCGACACCCAGAGGCGCTCGGAATGCAACAATTTCGGCGTTGCCTATGATTTTTCGCAAATCGAGACGCTCAACCGTGCGATGGACAGCGAGGATCTGTGGGTCACCTACAATCCCGTCGGCGGAGCGAGCGAGATGCCCGTCGTTATCATGCAGCAGCCGATCTACAGCGCGCAGGGTATCTTTCGCGGATTTGTTTCCCTGTCGATGCTCAGCAATACGATCAGATCGGATCGCGGCTCAGATCCGATGGCGCGCGGGGCCGTGATCGTCACCTTCAATTCCGTGGGAGAGGTTCTGACCTCCGACGACGTCGAAGGCGGATATGAGGATTATCTTCCGCTTGAGACGCCGCTTACGGATCTGGTTGGAAAAGGCAGTCAGTTGTTTGCCGGCGTTGCCCGGAATGGCCAGACACGTGATTTCTCGGTCATTCCGATCCTCGAGGGCAAGGTCTATGCACTGGGAAGCTGGAAATCCGTCACGCCGCTGATGCGCGAACGGGCCTTCTCGACCTTCACGTTGCTGTTTCCTATCCTCATGTGGCTGATCAGCCTGATCGTCGCGCTCATGGCCATTCGCCTGCAGGTGATCCGCCCGATCCGGATTCTGGGCCGCCAGATGCGTGATTTCGCGGAAGGACGGCGCGTCTTTCGCAGCGAAGCGCTGGACAATGCGCCCAGCGAATTGCGTGAAATCGGCGAGACGTTCTCGACCATGGCGCGCAAGGTCACGCGCGACGAGGCAGATCTGGAAAACACCGTCCACGAGCGCGACGTGCTGATCAAGGAAGTGCATCACAGGGTGAAGAACAACCTGCAACTGATGTCGTCGATCCTGAACATGCAGTCGCGCAACGCGTCCAACACCGACACGCGCAGCGCCCTGCGCAAGGTTCAGGACCGGCTGACCAGCCTCGCTGCGGTCCACCGCGGTCTCTACGAGACGCCTCAGGTCAGCCAGGTACGGGTTGACACGCTGCTGGATGGTCTGCTGGGGCAACTGGCCAAGCTGGGCGATGGCGGAGATACGCCGCTGGACGTCGATCTGCAACTCGAGCCAGTGACGCTGATCCCCGATCAGGCCGGTCCGCTGGCGATGATGGCTGCCGAAGGGTTTACGAACGCACTCAAATACGCGACGGCTGGCGAGGACGGGAGGCGCCTCATCCGCGTGCGCCTTTATCCACATTCCTCCGGGCCGGATATGGTGATGTTCGAGGTCGCAAACACGGTCCAGAGCGAAATCCGCGCCGAGACAGAGCAGGGTCTGGGCCTCAAGCTGATCCAGGCGTTCTGCGCGCAGCTGGACTGCCGCATGAAAAGCAGCGAGGAAGAGGCGGGTTGGTACGCGATGCAGGTCTGCTTCAAGATGCAGGAGTTCACGCCCGAGCAGCACGCGCCCCGCGTTTGACCGCGCACCCCGCTCCGCTGCTGAATCGGCGAACCCGATGATCAGGCAGCTGTGATTTGACGGCATGGACAACTCGTCTGCGACCGGCTCCCCCGCGCTTTGGCTGATTGAATCCTGGCGATTGCAGGGCGCTGCAAGCGCGCGGGCGTTCGACAGCAGACGTTAGTCAGTCGAAGGACACGGCGGCGAAACACCGCATAGCTCGGGCATGTCGCCTGCTATGGCGTTTTGGTATTATATAGGCGGCGCTGATCCGCCTTCCGGTCGGTATAGGCGCCACAGAAATGTTCTAAAACCTGATCGAGGCCGGCGCCATTCAGCTAAGCAATCAGACCGTCCGGATTGCAGTCGGCGGTGGGTGCCGTCGGTATGGCGCGCGCTCTGTCTTGCCGCATCTGCAATCAGACCCTCTGGCACTGCAGGATCAAAGCGTCGATTGCTCAAACTTGGGCCTCTCAAGTGCCAGAACGCGGCCGATCAGGACAAGGTGATCTCCGGCATCGATCAGGTTGTGCCGCGCACATGCAAATGTGCAGAGCGTGCCGCCAAGCAGCGGAATGCCCCCGTGCCCTTCGTACCAATCGATCTGTGAGAATTTGCCCGCCGACCGGGATGCGAATAGGCTTGGGACATCCGTTTGATCGTCGGTGAGCACGCTGATCGCGAACTGATCCGCACCGGCGATCGCATCGCAGTCAGCGGCAGACTTTGGGACGCAAACCAGAAGAAGCGGCGGATCGAGCGTAATCGCGGTGATGGAATTGACGGTAAAGCCGCAAGGCGTGCCGTCCGCTAGTCGCATGGTCATCACCGCGACCCCAGTGGGAACAGTTTCAAGAGCGCCGCGCAGCGCCAGCGTATCTTTGGCCGCTCGGGCCTGCCGGGCGCTGCACGCGAGCATTGCATCATGCTCGCCCAGTGCCGGCGGTGGCGCGTAGCCCTTCTCGGGGTGGCCGGCAAACCGCAGGGGGTTGGCAGAGACGGTCCAGGGCTTGCCCCCGGGGCTGGGGTGGTCGATCTGTACCAGCATCCCGCGCGCGACCACATGCGGGTCGGCAAAGATGTCCTCGACCGTGTTGAGCGGCCCGTAGGGCACTTTGCCGCCCAAAAGATCCGTGAGGGCGGATTTGTCATGCTGCGCGGTCCAGTCGCCGACGATCCTGTTGACGTCCGCGCGCCGGATCGCCCGCGCGGCGCGGGTCGCATAGCGCGGATCGGTGCCCAGTTCGGGTTGGCCCATGATCTGCGCCAGCACCCGCCAGAACGTGTCGTCGACGATCCCCAGTGCGATTGCGCCGTCGGTGGCGGGCAACACGCCGAAAGGCGCCAGAAACGGGTGGCCGTTGCCCTCGGGGCCGGGGACCGCACCGGTCATGTCGTGCAGATAGGTGGCGCGCTCGCACAGCGATATCATCGCGTCATACATCGCAACATCGGTGAACTGGCCCTTGCCGGTCGCCTCGGCCTCGCGCAGGGCCGCCATGATGCCGAAGGACATCACGAGCCCGGTAAAGATATCCCCCACGCCCGGCCCGACCTTGGTGGGTGTATCGGCATCCGGCCCGGTGATTGCCATCACACCGCCCATCGCCTGCGCGACCACGTCGTAGGACGGCCAGTCCGCATAGGGGCTGGCCCCGGTGCGTGGATCGCCAAAGCCGCGAATTGCGGCATAGACCAGCTTGGGATTGGCCTCCGCGAGGCTCTCGTAGGACAGGCCCAGCCGGTCCATGACGCCGGGCCGGAAGTTCTCGACGATGACGTCTGCCGTCGCAGCCAGCGCGCGGAACGCCGCCTTGCCCGGCTCTGATTTGAGATCGAGCCGGATGCTCTTTTTATTCCGGTTCAAACTGACGAAATATCCGGCCCAGAGGCGTTCGGGATCGTCCTCCCGGTAGGGTCCGTTTGTGCGGCTGGTATCGCCTTGTGCGCCCTCGATCTTGATCACCTCGGCGCCGTGATCGGCCAGCATCATGGTGCAATAGGGCCCCGATAGCATGCGGCTGAGGTCCAGGACGCGGATGCCCGTCAGGATGTCCGTTGTCATATGCTGCTATCGCCTCCGATCTTTGTCACAGATAGCCGCGACGGCCGATCGATGCCAGCACGATAGCGGCCGAATGCGAAGCGCCCAAGGCTTGCCACAGATTTTGTCCGGCAGTGAGTGACGATATGCGCAAACTCAGAACGCAGACGTGTCCCGCCGGGATGGGTGCGAAAGTGGACCGTCCGTAATACCCGATATCCGGTCGTGAGGGATGACCGCGACGCCGCTTCGCTTCGGCGGCTCGTTTCGGGACGTGCACGGATTTAGGTTCGGGTTCATTCCCGAAGCGCCGCGTCAAGTGAAGGTTTCGAGATGGGCGTGCACATCCCATTTTTAGAACTGCCAAACAAAAAGGCGACCCGTGGGGGTCGCCTTTGCCAATTCAGCTATGACCTTAGTCAGGCCTTCGCGCTCGTGTGGTGCGCGCCGATGAACCATGCGTCTTTGCTGACGCCGCGACTGACGGCCGTGAAAAGATCCGCAGTCTCTTCATCACCCGAATCGCCCACTTCCTTAAGGCTTTCGTGCACGACGCCGACAAACTGGACCATCCGCTTTTTCAGCTCGTCGATATGCGTGTCCTGATGAACCGCATCCCGAGGATAGCCGTCGAGCTTGCCATTTTTCTCGACGCCCTCAAGGGTGCCGTCCGCAGTGCCGCCCAAGATGACGCAGCGCTCGGCAATGGTATCGACATGCTCGCCCATGCGGGCGTGGACGTCGTCCAGAAGCTCGTGAATGCCGATGAAGCCCGGGCCTTTGATATTCCAGTGCGCCTGCTTGATGGCCAACTGCAACTGAATGCTGGTGGCCAGCGCTACGTTCAGGTGATTGATCGATGCCTCGCGAGCGTTATCGCTGAGGTAATCTGTGAAGTTCTCGGTCATGAATTATCCTTTCCCGTACTCGTCCGCGCGGCGCCAAATGCGTCGCCGCGCCGGTATATGGGTATTACGCGACAGCACGCGGTCTGGTTCCATGCGGCACGGCAGGACTGCTCCGGCGGCAATGATTTGCTGGCTCAACTTTTCAGTGACGGGCCGAGAGTGCAGCCGGCCCGCGCGATTTCGCGGCTCCCGCAGGATAACCCGGCGCGGGTACAACGCTCGGATATCCTGTCCCGGGGCTATCCCTTCAACGCATCGCGGATCTTGTCGAGCCGCGCTGCGCGCGCGCGGCGCGCGTCAAGAGCTTGCGCCATGTCCACCTGCGTGAACCTGACCGGCGTGTTCGGCTGAAGTTGCCCGATCAGGTCCATATCGGCGGAGATGATCGCGCCGATGGTGAAGTATCCGCCGCCCGAGACGGCATCGCGGTGCAGCACGATGGGCTCGGTGCCGCCGGGGATCTGGATCGAGCCGTAGGAGTAGCTGCCATCGACGATGTTCGACGGATCCGATCCGGCGCCGAAGGGCTGCTCGCGCTCGACGAACTCCATGGGGCTTCCGCCGCGAAAGCGATAGCCCATCCGGTCGGCCTCGGGCGCGACCTTCCACTCATCGGCAAAGAATTGCTTTTGCGAGCCTTCGGTCAGGCGGTGCCAGTAAAGGCCGGGAAGCACGCGCAGCTGGGCCGGCTTTTGCAGCTCTGCCAGAAGGTTCCGGTCAAGCGTGCGCTCCTTGGCCTGCGCCGTCGCCTTGCCGACAGGGACGGTATCGCCCGCCGCCAACGCGCGGCCCTCAAAGCCGCCAAGCGCCCCGATGGGATAGGTCGAGCGGCTGCCCAGCGCCGGGGGCGTGTCAATGCCGCCATTGATGGCGATATAGATGCGCGCGCCGGTTTTCAGGTAGCCAAATTTCAGCGTCTGGCCTGCCTTTACGGGAAAGGACGACCAGCAGTCATGCTCTTGCCCGTCCACAAAGACAGGCATTTCGGCTCCGCCGATGGCGACCAGTGCATCATGGTTGAACTTCAATTCAGGCCCCATGAAGACGGCCTCAAGGCCGGCGGCATCCTCGGGGTTGCCGACCAGCATGTTGGCGATGCGCATGGATGCGCGGTCCATCGCTCCGCCCTCGGGGATGCCGAGGTGGAAATAGCCGGGTCGTCCCAGATCCTGAATGGTGGTCAAAAGGCCGGGTTTGATGACTTCAAACGTCATTGAGAGCCTCCATCAGCTTGGCGTTGGTGCCTTCCATATCGCCGTTGAAATCCTCCAGATCGAAGGTCACATCGGCAATGCGGGGCGTATAGGTGCCATCCTCGACCGCCTTCAGGATGCGGTCATATTCGGCCCGGTCGACGGGCTTGAACTTGACGACATCGCCGGGTTTGAAGAAGACCATGAAATCGCGCAGATAGCTGACCTTCTCGTCCGGGTCGAAGATGGTCATCGGCGTGATGCCGAACATCTGATAGCCGCCCGCGCCGCGCACGGAATAGATGGCGGTGAAACAGCCGCCATAGCCGACGGTCTGCTTGGGCGTATCGGTCCGCGGCTTGAGGTATTTCGGCACTTGCAGCTGTTTGTCGCGCGGGGCCAGCTGGTAGAGGAACGGCAGGCCCGAGACGAACCCGACCATCGACACGAACCAGGGCGCGCTGTGATGGGCTTCGATGAACGCCTCGACCGAAGGATAGCCGTTGATGCGGGCTGCATATTCAAGATCGGTGCCCGAGGGATCCTGATGGCGCTCGCGAAAGCGCATGACGCAGTCATGCGTCCAGGGATCCTGATAGAAGACTGGCACCTCGATGATGCGCGTGTCCAGTCGTTTTTCCGCGTTGATGGCGACCTTCTCCAGCTCCTTCAGCTTGGCCATCATGTCCTCGGGCGCGATCACGTCCGGATCGTAACGCACCTGAAAGGACGCGTTCGCCGGGCAGATCTCGCGCACGCCGTCGATATCCGCGTCGCGGGCCGCATTGCTCATGGCGAGAGATTTGAAAAACGCGTCCAGCGACATTTCCTCGTCCATCTCGACAAAGATATGCTCGTCGCCGCCGTATGAATACCGTGTCTTCACGATGCTCCTCCTTTGGTGCCTTCAAGGTTGCCCGCCTCCAGCCACGGCTCCAGCCATTGGGTATGGATGCGGCCCGCGCGCACATCGGGCGAATTTGCCAGCGCCTTGTGCAGCGGGATGGTGGTTTTCAGCCCGTCGATACGCACGGCATCCAGCGCGCCGACCATCTTGTCGATGGCGGCCTCGCGGGTGTCCGCATGGACAATCAGCTTGCCGATGAGCGAATCGTAGAAGGGCGGGATCTGGTAGCCTTCGTAGAGAAAGTGATCGACGCGGATGCCGTCCGATTCCGGCAGATCGAGTGTGCCGACAACGCCGGGGAAGGGCATGAATTTCTTGTGCGGATCCTCGGCATTGAGCCGCACCTCGATGGCGTGGCCGGTCAGCTTTATCTCGCCTTGGGTCACGGGCAGCGCCTCGCCGCCGCAGACGCGGATCATCAGGGCCACCAGATCGAGGCCGGTGATCATTTCGGTCACGGGATGTTCGACCTGGATGCGGGTGTTCATCTCGATGAAGTAGAACTTGTCCGACTGTGCGTCATAAAGGTATTCGACTGTGCCCGCGCCGCAATATTCGACCGCCTCGGCCAGATCGACTGCGGCGTCGCACATCGCGGTGCGCGTCGCCTCGGGCAGGCCGAAGGCGGGCGCCTCCTCCCACACTTTCTGGCGGCGCCGCTGAAGCGAGCATTCGCGCTCGAAGCAATGGACCGCGCGGGTGCCGTCGCCGAGGATCTGCACCTCGATATGGCGCGGCTGGGCAATGACCTTCTCAAGGTAGATGCCGCCATCGCCGAAGGCGGCCTGCGCTTCCTGGCGGGCCTGCGGCGCGAATTTGGCGAGGTCGCTTTCCGTCTCGGCGATGCGGATGCCGCGCCCGCCGCCGCCTGCCGACGCCTTGATCATGACCGGATAGCCGATGCGCTCGGCGATTGCGGCAGCCTCGTCCAGGTCGTCGACCCGCCCGTCCGATCCGGGCACCACGGGCACGCCTGCGGTGGCGGCCACCTGCCGGGCCGACACCTTGTCGCCCATGCTCTGGATCGTATCGGCCGAGGGGCCGACATATATCATGCCGGCCTCTACCACGGCGCGTGCGAAGGCCGGGCTTTCGGCCAGAAAGCCATAGCCGGGATGCACCGCATCCGCGCCCGCCTCCTTTGCGGCCCGCACGACCGCCGCCGCGTCCAGATAGGATTTCGACGCCTGCGCCGGGCCGATGCACACCGCCTCGTCGGCCATGCGGACGGCCAGCATGTCGGCATCCGCCTCTGAATGGGCCTGAATGGTATGGATGCCGAGCGACCGGGCGGCGCGCACGATGCGCACGGCGATCTCGCCGCGGTTGGCGATGAACAGGCGCTTGATGCTCATGGCTATTTCAGCGTCGCCAGAACGTCGCCGGCCGAGACGGCAGCCTCATTCTCGGCTGAGTAGCCTGCGAACGTGCCATCGGCCTCGGCCTCAACCTCGATGAACGATTTCATCACCTCGACGAGGCCGATGGTATCGCCGGTTTTCACCGCGTCACCTTCGGACTTGAAAGGCGGATCCTCGGGCGAGGGCTTTTGGTAAAAGGTGCCGGGCACGGGGGCTTGGATATCGGCCATTGGATGCGTCTCCTTGGACAGGTG
>Ga0115567_10007316_pt1 | contig 10472 bp, 6 predicted proteins | sample COGITO_mtgs_1204_2_FD_88679 | JGI IMG/M metagenome (GOLD analysis project Ga0115567, IMG submission 88679) | Pelagic marine microbial communities from North Sea - COGITO_mtgs_120412 | ecosystem: Environmental > Aquatic > Marine > Epipelagic | place: Germany:Helgoland, sampling site Kabeltonne... | reverse complement strand
TCGGCGCTCATATCTGCGGTACAAAACAGCCCGTCCGAAATATCGGCCCAAGCCAGTGCGAAATCGCCGGTCAGCGTTTTGGCGAGCGCCGTGATGATATTACGGCCACGTGCCTCCAATAAATTATCCTCGGATAAGGTGCCGGGGGTGACGAGACGGACGACTTCGCGGCGCACCACGGATTTACTGCCGCGCTTTTTCGCTTCTTTCGGGTCTTCGGTCTGTTCGCAAACGGCGACACGAAACCCCTTTTTGATGAGGCGTTGCAAATAGACTTCAGACGCATGCACCGGCACGCCGCACATCGGAATATCATTGCCCGCATGTTTGCCGCGTTTGGTCAGGGCGATGTCGAGGGCCGCAGCGGCCCGCACCGCATCGTCAAAGAAAAGTTCGTAAAAATCGCCCATGCGGTAAAAGAGCAGCGCTTCTGGCCCGACCTCCGCCTTGATGGACAGAAACTGGGCCATCATCGGCGTGACTTTCGTCGCTTTGTCTGTCGTGGTGTTGGCGTTCATAATGGGGCGTAAAATGCCTGAAACCCTCAATTATGCAAGGTCAGAATCAGGCTTATTATACCTTTGCAATCTGTCCCTTCCTCTTTACTCTGCCCGAAAATAGGGAATTCTATGCCAGCGGCCAAATCTGATAAAATGAGCACACGTCAAGCTCTCAAAATGGCGTTCACAGACCGGCAGGTTTTGGCCATGTTGATATTGGGTTTGGCCTCAGGCCTGCCTTACGTGGCGATTGGCGGAACTTTGAATGCGTGGTTGACCACTGAGGGCGTTCAACCGGTTGAGATTGGTTTATTGTCCTGGGCTCTCTTGGCCTATGCGTTTAAATTTATTTGGTCCGCCGCCTTACAAAGTCGCAAAACGCCGTTTCGTTTAAAAATTGGTCCGCGCCGGTTCTGGATGTTTGTCTTTCTGGGACTCGTTACGGTAGGGTTGCTGGTTTTATCTTTTTCGAAACCGCCGAATAACCTGGGCTTAATCGGACTTGTTTCGGTCCTGATTGCCGTTTTTTCGGCCAGTTTTGACATTGTTCTGGCGGCATGGCGGATTGAGGTGGCCAGAGATGACCATCATCTGGATATTCTCTCAACCGTCGAACAATTTGGCTACCGTATCGCCTCATTACTTGGCGGGTTTGTTGCTCTGATCGTGGCCGATCATGTGGGTTGGAAACTCACCTTTCTGTCGGGAACTGTTTTAATGGCCCTAACGGTTACTGGGGTGCTTCTAGCGAAACCGAGCCGCCCGGCTTCGGAGGCCGAGTTGATGTTTGAGGGGCAGGTTCGCCAAGGCCAAAACCTGACGGGAAGGCAAAGAGGAATAGGGACTTTGTTAATCATGGGGGGCTGGCTCATCGGCTTTTACATGATCGGGAGCTTTATGTTCGGTGCGCTGACAGACCCGGCCAATCATAGTGCGGGGAGTTTTATCCGCTATCAGGGTCCTTGGGTCATATTTACAACGGTTATCTGGCTCGGTTTAGTTTCCGCTGTCATGGTCTGGTTAAATCAACGGCAAGAGCCAGGCGCTCATCCTGCGCAAATCTCCGGGGTCGTTTTTATTCTTTATCAGGCGATATTGGAGCCGATGATGGAGCTTGTCGGGAGATTGAAATGGGCGGTTATCCTCGTTTTAGCCGTCGTCTTGTCTTACCGTTTTACAGATCTGATTTGGGGTGGGTTTGCTTATCCATTTTATCTGGGTGAAAATTACGGTGCGCTTCATCATACGCTGACAGAAGTTGGATTTGCCTCAAAGCTTATAGGGGTTTTCGCCACAATTCTCGGCATTTTTATCGGTGGCATCGCCATGTTGCGGTTTGGCCGTATGCCTGTCTTTTTCTTTGGCGCGGTTCTGGCGGCGGCCACAAACCTTTTATTTGCAGATTTAGCGGTCGGCGCGACCTTTACGGATGCATTTCTTGGACTGACCCATATTGATGATTTCTTCGCATTATTCAGTCTCGACATTCGAATGGCGCGTTTGACCACAGTGATTGCGTTTGAAAATATTGCTGTCGGATTGGCGAGTGCAGCGTCGATCGCCTATCTGTCCTCTATTGTGAACAAAGACTATGCGGCCGTACAATACGCCCTGCTTGTATCATTGGTCATGTTGCTAGGTGTGTTGGGGCGTCCGACCATTGGGGCGATTATTGAGAAAGACGGCTTTGCCACCGCTTTCGTCATTTGTGCTGCGCTTGGCGCGATTGCAAGCGTGCTCGCGTTTATTGAATGGATGCGGGTTGCGGCGCTGAATCGAAAACAGAGTCGAGATCAATCCGAAGCAGGCGCCTAAACTTACGCCGCGGTTTTCGTAGCCTCTTTGCCGGTCCAGGTTTTGACCATTTGTGTCAGTTCTTCGGCGCTGACGGGTTTGGTCATGAAATCATTCATACCGGAATCAAAACAGGCATTGCGGTCATCGTCAAATGCATTGGCGGTGAGCGCGATAATGGGAAGGGCTTTCGTGACGTGCGGCAGGGCTCTAATTTTTCTTGTGGCTTCCAAACCGTCCATATTCGGCATGCGCATATCCATGAAAATAAGATCGTAATTATTGTTCTTCATGGCTTCGACAGCGAGAACCCCGTCTTCAACGGTCTCAACGGTATGACCTTCGGCTTCCAGAAGCGTGCGGGTTAAAAGGGCATTGATGGCATTATCTTCCGCCAGAAGAATTCGCTTCTCGGCCCCGTGAGACAATACATTCTCATGACTCTCCTCGTCAGCATAGGTTTGCGCTTTTGTCTCGGCTGGGGGTGTGTCTTCAACGCCTAGCGCCTTAGCAATGACAGCGTCGCGCCAGTTATTGCCGAGAACCGAACTGTCGGCTTCCAAAGGCAAAGCGCGGCGTTCAAAGTCACGTTCGGCATGGACGGGTTCAGGCTCGGGTTGCCCGGACTCTGACTGTGTCGGCTCAGAAGGGGCGGATTGTGGAGCGCTATAATCCACTTCGGCAGACATCGGGCTGGCAGAGGAGGACTCTGTTGATTCAAATCCGGAATTTGTCCAATCCTCTTCCGTGGACGCCATTTCTGCCGCTTCTTGGAAATCTTGGTGAGCCGGCTGTTGCGTGTTCAAAGGGGCGGCTTCGGATTCAGCGGGCCGCTGGGTGTCCTCATAGCCTGTGCTTTCAAAAGCCGGGGCCGTTTGCGCCGGTTCTTGGTCGGCAGGCTGCTCTTGAGGTGCGGCTTGCTCATGGTGCGGGGCTTGCGCGGGTTCCGCATAAGCGCTCTGAGGTTGCGGGGCGTCTACGCTTAGAAAAGGGCTGACATTGCGGGCCAGCGCAAAAGCGGAGCCGTCAGGCGCGCTCTGTTCAATCCAGTCATAGACCTGTTCGGACTGGCTTGGGTCTTGCGACGGCATACGGGTTTCGAATCTGTAGGGGACGGGATAAGCGCCGGGCGCTAAGGATTGCGGGGCAGGCCAGCCCTGTAAGACATTGCCGGTCCAAGCTTCGACTGTGCCGCCGTAAAGCTGCAAAAAAGCTGCATTTATAAACAGCAGACGACCCTGTGCATCGCGCTTCATAACAGGATCCGGCCAAAGCCAGAATTGTGCGGCGATTGATTCGTGAGATGACATACGCACCCTTCTTGCCCCAAAAATAGGAGTGATTCGGGAAGGACTTTGCCTGTTTAGTCTAAAAATTAGGTTACTAAATCTGTAGAAGTTTAAAATAATTTTATTTTAAACTGTAGATTCATTAGGAATAATAAGGATTTTTGGGTTTTCGTGATGCCCCGCTTGAATATTGGCCGGAATTGAGGTGATTCGTGGTCTGGGCCCCGACCAAGCCTTTTCGCGCCCGGCGATGGGACAAGCTCTCGGCAATATGGAGGCGGTGAATCTGCTCAGATCCGGCTAAATCGGCGAGTGTGCGGGCGACCCGAAGGACGCGGTGATAGCCGCGCGCGGTCAGGCCGAGCGTTTCCGCCGCTTGTACCAGCAATTTTCGACCGTCTGCATCAGGCTCTGCCACATGATCAAGTCGGTCTTGTGGCAATTCCGCATTGGTCATGCCCCCGTTCCGATCTGATTGTATCCGGCGGGCGCAAGCCACCCTTGCGGCGACCTCTTTGGTCCCTTCTTTAGAGGGCGGGAGAGCCAGATCGGCCGGCGTCACAGCGGGAACGTCGATTTGAATATCCATCCGGTCCATAAAGGGACCTGAAATGCGACCTTGATAATCCGCCGCACAGCGGGGACCACGTCGGCACGCCACGCCATTCGCCCCGCCCGTCCCGCAACGGCAGGGATTCATCGCGGCAATGAGCTGAAACCGGGCCGGATAGCGGACATGGGCGTTCACGCGGGCGACTGAAATTTCTCCGGTTTCAAGGGGTTGTCGCAAACTATCTAAAACCGTGGGGGTGAATTCGGGTAATTCGTCTAGAAACAACACCCCTCGGTGCGCGAGGGAGGCTTCGCCCGGTTTGGCTTTATTACCGCCGCCGACCATCGCCGCCATAGACGCGCTGTGATGGGGGGCGCGAAAAGGTCTGGCGCGGGACAACTGTCCCCGGTTCAAAAGCCCGGCTACGGAATGCACCATAGAAACGTCCAAAAGCTCATTTGCGGCAAGCGGCGGGAGCAAGCCGGGCAGACGCGCGGCGAGCATGGACTTTCCAGACCCCGGGGGCCCAACCATGAGCAGGTTATGTCCCCCGGCGGCCGCCACTTCGAGCGCCCGTTTGGCGGTTTCCTGTCCGCGCACATCGCGTAAATCGACGCTGCTTTCCGGCTCAAGCATTTGCCCCGGTTCAGGGCGGGAGAGGATTTGTGTGCCTTTGAAATGGTTCATAATCTGAACAAGCGTTTGCGGGGCAAGCAGGGGGAGATCTCCGGCCCAGGCTGCTTCTGCTCCATTTGCCTCTGGGCAAATCAGTCCGAAATCATGGGAGTTGGCCATAACCGCCGCCGGAAGCGCGCCGGGCACAGGCGCAATCGTCCCGTCCAGAGCCAGCTCCCCAATGGCGACAAAGTCTTCAATCGCGTCAGACGGAATAGCGCCAATGGCGGCCATCAGTCCCAGCGCAATCGGCAGGTCGTAATGCGCGCCTTCTTTGGGGAGGTCAGCGGGCGCAAGATTAATAATGACGCGTTTTCCGGGCAAAAACAGACCCAGTGACGCAAAGGCCGCGCGGACACGTTCACGCGATTCACCGACGGCTTTATCCGCCAAACCGACAATGTTAAAAACCGGACGGGAGGCAGACGAGACTTGAACCTGTACATCGACGCGGCGCGCTTCTGCGCCTTCAAAAGCCACTGTTTGAATTCTTGCCACCATGCCGTGCTCTTTCTGTCTTTGCCGGATTTAAGCAAAAGAAAAAGAACAAATCAAGAACTTATTAAAGCGATCTGTTTAAAAATGAAAAGATGCTGCCGGGTTCTTAGCTGAGACCGACACAGCGTAAAGCCCGGAATTTCTCTGCGCTATGCGGAAAAATAAGCGGTTGATTGGCTTGTCTTAAGGGGTCGCGCATGCGGTAGCCTTGAGACGTACGGTCTAGAATAATAGCCCAGTGAGAGCGTCCATTTGGCAGGTAGAACTGCACCAGCGGGTAATAGCCGTCGACAATACATTGATTTATAAGCCCTGCATCAACGCTCTTATAATAACGCGCCTTGGCTTTGCCGTCCGTGACTTTGCGAATGCCGTCCCAAATGAGCCAGCCTCTCGGGGTGAAACTGTCTGTTTTCGTCAGGCGTTTATTCAGATCAGACGGATCCGTTTTAAATCCCAGATTAACCAGTGCCATGCTTGTCGCTGTCACCAAACAGCCATCCGCGCCGAGCGTTCCGTCAGAGCGGCCAAGCCGTTCATCTGCCCAGCGGGAATCTTTTTGATAAAAAGCGACGCGGTCGGGAAGCGCGGTTTGGCTGTTGACGCTTGGCCGAATGGCCTGACCGGACGGCACGGATTTCGGCGTGCTCGAACAGGCGGCTAAACCAAGTGCAAATAAGGATATGTAAGCCCATTTCATCATAGGCCCCTCATACCTCCTAAGCTTTAAGAGAGGGTTAGGAAAGAACAGGTCTTATGTCTGCGCGCTGCATTGTGCCGTCAGCAGGTTTTAATCGACACAAAGACCGGGTTGGACCTTTCCCCCGAGAACTTCGGAGTGACAGCCAAAAGGATTATCCGTTTTCTGGCACTGGCCACTAATGGCCCCTGTGCCCTTTTTATTGACAGTTGTCAGGCATTTCCCCTGACAATTTGAGCTGTCGATACAGATATTCCCGCCGTCAGTATAACTTAAGGTGCAGCGTTCAGACCCTAAGAGTCCGGCGCGCTCCACGACTCCGTTTTTAGAGAGACAAACGGCGCGTTCGACAGCGCTTAGTTTACTCGGAAGGGCCGGGTCTGGCGGCTCAACGCCTCCGGCCAGCGTGTCTGTCCCGGATTCCGACGAAGACGCAGGTCTGTTGGAAAGTTCAATCAGAGGAGCATAGGCCGTCAAGACGCCCCCTGCCCGACTGATCCGGGATTTTGACGTGTCTAGGTTTAACTCAATGAGTGTTTTGCGCTCCGTATCATAGAGAAAGACGGACCGGTCATCATAGCCCAAAGGCTGATAGCTATAGATTATATTCTCTTTCGTTTGCTCTTCCCAGTTTTTGTCTTCTTTTTGGACAAAACGACCGCCCTCATATGTGGCGCTGCGGAGCGTGGCGGGGGTTAAGGGTTCCGGGGCTGAACTTTCAACGATGGGGGTCACCGGGGTGACAGGCGAAGGAGGTGTCACGGGCGTTTGTGTCACAGGAGACGGAGTTTCCTCAGTTGGAGTTGCGGGCGCGGATGTTTGCGGGGGAGTCGGTTCTAGTGTCGGCTGAGGCAGCGGCTGTTTCTTTGCGGGCGGAATATATTGCGGAGGCGTCACGTTTTCGACGGCATTACCTCTGTCGTCGCGGGATATCGTCTCTTTGGGCTTTGCCGTAAAGTAATCGACATTGGTAATATTATAGAGTTTCGCCATCGGGTGCCCGGGCCACTCGCCGGAGACTGTTCTGGCTTTCAAATCAATCAGAAGCTCGACCTGTCCGGTTTGATTTTTCAGAGTCTGACCTTTGAGACGGAGTGTCTGCTTGTCATAGGTTTTGGTGTTAAACGTATAACGTTTAGTCCCGTTAAAGTCATATTCTGTCCAGAGATTGGCTTGCGCGGTGGATTGCACCAACTGCCCGCCGACAAAATGAACGGTTTTGATCGGCACTGACGGGGCACCCGCCGCCGTCGCGGGAAAACCCGAAACAGACAGGCCCAATAAGAGAGTCAAAAACACCATGAGAGCCCGCAATCCGGGGGTTTTCCTCACAGAAGCCGTCAGAAGCCAATTCATAATGCGCGCCCTTTCCTGATCAAACAGAAAGTCATGACCGAAGTTATAGCCAAGCCTCTCAGTCAGAGTATAGGCAGAGTATAGGGTCGTTTCTCACCCCAGAAAATAAAAAAATGACGTGCGAATCAGGCCTCGTCAACAGAGCACACCTATACGGCGAAAATAGGTCTTAACGCTCTACTGTCCTAAAGGCCCGGAAGGCCTTAATTTTCAACAAGGGTTTTCGGGGTCTTGTAGTAAAGCTTCAGGCCGTTCGCGGTGCTCATGGAATCAGATTGCGTATTCATGACAGTCCGGAGACGGTCCAGAATGAGCGTATCAATTGTGATAATAAGCCCGGTCACATAGGTCGCATATTCGGCGGAAACGCCCTGACTGACCAGAATTTCCTGTAAAAGCACGACGGAGGCCGAAGGCGTTCCGGCGGCGGCGGTGGCGAAGATAAGGGACTGGAATCCGACAACAAACATTTCGCCCAGTCCAAACTCCAAGCCAAAGGCCTTCATTGTATAAAGCGAAAGCAGGAGCAATCCGATGAGGGTACCGACCATGTTAATGGTCGCGCCGATGGTAAAGAACGGCGTGCTTTCATCGCCATTTGCGCCTAGCTGATCACAAGCGATTTTAGTGGCCGGAAGCGTAGCGATAGAGCTGGAAGTTGAAAAAGCGACGAGTGCTTGCGGCAGGACAGCGCGCAAAACAAATATCAAACCATGCCCCTGAATAATCGAGGTGACGACAACCATGGTGATCCAGATAAGACCCATCGCAAAAAGATATGGCAGGAGTATCGGCACAAGATTCGTCAGCGTTTCAACACCACCTGGCTTATTCAACGCCAATGTCACGGAGCCGAAAACGGCTAAGGGGATGGTAATTTGAAGAAATTTACGAAACCCGGCAATAAACAAATCTGACATTTCATCCGCTTTTTCACCCAGATCGATTTTTTTGAGGGCGAGGCCAAAAATCAAACCGGCGTAAATTGATATCATAAGCGCCGATGTCAAAACGCCGTAAATCTTGATCGCAAACGGCGTTCCGGCAAGTTCGGCACCGCTACTGCCAATAACAGAAGGGTCCGGGAGGGGGTTCAGGCCGGAGAAAAGCGTATAGCCGATAATGGCCAGCACCATCCCCGTGATGGAAAAGCCGATAAAAAACAGCAAAACCCGAATAAACTTTGCGCCCATCCCGCCGCGTGAAATTGCAACTGAACTGGCAATACTCATAATAATGAGCGCATACATGAGGGGGGCAAGGGGAACAAAGAGCGCGTCTTTGGCCAAAGCGGCAATAGATTCAGAAAGCGTTACGCCGCCTAGACTTATGGGCTCCGCTAAAAAAGAGGCCCCCAGCATCCAGAGGCCAATAGCTAAAACCGCCGCAATCCCGACAAGCAGCAGGAGTGGCGTCTTATAAAGTCGATTTAACATATATTTCCCAAACCCTTTATGTCCCCGATGACTTGATTCGCCCAAGTCTTTGATTTTCCCAAGTCTTTGATTTGTGGGACACTAAGCGGAAAATCTCAAGCGGAGCAAGGGCGGAAATTCACAGTCACATCACGAAGACAGGCGAGGGCCTGAAATGTTTCCTAAAAATTCCGCTTAAAAACACTGAGGCTTTAACGCACCCTTTACTCTCGTCCTTCACACTCTCTTAAGACTAGAGGACTGATTTTTTATGACACCACCCCCTTCCGCCACGGCCCAGAGTGAGATGGCTTATGACCCGGAGATGGTTCACGCTATGATGGCGGAACTGGAAGCGGCGCAGATTGGCCCGTTTCAGCGGGCCGCCAAAGCGCTTGTGTTGATCGCCGTCTCCGCTTTTATATTGCTGTCGGTTCTGAGCTATAACCCTTTTGATAACACAATGGACACCGCCGGAATCGGGGGAACGACCAATTGGCTTGGCACGCCGGGGGCGAGTTTTGCCAACTGGGCCATGCAGTTTCTGGGGCTTGGGTCAATTATTGCAGGTCTTTTGACCCTCTTTACGGGCCTCAGAGCGCTCTTTCGACCCCGACCTTATCTCAGTCGATGGGATCGGCTGCGCCGGTTCAGCCTCTGGGCCGGAACGATTATTTTCGGCACAGCCACAGTGGCGGCGTTTCCGATTGCCCAAGACTGGCCGATGGCGACGGGGCTCGGCGGCTGGATTGGCGATCTTATTTTTCTCAACCTCCGGGATATGGTCACGCCTTTTAATATTCCTTTCACGCCAGCGATTATTGCGTCCCTCACCTTTGTGCTCGCTGTCTTTTGTTTGGGACGGTTCATGCGGATTGTCGCCCGGGACCTGATTGATGTGGTTGATGCCGCCGGACTCGTTTGGGCGTATGTCCGAATTTGGATGGATCAGACTGCCGCTTTGTTAACCCGCGTTTTCCGGAAATTATTTAAAACGGCTTATGTCGATGATTTGGCCCAACCTGCCGGAACGACAAATCTGTTCCGGGATGTGCCGGACGCCAGACCGGCCCCGACGCCTGTTCAGACTCCGGTCTATGCTGCGCCTGACCCGGCCCCCGTTGCAAAGAAGAAAAAACCTAAAAAGAAAGCGGCAAAACAAAAACAACCCGAATTTGAGTTTCCAGAGGGATCAGAGTTTGTCCTGCCGGGGCTCGACCTGCTCAAAACCCCGCCGCCGCGCGCCAATCATCACGATCAAGCGGCCTTACAACGGGCGGCCGAACATTTGCATCAGGTCATGGGCGAATACGGGATTGAAGGCGAGATGCGCGACGTCCGCCCTGGCCCGGTTGTGACCTTGTTTGAATTTGAACCTGCGCCGGGCGTGAAAAGCTCGCGCGTGATAAATCTGGCCGGAGACATTGCCCGGAATATGTCGGCGAAATCCGCCCGTATCGCGGTTGTGCCGGGGCGCAATGCGATGGGCGTGGAAATGCCGAACAAGCGCCGCGAGACGGTCTGGTTGAAAACCATGCTGGCCTCGGACGCCTTCGTGAATTCGGACGCGACCCTGCCACTGATTATGGGCGAAGATATCGGCGGAGAGCCGTTTGTCGCCGATCTGGCGAAGATGCCGCATTTGCTTGTGGCCGGGACAACCGGCTCCGGTAAATCCGTGGCCGTCAACTC
>Ga0115567_10007313_pt1 | contig 10474 bp, 13 predicted proteins | sample COGITO_mtgs_1204_2_FD_88679 | JGI IMG/M metagenome (GOLD analysis project Ga0115567, IMG submission 88679) | Pelagic marine microbial communities from North Sea - COGITO_mtgs_120412 | ecosystem: Environmental > Aquatic > Marine > Epipelagic | place: Germany:Helgoland, sampling site Kabeltonne... | reverse complement strand
TGGATGGATAACGGCCAGCAGCGTGAACGTCTCTACGACGTAGCTTGCGCGTACGACAAGACGCCGACCCCCGAGACTAATCGTTGTCCAGATAACAGCGCTTCAGTTTCCACGACCACTTGCGACTATGACAAACATAGAGGAGATGGAGAACTGCGGACCGTGTGGCGCGATCCAGACTTTAAAGCCGAACAACGTGCTTTTTACTATGTTCGAGTATTGGAAAATCCCACTTGCCGCTGGAGTACCTGGGACAGCCTCCGCACAGGTCTACCTATTGAGGATACCGTACCGGCAGTCATTCAGGAACGTGCCTATAGCTCGCCTATTTGGTATCGCCCCAAAACGGCGCAGTGAAATTATTGCGTCGATTGGCCACACTGAACCGCCCCAGAATTGCAATATCGTGGTCATAGGTGAACGCTATTGGCGCCGAAAACCAGACGGGCTCAGGCCGCGCCATTGTTTGAATGCCCTGCGGAATGCTCTGTCGTCAGAAAAGCCTAATTGTGCAGCAATATCATCTATTTTAAACCGGGTTTCATTCAGCAGGTATTCGGCATAATCCATCAGGCAAGCGGCTCTGATTTTTGTGAAGTGCGTGCCTTCAATGCGCAACCGCCGGCGTAAACTCGAAGCACTCATGCCATACAATTGCGCAATAGCTTCGCTTGAGGGTATAGGTGACTTCCTCTGCAGACACGACAGAATCATCATGTTGATCCGCTCGGTGAGCGTACCCTCGCTGGATCCACTGTAGGCGATGTCAAAAGAAAAGTAGTGTATAACTGCTTGTAATTCGTTATGTCCTTTCACAATGCGGTGCTCAAGATAATCCGGAGAAAAACTGAACGAATCTTCGGGTTGGTTGTACTTCAGCGGAGCTCCCAGCGACTCGGCCATGTGATTGGGACGACCGGGCGATGGGGACCGAACCGACACCTCATGAAGCCTGAGTGGCTTGCCAATCAACCACGCGAACAACTGGTGTAGCACGTTCATTGTCGCCAAACACACCAGCAACGATGCATTGTTTCGGGTGCGGCGTCTTAAATCGAGAGTGAATCGCGCAGCCTGGTCTGTTTTGTGTAATTCGTAGTGAGACCCCAGTGGTCCAAGAACGCGGTTGAATACGGAAACACGGTCGATTACCCCCTCGAGATTCTCACAGCAAATCAAGCAGTAGCACATCATCTCAAAGGCCTGTTCATCCAAATGATTGCCATCTGGTCGCCGACTCGTCTCAGCCTCGAGAAGCCGGTAGCAATAACTGTAGAGCTTGATAAATTCGCTGGCTGGAAGTTGCAAATCCATAGTCTGATACGCGGTGGCTGGCACATGCAGACCGGCCTTGTTAAACAAATACTCGATGCTATAACCCAAGGCTCCCAGTTCAACTAACACCGACTCAGCGTAACTTAACGGTACGTCTACCAGGGCTGTCGTCATACGATTATTGTCCCGTCCAGGTCGTCATGAACTAGTAGCGTAGCTCGCTCCGTCCATCGTAACCGATAAAGTCCGGTTTACGTAAGCGCGTCTGTCCTAGCGATGCTATTTCCCGAGTGGTAACTTCCCGGACAAATGAACGTAAATTGATAGTATCAGTATGTATACCTAGAGATTCTGCAATCTGCGCGAGTCTGATTTTGTGTTTCATGTCGGAGGGCATCAGGTGATGGGAAAGTGGAGCTATCAAGAGTTGGAAACGTGTTTTCAGCGATTCATGGACGTTACTGATACAGCGTTTATTCGCGGTGATCTGGAGCCCTGGGTTCAGTTTTTCACTGACGATGCTGCATATCGAGACCTGGGTTACGGATTCGAGGGCGGCTGGAAATCTGAGATCCGGGGACAGGCTAATATCCGCAAATGGATAAATGCACATTTTTCTACCTATCCCAACAACGCAATGTCTTATTGGCCTGTGCCATGGTACATCATCGATGAAGAGCGCGGATGGGTGCTCTGCGAATGGCGAAATCGTATGCGGGATCCCGGAAACGGCGCGATATTTGAAGAGAAAAACTATACCAGACTGAAATATGCCGGGGATATGAAATGGAGTTTTGAGGAAGACATTTACAATCCAGTTCGAATGCGGACCATGATCGAATTATGGCGGCACGAACGTGATCGTTGCGAACGCCAGAATATACAGATGCCGGAAGCAAGGCCCGAAGATGCCCCAGTGATGCATAAAGAAGTGTCGGAGCAATCTGGTGAAAATCAATACTCCAAAGAGGAGATCGAGGACACGGTCCTTCGTTTTGAAGAAGCAGGTGATAGAGCTTTTCGTACTGGAGACCACAGTGAATGGTTATCTTTCTATACCGACGATGTGGTTTACCGCGAACATGGATTTGGATTTAACAATGGTTTTGACTGCCAGGTCAGTGGAGTGAAAGCCGTTAAAGAATGGATCGATCCGCATTGTGATATCTGGCCTATCAACAATATGGTGTCGTTTCCAATCAGCTGGTACGTTATTGATGCGGTACGTGGGTGGGTTATACTCGAATATAGAAACATTATGAAAGATCCGGGAGACGGGACACACCTGGAGTGCCGCAGTTACACTCGGCTCAAGTACGCGGGCAATGGCAAATGGTGTTTCGAAGAGGACATTTATAGCCCCTTATTGATGCGCTCGATGCTGGAACAATGGGTAATGTTAAGTTCGCGTTTTGAAAAATAGCCTGAGGGTTACGTCAAATGCGGAAACTTGAAATAGAAACTGCTGTGATTAAAGTATGCCGGTCCGTCAGACACTGAGTGATAATTCCGCTCAGGAGTATATTGCTCCAAACGAACAAATGGCGCGCTTTCCTGATCGACACTCAGCACACGTGGGCTAACGGAGTCTCCGCGAACGAGCAATTGAATGCGCACTTGACAAGCTACCGACTCGGGTGCTGCCAGCTCTTCTACACCTACAGCGGTTACTGGCTCCTGCATACAAAAAACGCAAGGCTTGCCTAAAGTGAGTGGCTGAGAGCGCCTCCTGTTGGCAAAGCGCGCCTGTCGGCATCTGAAATGAAATGTAACGCGATAAATCGATGGCAATGGTTGTGACTGAAACCTTCACCGGAGAAGCACCATTTAGTGCCATTCTCATCGAGAAAGTGGCATTAATAATCCGGCCCCGGCCTGCGCCCGTTGCGCCAGAAGCGCTGGAGGATTCTAATAAAAGGATATTCCTGCGCGACATCAAACACAGCGCTGATCCCGCCACTCTCTCTGCCTTGGAGAACCGCGAAATGGATCCCTATCATGCATCACAGCTACTGATTAAAAACTGGCAAGAAGGAACCGCCACATGATGAAATCCATTTGTGTACTGGCTCACAACGACACCTTCACCCGCGCTGACTTTCAGGCCTACTATGAAAGTAACCACGCGCCGCTGGGCCTCCAGCATTTTCCTTTCGTCAATTATTCGCGCAATCATGTTCTGGATGCACCGGATATTGGTTTCGATACCATCTCGGAATTCTGGGCCGAAGACATCGCTTCCCTGGCCGGTTTAATGGATGGGCCAGTGGGTGAAATTTTGCGCGCTGATGAACGGCGCTTCATGGATCAATCCAAAACCGCGCCCGCGGGTGTTGATGAGCATGTCCTTTCAACCGGCGTGGTCAATGGTGAGCGTTACGCCATTTTGCTGAACAATATTGGCGATCCCGACACCCTGCTGAGCTGGGCGCGCCAAACGGCCGACCGGGCTCCCGGAGTGTCATTGGACCTGGCTACATCGTGGCGCGAACCGGCATTTCCCGCGCAAGCCGTGCTGTGGACGCCAGATGCAGACGCCGTCGCAGCGTTACCTGATGGCGTTCAAGCGCGCACACTCAGGGTGAGACGGGTTGCCAGTACCGCTGCAGAGCTGTCAGTCGGAGCGCAGTGACTCAACGTGAATATATAAACCCTCCCGGGCTCAGTGGGTGACCGCTCCAGCACCTATCCTATATCAGCGGCAGATGCTGTAACTGCAGCTTTCGAGTGATAGCCGGAGATTACCGGGGCCAATTATCCCGGATAATATTGCCATATTACGTACAACAGTATTGCTTGCGACTACTTCAGCAATATTGGCCGCAAGTGCCAAACGCCAATGGCGCGAACACATGATCTGCACCAGGAATGACCATAATTGAATTCACATAGGCCACTATCGCACCACGCATAACCTGGGCTTGATACTCTGTAAAGACAAGAATTGAAACCACGGCCAGCGAATGTCCGCCACTCAACACAAGAATGGAGAAATGCGATGCATGATATCGTGATTCGTGGAGGAACAGTGGTTGACGGATCCGGCTCTGAGCCGATGATCGCGGATGTCGCCATTGACGCTGACCGTATCACTGCTGTCGGCGAAGTGTGCCCGGACGGACGCAAAGAAATCGACGCCCACGAACACATTGTGACGCCCGGGTTTGTCGATTTGCATACTCATCTTGATGCCCAAATTGGCTGGGATCCGTTTCTCACCCCCCTACCCCAACACGGCGTTACCAGCGCATTATTGGGCAATTGTGGCATGACCTTCGCACCGGTACGTAAAGGGGACCACACTTTGCTCGCGGGAATGATGGAGGCGGTGGAAGACATTCCCGCGTCCGCCATTATTGAGGGGCTTTCATGGGATTGGGAACACTTCGGAGAGTATCTGAGCAGCATCGAAAACCTTCAGCCTGTTATCAACGTCGGTGGATTGGTCGGCCACTGCGCCGTGCGCTTCTATGTTATGGGCGAAAGTGCCGTTGATAAGCAGCCAGACGAGAGGCAGATTGCACAAATGGCGGAGTTGGTGGGGCAATCCCTGGATGCGGGGGCACTCGGATTTTCTACTTCGCGTCTGCTTAGTCATCTGCTGCCCGACGGCCGTCCCGTGCCAGGTACTTTTGCGGAGCCGCGCGAGCTTCTGGCTATTGCCGAAGCAGTCGCAAAACGAGGCGGCCTGATCCAGGCCGTCCCCAACCTTGAAGCCATGGAGGATGAACTGAACCTTCTACGTCAGCTAGCGGAAGTCACCCGCGACCGGGTTCTCTTCAGCTTGACAGTCGACGATCACAAGGACGCCGGCCGCGAGATCAACAATCGAATCAAAAAGCTCCGTAACGGCGAACACGATATTACCGCAACCACGTATGTGAGAGGCTCCGGTGTCCTCTGCGGACTGGTCAATACACTTCCCTGGCAAACCGGGGCGTGGCGAGAGCTTGCCCAGCTTCCCTTTGCAGATCGTTTGGCAAGCTTGGAGAACAATACCTACCGAGCTCGCTTGCTTGCAGATGCCCAGTCTTCGGAGCCCGTATTTACCCCGGAGAACACTTTCTGGTTGGGTAAATTCAAACCCGACTACAGCTACCGGTCAGAAAACAATCTCCTAAGTATGGCAACTGCGAGCAACGAACATCCCGCGGCAACTTTTCTGCGCTTGAGTCGAGAAAGTGAGGGGCGTGGACTGTTCATGGTTCGGCTGTTTAATTCTGAGCGCGATGCCGTATGGGATGTAATCGCTGGAGAACATGCGCTACCTAGTCTCGGCGACGCAGGTGCTCATGTTGGGCTGATAATGGACGCTGGTTGGTGCACCTATTTACTGACCGAAGTGGTGCGCGACAGGGCGCGCATCAGCCTGGCTGAGGGCATTCGACGCATGACATCTGCCCCCGCACGATTAATGGGTCTCTCTGAGCGCGGCCTGTTGCGACCGGGCCATCACGCCGACGTGAATGTAATCGATCTGAAACGCCTGTCGTTAGAAATGCCGGAATACCGACACGACCTTCCCGGCGGGGCTGGTCGCTTCACACAAAGAGCCATGGGCTACCGAGCCACACTATGTAATGGACGCGTAGTGGTGCGAGACGACAGGTTCACCAACCTGCGATCCGGTGTGGTATTCAGGCACTGATAATCACCCCTGGCTGAAGATCCGCTCTCGCCAGGTCGCTGCACTTCATGATGGAAATATCTACATCAATACATTGGCAACCTGCTTCTTGGTTGGGGGGTGTTAATATCGGTTCTAATGTGCCTCTGCAAATTGCAGTGCAGTTGGAGGGGCCCAATCCGTATCACCAGGGAGCGACGAAATAGCATGAAAATCCCCTTCCAGGATTGCGCTGTCATCTGTATGGAAATGCAGCGCGGCACCATAGGTGATTGCAGCCCAATACCCGCGCTGTGCGAAGCGGCCAGGGACAACAACATTGTCGACAATACCGCCAGACTTCTGCACAGCGCCCGCCAACATTCAGTGCCGGTCGTTCACTGCACTGCAGAGTTCAGAGCAGATCGACGGGGCTCGCGGACTGCCGCCCCCATACTGGCGCAAATGGCGGCAATCCCCGGCCACATTGAGTGCGGCAGCAACGCCGCCAGCATCGTGCCCGAATTGGGACCCGAGCCAGAGGATTTTGTCATCAGCCGCTTACACGGGGTGTCACCATTCAGCGGCACCTCCCTGGATATCACGCTGCGCAGTCTCAATGTGCAGACGCTGATGCTGGCCGGGGTTTCGGTCAATCTTGGCGTACTCGGGCTCGCTATCGAGGCAGTCAATCTCGGCTATGAAGTAATTGTGTTGGATGATGCTGTCGCAGGTATTCCAGAAAGTTACGTGGCAGACGTAAAGCGTTATACCCTGCGACACATTGCACGGTTCTATAATTGCCACGAGGTCCAACAGCGGTGGGTGTCCTGCCGAAACGAGCAGAATCAGGGTGAGAACCATTATGCAAAGATTTAGCAATAAAGTGGCGCTTGTAACCGGTGCTGGCAGTGGCATTGGCAAAGCCAGCGCACTACGCATCGCAGCCGAATCTGGAAGCGTATTCTGTGTCGACCTCGATCAGCCAGCGGTCGATGCCACGGTACAGGAAATCATCAAGGCGGGGGGCACTGCCATGGGGCACATTTGCGACGTGTCCAGAGAACAAGATGTCATTGATTGTGTGAAGGCCTGTGTCTCACATTTTGGAAGTCTTTATGCGCTGATTAATATGGCCGGTATATTGCGTTTTGATGACTACCGCGAACTGCAGCTGGCCCAGTGGCAGAGGGTGCTGGATGTAAACCTCACGGGCACGATGCTGATGTGCAGAGAAGCGCTGCCAAGCCTCATAAAATCGGGGGGCAGCATTGTCAATGCCGCGTCCACTTCCGCTCTTTCGGGCCTGCCCTGCGCCGCCGCATACTCCGCGAGCAAGGGGGCGGTGTTGGCTATGACCCGCACTATCGCAGTGGACTTTGCAAAACTCGGCGTGCGGGCCAACTGTGTTTGCCCGGGCGAAATCAACTCAGGCATGACAGTCGATATTGAATGGCCAGACAGTATGGACTTCGACTTGTTGCCGCGCGTTTTGTCACTGACGGGGCCCAAAGACCCAGAGGCAGTCTCTGGTGTGATAGCCATGCTGGCTTCTGAAGATGGTATTCACATAACCGGTGAGGATATTCGAGTAGACGGCGGAATGCTGTCCTAATCCAGCTTTTTTGCTCCAGCCCATGCCGTGAGCAAAGGAGTGTGCTCTCGTCGGTCTAGATGCCAACACCACACTGCAAGCGCTCTTGCAGTGTTTCCTATTTGCGCTTCCTGTTGCCGCGTCACCGCAGACGTCAAATTCGGCCAAAGGTGTATCCTACTGCCACAGCGAGCCGCAGCCTGCCTTGACGTCCCGTTAAGCCCGCGGCATTTTAGAACACAGTTGATAGGGCTTTACGCTAACACCGTGAAAGATTTCACTACCCGCTAGAAGCACTGACAACGCCACTGGAATAATAAACGAGGTTGCATATGCTGGACTGGGTTATTCACAATGCTTTGGTGATAGACGGCAGTGGAATGCCGGGGCGTGTAGCCGACGTTGGGATCTTTGCCGGCCAGATCAGCAGAATTGGAAAACTCGATGGCGAGCCGAGGAGACAAACTTACGAGGCTGAGGGCTTGGTAGTGGCGCCGGGGATCGTTGATGTCCATACACACTACGATCCGCAAATGACTTGGGACCCGCTTTGCGATACCGCAGCTCTGCATGGTGTGACGACAATTGCAGCCGGCAATTGCGGCTTCAGTGTCGCCCCATGTAAAGCTGAAGATCGGGATTTCACGGCGCAGCTATTCGCTCGAGTGGAAGGGATGGGACTGGATGCGCTGTCCCACACCCGGTGGGAGCATGAAAGTTTTGAAGAATTTCTCGGCTCACTCAAAGGCCGCATTGGTCTCAATGTAGGAATGTACGTCGGTCACTCCGCCATTCGTCGATGGGTGATGGGAGAAGATGCCTACCTGCGTGCCGCAGACCCAGGCGAACTCGCTTCAATGTGTGATCTGCTGAATCGGGCGCTGTGCGCTGGTGCGCTCGGCTTTTCGAGCTCTCAAGCACCCACGCATATCGATTCAGCCGACCGGCCTTGTCCAAGCCGACTCGCCACGCACGATGAATTACGGGCGCTCGCCGATGTCATCGGCCGATACGGCTCTGGAACATTTTCCTTTGCGCCAGAGAGTGCTGCAGAAGGCGTCTCTGAAGCTGATCGTGAATTTATGATCGAGCTTGCCCAGCGCAGCGGTGTGCCAGTGGTGATCCAGGGGTTGGGCGGACGTTCCAAGATCGACGCGCCGACACAGTCCTGGCAGGAGGCCAGAGAATTTCTCGACCGCTCCGCCGCGTTAGGAGCTCCGGTGTATTCTCTGCTAATGACGCGCCCGGTCAGCGGCCCGTTTACGCTGAAGAAAGGCACTTCCCGCTACGAGGGCGTGCCGCTTTGGCACAAGATGATGACCGCCTCGCTTGAGGGTCGGCGTGACATGATTGCCGACCCACAGCAGCGCGAACAATTTCGCGCCGCGATCGACACTCCCAACAAAGACCCTGAGGTAGGCTCTACACTACCCCCGCCTCACTGGGAGACCATGACTCTAGCTGAATCCAACAGTGAACTTCACGTGGCGCTGATCGGTTGCTCTTTAGCAGACATCGCGCGACAACAAAACTGTCACCCTGCCGATGCCATGTTCGATATAGCTCTGGCAAGTGATCTCGAAGCGGTTTTCCACTGGTCCAACGAATCTCCCGAATGGCGCCGTTTGCTGGTGGATGTCCAGCGCCATCCGCAAATGATCTTGGGCGTTTCGGATGGCGGAGCGCATTTGGACCGCGATGACGGCCAGGCGTGGTCCACGCATTTTCTTGCGCAGTGGGTGCGGCGGGACAAAGCCTGGCGTCTTGAGGAGGCGATTCGCATGATAACTGCAGTGCCGGCGGCGCTGCTGGGTTTGCGCGATAGAGGCCTGTTGGCCGCAGGGCGCCCAGCAGATCTGTTCATTTTTGATCCGCAAACAATCGATGTGGCCAGCTGTCAACTCGAGCACGATCGTGTCACCGGTCAAGAGCGCTTCCGAGCCGTGCCCACCGGGATTTTAGCCACCATGGTAAACGGTCAATTTGTGGTGGAAAAAGGCGTTGACACCGGCTGCCGACCTGGATCTTTGGTGAATCCGAGCTGACCGGATCAGATTTGCCGCGCGTCACAATAAGAGACTTTTTGTATGAAACAGGGTCAATGTGAAATCGTTCCTTTTGACGGGCCGCTGGGGGCAGAGGTTCGCGGTGTCGATCTGCGTTTCGCGCAGTCTGGTAGTATTTTGTACATAATCCTCGCCGCTTTTCGCCAGTACTCTGTTCTGTTATTTCGCGAGCAACAACTCAGTGACGAACGCCTCGCCGAGGTATCTGAGTGGTTCGGCCCCCAGTACATTCCCCCACCGGGGCTGCCGGTAGCCGGCGGTAGCGATCAACCCAGGGTGGTAAAAATAGCCAATCGCGACGGCGGTGTTGGTGCAGTTGGTCCCTTGCCGCCGCATTCTGACCTGCAGTACATGCCGGTGCCGCCCTCCGCCACCATGCTATACGCACTGCAAGTGCCCGACAGCGGTGGCGATACCAGTTTTGCCAATCTGCAATGGGCCTACGAAGAATTGTCGCCGGCCCTGCGTGAACGACTTACTCAATTGCAAGGAGTGGTACTGAATCCTTTTGTCGAAGCCGGTTACGGTCGCAGTCTGTCCGGCGTGCATCAACACTATAGCGCGGGGAAAGTGGCTGAATTTGCGCATCCGGTGGTGCGCACCCATCCAGACACCGGACGGCGATCACTTTATTTTAGCCCTTTTGTGGAAAAGCTTCTCGGCGACGTTGGCACCCACGAAGAATCAGAATTGCTCCAGCAGCTTGCCCAACATATAGATCAGCCCCATCTGTACCATATGCACCAATGGGATGCGGGCGATTTGTTGCTGTGGGACAACCGCTGTACCAATCATAAACGCGAAGCCTTCGATACAGACCAACCAAGGGTGATGCATCGCCTGGAGATTGCTGGCACGCGCCCGTTCTAATCGGCTGCTTTTAACGGATTCTCTAACAGGATAGCTATTGATGAACACAGACGAACCACTCCT
>Ga0115567_10007312_pt1 | contig 10476 bp, 7 predicted proteins | sample COGITO_mtgs_1204_2_FD_88679 | JGI IMG/M metagenome (GOLD analysis project Ga0115567, IMG submission 88679) | Pelagic marine microbial communities from North Sea - COGITO_mtgs_120412 | ecosystem: Environmental > Aquatic > Marine > Epipelagic | place: Germany:Helgoland, sampling site Kabeltonne... | reverse complement strand
CCTCTGGCTGGTCCAACGGCGCCACCGCTGGCGGGACGCCCAGTTGCGGGTGCAGCTGCGGAGTGCCTTGCCCTGGCGGCGTCCCTCCCGGCGCCGTGCCGCCGCCGCTGAGCGCGCCGGACGCGTCGCCCATCTGACGCCCTTCGCCCCCATGCGCGCCTGCGCCCGCCGCGCTGGCCGCGCCCGCGGCGGCGTCGGCGTTCCCTCCGCCAGCGTGGCCAGGGTGCGACGCGACGAGCGCTGGAACGGGGCCTGCGAGGCGGTGCAGCGGCCCCGGCCCCGTTGCGCGGTGCGAAATGAGCTCCGTCAACGCATCCTGCTTGGGCGCCATCATGATGCTCTCGTGCGATCTGCGAGCGGCCCGGCGCGTGCGTGAGCGCGTGCGTGAGCGCGCGCGTGCGTGGTGGTGGGGCGGAGCGCTGCTGGGGCGGGTGCACATGTACATGCGCAGGGCGAAGCCGTCCTGCTGCTGAACCTTGGCCTTGAGCAGGAGCATCTGCTCGAGCTGCTGCTCCGCAGCAAGCTGGGCCTTGCGCGTGGGCTCGATCACCTGCCACCAGAGCGCCCGCAGGGCACACTCATCAGGCGCGGCCCTGCTTGCGCCCCAGTCCAGCCAGCTATGCGGGGGTCCGGGACGGACTGCGCAGCACTCGGCTCTGGGCGGATGGCGGGGTGCACCTCGAAGTGCTTGACGATCTTTTCGCGCTGCTCGGCAGCAGACGGCGAGTCAGGATTGAACGCCAGGTCAGCCATGAGTTTTTCAGCCTCGTCCTGACTCTTCTTGAAGTCGTCGACAGCCTGTGAGCGCTCCTCGACAAGCGCAACGATCTTGGCCGTGACGTCGCGCTTGTACTGGCTATCCTGCCCACTCTCGTCATCCTCGTATGCCCCCAGCACCTCCAGTTTCATGGAGGACACACGCTCAGCAGTCTGCTTCTCAAACAGCCGCGCGCTTTTGAGCGCGCCAGTCAAGCTTTCGATCATGTTTCCGCCTGCTGAAGCCCCCGCAAGTCCGGCCCGAGTTGGCAATGGCATCGCGGACCCCGGCCCGAACCCGTCGCCGACCCTTAAAATGCCAGGGCAGCGCCCATACACGCCCGTTCCGTGTGCTCTCACGTTCAATGGCAGCAATTCAGCCCCTGCCCGCGTGACGACGCCCCCTCGCGGGCCCCCGTCCCCTGCTCTCAGGTTTTCCGCGGTCCTCACGGGGGTGAAACGTTTGTGTTGGGCGAGTCTGCCTAAAACGTTTTTGCCCTGTCTCAACTTTTGACTCTTTCAGCCGAAAGTGGACATATCCCCTACAGTATTCTCCTTCGTATCTACATCGAAGGCTTCGGGCGGGTTGTATTACGTCTACGTCCGATTTTAACCTGGGCGGGATCCAAACAGGCCCAGATCCCCCCCAACCCCTGGCGGTTCCGTACGAGGCCGGGCCGAGACACGCCGCTGCCGCTGCCGCTGCGGACGGCCGACGCTTTCGCGCGAATCAAGCTCTCGTGCGAGGCTCCGCCTCGTGGGCCCGGCGTAGCGCCGCTAGGCGCTCGCAGGCGCCTGCACCGAGAACCTTGCAAGCCAGGCTTTGTTGCAGCGCTGACGTTTTCGGGATAGGCGGCCCGCGAGGGCCACCCCGTGCGCCGAGAGGCCGCACTTTGGGACATACATCGCGTGGGGATGTCTTCGTGGGGGCCCACGTCACCCGGTTGTTTTACTGGCTACATGCCTACGGTGCGTCCTCTGCCGCGCTGACCAACTCTTCCCACCGACGAACGCCCTTCTGACCAGCGGCGTTATGCGGCTGCCGTCTGCATCGCATCCCGTCCTATGCGTATCGCCCCATGTTTGCTGTGCTAGCCGCTAGCGTTCGCATCGCTGGTGTGGCAACTTGTCGAAACTGAAGCCGAGGAGCCCACTGTGGCGCTCCTCGCCAACTGCTTGCCCCATTTGCGCTTGCGCCACCGCACTGGTGCGGCCGTGCCGCTTCACACCAGCCTCGAGAGCGCTCATCTATCTACCTGGGATGCGCGGCAGGCTGAAAGCGTCTCGATCGCCGTGTCCGGGGTGTCGAGCGTGGCGTCGGGGGTGGTCGGCGCCGTCTCTGCGTCGATGCCGAGCAACGCCTCTCTGGGGCACTTCATGTCCTACCTCCCGGGGCGCGACGACTCCACCGTGCCCTGCGGCACATCGGGCCGCGACAAGGTGCTCGGCAGAGCTCGCATCCCGGCGGGCGGGTGGCAGGCTGGGAGGCCGAAACGACGCGTTTGTGGCAGGTGGGCGGCGGCGCAACCCTGACGGCGCGCGTGCCGCAGGTGGCGTCTGTGTCGTTCGACACAGACGAGGGCCCCGCAGAGCCGACACACTTTCTCTGCGTCTGCTACGCCAACGGGTGTGGCCCGCGCCCCAGCTCCCGCTCGGCGCGGCGGCGCAGCAGCCCGTTGCTGCGGGATGGCGGCGCGCTGACGGAGCGGGGGCGCGCGGACGGACGATCAGCTTCCAGATCTGGGAACTTCTCGACGCGGCGGCGGACGCCTCGCAGGTGATCACGCAGGCGACGCGCGAGACGCAGCCGCTCCGCGAGGTGGTGTCCGTGCGGCACGGCCCCACGCGGCTCGTCAAGATGCTCGCGTCCGCGCCCGCGGCGCGTGGCGCGGACGCGCGGCCGCCCGCGCTCGCGGTGGTGGCGGGCGAGCAGCCCGGCGACAGCAACCGCGTGCGGATCTTCAGCCTTATGACGCACGCGTACACGGACGAGATGCGCTTCCACGGGGTGCGGCGCGCCCTCCGCCCCACGCCCCACGCTCTTGCGCACGGCATGCCACGCCTTGTCCTGCGCTGAACTCGCCCCTCCTCCGCGTTCCCCGGGCGCAGGAGGTGCACGGGATGGCGTGCAACCGCGAGCTGCTGGTGGTGTCGCTCAAGAACCAGCTGCTGCTGCACGCGCTCGGCGACCTCGCGCCGCTCCACGCCTTCTCGACCTTCCCATCGCCCTCGCCCATGGCCGTGCTCGCACTCTCGCGCTCCTGGCTCGCGTACCCGTCGTGGCAGCCGCTGCGGCCGGACGCGGCGGACGGCGTCAACATCGCGCCCGCCAATTCGTTTGGCTCGCCCTACGTCGACCTCGGCGTCGGCGTCGCGGGCTCCGTCAAGACGCTCGGCGAGATGGGCGCACAGAGCATCCGCACGCTCTCCTCCTACATGTCGTCGTCGCCGCCCGTCGCCTGCTCGCCACTGCGCCAGCCGAGCACGGAGTTCGCTGGGACCGTGACGGTGCGCGACGCGGCGTCCGGCGAGACGGTCCTCTCCTTCCGCGCGCACGACGCGCCGATCGTGTTCCTCCGCTTCGACCCTGCGTCGTCGCTCCTGGTGACTGCTGCGGTCGACGGGCACAACATCAACCTCTTCCTGCTCCCCGAATTCGCCGCGGGCGGCGCCGCACCGCCGCCGCGCCACCTCTACCGGCTCGTGCGCGGCGTGACGGCGTCGACGATCCGCGACATCGCGCTGTCGGCCGACCTCCGCTGGATCTCTGTCACCTCCTCGCACGGCACCGCCCACGTGTACGCCATCAACCCCGACGGCTGCGCCCCGGCCGCCGACACGCACGCGCCCGAGCCGCTCACGGGGCCCGCGTGCGCGCTACCGTGCTGCGCGCTGGAGAAGCCCGGCTCCGTCGCGGGGTCGCCGCGCAGCAACTTGAGTTCGCGGCCCACGTCGGCGCGGTCGGCGCGCTCCGGCGCCTCGCTGCTCTCGGAGGGCGCCGCGCCGCCGCTCACGCTTTTCGCCGTCACGCGCATCCGCGGTGGCGACGGCGCCGCACCGCGCGGCCTCGGCGACGCTCCGGTGGCCTGTACCAAGTTCGCGCTCGGCTCGCCCGCACAGTTTGGCGCCGCGGGCGGCGTCGGTGCCGTGTACGTGGTCAGCGGGGACGGCGCGCTCTCGCGCTGCCTGCTCACGCCGCCGCGCCGCGCGGATCCAAACGGCGGCGGCGGCGGCGACGCGCTGCTGCTCACGACCGAACGGCAGGGCACGTTCGACATCTGCCGGCGGCGCCGCTGGGAGGAGCAGAAGTGCCCGCCCGAGCTCCTCGCGGCCTTTGGCGCGGAGGACGCCGGCGCGCCGCGCTCGCCGGTCCGCGCCGGCCGGCCGTGCCTGCGCTGCGCGCAGGCGGGCTGCCTCTCTCGCGCGCAGTCGCGCGCGCCGGGCGGCGCGGACGCGGGCTCCGCAGCGGGCGACGGCGCGGCGGGCGCGGGCGACACGCTTGACGAGGACTTCCTGCTGGTGGAAGCGCCTAGGCGGGCCCAAGAGGCCAGGCTCTCGACCTCGGCGCCGAGCGCGAGCCGAAACCCGTTCATGGATGCCCGCGCCGGCCCGCCGCTCCTGTGCGCTGGCGGCTCGCCGGAGGTCCCCCGGCCGCTGAGCTTCAGCTTCAGGGCGGCCGCGGCTGGCTCCTGCGCGGGCATCTACGGCGGGCTCCCGTCGCCGTCGCCCGGGTCGTCGCCTGCAGACGGTGGCGTGATGGGCGGTATGATGGCGGCGCTGGTGCTCGGCGCTGGCGGGGCCGCGGGCCCGAGGGGGCATCCCGCGCGCGGTGTGCGCTCGCTGCGGGTGAGCGAGCAGCGGTCGTCGGACGAAAGCGAAAGCGGGGACGAAGGGGCGGGGGGAGGGGCGCGAGATGGCGCAGAGGAGGAGGACCTCGCGCGCGAGATGATGTTTGAGATCGATGACCTCGACGGCGACGGGGCGGCGGACGTCGGGGGCGAGGGGACGTCGAGAGCGCGGCAGGCCGGGGGCAGCGGGAGCCTCGGGGCGAGCGGAGGCGTCTGCTTGGACAGAGAGTCCGCCGTCGTGGGAGAGGAGGATCGGGACGCGCTGCGACGGGAGGCCGATGGGGGGGACGAGGCTGAGCAGGGCCCGCAGTCTGCAGACTGGGAGGCGCAGTGTGAGGAGGACGCGCAGTCTCAAGACTGGGAGGCCGAGAGTGACGCCGCGCCCCAAGGCGAGGAGGTCAAGCGGGAGCGGGGGCAGATCGTGCCGATTGCCTGTGCAGACCCGTGTGAGACTGGCAAGGCGGCGTACGATGACGCGGCGCCGCCGGGCGGCGACGGCGCGATCCTCGCGACGTCGCCGCCTGAGGAGGCGCTCGGCGTCTCGCCGACCGAAGGTGCGCCCGCCCCGTCCGGAAGAGTCACGCCCTTGGAGCCATTGCCCGCCCCGTCCGGAAGAGTGGGCGAGTGAACGAGGCTCTCTGCGAGCCGCCGCGGTGCGGGCGCGCCCAGGTGTTGTTCGGCTTCGTTCAAATGCGCTCTGAGCGCTGTGGCCGCGGCGCAGGGTCGGGGCTAACAGGGCTGGGGTCTGGGCTCAAGAAAAAGAAAAAGAAAGACAAGAAGAAGAAAAAGTGAGAGGGGTATCGCACAATCGCCGCGTGGGCTCAAGATGCTGTGCCAGGGTGGCTGCAGCATTGGAATGGATGCGGTTGAAGCCAAGGTGACGCGGTTGAAGCGAAGGTGACGCGGTTGAAGCGTCGGGCAAACATCCGCTCACTGACACAAGTCACATGCCGCAAAAGCGAAGAGCACTAGAGTAACGGGGGCCGGAAGACAGCGCTAGCAAGCCGCATATGCGATAAGTCCCAAGAGGCCTACACCATTACAGTGACGCGGGCAAGTGGGCGGCTGGGGCTGGGGCGAGAGCCCGAACCCCGCGAGGTAATCACTTCTTCTGCAGAGGTGCATGGAGAAAAATGAATGTGGCGCTAGGTATATTCACAGGCACACTGTGCTCGGCGAAATCTTACCATCATGCCCTGCTGGAAAGCCCCGCGGTCCAAACCGTGCACCTCTGTGCGACGCCTATAACTCCCGCGGCATCCAGGAGTCTGCGTATCCCGGTCACTGTATCGAACAGAAGATGGGCACCGGCAGGAGATGTGAGCGTCCATAGCCGTACCCCGCGCGGTAGATCGGCGGGTGAAAGGTGTTGAGGAAGCCGCACGTGTCGCAGCGGAACTGGACCTCCGAATTGGAGAACGGCACCGGATTCACCTGGCTGCACATTTTGCACGCCACTTGACAGACAGCCGGCATGCCGTCGCTGTTCGGCGCATGATTGCGCTGGTATCCTGCCTCCCGATAGTCCGGAGTCGCACCGTATCCGTCCGCTCCCCTGCCGTCGCCCCATTTCAGACCAGGCTCCGCAGAGTGCGACTCGGGCCGGGTGCAAGTACGGCCGCAGCCAATTAGCACACCTGTTACGCAGCGCCACGTCCTCGCGGTTGTACTCCTCCTGTAAGCCACCGGCATTAGAGTTAGGATAGGGACACAACACTAGGGGCAAGGTGTCTCAGGCAGGTTAGAGAGGCGTTGCAGCACCCAGCCGCACCAGCTCTTCGCAAACCATCATCAGTCCATGGAAAGGACCTGGAGCACACGCGCCATGGCGGCATCGTCTGCCTCGGTTACCGCTGCGGGACGTTCACTTGGCCCTTGGCCATCTTGGTACATCTGCGCGTCGATAGGCATCGGGACACGCGCCTCGTCCTCGCTGGAACGACCGCAGTCGAGGATTTGCTTCGATTCGGATGAAGTTGACACTGGCCACTTTTGACAAGGCTTATGTTTTTTCACTCCAGGCCTTGGGTGGAGGCGCTGAGACGCCCTCGGTTCCAAGCACGCCCGGAAGGCATAGACAGCACAGATGACGCTGGGAGACAAGATTAGGGAGGCTGCCCGCTGCGTGCAGGGTTCCCCTCCGGTTCCAAAGGCGCAAAAGGCTGCAGTGCGCCGTCCCATCGAGATATCCTCCGCTGAGGAGACGGTCAAGATCACGTCGTTTGAGCACTTCATGTTCACTCATTTCGGCAAGGACTCAGCCATCATTCCAGGAGGTCACTTCAATTACCATGTACCTGCTCTGCACGCATGACGCAGAGTGACGTCATGCAGAGCGGCAAGCCGCTTCTATCTTAACATGCTCTTACATGCGCGCGTGCTGACGACACGCTCATGCGGGTGTGTGCTGCCCAGGAATCTTCATCACAGCTGTGGTTCTCGGGTCAGGACTCGCAGCAATGGGAAATGCCAACGCAGCAAACCAACAAACCTTCATGCGCTTGCGTGTAATAGCTCAGGTTCTAGGCCATGGCCCTTCCCTGCACAAAACGACGAGGAGGATGCGCGAGCCGCGCGCGGCTCCGGGTGCCAAATTCGGCAGCTCCGGGATGGTCCCATGGCTATTTGCAACGTGCACGCCTGCTGACGCGCATTTGCTTCCGATTTTCCAGGGGTTCACGATCTGCGCCATGATGACTTCGTTGGCAGTGCAGGAGCGCCAAAAGGCGCTGGGCATCTACGTTCCGTACTGAAGCGGCTGGCGTGCGCGAGCTACAGTAGCGTGCGCTGGATATCATGGCGGTGTCCATGTCCTGCGCTTGATGTGCGGGTAGTGAGTGTGGTTTTTGCAGGCAGGTTGAAAAGATGCGCGCGGCGGAACAGGATTCACACCGACAGGCCTGCTGCCCGCTGCTTGCTGCCCATTCCTTCACTTTCCCTCACACTCTACCGCCCGGTATGCGCGGTCGTGTCTGCTCCGCTTTGTCGCGTGCGCCGGCTGCGCTGCGCCCGGCGCCTAGCCGACGCGGTCGTCGCCGGCCGCGCCCTCCTCCGGCTCGTCTGCGTCTTCCTGGGCTGCTCCGCTGCCTCCCTGCCTCTCCTTGCCCGACTTCTTGGCACCCGCAACCACGTCGTCGATGCGAAGCAGCATGCAGGCGCTCTCGACCGCCGTCTTGAGCGACTGCGTCTTGACCACCGACGGCTCCCAGATCCCCATCTCCTTCATGTCCGCGAGCTGGCCCGTCTCGCCGTTGATGCCCCACGTGCTGCCCCCCGTCGCGTGCTTGGCGCGCAGCTCCGTCATGCGCCGCACCACGTCGGCCCCGCAGTTCTGCGCCAGCGTCCGCGGGATTACCTCGAGCGCGTCCGCCACGACCTGGAAGGGCCACTTGTACACCCCCTGTACCGCCGCGGCCTCCTTGCGGAGGTGCGTGGCAATCGACATCTCGACCGCGCCGCCGCCAGGGAGGAGCGCGGGCTCGAGCGCAACATTGCGCGCGACCAGCATGCAATCCTGCAGGTTCCGCTCGACCTCGTTCAGGAGGTCCTTGGACGGGCCGCGCAGCAGGATCGTGCACGCCTTGGGGTGCTCGCAGTCGACAAAGAAGGAGAAGTACTCGTCCCCGATCTTCTCAACCTGGAATGTCCCACACTGCGTGCCGACGTGCGCCTCCGTGAGCTCCATGGGGCGGTGGCAGATCGTGGCGCCCGTCACGCGGGCGATGCGGTTGTTGTCCGTCTTGCGCAGGCGGCGCAGCGCGGTGACGCCGGCCTTGACAAAGTAGTGCTGCGCGAGGTCCGAAATGCCCTTCTCGGTCAGCACCACGTCCGGCTTGTGCACGAGGATTGAGTCGACGGTCGCCTTAATCCAGTCCTCCTCCGCCTTGAGCAGCGCCTCCCAGTCGCCCTCGTTCGAGATCTCGACGTTGGTCTGCGACTCGCCCTTCTTGTACTCGAGGGTGCAGTCGAGGAGGAGCACGCGCGGGTTCTTGATCTTGCGGCGCATCTTCGGGTGCGTGATGTCCTTGTTCACCATCACGCCCTTGAGCACGCGGCAGTGCTCGACCTCGCCGCCGGGGATCTTCTCCACCTTGGCGTACCGCTTCACGTCCACCTCCTTGCGCCCGTCGGGGTGCGAGATCATGACCGCCTTCACGGCATCCATGGCGAGGTCGACCATGAGCTTCCCGAAGCGCGATGTGTACTTTGTCCCGACGCACGTCGAGATGATGTTGGCAAGCTGGTCGCGGTCATCGATGTCCACGGGGAACGCCATCTTCTCGCAGTGCGCGAGCGCGGACTTGAGTGCGTTGAAAAAGGCGTGTGTGATCACCGTCGGGTGGATCTTCCGCTCGAGCAGCGGCTCGGCCACGTGCAGCATCTCTCCGGCGAGGATGATCACCGAGGTGGTGCCGTCACCCACCTCCTCGTCCTGAGCACGCGACAGCTCAATCATCGACTTGGCCGCAGGGTGCTTCACGTCGATCTCGCGCAGGATCGCATGCCCATCCTGCCAGCCGACCCGTATCGCGTCAGGCGCAGCGCGGCGCGGCGCGCGAGCGCAGCAGCACAGGAGCAGGCGCGCAGGCGTCGCGGGCTTCACGTTGGTCATGACGATGCCTCCCATCGGATCGAGCAGCATCTTGAGCATCGAGCGGGGACCCAGCGTCGTCCGGATAATGTCCGACACGGCCTGCATCCGCGCGCCGGCTCAGCCCCCTCACTTGCGCGCCATGCTCGGCACCAGCCGCGCCGCCGCAACGGGGCGCAGCTGACCCTGATCCGCGTCTGCGACTTTCTGCACCCTTAATACAGCAATAGAACGCACTCAATAGCGACCGTGATTGAACGATTAATATGCTCAAGTGAAGAGCTCCTGGGCCAATCAGCTACCCCCCCGCCAGACACAACCAACTCTCCGCAGACACTTGGGCCAACAGCGTCAGGCGTTCCAGGCACGATAGTGCTCGCAGCACAATGTGCCGAGGCAGCGATGTTTCAATAGCAATACTACCCTGCTATTAGAAAGTGCTGGCACGGCACGCCTCACGGCGCGTTACGAAGGTGAGTTCCTGCGGAGGAGGGGGGGGGGGGATGCCTTGGCAGCAGCAATGTTCGCGGACTGAGCGGCCCTGCCCGTCTCACGCTTGGTTCCCTCGTCTGCAGTCCGTGACACACTGCATTAGCTAGTAATCCGAAGATGCTGATGGTCTGGATGTGTGAAATCTGCGCGCACTGAGCCGCGCCTACGGCCGACCAGTCGACCAACCGCGGAGCAATAGCTCCCCTGCACGCGTCACCCTAATTCGCCGCTGGTGCCTAGCGCTGCAAGCCTAGCGACAAGTCCGCAGCGCGGATTAGGCCTGACTCTTATTCCGGCGCAGATTCCCGGATAGCCACACAGCTGGACGGGAGGCAGCCTATAGCAAAGGGATCCCCTCTGCTTGCGGTTTTCGTGTGCGGTTGGTTCCTTTGGCAGCGGCAGCGGGCAAACCCGCGCGCAAATGTCGCAAGAGCTTCGCAGTTCCGCTCACAGCTACTTAGATTTACCGCTAAGGTGGAGCTACCGGTACCAGGGCATGCAGGGTGTGGGCTGGAGCGCACTCATAACGAGGACCGGCGCCGACATGTTGAAGAACGCGTTGACTTCGCGTTTCCCGCGATTTCTCCCTCAAAGCAAGAGTTGGCTAAAACGAAGAAGTTGATAAGAGTGAGATCCGTAAGTATGCATGTCTGAAAAGTTGATAAACTCACGGGCCCGGTGTGGGGTTGGGTTTGAAATGTCCGCGCTAGGGGGCCCCCGCGATGGCGGGGGCCCTCCGGCGAGAGCGCTGCTGCCAGCGCTCCAAACACGCGCCACGCCTCGACGATG
>Ga0115567_10007311_pt1 | contig 10476 bp, 12 predicted proteins | sample COGITO_mtgs_1204_2_FD_88679 | JGI IMG/M metagenome (GOLD analysis project Ga0115567, IMG submission 88679) | Pelagic marine microbial communities from North Sea - COGITO_mtgs_120412 | ecosystem: Environmental > Aquatic > Marine > Epipelagic | place: Germany:Helgoland, sampling site Kabeltonne... | reverse complement strand
TGCAAAACTATCTAAATGAGTTTTGTTACAAACTCAACCGTAGACGTTTCGGTGAAAGGATTTTCGATAGACTTACTCTGGCGGTTGCTAAATCTTACTGGTAAGTTCTGGGGGAATCAGTTTTAGTTATTAGTAAACAGTATTTAGTAAACCCTTGAGCGCAGTGCGCTTGAGGGTTTTTTTGTGAGTTAGCGTAGGCTTTTCAATACCTATTACCAATTAAAATAGTTGACGATGAACTCATCTGAAAACCTCCTGAAGCCGGTTTGCTCTACCAATAATTTGTATTCCTTAAGAATTTGACTCTTTTTCTCTTTTTCGATGTAAACTTGGTAACTCAAAACCAGGTAAAAAAGCTTGATGTATGAGTAATAAGCGCTAGGTGTAAGTTCAATATTGATTGAATTATAAATGATTTTCGCTCTTACCATATCTTCTTCATAGATATACATCATAGCTTCTGAAATCAAATAGATGTTGAATGGAATATAAGAGTACCAATGATCCATTTCATACAACGGTTCATAATATTTTTCAAATAACAATTGAACCGATCTCATGTCTTTGTTCAACAATAAGGCAGGAAAGACCTCATTAAAAAAATAATGCGGTTCAAAAAATTTATCTGATGGCAACACCAACTTCTGAATTATTTTGTCTGACTCTAATGGGTACAGCAATAATTGATAACCTACGTATCGCCCGGCCAATACGGGAAAGAGATGTGCCAATTCTTCCAAGCTTTGTTTTTTTATTTGGACTAAGGATTGACCCTTTAGAAAAGACCAATAACCTAAAATACAGTCTAAAAACAGCTTCTCGCCATCCGTATCTGCTTTGAATAGGCCAAGAAAGTGACCATAATAGCCATTGAGATGAGCATAGTCGATATGATAATAAAAAGTGCTGTTTTTGAAATTTGGCAATGAAAAAACAGGAAGAAAAATATCCAAATCATTCACAGGCAGCATTTTTAGCGTACCACAAATAACTTCTGCCAGAAAGCTGCCGGAGTTTGCAGTTGCTCCAAACAATTCATCTTGCTTATAAATTTCCAAAAGCATTGGAATTTCCTTTGCAGTAATCAATTGACAAGTAAGTGTGCCGAGCAGGTGCGGATAATACTCTTTTGATTTATTGTCCTTGAGAAACTTAATCAATCCCTCAGAGTCGCGCTTGAATAGGTATAAATATAAACTATGATAAGGGTGCCAATTTTCTATATGCTCTGCCTTTATCATAACATCAGCAGGGAATTCTTTTTTTAGATAATTCTGAAAAATCATCCAGGTTTTAGCATTTGGATTTGTGGTGCCTAATAGCCCAAAAAAACGCCTAAGCGTATTATATCCAATTTCCTTTTTTGTAGTTCGTTGTATTTGATCTGCTAACATTTGCAAGCTCTTTGAGCTAGCTTTTTCAAAGCCTATTGACTCTAACAACTTTTTTCGAGTGAAAATAATCTTGGTTTGTTCCATTTCAGCTGATTAGAATTAATACAATGCCTAAGGTTATTAATGAAAATGAAGTCGTGTGTTTCCAGTTCCATTTTTCTTTTAAGACTAATACCCCAAAACTTGCCGTTATGAGCGGGCTAATTAACCCAGTAATACTTGCCAAAAATGGATCTGTTATCTTAAGGCCAAGTGTTCCAAAATAAATGGCTCCAAAAATGACAAGCGCAAAGCTGCCGATGCGCAATGCATTGGGTTTATACAATTTAAAAACCTTGCTTGGTCTGAAAATAGCGTAAACTGAAAATACAGCTAACACAATAAATTCTTGTGCTAAAATAGATATGATTGGCGCGTGTTGCTTCACTAAATACCAATTAGTAAAACCAGAAACTAAAAAACAAGCCGTCATTATAAAAAACCAAGCCCAGCCTTCATTAGTAGCAGTTAAGGCGTTTATTTTTAAATGAATTAAAAAGGCCGTAATAATAAGGCCTGCCCCAATAAAAGTACTCAGATTGATTTGTGCTATTATAGAGATTAGCATACCAGCAGAAATGGCCATGAGCGCTTGAAAAAGTGAAAATTGTGCGAGTGCACCTTTTTTTAAACCAGAAATCATCGAGACTAGGCCAAGTAAACCAAAAGCACATGCTATTAAGTAGTACCAGCCATCTATTAAAAATGCCCTCTTTAATTGGCTTATCGGATCGGCAAGTAGAAAAACACCAATACATGAAAAGGCAAACGTAAACGTTGCTCTACTCCAAACTAGGCCATAAGTGTCTAATTGAGTGATATTTACTTTCCACAAAAAGTTATTTAAGGCATACAAAAATGCCGATAGCAATAGATACAGCATCCTAACCCCGCAGCATGGAAACTAACCCCGAAATAAGCTTTACTGTCAAGAGACTAATGTAAGTTAAATGATTTTAAATGGGCTCATTAAAATTATATACGGGCCAATTATGGGCAGCACTTTAATAACATGGGCGCTTTATGGGCTAGTACTAATAATGGGTGGGCTTAACAGGAACTTGTTCATCAAAAACTAGACATTATAATTGTTTTGAAAAGACATTATGGAAGAATTTGAAAAGCTTTTGAAGATGGCGCTGGCAGATGGAGTCATCTCTGATATGGAAAGAGAACTGCTCATGCGCAAAGCAGCGATGCTCGGAATAGATGAGATAGAGGCGCTGATGATCATTGAAAACGCGCAAGCGCAGCAAAATCAGTCACCAGAAAATAATAAGAAAGATGGATACGACATCTCTGACGATGAATTGCTTCGAAGAATTCAAAAGTGGACAGAGCTCTGTACTAAAGACAATGAAAAGGTGATGGTAGAACCATTTCCTAAGGTAATATCTGAAACTACAAAGTTTGGGAATGCCCTTGCCTCTGGCCAAAAGGCAATAGGGCAAATTAAAGATGCAGGTATTGTTGATGCCGCTGCGAGTTCGGTTGGGTTTATACCTGGAGCAGGTTTCTTGACCAAGAAAGTAGGAGGTGCAGCGGTGAACAGCATACTGGGCGCCCTAAGCGATACCAAAGAAGTTAAAATGTCGAATGAAAAAATTGTTTCAACTACAAAACAGTACTTACTGATTCTTGAGCGCAGAAAAGATGGAGACTCATTTCTAAACCAAAAATATGAGGCTTCAATAACAGAAATGGAGAAGAATATTAATCTTTTCAATGAAAAGAAAGCCAAGAAAAAATGGTTTTAACGTTTAGAACCGTCATTCCTTTTTTTATCTGTTTCCTCCTTTTTACTGGCAATCACATTCTTGCCCAAGATTTCAAAGTTGGAGACACAGTGAATGTAGTGCCTGAAATATTAAATCTCAGGGCAGAGGCTTCTTCAGAAGCGCCAATTATTGATAAGCTAGAAAGCGGAGATATTCTAAACGTGATTGACGTTAGAGGCGAATGGCTCCAAGTGGTAAATGATAGCAAAACGGGTTTTGTTAGTGCGAGCTATGTTGAAAAAGCAAAAGTTCAAGGCTTTTATGATTGGTTTATTGATGGGGCTTTTTATGGCGGTTTAATGGTCTTTATCTTGCTGTTTGGAGGTCAAGTTGCAGCAAATCGTGTTGCAGACAAAAGATATTCAGGAGGCTTTAGAGAAGATGTTGTTCCCACGGGAAAGTTTTTGAAATCATTTTTTATATCAGCCTCTATTGGTTTATTATCAGGTGTTGGTTACGCCATTTACATGAGTTTTAAATCTTAAAAACAAATTACGCAATGAGCTCAATAACAGATAAACCAATCAATCATCAATCCGAAGACCTATTAAAAGTTGAGAATTACAGTAAAGCACTTTCCAACTTTATTACCAGAAGCGAAACTCCTATCACCATTGGCCTACAGGGCGAATGGGGCACGGGAAAAACTTCATTAATGTCATTGTTACTTGAAGACTTTAACGCAAAGAATATTGCTTGTTCTTGGGTTAATACTTGGGAGTATAGCATGTTTAAGGGTGCGCGTGAAACCACTCCCGGGGTTTTGAAAGGAATGCTTGAAAAGCTAAAGTCTGAATGTATAAGGCGCAACGTTTGGACAATAAAAAGCGACAGTCAAGAGAAGTTTAAAAAAGCAGCTCGTTTTATTGGTGGGTTGGCCAATCAGATTATCTCTAACCAGACGGGTATTGATATTAAGGATGCTGCAAACGGACTTAATTCAGATTCTGAAAACGCAGCGGCAGAAATAGCCCAAATCAAATCGCTTATAAGCAGCGTAATCACAGATCTGATTCAAGATGCTAACAACCCTATAAATAAGGTCGTTTTTTTTGTAGACGATCTAGACAGAATTCCTCCTGGAGATGCGGTTGAAGTGCTCGAAGCGCTGAAAAACATATTTGATATACCAAATTGTGTTTTTGTTCTTGCTATTGACTATGATGTTGTAGTTAAAGGACTGGAAAGCAAATTTGGACCAAAAACAGATGAAAATGAGCGTGAATTCCGTTCATTTTTCGATAAAATAATACAAGTTCCATTCTCTATGCCTGTTGGCACTTACGATATAGAGAATTTCTTAGTTCAAAAGCTGACAGACCTTAATGTTCCAATTTCTGAAGAGAATAAGGAATTCTACGCCAAAACCGTGCGCCATACTATTGGCTATAATCCGCGCAGTTTGAAGCGATACTTAAACTCTTTTAGCTTGATTAATCATCTTAAAGAACTAGAAGATGGGAGCGATACCGAAGACGAGGCTTTTATGCTGTTCGCAATTCTTGGAATACAAATTTCATATCCGAAAATTTTTAGAATGCTCGCGCAACAGGCAGATTTTACCACTTGGAATAAAGGCTTTGCAAGTAAAGCCGGCATTGAATGGGAAACAGTAAAAGAAAGGTTAGACAAGTATGGCGACAACGAACTTGTTGATGAAGAATGGGAGCAAGTATGTTGGGCATTTTGTCAAACAGACGCTTACTTAAAATCCAGAGCATTTTCACTACTCGAACTACTGAATATGCTTCGGCAAAAATTTGGAGATGAGCTAGATACACAAATTGCGAATGCAATGACTTTTGCGGCAATTACAAGTGTTGATGACGATATCGCAACCAAGCAAGAGGTGCAAAAAATTGGAAATAAAACCATTTATAATGGCATAGACACAAAGTTAGCTCAACTTAAAGAAGAAGGTTTTGATGACGTTTCTGTAGAAGTTTTCAGCGCATTTTGGTCTATACTAAGTACTAAAACCGAAACACAAACCAACTTGAGAATTTCATTTGCTAAAACTGGATGCGTGTTTTACAATGATGCCTTTGGCGGCCGCGGTAAAAGTCAATTGTTTTATTCAAGAAACCCATCAAGAGCTTCAAAGGGCTTTAAACTCTGGGTGAAAAAGAATAGCGGTCAAGTATCAGGACTTTACAATCAACTGAAAGAACAATATTCCTTGATGAACGAAACTAGCTTTTACATCTCTTCAGAAGGCGATTTAATCTTAGAAGCTGGTCTGCTGCCAGAAATAGGTAAAGACCGATACAAAGCTCTTTTACAAGATGTTGCATCCATTATAAAATAATAGACTGAATCATGTTTGACTCAATAACATCCGAAAAACTTGGCTTTTATGTCTACGCCTTAATTGACCCTGATGACAAAGAAATCTTTTACATCGGAAAAGGAAAAGGTAACCGCGTGTTTGATCATAAAGCAGAAGTGATAGAAAATCCGGATAGCTTGGGCTCAATCAAAAAAAATAAGATTAAGTCGATTCTAAGCCAAGGTAACGATGTAGAGCATGTAATTATTCGGCATGGATTAACCGAAAAGGACTCCTTTTTAATTGAAGCCACGCTAATTGACTTTCTCAATCATTTTGGCAACGCGCTAAGTAACGAGGTTTCTGGCCATGCAAGCAGCTTCTATGGAATCAAAACTACCGATGAATTGATTCGCCAATATAATGCCCCTCCTCTCGAAGCACTACAACATAAGGTGGTTATTATAAATATCAATAAACGCTATGCGAGTGCTAAAACTTCTGGTCATTCAATTTATGAGGCCACAAAACAAGCTTGGGTTATCAGTGAACAGAGACTAAGCTTACTTGAGTATGCTTTGGCAGAATATGAGGGAATAATTATCGGGGTTTACAAAATCAAAGAATGGTATCGCGTAAAAACGGATAACAATAAGCGCAACAACAGGTGGGGATTTAATGGTGCCGAAGCTGAACTTGAGATTCAAGAATTATACAAGAACAAATCAATCGCTCATATTAAGAAACCTGGAGCGGCAAACCCAATAAGGTTCACAATTTAACATAGTAACTAACCAAAATCAATTTATAAAATGGCAACAATTAAAGTAACCAAAGCAAGCTCTGTAAAGAGTATTAAAGCCCAATTCAGCAAAGAATTCGCTTGTAACATCAGAATTTATAATGGAGTGAAATTCGCTGACGAGAAAATGAAAATTAGCGATTTGTCTAAAACAGACAACCCAGGTGGTAATCTTGAGCTGGGCGCTAGAAGCAGAGTAGAAAACGTAGAAAAGTATTTCAAAGAAACGTTTGGTATTAAAGTGCAAATTTCAAATGCAGACGATTCGAAATTGGCGGACAACAGCATGACTTTAACTCAGGCTGGTAAATTATAAATAACCCAAAAGGGGCTTTGATGAATTAAAATCAAAGCCCCTTTTAATTCCTAAGTAGTGCAGCCCATTCTAGATGTAGTAAAGATTATCTAGCAACAAATGGATTTGAGAGCAGCTCTTTACATGATTGTATTTAACCTCAATTTTCTAACCTAAACCAAATTAAGTATGTACCACAACATTAAAACATTGGAAAGCCTAACACCAAGCCAAATTTCAGAGCTTAAAAAGGGCGTAATTGAAGTTACTGGTAAGGCAATGAACCGGACTGCCTTAGGCGTGGTAGATGCTATTTTTACTTTATATCCTCAAATTAATTTTGAAGATTTAAAAAAAATACTGCCTGATTCAATAAATCCATCAGCGCCAAAAAACTATAAGTCGCTTTTTAAACCATATACAGAAAGAATGTATGGCGTGGTTCAATCAGGAGATATAAGACGTGAATGTGAGCAAGCTGGATTGAAAATCAGCGATTCGCATTTTGTTGAACCCAACGAAATATTTCGCACCTCAGATGGGGTTGAGGTTTTAGTTGCTAGAACTTGGGAGACTTCTGATACAGAGACAGGAGAAAACGATTTACAAAACCTAATCAATCATATTTCTGATTATGGCATTTTGGTGACGAAAGTTGAAAAAAATGCCGCTTTCAATAAAGGGACATATGATATCAAGGTCATCAATCCAGGCTTGTTTACTGCGATTCAAAACCCATCGAAGAAAAAGAACAATTGGCTAATCTGGGTGCTTATAATCGCTGTTTTAGGTGGTATATTCTTCTTCCTTTTCACTAATAAAAATGAAGAAATAATCGAACCTGCTGCTGTTGAGTCTACTGAAATTTCTGTGAGTAAGCCAGATAACACCTCTCAGGTGACCGATTTTGTTACAGACATTAAGGCCGGAATAAACACGGAGGGTAGATCGTTAAATTTTCACGAGATTCTATTTGAGTATAACAGCGATAAGCTTATGGAAGAATCACGATCATATGTGAATCAGATTCTTAATGCTATGCAAGATATACCTGCCCTATCTATAGAGGTGATTGGTCATACAAGTAAAGAAGGTGCCGATGACTACAACAAAACCCTTTCATTAAAACGTGCTCAAGCAGTTTATAATTACTTAACCGCAAATGGAATAGATGAAACCCGATTATCAGTAAGTGGCATGGGAAGCGAAAACCCCATAGCTGATAATGAAACTGAGGAGGGTAAAAAACTAAACAGAAGAATCGAGTTCGTCATTGTTGACGATGGAGTTCAATAAAAATCAAATTTAAAATGGGACTATTAAATAATATTAAGGACCGCTTCAATAACGCGGAGTTTAGTGTAGCGCCAAACAAAAAACTAAAAACCATTTCTAAAGACTTTAAAGATGCATTCGATCTTTCCTTGGTTTTTTATAAAGGAAGCATGATAGCAGAAGATAGCCTGACGCTTGCGGCTCTCAATAAAAAGACAACGAAGGATGTAAAAACCAAAACGGACACGGATCTTAAAATCAAGGCTAGTATGAAAGTAGGAGCCGTAGAAAAGCTGTTCGAATCAAACTTTGGCGCAACCGTTCAAATAAAGGATAAAGCTGGGAAAAAGCTTATCGATAACGATATAACCCTAGGAAATGCAGCCAGGGCTCAATCATAAATTAACATGATAAAAGCCACTGGAAGCTTTCTGTCGAACCTATTTTTCGGTGAAGTCAAAATGCTTGACTGGTTAGTACCTTGGTCTATCACAATTGATCCACAATTAGAGCTTGTTACAATTTCAAAAAGAAACTACTATTTAATCGGAGTAGATCACAATGTAATTCCGTTCAGAAATATTAGGCAAGTATTATTCAATTCTCATTTGTTCGGTGCAGACATAAGCCTAAAAGTATACGGAGCTGGAAAGGTTACCGCTAAATGCTTGAAGAAAAGTGAAGCAAAAAAGGTTTACCAATTGTGCTTGGATGAAATAACATCAAATAGCAAAAGAAGTAGTAAAACAAGAATTTATCAATAATCAGAATCATAATGGATTTACCTGAAATGGATTCGAATGATGATATTGACTTCGCTGGTATGACGGCTTCCGAACGTATTGCAATCATGCAGTATCGAGATGAAGCAGAAGCCAAGAAAAAACTAGCGAAGGATAAAGAAGAACGATTTTACGCCAAATGGGTTTTTATAGTTCTTGCCGTGATTTTCGGTGTCTTTACCATAAAGACTCAATTGTTCTCTGGATCAGAAAAAAGTGCTGTTGAAACGCATAAAGAATTGCTACAAGTTGAGTCTAAAGTGCTAATTGGCATTAAGACAAAACAAGATCCAGCAAAAATACTTGAGTTAATAAACCAACTTTCACATGATTCGAAACAAGTAATCGATGTGCCAAGAGGTGATGGCAATGTGTTTGAAAAAATACTTCACGAGAAAACTTATGCTGAATATTGGGAGGAAAAGCGGCAATTCTATGTAGATAAAATCATGGCTGAGTAACTCCTAATGCCTACTTGTTTTAAACCAATGATGTGATAAGAGAGCACCTCAATTAATTTATAGAGCTTATGTCGGTAAATAATTACATGTCGCGAATTGAAGCGAAGAATAGAGAAATTCTTAATTATCGAAGAATGATCACGCAAGATCAAGAAAAGACAATACGATTAAGATCAGATATAAAGAGAGATAAGGAAAACGCGAAGAATCGTTTGAAATATGCAAAAGATCTTCCATCAAAAAGTAAAATAAGAGACCAACGAGATCGATCTGTAAACAAATCAAATTCTGATATTGAAAGATTAAAACTGGATATAGAGGCGAAGCGCGGAAAAATTAGTTCTTGTAGAGAAGAAATAAAAAGATACCGCGAAGAAATCAGCAAGATTAAAAAGCGTAAATAATAACTGCATCAACGCATATTTTAATTTGATCAATTGGGACGAGGTTTCTGAGCGATATGCTGCAGGGAAGTAATTGAATACGGGTTAAAGAAAAACCCCCAAGTGCAAAAGCGCTTGGGGGTTTCTTTTTTTTTGAACTCAGATGTTACTCTACAGTGAGAGTGAAATCTTATGGGTTCCGAATTGTAACCCCTTTCTACTTTCCTACTCCACCCCCATTCTTTTTATATATAAAGATATGAGATGAATATCCAGAAATATATACAAAGCTTGATTCTGTGAATGGCCTTACCCGACTGAATATTATCTCTGTAAAACTTCACTTTCTTCCAACTACCAATACTTCAATATGAAACTTTAATTTTTCGGGTGAAGAGTAGACTGTTTTTGATGAAAAGGGTACGTCCATATGCGGTATCGAGTTGGCTTGGAAAGATGGAAGGCTTCTTTCAGAAAACCTATTTCTTATTCTTTTATCCAATCCTCAAAAAACGCTATTCCTTAATCAAGCCCTAGTGTTAAGTAAGGTTTCCATAATTGCTTTTTAACCATCTGAAAATTTTCGCATGTTCAAAAGCTCACACCCTTGTCAAAAAATATCGGTCAACTTAGGATCTTATTCTCCCAACCTTTGTGAATGAGCTGAAAGATATATACGATGAAAAGGCTTTCTGGGCGTCTCAAACGGAATGTTAAATGATGCTGATCAATAAAAATGGTTTGACAGGAGAGCCTCTTTGATAAAGTTTTGCTGAGCAGAATTTTTAGTTGGCTCTAACTAAACCTATGAAAGCACTAATTATTTCAGCAATCACTTGCCTATTGATGGTATCATCTCAAAACAATTCACATTGGTTCTAGGCAAAACAACTCCACCCTGTAGTCTCCTAAACATTCCGGGAACAACTGATCAGATATCCTAAAATCGGCTTGAACTTGAGTAGAATCTCCGAGTGATGCAGTGAAATTAAACTGAG
>Ga0115567_10007304_pt1 | contig 10482 bp, 9 predicted proteins | sample COGITO_mtgs_1204_2_FD_88679 | JGI IMG/M metagenome (GOLD analysis project Ga0115567, IMG submission 88679) | Pelagic marine microbial communities from North Sea - COGITO_mtgs_120412 | ecosystem: Environmental > Aquatic > Marine > Epipelagic | place: Germany:Helgoland, sampling site Kabeltonne... | reverse complement strand
GGCGCGTTGGATGTACCCGTCTCGGGAAGGCCCTTGATCTCGCACCAGGGATCGCCCAGGCTCTCTCCCTGCTCGTCAAGGAGCACGTTGACGGTCACATGCCCGTTCAGCGCCAGGCGGATGCGGTCACGCACCACGCCGTCCAGCGCGCCGATGCGCACCGAGCCATCCAGATAGGTGCGGCCCGTTTCGATGTATTCCGCGACGCCCGGCGTTTTGGCCGCCAGGTCGATCATCATGCCGTTCACCGCCAGAATACCGCGGACCCCCTTGGCCTCGCAGATCTTTACATGCTCGCGCAGGTGGCGATGCTCGCCATGCATCGGCACGACCATCTGCGGCTTGATCAGGCCATGCATGCATTCGATATCGGGCCGGTTGGCATGGCCCGAGACATGATAGCGCCCGCCATCGTCATCGACCACGTCGACGCCGATCTCGGAGAACTGGTTCATGATGCGGATGACGCCGCGCTCGTTGCCGGGAATCGTCTTGGAGGAAAAGAGGAACAGATCCCCCTCCTTCAGCTTCATCCCCTGATATTTGCCATTGGCCAGCTGCGCGCTGGCGGCGCGGCGCTCGCCCTGACTGCCGGTGACGATCAGCATCACATTCTCGCGCGGCAGGCTTTTCGCGTCCTCGGGGCTGACGACCGCCGGGAAATCCTTGAGCACGCCCGTCTCGACCGACGCCTCGACCATGCGGCGCATCGCGCGCCCCATCAGGCAGATGCTGCGCCCTGCCCGCTCGCCCGCCTCGGCCAGCGTCAGAACGCGCGCGACGTTGCTGGCAAAGGTGGTGGCCGCGACCATGCCCTTGGCGCTTGCCACCAGTTTCTCGATCTCGGGGCCGACTGTCGCCTCAGAGCGGCCCTCGTGCTGGGAAAAGACGTTGGTCGAATCGCACATCAATGCCAGAACGCCGTCCTTGCCGATATCTTCGAACATCGCATGATCGAACGGCTCGCCGACACCGGGGCTGGTGTCGATCTTGAAATCGCCGGTATGCACGATGCGCCCCTTGGGCGTGTCGATCACAAGGGCCGAGCTTTCGGGAATGGAATGCGAGATCGGCGCAAATCCTACCGTGAACGGCCCGGCTTTGGTCGTCTCGGGCCAGGGCGCGACGACCTTGACGGCCTTTTCGGGATGTCCATGCTCTGACATCTTGCGCCGTGCGATATTGGCGGTGAAGGTCCGCGCATAGACCGGCGCACCCAGCTGGCCATAGTAGTGCGCAATCGCGCCCACGTGGTCCTCATGGGCGTGGGTGACGAAGATCGCCTCCAGATCGTTCTTGCGTTTCACCAGCCAGGAAATATCCGGCAGGATCAGATCGACGCCGGGGCTGCTGTCCATGTCGGGAAAGGTGATGCCCAGATCGACGAGGATCAGCTTCTCCTTGCCGGGTTTGCCATATCCGTAGACATAGGCGTTCATACCGATTTCGCCTGCCCCGCCAAGGGGCAGATAGATAAGTCGTTCGTTGCTCATGAGGCGTCAGCCTTTCTTGTTATAGTCGTGAATCACGGTCAGGCCGTGCATCGTCAGTTCATCGTCAATTTCATCGAAGAGATCGGCCCCTTGGGCAAAGAGCGGCGCAAGGCCGCCCGTTCCGATCACTTTCATCGGGCGCGCATATTCGGCCCGGATTTTACTGCACAGGCCTTGGACAAGGCCGATATATCCCCAGTAGACTCCCGATTGCATGCAGTCGACCGTGTTCGTACCGATCACACGCGGCGGTGTGGTCACATCCACGTGCGGCAGTGCGGCGGCGGCCATATGCAGGGCCTCAAGGCTCAGATTGACCCCCGGCGCGATCACGCCGCCGACATAGGCGCCATCGCTTGCCACGACATCGCATGTCGTCGCGGTGCCGAAATCGACCACGATCAGATCGCCCCCATGGCGCGCATGCGCGCCCGCCGTGTTGACCAGCCTATCGGGCCCCACCAGCGTACCCGCATCGACGCGCGGCAGCACGGGCAGCGCGCAATCGGGTTTCCCCACCACCATGGGCCGGCAGCCAAAAAAGCGGTCGGCGAAGACGCGCAGGTTGAACACCACGCGCGGCACGGTGGACGATATGATGACGTCGGTGATCTTCACCTCGATGCCGTAATGCTTCACAAGGGTCGAATACCATGTGAAATAGGCATCCGCCGTGCGCGCATGGTGGGTGGAAGTGCGCAAGGTGCAGAGAAACTCCGACCCGTTCCAGATGGAAAAGACGGTATTAGTATTGCCGCAATCGATCGCCAGCAGCATCATGCGGCCCCCTCGAAAAAAACATCCGCCGCCGGAATGGTCCGGCGTCCCCCTGGGCCCGACAAGACCAGATGGCCTGCCTCGTCCACTGTCTCGAATATTCCGCGCGCCTCGCCCTGCATCGTGCGCGCGATCACCGGCGCGCCGAGGCCCGCCGCGCGCGCCAGCCAGTCCGCCCGGATCGGGCCGAACCCATCGGCTGCGAACACCGCTTCGCGCGCGGCATAGGCGACAGCCAGCGCGCCCAGCAAACTCTCGGGCGCAACCGTAACGCCTGCGCCGGCCTCCAGCGATACCGGCGCCAAGGCCCCCTCCCCCTTCGGCGGCGCGCCGGTCAGGTTCACGCCGAACCCGATCACCAGATGCTCCATCCGCGCGCTGTTGCTCGATCCTTCCAGCAATATCCCCGCCAGCTTGTCACCACCCAGCAGCACATCGTTGGGCCACTTCAGCGCCAGATCCGCCCCCGGCGCCAGCTGCGCCAGCGCATCGTGGAGGGCCAGCGCCGCCACGAAGGACCGCAATGCCGCGACCCCCGGAGCGCCCTCTGGCTTCAGCACCAAAGAGGCTGCAAAATTCCCCTCGGGATCGCTCCAGACCCGCCCCCGGCGCCCGCGTCCGGCCACCTGCCGCGCGGCAAAGATCCATGTCGGCCCGGCCAGATCCCGCGCCAGCCGCAAACCTTCGGCATTGGTGCTGTCCACCTCGGCAAACATGCGCCGCGCATATCCATCTGGCCAATCGGGCGTCGTCATCTTGGTTCAAATACTCCCGCGCGGCGCAGAGGCGCCCAAAAACAAAAGCGACGCGCCGTCACGGCGCGTCACCCATCCTCAAGCGGTACCATGAGCCGGTCAGTTGACCAGCGTCGCCGCCGCCGCCTGCGCCGCGCCTTCGATGCCGAACAGGTTGATGCCCGGCAACCAGGCCAGCCCGATGATGGCCGCGGACACCATGAGAAACCCCCAGAGCACGGCCGATCCCGGCGGGTCCAGCGCTTCGCCTTCGTCGCCGAAATACATGTAGAAGACGATGCGCAAATAGTAGAACGCCCCGATGACCGAGCCGATCACACCCAGCACCGCCAACCAGACCAGCCCGCCCTCATACGCCGCGCGCAGCACGTAGAGCTTGCCGAAAAAGCCGACCAGCGGCGGCACGCCCGCCAGCGAAAAGAGCAATACAAGCATCGCCAGCGCCCGGCCCGGATGGGCACGGGAATAAAGGTTCAGGCTGCGGATATCAGTCACCGGCAATCCGTCCTTCTGCATCGACAGAATGAACGCGAACGTGCCGACATTCATCGTCACGTAGATCGCCATATAGATCAGCATCGCCTGCACGCCGAACGCCGTGCCCGATGCCAGCCCCATCAGCGCAAAACCCATATGCGCGATCGAGGAATAAGCCATCAGCCGCTTGAAATCCGTCTGTCCGATCGCGGCAAGGCTGCCCCAGAAGATCGACAGAACGCTCATGATCGCCAGGATCTGCTGCCAGTCGGGCACGATGCCGCCGAACGCGTCGAAGACGACGCGCGCAAAAAGGCCCATCGCGGCCACTTTGGGCGCGGTGGCAAAGAAGGCCGTCACGGGGGTCGGCGCGCCCTCGTATACATCGGGCGTCCACATGTGAAACGGCACCGCGCTGACCTTGAAGGCAAGGCCGGACATCACGAAAACCAGACCGAGAAGCAGGCCAATCGGCGCGCGGCCATCCGCGGCGTCGATGATACCGGCGAAATTCGTGGTCCCGGCGAATCCGTAGACCAGCGAAGCGCCATAGAGCAGCAAACCCGAGCTGAGCGCGCCGAGCACGAAATACTTCAGGCCCGCTTCGGTCGATTTCGCACTGTCCCGGCGCAGGGAGGCCACGACATAAAGCGCCAGCGACTGAAGTTCGAGCCCCATGTAGAGCGACATCAGATCCCCGGCACTGACCATCATCATCATGCCGACGGTCCCCAGCGCGATCAGGATCGGGTACTCGAACCGCAGTATGCCGCGCCGCGCCATATAGTCCTGCCCCATGACCAGCACGGCAGCGGCGCTGAGCAGGATCGTGACCTTGGCAAAGCGGGAGAATCCGTCATCGATGAACATGCCCGAAAACGCGACACGCGCCCCCGTTCCGGTCGTCCCGATCCAGAAGGCCATCGCGACAAAGAGCGCGGCCGTCAGCCAGATCAGCACACCGGCGGCCCGGTCCTTGATCGTGTAGACCGCGCCGAGAAGGGCCAGCATCGCGTAGACCGCAATGACGATCTCGGGCAGGATAACGTTCAGATCAGCCTGGATCATCTGGGCCTCCTCAATTTGCGGTGCCGGCGGTCTGGACGGCGGCGTTGCCGCCCTCCGTCAGCGCGGTGTCATATTGCGATATCAGCGCCTCGGTCGAGGGGCCGATGATGTCCAGCACCAGCGCCGGGTAAACCCCCAGCAGCAGGGTCATCGCCACGAGCGGCGCAAAGATCGCCCGCTCGCGCCCCGACATGTCTGTGATGGACTTGAGGCTTTCCTTGATCAGATCGCCCAGAACCACCCGGCGATAGAGCCAGAGCGCATAGGACGCCGACAGGATCACGCCCGACGCGGCAAAGAGCGCGACCCAGGTGTTGACCTGGAAGATACCCAAAAGGGTCAGGAATTCGCCGACGAAGCCCGATGTGCCAGGCAGGCCGACATTGGCCATGGTGAAGAAAAGGAAGATCAGCGCATAGGCCGGCATCCGGTTCACGAGCCCGCCATAGGCGTCGATCTCTCGGGTGTGCATCCGGTCATAGATGACGCCCACGCAAAGGAAAAGCGCGCCCGAGATAAAGCCGTGGCTGATCATCTGAAAGATCGCGCCATCGACCCCCTGCTGGTTGGCCGCAAAGATGCCCATGGTGACATAGCCCATATGCGCGACCGAAGAATACGCGATCAGCTTCTTCATGTCGGCCTGGGCGAGCGCCACCAGTGACGTATAGACGATGGCGATGGCCGACAGCCACAGGACCAGCGGCGTCATCACCTCGGACCCGATGGGGAACATCGGCAGGCTGAACCTCAGAAATCCGTAGCCGCCCATCTTGAGCAGGATCGCAGCCAGCACGACCGATCCCGCGGTCGGCGCCTGAACATGCGCATCGGGCAGCCATGTGTGGACCGGCCACATCGGCAACTTGACCGCGAAGCTGGCAAAGAACGCGATGAAGAGCAGCGTCTGCATCCCGCCGACGACCGTGATGCCCAGGACGCTGAACGTCTCGGAATCGAACCCGTGGCGCATCAGCGCCGGAATGTCTGTGGTGCCCGCATCCGAGAACATGGCGACGATCGCGACCAGCATCAGGACCGATCCGAGGAAGGTGTAAAGGAAGAATTTGAAGGACGCGTAAATCCGCTCCTTGCCGCCCCAGATGCCGATGATCAGGAACATCGGAATCAGTCCCGCCTCGAAGAAAAGGTAGAACAGCACCAGGTCAAGCGCCATGAAAACGCCCAGCATCAGCGTCTCCAGGATCAGGAACGCGATCATGTATTCCTTGACGCGGGTCTTGATCCCCCATGATGCCGCAATGGTCAGCGGCATCATGAAGGTGGTCAGCATCACGAACAGCACTGATATGCCGTCGACGCCCATCTTGTATTGCAGGCCCAGCAGCCATTCGCGCTTTTCGAGGAACTGAAAGCCCGTGTTCGACGGATCGAAATCAAAGAGGATGAAGAGCGAGACGAGAAACGTCACGACCGTCGCAGTCAGCGCCACCCATTTGGCATTCCGCTGCGCCGCCGCATCCTCGCCCCGCAGGAAAATGGCCAGGATCGCGGCCGCGATGAGGGGAATGAACGTCGTGATAGACAGAACGTTTTCCATCAGTTTGCCCCTCCGGTGAACGTCATCCATGTGACGAGGACCGCGATCCCGATCACCATGGCGAAGGCGTAGGTAAAGATGTAGCCGGACTGCGCGCGGCCCGCGAGACGCGTGAAGAAGGGCACGATGCCAAGGGCCACACCGTTGATGCCGCCATCGATGACGCCGCCATCGCCGCGCTTCCACAGAAACGCGCCGAGTTTCCTCGCAGGGTTCACGATCAAAACGTCGTAGATCTCGTCGAAATACCACTTGTTCAGCAGGAAATCATAGAGCGGGCGCTGCGCGTCCCTGAAGGCGCGCGGCGTCGATGGGCTCCAGACATAGAACCAGAGCGCGATCAGCAGGCCGATCGCCATGGCGACGAACGGGCTGACCTTGACCCAGATCGGCGCATGATGCGCGTCGTCGATGACGGTGTTGCCCGCGCCCATATAGATCGCGCCGACAGGGGCGATGCCGGGTGCCATGTCTGGCGCTGCTGCCTCGGCATGGGCCTCGCCCGCCTCGGTTGCGTCCGCGCCCTCGATGTCCTTGGTTACGGCGTCTGCGGCGGCGGCGACATCACCCTCGGCCAACTCGTCCGCTGCTGCCACCACACCCTCGCCATGGCTGTCTTCGCCGCCGCCCGCCTCGCTGGCCTCGACCTGATGCGCCGGGATGCCGAAGAATTTGTTCAGCTTCTGGTCATCGCCAAAGAAACTGCCGTACCAGACCATTCCCGCCAGAACCGAACCGACGGCCAGCACGCCCAGCGGCACCAGCATCACCATCGGCGACTCGTGTGCGTTCTGATGGGTCTTCTTGTCGCCGCGCGCCGTGCCGAAGAAGGTCAGGAACATCAGGCGCCAGCTGTAGAAGCTGGTCAGCGCGGCCGCGACAACCAACATCCAGAAGGCATAGCCACCCGCCGTTCCGGCCCAGGCGCTCTCAATCACGGCATCCTTGGACAGAAAGCCTGCAAACCCGATCTGGGTCAGGGGGATGCCGACGCCGGTGATGGCCAGCGTGCCGATCATCATCGCCCAGAACGTGTAGGGCAGTTTGCGGCGCAGGCCGCCATAATTGCGCATGTCCTGCTCGTGGTGCATCCCGTGGATGACCGAGCCCGCCCCGAGGAACAGCATCGCCTTGAAAAATGCGTGCGTCAGCAGGTGGAACATCGCCACCGAATAAGCGCCGACGCCCGCAGCGACGAACATGTAGCCCAGCTGGGACATGGTGGAATAGGCGATCACGCGCTTGATGTCGTTCTGCACAAGGCCGATCGTGGCTGCGACGAAGGCCGTGGTCGCGCCGATGAAGACCACGAACATCAGCGCTTCGGGCGCGTATTCCATGATCGGCGACATGCGGCAGACCAGAAAGACGCCCGCCGTCACCATCGTGGCCGCGTGGATCAGGGCCGACACCGGGGTCGGGCCCTCCATCGCGTCTGGCAGCCATGTATGCAGGCCCAGCTGCGCCGATTTGCCCATCGCGCCGATGAACAGAAGGAAGGCAACCAGATTGGCGGCATTCCAGTCGGTCCAGAGAAAGCGCAGGTTCGTCTCGGCCAGTTGCGGCCCGGCGGCGAAGATGTCGTCAAACTGGATCGAGTCGGTCAGCAGGAACAGCGCCATGATTCCCAGCGCAAAGCCGAAATCGCCCACGCGGTTGACCACGAACGCCTTGATCGCGGCGGCATTTGCCGACGGCTTGCGATAATAGAATCCGATCAAGAGGTAGGACGCGAGGCCGACGCCCTCCCAGCCAAAGAACATCTGCGCGAGGTTGTCGGCGGTGACCAGCATCAGCATCGCGAAAGTAAAGAGCGACAGATACGCAAAGAAGCGGGGGCGATACGACTCGCCCTCCTTGAAGTTGTGGTCATGGGCCATGTAGCCCATCGAATAGAGGTGCACGAGCGCCGAGACGGTCGTGACGACGATCAGCATGATCGCCGTCAGGCGGTCGAGGCGGATCGACCAGCTGACATCGAGTGTGCCCGACTGGATCCAATTCAGGATATGGATCTGCTGCAGCGTGCCGTCATGGCCGATGAAGACGATCCAGCTCAGCGCGCAGGCAAGGAACAATAGCAGGGTCGCGACCCATTGCGCGCCCTTGTCGCCGATGATGCGCCAGCCGAAGCCCGAGATGATCGCGCCGACCAGCGGGGCGAACAGGATGATCTTTTCCATTGGCTCAGCCCTTCATCACGTTGACGTCTTCGACCGCGATCGTCCCGCGGTTGCGGAAGAAGCAGACGAGGATCGCAAGGCCGATGGCGGCCTCGGCGGCGGCGACGGTCAGCACCAGCAGGGTAAAGACCTGCCCTGCCAGATCGCCCGAAAAGCTGGAGAACGCAACGAGATTGATATTGACCGCAAGCAGCATCAGCTCAATCGACATCAACAGGATGATCACGTTCTTGCGGTTCAGGAATAGCCCGAAGATGCCGATGACGAACAGCGTCGCCGCCACCGTCAGGTAATGTTCAATTCCGATCATGTCTGTCCCTCAGTCTTTCCTGTCACGCGCCTCTGGATGGGCGCCTCGCGGGCGGCGGCCTGTATCAGCCGATCAGCGAATAGCCGCCAAATACGACGATCAGCACCACCACCAGCACGACGATTGTATTTCTGGACATGCTTTTTGTTCCCTTGTCGCGGAGCGCCCCCGGCGCACCGCCTGAATTGAATGGCGGGCTAAAGGCCCTGCCCCGGTTTCACGTCCTTCAGCTCCATCGCCTTTTTCGGGTCGCGCCACATCTGATGCAGCACGTTCTGCCGCTTGATATCGGTGCGGTGGCGCAGCGTCAGAACGATGGCCCCGATCATGGCGACCAGCAGGATAAGGCCCGCAAGTTGGAACAGAAGGAAGTATTTGTCATAGAGCAGCAGGCCCAGAGCCGCGGTATTCTGCACATCGACCGGCGTCGGCGCGACGATGGCCCCGGCCGCTCCGGGGGACGTCTCCCACGCGCCGAATGCGATACCGAACTGCATCAGAAGGATCACGGCGATCAGGAGCGCGAGCGGCATGTATTTCGCCATCTCGGCCTTGAGCTCGGCAAAATCGACGTCCAGCATCATCACGACGAAGAGGAAGAGGACCGCAACCGCCCCGACATAGACGATGACCAGCAGCATCGCGACGAACTCCGCGCCCAGCAGCACGAATAGGCCCGCCGCGCTGATGAAGCTGAGGATCAGCCACAGCACCGAATGCACCGGATTGCGGCTGATCACGGTGAAAAGACCACCGACGAGCGCCGAGATCGCAAAAAGATAGAACGCAAGCGCCATCGCGGTCATGTGTCTTTTCCTTCTTCGGTTTCCCCGTCCATCGCCTCGCGCGCAAGCTCCATCGCGCGGGTGGTGGCCGGAAGGCCCGCGAACATCGCCATTGTCGCGATGGTCTCGGCTATCTCGGCTTTCGTCGCGCCCGCCTCGATGGCGTGGCGCACGGTCATGCGCACGCCCGCGTCGGCCTGCGCGCCCTGCATCGTCAGCCCGGCCAGCGTCAGCAGCAGCCGCGTCTTGGCATCAAGACCGTCCGGGTTCAAGCCTTTGCCGAACGTCATCTCCATCAGATCCTTTGGCATCGTCTGCCACATCGCCTCGAACGCCTTGGGTGAAAAGGCGTCCATGCCCGCAAAGGATGTCCCGCCGGACATGGTTTTCGCCATGTCCTGCATCTGCTTCATCATCTGCTCAAAGGGATTGTTCGCATCGCTCATCGGTAGGGCGCGTCAAGCTCGAGGTTGCGGGCAATCTCGGCCTCCCAGCGGTCGCCGTTCTCCATGAGCTTGGTCTTGTCGTAGAACAGCTCTTCGCGGGTCTCGGTCGAGAATTCGAAATTCGGCCCTTCGACGATGGCATCGACCGGGCACGCCTCCTGGCAGAAGCCGCAATAGATGCATTTGGTCATGTCGATGTCGTAGCGCGTGGTGCGGCGGCTGCCGTCGTCGCGCGGCTCGGCATCGATGGTGATGGCCTGCGCGGGGCAGATCGCCTCGCAAAGCTTGCATGCGATGCAGCGCTCTTCGCCGTTGGGATAACGGCGCAAGGCGTGCTCGCCCCGGAACCGGGGGGACAGATAGCCCTTCTCGTGCGGGTAGTTCAGCGTCGCCTTGGGCGCGAAGAAATATTTCAGGCCAAGGCCGAGGCCCTTCCACACATCGCTGAGCAGAAAGTAACCGACCGCGCGTCCATAATCTATATTCGCCATAGCCTCAGTTCCTTGCATCCAGGTGAGTCTCGCCGTCCTGCCGCGTCATAGCGGCATTTGCGGCGCCATTCCAGCGGGTCTCGTAGTCGCTTTGCAGCACGAAGTCGGGCAGATGCGACTTTGCCGTCTTTTCGAT
>Ga0115567_10007300_pt1 | contig 10486 bp, 13 predicted proteins | sample COGITO_mtgs_1204_2_FD_88679 | JGI IMG/M metagenome (GOLD analysis project Ga0115567, IMG submission 88679) | Pelagic marine microbial communities from North Sea - COGITO_mtgs_120412 | ecosystem: Environmental > Aquatic > Marine > Epipelagic | place: Germany:Helgoland, sampling site Kabeltonne... | reverse complement strand
TTGACGCGCAAATGTCGCGCACTAAAAAAAGACCCATACCGCAAGGGAAAATGAGTCCGAGAGCGGCGCTGACATTCGGTGTCCTGATCTCAGCCGCCGCTATTTGGATGCTTTCAATTGCCGCCAACTGGCTAGCGGCCGGCATTTTGGCGTTCACGATTTTCTTTTATCTCGTTATTTACACAATCTGGCTCAAACGCCGCACCCCACAAAATATCGTTATCGGCGGCGCCGCGGGCGCTTTTCCGCCGATGATAGGTTACGCCGCCGTGACCGGGTCGATTACACTCGATAGCGTCATTCTGTTTTTAATTATCTTCATGTGGACGCCCCCGCATTTTTGGGCGTTGGCTTTATATAAAACAGGGGATTACGGGCGTGTTGGAATTCCGATGATGCCAAATATAGCCGGGGCGAAAAGCACACGTCTCCAAATATTTATTTATGCGCTTATCCTCTTTGCCGTCTGCCTAGCGCCTATCTTTACAGGTTTAGGCGGGGCATTTTACGCTGTGGCTGCCATTGGCCTCAATTTGGGCTTTCTGGCTCTGTCTTATAAAGTCTGGCAATCGCGTGCAGGCGAACGGGAAGAGGCGTCTGATGAGGCGTCGCTCTATGAGGTTCAAAAAGGCGACCGCGCAGCCCGTAATTTATTCGCTTATTCTATACTCTATTTATTCGCCATTTTTGGCGTCTTAGCCGCTGAAGGCTTATTGAGAGGCTACACTCTATGACCGAATATCGTGGGAAACCAAAAAATTTCGTGGAACCAAATGCCGCAGAGCTAAAAGCGCGTGGACGTCGTAACATAGGTATCGCCATAGCACTTGCTGCATTTATGGTCTTTGTCTTTGTCACGATGATAACCCGGGGAACGGCTTAAAAAATGGACTCCAAAAAAAGAACGCTTTTGATCTTAATTGTTGTCGGCTTTGGCATGCTGGGTTTAGGGATGTCTTCCCCGAAACTCTATAACACCTTTTGCAAGGTCACTGGGTTCGGCGGGACGACTCAACAGGCTGATGCTAACCTCTCCGAAGTTCTAGACCGCACGGTGACGGTGAAATTCGATTCGAATGTGGCGGACCACCTGCCTTGGGTCTTCAAACCTCAACAAAAAGAGATGAAGCTAAAGCTAGGCCAATCCGGGCTCGCCTATTACACCGTCAAGAACACGGGGACGCGCCCGATTACCGGAGTGGCTAACTTTAATGTCACCCCCGTCAAAGCGGGACCTTATTTCGTCAAGACTGAGTGCTTTTGTTTCACGGAACAACGTGTCGAGCCGGGCGAAGAACTCCCCCTCCCGGTTCTGTTTTTTGTCGACCCGCAACTGGATGAAGATAAACGTATGGACGAAGTAACAGAGATCACGCTGAGCTACACATTTTTCGAATCTGACAAATCCGCTGAGCAAGCCACAGAAACCAGTGGGTCAAATGCGGAAAAAACACTAAATTAAGTTAAAACGCGTCCCAAGTGTGACAGGATAGATATTGTCTTGTGGGACGGGCTTGGCTATAGGCTTTAAATTGAAAATCAGGCTCGCTTTATAGGCAGCCGACAGACTGACCCAAAAGGGAAATTAAAATGTCCGGACACGCCGTCGAACACGACTATCATCTCATTCCTCCCAGCCCGTGGCCTTTGTTGGCCGGATTGGCCGCCCTCGTTTGGGGTGTCGGCATGGTTACATTCTTTGCCGGCCTTGTCCCCCGCACGGGCGACAATAATATGATGGAGTTCTTCTTTGCGAAGGGCCTCAATACCTTTACCTCCACAATTGCCGGTGACGGCGCTGTTTCCGGAGGGTGGATTATCCTGCTGATTGGAACTTTGTTTGCTTCATTTGTGATGTTTGGCTGGTGGCGGGATGTTGCCCGTGAATCCGAGGCGGGCGATCATACGCCCGTTGTCGATATTGGTCTGCGTTACGGTATGATTATGTTTATCATGCAGGAAGCCATGTTCTTTGTCGGCTGGTTCTGGATGTTTTTTGAAACAAGCCTGTTTCATTCGTTCCGCGCGGGTTGGAACACAGATATTCTCCCAAATGCCGAAGCTTATGCAGACAATATTGCGCCAGGTGTGACCTCTGTGGATGCGTGGCATTTGCCCTTAATGAACACACTTATCTTGCTCCTGTCAGGTACCACCGTAACTTGGGCTCACCATGCTTTGATCCATGGGGATCGCAAAGGGGCGAAATGGGGTCTCTTTCTGACGTTTGCGCTCGGGTTCCTGTTTATCGGGATTCAAGCTTTTGAATATACGGAACTGTTCCATGAACGCGGCGAGGGTATTGCCCCTTGGCTTGCCAATAGCGCTTATGGGTCTGCTTTCTTCCTTGCGACAGGATTTCATGGTTTGCACGTCCTTATCGGCGCGATCTTCCTCTTGGTCTGCTGGGCACGTTTGATGCGCGGCGGAATGCGCCCTGACAAGCATTTCGGGTTGGAAGCGGCCGCTTGGTATTGGCATTTCGTTGATGTCGTCTGGCTTTTCCTCTTTGCCTTTGTCTATATCGTCTTTGCGACGGGCCCCTAAAGCCCGTCTTTAGACGGCTTCTTTAAATGGCTCGAAGACCCCCTCCCGTGACGTCCGGCTTAAAAGGCCGGTGTCCGGAGTGTGGGGAAGGACAGATTTTTTCTGGATTTCTAAAATTCGCGCCAAGCTGCGAAGCTTGCGGCGCGGACTTTACAGAGGAAGACGCCGGAGATGGTCCGGCTATCTTTGTTATATTTATCGTTGGCATTTTTATCATCCCGATGGCCTTGGCGTTTCATTTTATCCTTCAGGCTCCAATGTGGCTGACGATGACGGTTTGGGGAGCAATCATTATTATTGCCTGTCTCTATCTTTTGAGATTGTTAAGGGGCGTTATGTTCAATTTGGCTTGGGCAAATAAAGCCCGTGAAATTCGACACGCCTCGAAATCCCCTTATAAGACGCCGCCCCGATAATGGCCCGTCTTTATTTCAAACCCATGCCTGTTTTATCGGTTATACTGGCGCTCAGCGTGGCCCTGCTAATCGCCTTGGGGGTTTGGCAATACCAACGCCTCCAATGGAAAACAGCTTTGCTGGCAGAGATAGACGCCTCTGTGACGGCGCCGCCCTTAAAGTCTCTTTCCGACTTGGCTGCTTCAGTTGAGGCCGGAGAGCCGCTTGATTTTCGCCGTATCGGATTTGAAGCCTCAAAGCTTGAGAACGGCCCAGAGTTTCATCTGTATAAACCCCAACAAGGCGGCATTTACTGGTATGTCGTTGAGCCGCTCACGCAAAACGGTGTGACTATTCTGGCCAAAACGGAAACGCTCAATTCCGTCCAAAAAAAGGCACGAAGTAACGGCTCTGCTGCCATAGAAAATATGGCCTATACCGGCTATGTCCGGAAAGTTTATAAAATGGGGCGTGTCGAGAGCTGGGTAAAATCTAAGGGTAACCCTGTTAAAAACCGTTACTTTCATTTTAACCAGACAGGGGATTGGTATGACGATCTTCCAGGAACTGTGCTTGAAGGCTATTATATATCTGTAGAGCCTGCGCAAAGCGCTGATCTTTTACCCGTTCGCCGTCCGGAAATAGCTAATAATCACTTTGATTACATGCTGACTTGGTGGTCATTTGCGATTATTTTTATCATTATTTATCTCCTCCTGCATAAAAAAGCAGGTCGGCTGAAATTTCAGTAATCAGGATTTGCAGAAAGTGTATCGGTAATGGCGAATGCCACGATTCATACCGTTTTAAAGGCGCATGCTTCTGGTGGCGCTTTGACCTTGCGCCATCCACGTTGGGCCGATTTTGAAACCTGGTCCATTTTGCGAAGAGACAATAAAGACTGGTTGAGCCCCTGGGAGCCGGGCTGGTCAGAGACGGCGCTAAACCGCGTGACGTACCGGACGCAACTTTCCCGTTTCAAGAAACTGGTTCAAAACGGGCAGGCTTATCCCTTTCATCTCTATTACGGGGCGCAGGAAACGCTAATTGGGGCTTGCAATCTGACCCATATAGAACGCGGTAGCGCGCAATCTGCCCGTCTGGGCTATTGGGTGGCAGAGAGGTTTACGAAGCAAGGATTTGCCCGCGCCGCTGTCAGCGCTGTTACTCAATTTGGGTTTGAGACTTTGGGATTGCACCGGATAGAAGCGGGCGTTCAGCCAGAAAATGCGGCGTCTATAACCGTTTTGGAATCACAAAATTTCACGCGGGAAGGTGTCGCGAGAGGCTATTTAAAAATTGAAAAACAGTGGCGCGATCATGTGGTTTTTGCCAAACTCAGCTCGGACTAAAGCTCCGATTTGATTAAGCCGTCCCGCCAAGAAAAGAGAGGGCTTCGGGGGAAACGCCCAAAGTCTCAAAGGCCAGCTTTCGCTTCGTGTCCAGATCTTCGCCGAAAATCATAGTTTCATCCGCATCCACAACAAGCCAGCCGTTCTGCATGATTTCAGATTCCAACTGACCTTCGCCCCAACCGCAATAGCCGATAGCCAACATAGCCTTTTTCGGAGCCTCATCACTGACGAGAGCTTCTAAGACATCTTTAGTCGAGGTAAGGATCAAGGTGTCAGAGAGTTTCAAGCTTGTCTCTTCTTTATAATAATCTGACGAATGCAGAACAAACCCCCGATCAATGTCGACAGGCCCCCCGTTAAGAACAGGCGTATCTGCGACGCGCACATCGCCCTCCACGCCTATTTGCTCTAAAAGATCAGAGATTAAGAGACCGCCTTTGGATTTATTGACAATAATACCCATCGCGCCGTGTTCATCGTGAGAACAAATATAGATAAGCGCATTGGTAAAACGCGGATCGCCCATAGCCGGGGTCGCCAGAAGAAAACGGCCCGCCATATAGGCGATATTTTTCTTTTCGGACCCTTTTTCGTTACGGCTATTTTCAGCTAGGGCTGCGTCGGAGGTAGGGTTTTTTGATTTGCTCATATAAACTAAATGGGCAGAACGGCTTTTCGTTTCAACCTGTCTTGTCAAAACTCTCTCATATCCCCATATCTAAAGAACAACATATTCAATTTAAGAGAGACACTATGACAATCAAATCCGGTGACAAGATTCCGCAAGCCAGCTTCATGACTTTTGGTGAGGAAGGCCCCGCGCCTAAAACAACGGATGAGGTTTTTGCCGGCAAGCGTGTCGCCCTCTTTGCTGTTCCGGGAGCTTTCACCCCGACTTGCTCCGCCAAACATCTCCCCGGTTTTGTCAAAAAAGCCGATGAGTTGAAGGCTGCCGGAATTGATACGATTGCCTGTACCTCTGTGAACGATATTTTCGTAATGGGCGCCTGGGGCGAACAACAGGAAATCGGAGACGGCATTCAAATGCTGGCAGACGGCAATGGCGATTTCGCGAAAGATATCGGCCTGACAATGGACGGCTCCGGTTTCGGCATGGGGCTTCGCTCCCAACGCTACGCCATGGTCGTCAATGACGGTGTGGTTGAACATTTGTTCGTGGAAGGCCCCGGTGAATTTAAGGTTAGCTCCGCCGAACACATGCTTGACGCCTTAAAAGGCTAGCCTCAAAAGAGATATTCATAAACTGAAGGGGACAATATGACAGCCGGACAAATCTTTTTAATCGCTTTGGTGGCGTTTATTGTCTTCATCACGTTAAAATCAGTCAAGGCTGTGCCGCAAGGTATGGAATACACGGTCGAACGGTTTGGGCGATATATAAAAACGCTCAAACCCGGCTTGACCTTTATTATCCCTTTCGTCGACCGGGTCGGCTATCAGATGAATATGCGCGAACGGGTGATTGATATTCCGTCGCAAGACGTCATCACTAAAGACAATGCGATGGTCACAGCCGATGCCGTTGTCTTTATACAGGTCATTGACGCGCGGCAGGCGGCTTATGAAGTCAATAATCTGGATGACGCGATCCGAAACCTCTGCCTGACGAATGTCCGGACAGTTGTCGGGTCCATGGATCTGGACGAAGTTTTGTCCCGCCGGGATGATATCAACGCAAAACTCCTCACGGTAATCGACAGTGCAACCGATCCTTGGGGCTCGAAAGTGACCCGAATAGAAATTAAGGACCTCTCGCCGCCTGCCGATATTACCGAAGCCATGAATAAACAAATGAAAGCCGAGCGGGAGAAACGCGCGGATATTCTTATGGCGGAAGGGCAAAAACAAAGTTCTATCCTGCGTGCCGAAGGCGAGAAAGAAGCCACTGTCAGAGAGGCCGAAGGCCGTCGCGACGCGGCCTTTCTTGACGCTGAAGGCCGTGAACGCGAAGCCGAGGCCGAAGCTAAAGCAACGGAGCTGGTTAGTGTTGCCATTGCCAAAGGCGATGTGAATGCGGTAAATTATTTTATTGCTCAGGAATATGTCAAAGCTTTCGGCGAACTGGCCAATTCCCCCAATCAGAAAACCATCATTGTTCCAGCTGAACTGTCGAGCCTCGCGGCAACTGTGGGCGGTATCGGCGCTCTGCTTGAAGCGGGCGGTTCGAGAGCCGTCAAGAAATGAGCGGGGACGGCAACGTCTTTCTCCAACTTTTGGAGGGAATGAACGGCACAAAATGGCTGATTTTCGGGGTCGTACTTTTGACGCTCGAAGTCCTGACAGGCACGACCTATATTTTATGGCCAGCTGTGGCAGCGCTTTTAGTGGGTATTTTGGTCTTTATCGTGCCGTTGAGCTGGGAACTGCAGTTTCTACTGTTCTTCCTCATAAGCGCCGTTCTGCTTTTCGCTGGTCATAAATATTTCCAACCCATGATGCAGGGCGGCGAACCATCTGATTTGAATGACCGCGCCCGCTCTATGGTCGGGCGTCGGGTCAAAGCGGTCACAGCTTTTGAAACGGGTCGAGGGCGCGTTCAGGTCGGCGATACACAATGGCAAGCCGTCATGGAAGAAGGCGACGCGTTAGAGGGCGATGAATTAAAAATAGTCGCTGTGCAGGGAACGGTTTTGCAGGTTGAGCCACTCATTTAATGGCGGACCCAAAAGGAACAAAAGAAGCGGCAGAAAAAGTCGAGGCATATTTCGACAGTCAAATTCTTTGGGGCGAAGAACAGAGAGCCCTTCGGGAAATCCTCAAAGAGTTTCCATTTTCTGAAGTCATAAAGTGGCGCTTTCCAACTTATATCTATGGCGGCAAAAACCTTGTCGCTATCGCGGGGTTCAAATCCTATTTCGGCCTTTGGTTTTTCGAAGGCGCAAATCTCTCCGACCCGGCAAATATGCTGATAAACGCGCAGCCTGGTAAAACGAAAATGATGCGCCAATGGCGCATGAAAACGGCGGGCGAGATTGATAAGTCTATGATTAAAAATTATTTGTCAGAGGTAATACGACTGAATTACTAGGATTTAGGCGCCGCCACACTTCCTTATTTGGGTATTCCCCGTCGCGCCAGCTCATCCGCCATTTCATTGCCGATATCTCCGGCATGTCCTTTGACCCATTCCCAGCGGACATCACGTTTAGAATTCACCTCATCAAGTCTCTGCCATAGGTCCTTATTGACGACCGGTTTTTTATCCCCTTTTTTCCAATCCCGTTTTTTCCAGCCGTGAATCCATTCCGTGATGCCTTTCAGGACATAGGTGGAATCTGTGAATAAAACGACGGGGCCTTTGAAACCGGGTTTTATCGACTCTAGCGCTTTAATCGCGCCCATCAGTTCCATTCGGTTATTGGTTGTTTCTTTTTCGCCGCCGAATAATTCCTTGGTGCGATTGCCGTGATACATTACCGCGCCCCAGCCACCAGGGCCGGGATTGCCTGAACAGGCGCCGTCCGTGTAAATGACAAGTGCGCCGTCGAGCGCTCCGGCTTCGAGTTTTTTATTTTTACGTGGCAAATCAGACACTCAAAAGCTGACGAGGCAGTCTAAAAATGACTTTTTCTTTGGTTACCTCGACTTCTTCAACCGTAATGTCATAGCGTGACCGAAGCGCCGCTAAAACGCCGTCCGTCAAATATTCCGGCGCGCTCGCCCCGGCAGACAACCCAAGGGTTTTGGCGGCTGCGATTCTAGACCAGTCCAGACTGTCAGCATCAGAAATAAGCAAGGCGTCGTTTGCGCCCGCTTTGGCGCCAACCTCGACAAGCCGTTTGGAGTTAGAAGAAGTGTTGGACCCGATGACCAAAAGCAGATCGCACCGCTCTGCGATAGCTTTTATGGCGGCCTGACGGTTCGTCGTCGCGTAACAAATGTCTTCTTTAAAGGGGAGGGCGATGTTTGGAAAACGTTCCTGTAAAATAGCAATAAGGCCGGCCGTGTCATCAACGCTCAGCGTTGTTTGCGTGACGAGAGCTAAATTTTCAGGATCTTGCGGTGAGAAATTCCGGGCGTCAGATTCGGTTTCAATCAGCGATATATCACCGTCGGGGAGTTGTCCCATTGTCCCAATAACTTCCGGGTGACCTTCGTGGCCAATCAGCAGAATATGGCGCCCGTTTTTGGCATGACGCTCGGCCTCAATATGCACTTTGGAAACAAGCGGACAGGTGGCATCCAGAAAATTTAGATTTCGTGCTTCGGCGGCGCGTGGAACGGATTTTGGAACGCCGTGAGCGGAAAACACCACGGGCCGATCATCTGGGCACTCATCAAGTTCTTCGACAAAAATAGCGCCTAGATTTGACAGACTTTCGACGACATGGCGGTTATGAACAATTTCGTGCCTAACATAGACGGGTGCCCCATAGGCTTCGATGGACTTCTCGACAATTTGGATGGCCCGATCCACACCCGCACAAAACCCCCGTGGGGCCGCGAGAAGAACGGTTTTATGCGACCGTCCCTCATTTCCGATTGTATTTTCGGCGGTCTTGCCCGTTTGGGCCATACTGTCGGACATTAATTTCTCCTCACGCGAGCGGCTTGCTGTCATCTTGGCGTTGCGGCAGCGCGCTTATCTGTCTATGACCTGCTTTAGCAGAGCTGTCGCTGTATCGCTACACTCTGTACCCTCTGAATATAGGGGGAGGAAAGAGGCCTTATAAGGGCCGTTGATTGGGAATTACATTATGCGTTTTCGGACCGTTATTATGACAACGCTGATCGGGATCGGCTCCGCCTCCGGATTGAGCGCCTGTAAAAGTACCGCAGAAGTCTTGAAGATTGGCGATGCGGCAACGAAAACAAATGCCGGACCTTGCCCCCGGGCGTTCGCGCTATACGAGGCGGCGCGTATCGTTGAATTTAAAGACAATGAACAGCGTTATGACAATGTCGGATTTACAGGCGAAATTGACCATGTCCGCAGTCTTTGCCGTTATTATAATGATGAGCCAATCGACGCCAATCTGGAGATCACTTTCGATCTGGGACGCGGTCCTGCGGCGAGCCAAAATACGGCCACTTACGAATATTTCGTCGCTGTAACCCGCAAAAACGTTGATGTTATCAATAAAGAAGTTTTTCCTATGCAAGTGACGTTTCCGGCAGGCAAAGACCGGGTGCGTGTTGTTGAAGACGTCAAACAAATTCTTATTCCCCGTGCGACACCTACGACGTCCGGCGTTAATTTCGAAATTGTGGTTGGATTTGAACTGACGGAAGATCAGCGCAAATTTAACGCAGAAGGCCGTCGTTTCAGACTATCCGCCGGACAAGAATAGGGCGCAGAATAGAACGCCCAAATAAATTGCGAGACTAAATCCTCCATTAGGAGCCGACCCTTCATGAGTTCAATTCTACAAAGTCTGGAAGAGGCTTTTCAAAAGGCTTTTTTGGAATTGGGATATTCTCCTGATCTGGGGGCTGTCCGCGAATCTGACCGACCTGATCTCGCTCCCTTCCAGTGCAACGGAGCCATGGCGGCGGCAGGGCAAGCAAAAAAAGGCGGAGAAAAAGTTAATCCCCGCGAGATTGCAAAATCTGTAGTAGATGCCGTCAAAGACCATCCCGCTATCAAAACAATTGAGATAGGCGGGCCGGGATTCATCAATATAGTCCCAAAGGAAGAGGCACTTTCCCAGCGCGCCAGAGATTTGTCCGGAAGCGAGACGTTAGGCGTTGAGAAAGTTACACCTCAAACTGTTGTGGTCGATTACGGCGGCGCAAATGTCGCTAAACCCATGCATGTGGGTCATCTGCGTTCTGCCGTCATCGGCGAAGCCATAAAGAGGCTATACCGTGCTTTGGGCCATAAAGTAATCGGCGATGTCCACATGGGGGATTGGGGTCTGCAAATGGGACATCTGATTTCCGAGCTGGAAATTGAATCGCCTGATCTGCCTTATTTTGACACGAATAAAACTGAGGATTACCCGGAAGAGTCTCCTGTAATGATGGAAGACCTTGCCCGGCTTTACCCCCAAGCCAGCAATGCGGCAAAAGATGACAAGAAGCGTATGGAGCGCTCGCGTCTGGCGACAGCAGAATTACAGGCCGGGCGTGCCGGATATACGGCGTTGCTCAACCATTTTATCAAGGTTTCGGTCGCCGCCCTGAAAATTGGTTACGGTGAACTCGGCGTGGAATTTGATCTTTGGA
>Ga0115567_10007298_pt1 | contig 10487 bp, 10 predicted proteins | sample COGITO_mtgs_1204_2_FD_88679 | JGI IMG/M metagenome (GOLD analysis project Ga0115567, IMG submission 88679) | Pelagic marine microbial communities from North Sea - COGITO_mtgs_120412 | ecosystem: Environmental > Aquatic > Marine > Epipelagic | place: Germany:Helgoland, sampling site Kabeltonne... | reverse complement strand
TTGAAGGAAAAATTACTTTACCTATAATTTTACTTTTTCAAAATACAGACTTTGAGGAAAAAAAATTATTAATTAAAATATTTAAAAAAAATATAAGAAATAAAGATGACTTTAATAAAATAATTATTTTGATTAAAAAATACGATATTATTAAAGAGTGTTACCAAAAAGCTCAACATTATATTAATCTTGCCTCAAACTCTTTAACTATATTTAAAGATTCTAAAGAAAAAGAAATTCTTAAAAGCCTTACATCATTTAGTTTGGCTAGAAATTTTTAAGGACTTAATAAAGTTTTTATCCAGCTACCACTTTTATCTATACTATACTTTAATCGCTCATGAATTCTACTATCCCCATCTAACCAAAATTCAATGCTTGATGGAGATAAATTCCAGCCAGACCAATGACTAGGTCTTGGGACATTATTTTCATCATTATATTTTTTTTTGTATTCTTTAATTGAATTCATTAACTCTTCCCTATTGCTTAAATCTTTACTTTGTTTTGAGGCCCAAGCTCCAATTCTACTCTCGTATCCTCTTGTATTGTAATATTTATCAGCAACTTCATCTTCGATCTGGGTTACCTCTCCTCTAATTCTAATTTGTCTCAAAAGACTTTTCCAATGAAAACACATTGCAGCTTTGGGGTTTTCTTTTAACTCATTACCTTTTTGGCTATTTAAGTTAGTATAAAATACAAATCCATTATGACTAAATTCTTTTAATAAAACCATCCTTACTGATGGAAAACCATCCTTATCGGAGGTTGCTAGTGAAAGTGCATTAGGATCGTTAGGTTCTGTTTTTTTTGCTTCATCCATCCATATCTTAAATAGCTGAATTGGATCATCAATATCTAAAAAACAGTTATTAAGGCCAAGTAAGTTTTTTTGATTCATAATTTAAACAAAATAATCTATATATTATAAATAATGTCATTTAATACTTTTGGAAAGCTATTTCGTTTCTCAACTTGGGGTGAATCTCATGGACCAGCTATTGGTTGTGTGGTTGATGGCTGCCCACCTAACATAAGCCTTAAAGAACAAGATATTCAGGTAGAATTAGACAAAAGAAAACCTGGACAATCTAAATTCACAACACAAAGAAAAGAAGATGATAAAGTTCAAATATTATCAGGTGTATTTGAAGGTAAAACTACTGGAACACCTATTTCTCTTATTATTTTCAACAAAGATATGAGATCAAAAGATTATGGTAACATAAAAGATAAATTTAGACCTGGACACGCTGATTATACATACTTTAAAAAATATGGAATAAGAGATTATAGAGGTGGTGGAAGATCTTCTGCAAGAGAAACAGCAGCTAGAGTTGCTGCAGGTGCAATAGCAAAATTAGTTTTACAAAAAAAATTAGGTAAAAAGTTTAAAGTTATAGGAGCTGTTACTCAAATAGGAATATTGGGGTGTGATACGGGTCTATGGCAAGATCAAACAATTTCTAAAAATCCTTTTTTTTGTCCTGACAAGTCTATGATAAAACTTTGGGAAAAATACTTGCTTGGTGTTAGAAAATCTGGATCTTCTTGTGGGGCTATTATCGAAATTAGAGCAAGAGGCATTCCTGTAGGACTTGGTGCTCCTATTTATTCGAAATTAGACGCGGATATAGCTTCTGGATTAATGAGTATAAATGCTGTCAAAGGAGTAAACATTGGAGCTGGAATGAACTCCGCGCAATTAAGTGGGGAACAAAACTCAGATGAAATTTCTCAAAAAGGTAAAAAATTAAAATTTGACTCAAATAACGCTGGAGGAATCTTAGGAGGCATTTCTAGTGGTCAAGATATTATTGCTTCATTCGCTGTAAAACCTACATCTTCAATTTTAACAACTAGAAAAACAATTAATAAATTTGGAAAAAATACAACTATTTCGGTTAAAGGAAGACACGATCCTTGTGTGGGTATAAGGGCAGTTCCTGTTGGTGAAGCTATGATGAATTGTGTATTGCTAGATCATTATCTAATGAACAAAGCTCAATGTAGCTAGTATTATTATTAATTTTTTACTACTTTAATAGATTCTTTTGCAAAAAATACGTCTAAGATTTTATTTGAAATTTGAGCAGCATTTAGTCCAGCTAAATCATACATATTTTTAGGAGTATCTTGTTCAATAAAAATGTCAGGTAATGTCATTGCTCTAAACTTTAAACCTTTGTCAAATATACCTTTTTCAGCTAGTAAATTTTTAACATGCGAACCAAATCCACCAATAGAACCTTCTTCAATAGTAATCATTACTTCGTGCTCTCTAGCACATTTTAAAATAAGTTCTTGATCTAAAGGTTTGGCAAATCTTGCATCAATAATTGTTGTAGAAATACCTTTATTTTTTAGTTCTTCAGCTGCCAACTTACATTCTTCAAGTCTTGCTCCTAAGCTTAAAATACAAGCTTGATTTCCTTCTTGAACAACTTTACCTTTACCAATTTCTATCTTTTCATCAATTGGAGGTAAATCAAGACCAACTCCTGTTCCTCGTGGATACCTAATAGCACAATGTCTGTCATTAATGTCAACTGATGTATTTATCATTTTTACTAACTCTGATTCGTCACTTGCTGCCATTACTATAAAATTAGGTAAAGTTGATAAATATGTGATATCAAATGAACCAGCATGCGTTGAACCATCTGCTCCAACTAAACCTGCTCTATCAATTGCAAATCTTACTGGTAGACTTTGTATGGCTACATCGTGAACAACTTGATCATAAGCTCTTTGTAAAAAAGTAGAGTAAATTGCAGCGTAAGGCTTATATCCCTCTGTTGCTAAACCAGCCGCAAAAGTTACAGCATGCTGTTCAGCTATACCAACATCAAACATTCTTTTAGGAAATTCTTTTCCAAAAATGTCCATTCCCGTACCTCCTGGCATTGCAGCTGTTATTCCAACAATTTTACTATCCTTTTGAGCATGCTTAACCAGAGTATTAGCAAATACTTTTGTGTATGCAGGAAGATTGCTAGCACTTTTTACCTGTTCTCCTGTTTCAACATTAAACTTTGCAACACCATGATAATGGTCTTTTGCTTTTTCAGCATATGAATAACCTTTTCCTTTTTGTGTTTTGATATGAATCATGATTGGACCTTCATGGTTAGTGTCTCTTGCATTTTTTAAGATTGGAACAAGACTTGTTAAATCATGACCATCAATTGGACCAGCATAATAAAAACCTAAAGAACTAAATAAAGTTCCACCAGTAACCGCAGATCGCAAAAAATCTTCAGCTTTACCAGCTTTAGCGCTAAATCTTTTTGAAAATGCTGAGGTAATTAACTTAAATGTTTCCCTAAGACTAAAATATATTTTTCCAGTAAATAATTTTGCTAAATATGTTCTCATAGCACCTACTGGTTTTGCAATCGACATGTCATTATCATTTAAAATAACAATCATTTTAGTCTTTGATGCTCCAGCGTTATTCATGGCCTCGTAAGCCATACCTGCACTTATTGCACCATCACCAATTACTGCTATCACATTAGATGATTTATTAGCCAGTTTATTTGCTTCAGCAATACCTAATGCAGAAGATATGGAAGTCGAGCTATGAGCAGCACCAAAAGGATCATATTCACTCTCTGTCCTTTTTGTAAAACCCGAAAGTCCATTTCCTTGTCTTAAAGTTCTAATTTTATTTTTTCTTCCAGTTAAAATTTTATGTGGATATGCTTGATGCCCTACATCCCAAATTAATTTATCATTAGGGGTGTCAAAAACGTAATGAAGTGCAACTGTCAATTCAACCACACCCAATCCCGCTCCTAAATGACCTCCTGTTTCTGATACCGCACTTATCATTTCTTTTCTAACTTCATCAGAAACATCTTTTAAATCATTTTCTGAAAGTTTTCTCAAATCAGAAGGGAAATTTATTTTATCTAAAAATTTATAATTTTGTGTCATTTGTCTCTATTAAGTATGTAGCTTAATGTTTCTTTAATATTTTTTGAATTTGATCCATAATTTTTTAAATTATTATTAATTTTAAATATAATATTATCACAATACTCAATCGCATTCTTATGTCCAAGTAAACTTATAAGTGTTGCTTTACCTTTTTTTTGATCTTTACCTGTTTTTTTACCAGCTATTTTTGAGTCACCTTTATGATCAATTAAATCATCGGCTATTTGAAATAATAAACCAATATTTGAACCTATATTTTCAAAAAATTTTATTTCTTTATCTTTTTTGTTTTTTATAATCGCAGGAACAGCACAACAGAAACTAAATAATTTTCCTGTTTTTTTAATTTCCATTTCAATAATTTTATTTTTTGATATCTTTTTTTTTTCATAACTTAAATCTAGATATTGACCACCAGCTATACCTAAGTGACCTGAGCATTCAGATAACTTCTTAATTAAATTAATTTTGGTTTTTTCACTTACTCTTAAAGTAGGACTTGCTAAAATTTCACATGCCATTGTTTGCAAAGAGTTTCCAGCAAGAACAGCTGTAGATTCACCAAATTTGATATGAGTAGAAGGTTTACCTCTTCTTATTTTGTCATCATCCATACACGGTAAATCATCATGTATAAGGGAGTAAGCGTGAATACATTCAACTGCTGCACCAATTGCTATTAAGGTTTTATAATCAATCGATAATAATGATCCAATATCTATCAAAATTTTAGATCTAATTTTTTTACCGCCAGGAAATAAACCATATTTCATTGCCGGAATTAATTCGGAGTTACCTTGTTTTTTAAGAAAATTTTTTAAAAAAAGATTTGTGTCTCTTGCTATCTTGTTTAACTTATTATTCATTTTTTCTTTATTATATCTTTAACTTTTTTATTTGTTTCTTCGCTTATATTCTTAAAATTTTTATGAAATTTTTTTTCAATAACTTTATTCAACTTTAATAACTCTTGGTAACTTTCTATAGAATTATTAAGATCTTTTTCATTTTCTAATGACTCAATTATTTTATCTGCTTGATCTGTTAAATCCTCAAGAGAGAATTGACTATTATCAGTTGGTAAATCTTTATCTTTCATATAATAATAATTATTAATACATGAAATCTATTCAATCAAATATCAAAAAAGCTAAAAAATATTTAGATAAAAATCATTGTATAGCTGTACCTACCGAAACTGTTTATGGATTGGCAGGAAATGCTTATTCCAACATGGCTGTAAAAAAAATATTTAAGCTTAAAAAAAGACCAATGAATAACCCTTTAATTGTTCATTATTTTAACGTTGATAGAATTAAAGAAGATTGTCACATTAGTGAAAATTTTATTAAACTTTATAATAAGTTTTCTCCTGGACCAATAACGTTTGTCCTTAAATTGAGAAATAACTCCAAAATTTCTAAATTTGTAACAAATAAACAAAAAAGTCTTGCTGTACGTTTTCCAAAACATCCTCTATTTAGAAAATTACTTAAAGATTTAGCCTACCCATTAGCTGCGCCCAGTGCGAACATATCAACAAAATTAAGTTCTGTTCAGTCATCAGATGTTGTTGATGAATTTGGGTCAAAAATAAAATATGTTTTGGATGGTGGTAGGTGCCAAATTGGGTTGGAATCAACAATTATTAATCTTACTACTAAACCAACAATATTAAGATTTGGAGGACTAGATGTTTCAAAAATAGAAAAAATATTAGATAAAAAAGTTTTAATTAACACTAAATCAAAAAAGAAAATTTCTCCTGGTCAATTTCCACTACATTACTCTCCTGGCATACCTTTGAGAATAAATGTTAAAAAACCTAAAAAGAATGAAGCTTTTTTATTGATTAAAAAAAGAAAAGTTACATTAAAAGACTATTATTATTTAACAAAAAAAAATGATCTAAAGGAAGCTGCAAAAAATTTATACTCTATATTAAGAAAGATTAAAAAAAATAAATATAGAACAATTGCGGTAGAAAAAATTCCAAATATAGGGATTGGAAAAACAATAAATGATAGATTAAATAGAGCTTCAAAATATTAAATGGCAAATTCAATTGAAGTAATTAACTTATCTAAATCATACAAATCAAAAAAAGCTGTAAGCAATATAAACTTTAAGATAAATGAGAATGAAATTGTTGGTCTGTTAGGACCAAATGGTTGTGGCAAAACCACTACTATTGGAATGATACTTGGCTTATTAAAACCAACAAATGGACAGGTCTTGATTAATGGAATGGATATTGAAAAAAACAAAATTTCTCTTCTTCACAAAATGAATTTTATTTCTCCATATATTGAATTACCAAAAAAACTTACGGTTAAACAAAATTTAATAGTCTATGGAAAATTATATACTGTTGAAAATTTGAATGAAAGAATAGATCATCTGGCAGATAAATTGAGGTTAAACACACTTTTGGGCAAAGTTACAGGAGAACTTTCTTCGGGACAAAAAAATAGAGTAAGCTTAGCCAAAGCTTTGATTAATGATCCCACTGTACTTTTGCTTGATGAACCTACGGCGTCTTTAGATCCTGAAACTGGAGATTTTGTAAGAACATTTTTAGAAAATTATAAAAAAGAAAAAAAAATATCAGTATTGTTAGCTTCACATAATATGGATGAGGTTAAAAGACTATGCAATTCTGTGCTAATGATGAAGGATGGTATCATTGTGGATAGCGGCACACCAGACGATTTAATTAAAAAACATGGAAGAAAAAACTTAGAGGAAGTATTTTTAGAACTTGTGAGGAGTAAAAATGAATTTAACTAGAATTTATGGTCTTTTTTTAAGACACTTTTATTTAATCACAAGATCATTTCCAAGAATATTGGACTTAATTTATTGGCCATCTATTCAAATTACTCTATGGGGTTTTATTTCCAATTTTTTTGCATCTCATAGCACTTACTATAATGGTGCGGTTGGAGTAATACTTTCTTGTGCAATTCTTTATGATTTTTTGTTTCGAACAAGCATTGGGTTCAATATGTTGTTTTTAGAGGAAATATGGAGCAGGAATTTTACCAATCTATTTATTGCGCCAATGAAAATTAGTGAAATTATTACATCATTAGTTATCACTGCTTTAATTAGAGCCTTAATAGGATTAGTTCCTGCAATATTGTTAACCTCTCCTATATTTGGAATATCTTTATTAGACTTAGGATTACCTTTAGGATTTCTTTTTTTAAGTTTATATATTTTTGGAATTACACTTGGTTTATTTGTATCTGCAGGACTACTAAGATTTGGACCATCCTTTGAGAACATTGCATGGTCTACAATGTTTTTATTGGCTCCTTTTGGGTGTATTTATTATCCAGTTGAAACACTGCCAGAAATTTTTCAATCAATAGCTTATGCCCTGCCATTAGTTTATATTTTTGAAGAAACAAGAAATATACTGGTCAATCAATTGGTAAATTATGAAAATATAGTCCAAGCACTTTTTTTAAACGCTATCTACCTTGTTGCAGCAATATCTGTTTTCTATTATTCTTTTGATAAAGCTAGAGACAAAGGTACACTAATAAATATTGGAGAATAAATTGGCGCGCCTGCTAGGAGTCGAACCCAGAACCTCCTGATCCGAAGTCAGGCGCTCTATCCAGTTGAGCTACAAGCGCATATAGTATTAGTATTACATTTTATGGAAAAAAACATTAATTTTATAGTTGAAGAAAGTGAAAATAATCTAAGAGCTGATGTTTTAATCAATAAAAGAGAAGTATTGATTAGCAGAACTAGAATTAAAAATTTAATCCTTAAAGAAAAACTAAAGTTGAATGATAAGGTTATAAAAAGTCCTTCAAAAAAAGTTTTAACTGGGGACAAATTAAGTCTTAATATACCAGAACCCCAAGAAGCCTCCTTAAAACCTTACAATTTTAAGTTAGAAATAATTCATGAAGATGCAGATTTGTTAATAATTAACAAACCTGCTGGAATAATTATGCACCCAGGTGCTGGAAATTATGACAAAACAATTGTTAATGCATTAATGCATTATGATAAAGACTCTCTTTCAACAATAGGTGACGAACTTAGACCAGGCATTGTTCATAGAATTGATAAAAATACATCTGGTTTAGTAGTAATTGCAAAAAATAATGAAACTCATGAAAATCTTTCAAAACAATTTAGCGACCATACAATCACAAGAGTTTATCAACTTTTAATTTGGGGTAAGCTTAGACCTTCTTCTGGTAAAATCGAGACTTTTATAGCTCGTAGCTCAAAAAATAGACAGCTCATGGAAGTCAGCCGATCCAAAGGGAAAAAAGCTATAACTAATTACAAAACTATAGAAATTTTCGAAAATGATAAAACACCGACATTAAGTTTGGTAGAATGTAAATTAGAAACTGGAAGAACACATCAAATCAGAGTTCACATGACTCATATGGGTAATAGTATAGTTGGAGACGATAAGTATAAAAAAAAATATAAAAAGTTAAAAAATATTGATATGGGATTAGAAAGTTTAATTTCAAAACTAAATAGACAATTTTTACATGCAAAAACTTTAGGTTTCGTTCATCCTAAAACCAACGAAGAAATGATTTTTTCATCAATTTTACCAAAAGAATTAAATAATTTATTAAAAATGCTTAGAAATACTAATGAATAAACCATTGAAAATTTAATATAGTTAACTAAATAAATACAGCTATGAGCATAACTTATAACAATAATCTACCAGCCCTTTCTAATGAGGGAGGACTGTCAGCATATTTAGATCAGATTAAAAAGTTTCCTATGCTTGCAGCTGAAGAAGAGTACATGCTAGCTAAAAATTGGAAAACTACAGGCAATGTTAAGGCTGCAGAAAAATTAGTTACAAGCCACTTAAGACTAGTTGCTAAAATTGCAATGGGATACAAAGGATATGGGTTACCTGTAAATGAAATGATATCTGAGGGTAATGTGGGTCTTATGCAGGCTGTTAAAAAATTTGAGCCAGAGAAAGGCTTTAGGTTAGCTACATACGCAATGTGGTGGATCAAAGCATCTATCCAAGAATATATATTAAGATCATGGAGTTTAGTCAAAATTGGAACTACTACTGCACAAAAGAAATTATTTTTTAATCTTAAAAAAATCAAAAATCAAATTGCACCTCAAACAGAGGGTGATTTAAGAGATGAGCATGTAAATGAAATATCTAATAAGCTTGATGTAAGTAAACAAGAAGTAATTTCAATGAATAGAAGACTATCAGGTAAAGAGTTTTCTTTAAACGCTCAGGTTGGTGAAGATGGAGATGAATGGCAAGATTGGTTGGTTGATAAAGAGTTAGATCATGATCTTAAATTTGCACATCAAGAAGAAATGGAACAAAGAAAAGACCTTTTAAAAAACTCAATTAAAGTTTTAAATGACAGAGAAAAAGAAATTTTATATTCAAGAAGATTAAATGATAATCCAACAACATTGGAAGATTTGAGTAAAAAATACAAAATTAGCAGAGAAAGAGTTAGACAAATAGAAAACAAAGCTTTTGAAAAACTACAAAAGCATATGCTACTTTTAGCAAAATCTAAAAATTTATTACCTGTTAATTAAATATCAAAAGGATTCTCTATCAAAATAGTATCCTCTCTCTCTGGGCTAGTAGACACACTTGATACTTTTGCACCAATAAAATCTTCTACAGCATAGATATATTTTTTTGCATTCTCAGGTAAAGCATCCATATTTTTAATTCCATTTGTAGAGGTTTTCCATCCTGGAAAATTTTTGTATATTGGTTTTATTTTTAACTGATCCTCAACTGCAGCAGGTAAATAATCTATTTTTTTTCCATCAAGCTCATATTCTACACACATTTTTATTTCATCTAATTCGTCAAGGACATCTAACTTAGTAAGAGCAATACCATCAATACCAGAAATTTTTATTGTTTGCCTGACAAGAACTCCATCAAACCATCCACATCTTCTTTTTCTACTAGTTACAGTTCCAAATTCTTTTCCTCTTGTGCCCAATAATTCTCCAATATCATCTGTTAATTCTGTTGGAAAAGGACCTTCACCAACTCTTGTTGTATAAGCTTTTGTGATTCCTAAAACATAATTTATTGAGTTTGGACCACATCCTGAGCCTGTTGCAGCACTTGAGGCAACAGTGTTGGAAGATGTAACATAAGGATAAGTACCATGATCCACGTCTAGTAAAATTCCTTGAGCACCTTCAAATAATATTTTCTTTTTTTGTTTTTTAAACTCATCAATTTTAAGCCATACTGGTTGTGAAAACTTAAGTATTTCAGGTGCTATTTTCAATAAATCTGATTTTAATTGTTCTTTCTCAAAAATTTTCTTTCCCAAACCTTTTCTAATCGCATTGTGATGAATAAGTACAGACTCTAATCTTTGATCTAAATTTTTTTCAGATCTTAAATCCATAACTCTAATTGATCTTCTGCCAACTTTATCTTCATAGGCAGGACCTATTCCTCTTCTTGTTGTTCCAATTTTACCTTTGCCAGCAGCATCTTCTCTAATTTCATCCATCTC
>Ga0115567_10007294_pt1 | contig 10490 bp, 9 predicted proteins | sample COGITO_mtgs_1204_2_FD_88679 | JGI IMG/M metagenome (GOLD analysis project Ga0115567, IMG submission 88679) | Pelagic marine microbial communities from North Sea - COGITO_mtgs_120412 | ecosystem: Environmental > Aquatic > Marine > Epipelagic | place: Germany:Helgoland, sampling site Kabeltonne... | reverse complement strand
TTACTAACTAAGAAACTCTTTGCCGTTCCCGTTTCAGGATCGTAAGTTTCCCAATGAATAAAAGAATCGAGATCAAAATTTGCATTTAATTCTGTATTAATTCTTTCTAAAATATTCTTATTAAAGGCGGCTGTAACGCCCGTTGGATCATTATAAGCATCTAATATGGTTTGCGGATTCTTCTTCTGATCGAACCCCATAAAAAGCATATCATCTGGACTCATTGCTTCCTGAATTTGTTTCAAGAAAACGATGGCATCTTTATGAAGCAGATTACCAATATTAGAGCCTAAAACTAGAATCACTTTTTTTCGAGAATTATAATCAGATAAACGCTCCAAGGTATCAAAATAGGTGCCTTGTTGTGGCTTAACGGAAGCTGCAGGCAATTCTTTTCTTAAGGATTCTTGTAATTCATCTAAAGCATTCTGACTAATATCTACTGGTAGATAATCGAAATTTATTTTATTATCTATTAAATATTTTAATAATAATTTCGTCTTTTTTCCATCGCCTGCACCAAGCTCAATCAAGTCGAATCCATTTGTTCCCGTAAATGCATCTGCGATCTCCTGAGTGTTGGTTGCTAAAATATTGTACTCGCAATTGGTAAGATAATATTCAGGTAGATTCATAATGTCCTGAAACAGCTTATCCCCTTTCTTATCGTAGAAATATTTAGATGACAAATGTTTAGGGTAACTGGTTAAGCCAGTATATATTTCTTCTTCGAAAGCAGAAGCAAAGCGCGTATTTGTATTATTTTTCATGTACTAAAAGTCGAATTATTTGGCTAATCTTACACCCGTAAATTGCCATCTTAAATGCGGTTGAAAAAAGTTCCTGTAGGTAGCACGAGTATGATTTGCAGATGTAGCAACAGATCCTCCTCGAAGTACTTTTTGATTTACCATAAACTTACCGTTGTATTCTCCTAAAGCACCCTCAGCTTTCTTGTAATTAGGATATGCATCATAAGAACTTTCTGTCCATTCCCAGCGGCTTCCCCAATCAAATTTCTCTTGAGCTATTTCCCATTCAAATTCTGTAGGTAATCTCATCCCTTTCCATTGTGAAAAAGCGAAAGCTTCATAATAGGAAATATGTGTCAGCGGAGCGTCGAGATCTAAATCTCGCATTCCACTTAACGTATATTGTTTCCAATTACCTTCAATGTTATGCCAATAAGAAGGAGCTGTAATGCTTTCAGTATTTATCCAATCCCATGCCTCTGCATGCCATAACAGCACATCTTTATAGCCATCTGCTTTCATAAATGCCAGATATTCCCCGTTGGTGACTAATTTATTGGAAATCTGAAATTGATTTAAGTACACCTTATGGCGGCCTATTTCATTATCATAAAAAAAAGAATCTCCCTGATGTCCTATTTCATAAACTCCCTCTGGTATTGTTAACCATTCCTGCTCAAATTCTTGTATTTGATTTTCTTGAAAATTATTTTGATATACAGGTAATAAAGGATTGTTTCCAAGGATATACTTAATATCTGTTAGTAACAATTCTTGATGTTGCTTTTCGTGATGACAACCAATTTCCATCACATTTAATAATTCCTCTGAAAAATTAGTCGAATTATTAAATAGATCGTTGATAGCCTTGGTTACATGAGAACGGTATTTATAGATCCAAGCTACTGTTGGGCGAGATAAATTTCCTCGATCAGTTCGTACCACTTTTTCCCCTACGCTTTCGTAGTAACTATTAAATACAAAAGCTGAATTTTCATCGAATAGTTTGTAGCCTTCTTGATATTTTTTCAGAACAAATTCTTCAAAAAACCAGGTTGTATGTCCTAAGTGCCATTTTGGAGGAGATACATCTGCAACTGGCTGCACAACATAATCTTCAATTTCCAAAGGAGTACAAATAATTTCGGTTTGTGCTCTGGTTTCAGTAAAAAGTTGAAATAAATTTTCTTTTGAGATCATAGGTTAGATAGTAACATAAGGCTACCATCCAAAGTTACGATTTTTTGGGAATGAGTAAAATGCACACGAGTTAAGGCGAAGTTAAAGTCAGCTTCGATTATCCCATCCCAGAACAGCAAAATTTAACTTGTGCTTAAGAATTAGGGTGCATTCTTTTTAAGTTAACCCAGAAATAATTTAGAAATTAAATGGCATCTTATACTTAACCTCAATCTTTTTACCTCCCCTAAATCCTGGTTTCATTACAGGAAATAATTTTGTAATACGAACAGCTTCCTGATTTACTAATTTTTCAGCCCCCTCAGCAGAAACCTTACAAACTTTTCCATTTGCATCAATGTAAAAAGTAATCACAGACCTACCGCGAACTATCTTTCCATTAGAGTCTTTTGGATATTTAAAATTTGATTTAATATGTTTTGCCAATTCTTTATTAAAACAATCGTCTTTAGAAAGTTCACTTTTCTCACAGCCTGGCCATACAGGCCCAACCTCTTTCATGGTAATGGTGTTTCCTTTTACAGTAACTCCTTCTTGAGCTTGAGTACTAGCTGTTAAAATAAAAAAAGCGGCAATAAAAAATATATTTTTCATAAGTAGGTGTTTTTAATTCGAGGGAAACCTCGAGTAACTAATCCCTCTCTATGAGGGTTAAACCGCAACTTTTCCTTTTATATGTGGATGCGGATCGTAATTTTCAAGACTGAAATCTTCAAACTTGAAATTAAAAATATCTGTCACTTCAGGATTGATCCTAATTTGGGGTAAGGCTCTTAAATCTCTGCTCAATTGAAGTTCCAACTGCTCGATATGATTATTATAAATATGAGCGTCACCAAAGGTATGAATAAAATCTCCAGCTTGGTAACCACATACTTGGGCTACCATCATTGTAAATAATGCGTAAGAGGCAATATTGAAAGGCACGCCCAGAAAGATATCGGCACTTCGTTGATAAAGCTGACAAGACAATTTGCCATCGGCTACATAAAACTGAAAAAATGCATGACATGGTGGTAAAGCCGCTTTCCCATTAGCCACATTTTCTGAAAATGATTTAGAAGTATCTGGTAGTACCGAAGGATTCCAAGCAGAAACCAACATTCTTCTGCTATTCGGATTGTTTTTTAAAGTTGCTATTAATTCTTTTATCTGGTCTATATCTTCACTATTCCAGTTCCTCCATTGATGCCCATATACAGGTCCCAGATCTCCTTTTTCATCAGCCCAATCATTCCAAATACGCACACCGTTTTCTTGCAAGTAGTTTATATTCGTATCGCCATTTAAAAACCAAAGTAGCTCATAAATAATAGATTTGAGATGGAGTTTTTTGGTTGTCACCATTGGAGATCCTTTACTCAGGTCAAAGCGCATCTGGTAACCGAAAACACTTTTCGTACCTGTCCCGGTTCTATCTCCTTTTTGAGTCCCGTTTTCCAAGACGTGTTTTACAAGATCGTGGTATTGTTTCATGGTAAGGTCTTTCTAAAATACTATAATATATATTTTCTAAAAATAAGAAAACAGGTAAAAACAACTGCTGAAATCCCTAAGAGTTATCAACTTTGTATCAACGATAATTATTAATCCTCCAAATCCTTTACCGCACAACGATCTGCATGGTGAGCATTTCGTTCTCCCATAGGTTTTTCCAGACCAATAGTAGTATCATATCGGGTTTGATGTTCCATTTCAGAATTTATTTCGGCACCCATCAGCACAATAAATGCAGTTAAAAAAAGCCATAGCATTAAAATAGCTACCGCGGCAAAACTTCCGTAGAGATCGTCATAACTACCAAAATTGCTCACGTACCAGGAAAATAACATAGAGCCTGCAAGCCAAAGCAACGATCCCAGCAATGCGCCCCAACTTACCCATCGTAATCTGGGACTTCTACGGTTGGGAGCGAATTTATAAACCATACTTAGAGTAAGTACCAGAATAACTCCCAGCAAAACCCACCGAAACCAAGTAAGCATATTTTCTATCTGAGGAGTAAGCCCAAGATTCTTAATAAGTAAAGGGAAAAAAATTACAATCAATAAACTGATAAGTCCAACTACAACTCCGCCCAAAGTGAAGAGCAGGGTAAGTAAATTTTTTTTAATAATACCTCGAGTATCACTCTCATCATAAGCAATATTCACTCCCTGAAAAAGGGCACTGGTTCCTTTATTTGCACTCCAAATACTTACCAATACACTTATCGCCAGTCCCCAGCCAATCTCCTTTTTAGATTTAGCAATAACAGGCTCCAAAAAATCTTTGATCATTCCAAACGCCTGTTCTGGCAAAATGAGACTTAATTTGGAGATTTGCTCTCGGATTTGATCCGGTTCTAGCACTAAACTATATACGGAAATTGTTGCAATGATAGTAGGAAAAACTGCCAAGAAGAAATAGAATGCTACACCTGCGGCTACAATCTGTACATTATCGGCTTTCATTTCATGGAAAGTTCTTTTACCGATATCTATCCATCCTACCAAAGGAATTTGGTGAGGCCATTGAGCATCTTCACCACGATATTTTCTTGTTTTTTGTGATTGGTTCATTTTAAAAAGATAATTATTTCTGTAGTAAATAATAGCTTAAATATAGAACTCCTTAATTTAGAAGTAATCAATTAGTTTATTTGGGTGATTTTAAAAAGATTGATAAGATAAATTTCTTTAAACCTTAATTTAGTATCAGATCTCGTATTAGTAAATAACTTTCTTGATTATAGACACAAAACTGTTTTCTACTGGAAGATTAAGTTTTTTTTTAAAATCTATTTGAAGATTTTTAATTGAAATTTACCCAATTAGCATTCCGGCAATAGTTGCAGATAAAAGCGATGCAATAGTACCACCTATTAAAGCTTTCATTCCAAATTCTGAAAGGACCTTTCGTTGTCCTGGCGCTAAAGAACCAATTCCACCAATCTGAATACCTATCGAAGCAAAATTAGCAAATCCACATAACATGTAAGTTGCCATAATAACAGATTTTTCGTAATTAAGGCTTAAGGCATTTAGTGGGTTTTTAAGATCGGCCAATTGAATGTATCCAACAAATTCACTTGCAGCTAACTTTATACCGAGCAGTTGCCCCATTAACATCATGTCTTCTTTTGCTACTCCAATTAACCACATTAAGGGCGCAAACACAGTTCCCAGAATAGCTTCCAAAGAGAATTTATTGTAAGGGGTATATTCTACCATTAAAGAATTTAAATTAGTAATATTCCCTATGTATCCAAGGACATAGTTAATCATAGCAATAAAAGCAATAAATACCAAAAGCATGGCTGCTACATTTGCAGCAAGCTTTAAACCTTCTGTAGTTCCATTTGCAATAGCATCTAAAATATTAGAGCCTATTTTTTCTGAAGAAACCTCCACATTTGTATTAATAGCTTCTATTTGAGGATATAAAATTTTTGAAATTACAATTGCTCCTGGCGCTGCCATAACGGAAGCTGCTAATAAATGTTTTGCAAATTGCAACCTGAGTTCTGGATCATCTCCTCCTAAAAATCCAATGTATGCCGCAAGCACACCACCCGCAACGGTGGCCATCCCTCCAATCATGACCAGAAGAATTTCTGATCGCGTCATTCTTTCTAAATAGGCTTTGATCATTAACGGAGCTTCCGTTTGCCCTAAAAATATATTTCCAGCAACACTTAAACTTTCAGCCCCGGAAATACCCATAAGCTTGGTTAATATCATTGCCATTCCTTTTACTATTATTTGAATTACCCCCAAATAGAACAAAACCGAAGTCAATGCAGAAAAGAAAATAATTGTTGGTAATACCTGAAACAAGAATATAAATCCGAAGCTTTCTACATTCATCATTCCCCCTAGAAGAAATTCACTTCCTGCCCTGGTAAAATCTAAGATCAAGACAAATATCTTTCCTACAAATTCAAAAACATTTTTAACTACCGTTATTTTTAAAACTCCAATTGCAAGCAATAGTTGAGCTCCTAAACCAATTAAAACAGTTTTCCAATTAATAGATTTTCTGCTACTGCTAAATAAAAAAGCAATTAGCAAAAGTGTAAACATCCCAAGCAAACCTCTGGCTACACTATTAAAAGAAATTCCACCACTTGGGATTATTTGTTTGTTAGTACTTACAGGAATTACCTCTTCAATAAGTTGAGGAACTTCCTTAAAAGTATAAGTATTGTTATTGTTGGATAGTTGAAGAGCATTTTCGGATAACTCAGAAATTCTGAACCTCTTAATAGAATCTCCTACAGGTTTTGTGTAGAAAAATATTAAAAGATTATTTTGATATAAATAATCTCCTTCAGCTTTTAGCACATTCCCATTTGCAGAATTTATCTTGAAACGTCCTTCTTCCAGAGTCAAATTATCTTCAGAAGAAAAATCTGATATAGTTTTTGTGCTATCTTTCACGGACTCGAAAGTCCAGGATTTTGAAATTGTTTGGGAATGGGAGGTAATAATTCCGAATAAAATAAAGAACAGGCAACACCAGTATTTCTTCATAAATAACTACTTATTTTCTTTTTGAAATCTCGTCTCTAATTCTGGCTGCCTTTTCATAATCTTCATTCTTCACTGCTTGTGCTAGTAGATCCTCAAGTTCGTCTAAGGATAATTTTTTATAATTTACTCCTTCTGGTTCAATATTTTCTGCAAGTATATCATCTACTTGCGCTTGTTCTTTTGCCGTAGTTGGCGTAAGCGACCCAGATTCTCCTTTCAAAAATATTCCTGCTTTATCCAAGATATTCTTATAAGTAAAAATAGGGGCATTAAATCGTAGAGCCAATGCAATAGCATCACTAGTACGGGCATCTATCACCTCCTCTATTTTATCTCTTTCGCAAATTAAGCTAGAATAAAACACACCATCCACCAATTTGTGAATGATCACTTGTTTAATGTTTATCGTAAATCTGTCGCAAAAATTCTTGAATAAATCGTGGGTAAGGGGGCGCGGAGGCTTAATTTCCTTTTCTAGCGCGATTGCTATAGACTGTGCCTCAAAGGCTCCAATAACGATTGGGAGCTTTCTATCCCCGTCTACTTCACTAAGAATAAGTGCGTAGGCGCCGTTTTGGGTCTGACTATAAGATATTCCTTTTATATTAAGGCGAATTAAGCTCATATACCAATAATTGAAAAGGGCTTTCTAAATAAGGACACAAACCAGATTTAGAAAGCCCTTTTAATGCTCGCAAGTTAAAAAAATTATGCGTTTTTCGCTTTAAATTCTTTTAGTTTTTCATTTAGTTTTGGCACAATTTCAAAGGCATCGCCAACAACTCCATAATCTGCAGCCTTAAAAAATGGTGCTTCAGGATCGTTATTGATAACAACTTTTACTTTAGAAGAGTTAATCCCTGCCAAATGTTGGATAGCACCAGAAATTCCAATTGCTATATATAAGTTTGAAGCTACAGGCTTCCCTGTTTGCCCAACGTGCTCACTATGAGGTCTCCAACCCATATCGCTCACTGGCTTAGAACATGCTGTTGCAGCACCTAAAGTTTCAGCTAGATCTTCTATCATTCCCCAATTTTCAGGTCCTTTAAGTCCTCTTCCTCCAGAAACAACTATTTCTGCATCGGCAATAGTCACTTTATCTTTCGCTTTATCTACACTTATAACATTTACTGAAAAATCTTCTTCAGATAAGTTTGGAGAAAAATCTTCAGCAGTTGCACTTCCCTGAGATTCTTTTAAACCGAATGCATTTTTAGAAACACCAACAATCTTTACATCGGTATCTATTTTTGTAAAACTGAATGCTTTATTGGTAAAAGCTGTTCTTTTAACAACAAATGGACTCCCACTTTCTGGAAGAGATACTACATTAGAAGCGTATCCCGCATTTAAATGTACAGCTAAAAGTGGCGCTAAGTACTTACTGTTTGCGCTTTGGCTTACAACTACTACCTTAGTTCCTTCTTTTTCTGCTGCTTGTTTAATAGCATCGGCATAAGCTTCAGCATTAAAGTCTTTTAATTTTGAATTATTAACTTTTAGCACTTTATCTACTCCGTAAGTACCTAGTTCAGATACATCATCGGCATTAAAAGTGATTCCAGTTACTGATGTTCCAAGCATCTGAGCAACTTCCTTAGCATAGGAAGCAACCTCTAAAGATGCTTTTTTAAATTTTCCTTCTTCGGATTCTATATAAACTAAAACTGACATGTTTTTTATTTTTATTTAATGATTCTTATTCGAATTAATTAGCTGATAATTGATTTTAAAACCAATTATCTTAGATTACTTTAGCTTCTGTATGAAGAAGTTGAATTAATTCGTCTAAATTATCGGGATCCACTAATTTCACAGCACCTTTAGGAGCGGGTTTTTCAAATTTTTCTGCTTCGGTTTGTACAGTAACTTCAACAGGTTCAACCACATTTAATGGTTTCTTTCTGGCCATCATAATTCCTCTCATATTAGGAATTCTAAGATCGCTTTCTTCAACCAATCCTTTTTGACCACCAATAACCAATGGCAATTTAGCACTAACAGTTTCTTTACCACCGTCTATTTCTCTAACCGCCTTAGCTTCGGTTCCTTCAACTTCAATTCCAATACAAGTGTTCACAAAGTTAGCTTTTAATAAAGCAGCTAACATTCCAGGAACCATTCCTCCATTATAATCTATAGATTCACGTCCCGCAATAATAAGGTCGTATCCACCCTCCTTTGCAACATTCGCCAATTGCTTAGCTACTTGAAAACCATCTGTTGCAGGAGTGTTTACTCTAATTGCATTATCTGCACCAATCGCCAATGCTTTACGCAAAGTAGGCTCAGTTTCTGCGCCTCCAACGTTAATAACATCTACCGTTGCTCCTTGTTTTTCTTTAAACCACATTGCACGGGTAAGACCAAATTCGTCATTCGGATTTATTACAAATTGCACTCCGTTAGTATCGAATTGCGTATTGTTATCTGTAAAATTAATCTTTGAAGTAGTGTCTGGCACATGACTTATACACACTAATATTTTCATCTATATTTTCTTTTTAAATGATTTTTTTTTTACAATCACGAAGATAGGCAAATTTATATACAATTTACTATGCGTGCATAGTAAATATTTTAACCATTAGATACATCATAAACTTTTTTGAATTACTATTTTTGTTTTTCTTAAGCGATACATTTAACATTACAGAGATATAGAATGAAAACAATTCAGTTTAGAGAAGCTATTCAGCAGGCCATGAGCGAAGAAATGCGCAAGGACGATACCATTTATTTAATGGGTGAGGAAGTAGCCGAATATAATGGAGCTTACAAAGCGTCTAAAGGTATGTTGGATGAATTTGGCCCAGACCGCGTAATAGATACTCCTATTTCTGAGCTTGGTTTCTCCGGAATTGGAATTGGAAGTGCAATGAATGGAAATAGACCTATTATAGAGTTTATGACCTTCAACTTCGCACTTGTAGGGATAGACCAAATTATTAATAACGCAGCAAAAATGCGTCAAATGAGTGGTGGGCAATTTAATATTCCTATCGTTTTTAGAGGACCAACAGGTTCTGCTGGTCAATTAGCTGCAACTCACTCTCAGGCTTTTGAGAGCTGGTTTGCAAATTGTCCAGGCTTAAAAGTAATTGTACCTTCTAATCCTTACGATGCAAAAGGATTGCTAAAAGCAGCTATTCGCGATGATGATCCAGTGATCTTTATGGAAAGTGAGCAGATGTACGGAGATAAAGGTGAGGTGCCGGAAGATGAGTATGTAATTCCAATAGGAGTGGCAGATATTAAAAGAGAAGGAACAGACGTTACTATTGTATCTTTTGGAAAGATTATCAAAGAAGCCTACAAAGCGGCAGATGAATTAGAAAAAGAAGATATTTCTTGTGAAATTATAGACTTACGTACGGTAAGACCTTTAGATTATGAGACCATATTAAAGTCGGTTAAAAAAACAAATAGATTAGTAATATTGGAAGAAGCATGGCCTTTTGGAAATGTTTCTACAGAGATTACATACCAAGTTCAGGAGAAAGCATTCGATTATTTAGATGCTCCAATTATAAAGATCAATACAGCAGATACTCCGGCTCCTTATTCTCCGGAATTATTAAAAAACTGGTTACCAAATAGTGAAGATGTTGTTAAAGCTGTGAAAAAGGTGCTTTACAAGTAATCTTATAGACATATCTTTGCGGCTCCATCTTAATAGATGGAGCTTTTTTTTACCCAAATATGAAATATACCTTTTTATTCACTTGCCTTTTTCTTAGCTTTTTCCAAGGATGGTCACAAACCAGAATTAGCGGAACTGTTGTAGATGAAGCAGGCAACCCCATTCCTTTTGTAAATGTCATCTTTCTAAGTTCTTCTGAAGGAATTACCACTACAGAGAACGGTTCTTTTTATTTAGTATCCAATCAAGACCAACCCAATGTAGAATTCTCTTATGTGGGTTATAAAACTTTAGTACTACCTCTTAAAGAAGGTGCTAATCTAAATTTAAAGATCGTACTAAAAGAAATGACCGAGTCTTTAGGGGAAGTGATGATCT
>Ga0115567_10007291_pt1 | contig 10492 bp, 10 predicted proteins | sample COGITO_mtgs_1204_2_FD_88679 | JGI IMG/M metagenome (GOLD analysis project Ga0115567, IMG submission 88679) | Pelagic marine microbial communities from North Sea - COGITO_mtgs_120412 | ecosystem: Environmental > Aquatic > Marine > Epipelagic | place: Germany:Helgoland, sampling site Kabeltonne... | reverse complement strand
TTGCTGCAGTTTAAAAAGCTTTAGTAACGGAAACGCTATAAACCGGATAAAAAGTGCCATTTCTACACCTACAAACAACCAAAAAAGAATGGTTCTGGACGTTGGGTCGAGCCATAAAAAATATTCTACGAGCAAGGTCACTATAAAATATAACAATCCAATAGCAAAAAAAAGGATGGCTCCCTTGATCAACTCATTGGTGTAATATTTTTTAATAAATTGCTCCAGCTTTTGCTGAATGATTCTAAATGAACTCATTATCGTGTGTTACGTAGTTGTAAAACTCCTAAAATACGAATTTATTTGATGTATCTTTAGGGAACATAAACCTAGCAAAAATTAATCCAAATATGCTCCAATGAAGGATTTAAAATACTTGGCCGCCTTTTCAATTCCAGTATCAGCAATTATTGCGCTATTGCTTCGGGATTCGTGGGTGTTTCTCACTCCAATTTTTGCATTTGTATTCGTCCCTATTTTAGAGATCCTAATGCCTGTTCAAACCGAAAATTTATCGAAAGATCAGCATCAAGCAAAAGACCAAAATAAGCTTTTTAACCTGTTGCTGTATTTTAATTTGCCTTTGGTATACGGCATCGTTGGCTATTTTTTATGGAGCATAACTTGGGCAAACTACACCACCACCGAGCTTATTGGATTACTATTCTGCGTTGGAATTGTGATAGGTTCTAACGGAATTAACGTAGCCCACGAATTGGGCCACCGAAAACTACAATGGGAAAAAACATTAGGGAAGCTCTTATTATTACCAGCACTTTATATGCATTTTTATATAGAGCATAACTATGGTCATCACCTAAATGCCGCGACAAAAGAAGATCCTGCCAGTGCGCGCTATAACCAAACGGTGTATTCGTTTTGGTTTACATCGGCGTTTCGGCAGTATTTTAGTGCCTGGAAAATACAGAACGACCTTTTGAAACGAGCTAACGAGTCGTTCTTCAGTAGTAAAAATGATATGCTTTGGTATACCATTTTACAACTAGGATATCTTCTTATCATCTTTTCACTTTTAGGGTCCACTGCACTTTTTGTCGCATTAGGAATAGGACTTGTAGGAGCGTTTTTACTGGAGAGCATTAATTATATAGAACATTATGGTCTCCAGCGTGCCAAAACAAAATCTGGGCGTTATGAGCGGGTACGAGAAGAACATTCCTGGAACTCAAACCACGTTTTAGGGCGTGTAATGCTATACGAATTAACGCGTCACAGTGACCACCACTATAAGTCACATAAAAAATACCAGCTATTAGATTACCACGATATCAGCCCACAGATGCCCTTTGGCTATCCCACCTCGATGGTTTTGGCCCTTGTTCCTCCGCTTTGGTTTGCCGTGATGAATAAAAGAATTCCTGTGGAAATGCGCCCTTAGCGTTGTATCTTTGTAGCCTTAATTACAATTTAATATGGCTTCAAAAGTTAGAGTACGATTTGCACCCAGTCCAACGGGTCCATTACATATAGGAGGTGTTAGAACAGCGCTTTTCAATTATTTATTCGCAAAAAAACACGGCGGTGATTTTATACTCCGCATTGAAGATACAGACCAAAACAGGTATGTAGCAGGTGCCGAAGCATATATTATTGAAGCGCTCAATTGGCTACACATCCCATACGATGAAGGCCCTGGCAAGGAGAAAGGGGTGGGTCCTTACAGACAGAGTGAACGCAAAGACCTGTATAAACAATATGCAGAACGTCTTATTGAAAACGGAAATGCCTACTACGCCTTCGATTCTTCTGAAGCGCTAGATGAACACCGAAAAGATCACGAAGCAAAAGGAAAAACTTTTATTTACAATTGGCACAACCGGTTAAAGCTTAACAATTCGTTAGCGTTAACCGAAGCTGAAGTGAAAGAAAAATTGGACGCGAATGAGGATTATGTAATACGTTTTAAAAGTCCGCAAGATGAAACCTTACACTTAAAGGATATCATTCGTGGCGGTGTGCAAATTGACACCAATGTGTTAGACGATAAAGTGCTTTTTAAAAGTGATGGGATGCCTACGTACCATTTAGCCAATATTGTAGACGACCATTTAATGAAAATCTCACATGTAATTCGAGGAGAAGAATGGTTGCCTTCATTAGCACTGCACGTATTATTATATCGTGCTTTTGGTTGGGAGGCGCCTAAGTTCGCACATTTACCACTTATTATGAAACCAACCGGCAAAGGGAAGTTAAGCAAGCGTGATGGTGACAAAATGGGCTTTCCTGTATTTCCACTTGAATGGAAAACAGCCGAGGGTGATACTTTTTCAGGCTATCGGGAAGATGGTTATTTACCGGAAGCGGTCGTTAATATGCTTGCCTTTTTAGGCTGGAATCCGGGAACGGAGCAAGAAATATTCAGTCTGCAAGGATTAGTAGATGCCTTTGAGTTAGAACGCGTGCATAAATCGGGTGCTAAATTTGATCCTGAAAAGACCAAATGGTTTCAAAACCAGTACCTACAAGAAATGGATGAAGGGGTTTTATCGGCTCAATTTAAGTCGTTACTAACTACTAAAAACATAACCTCTTCGCTTAACGTACCGCAGATTGTGAGTATGCTAAAAGAACGCGCTACGTTTGTTGAAGATATATGGGAACAAGGAAGTTTCTTTTTTGAAGCACCTACCACCTATGATGAAAAAGCAGCAGGAAAAGCATTTAAGGAAGAAACACCCGAACTTCTAAATCACGTAGTTTCTATTCTTAAAGAGCTGGATGATTTTTCGGCAGCAAACATTTCAGATAAAGTGAAAGGCTGGATTACTGCCAATGAGATTAGCTTTGGAAAAATCATGATGCCGCTTCGCCTTGCCCTCGTGGGTGAAATGAAAGGCCCTGATGTTTTTGAGATTGCCTCCATTCTTGGAAAAGAAGCAACTGTCACTAGAATTAAAAAGGCGGTTGAGTTTATGAAATCTTAGGGCTATATGGTAAGATCTTTTCTTTGAAGAATTAATAAATTACACTAAAACCGTTCAAAGAGCGATAAACGTTGTAACAAATTGACTAACTTTTGAAAATGGTAAAGGAAACAATAATTTTACTTTTAACCTTAACACTTTTTGGTTGTAAAAAGAAGCCAGAATTGCCAATTAATGAAAGTCAATTCCAAAACAAAACCTTTAGTATATTTTCTGAATTTGTGAATGACACACTTGTTATTGAATTTCAAGACTCTACATACCAGATATTTGATAATTCATCGCAAGGAAAAATTCCTTGGCGAATTTCTCACTATGATAATACCAATTTTTTAATACTTGACAACAACGTTATCGGGATTAGGAAAATTGACAAAGGTAGATTCAATTGTACTTACATTGGTTTAATGGAAAATGACTTCATAATTTCAGAAAGAAAACCAAAATGGAGTAAAGAACTCATTTACGGAACTTGGATAAAAAAAGAAGATGAAAGAAATTTTAAATTTTCAATGAATGATAGTATTCAAAAAACTCCGCCGCCGCCTGCACCAGATGGATTTTTTGAAAAGGATTTTAAACGGTTTAAATATTATGAAATCTCAAAAGATTCTATAACCTATAGTGAAGATTACTCTATTGAGATGTCCTATTTAGAAATTAATAATACGAATGAATATTTATTGATGGAATTAGGAGAGGAAGAAGACTATGAGGGTGAAAAAAATCGGCGATGGGATATTCAAAGCCTCTCAGATAAAACATTGATTGTGGAAAGAAATATTACCAAGTCGTACGAAATAAATTATGTAATTGATACCTTAATTAGAATAAAACTTTAGCCTGTAAAATTTAAAGAAAAGCTGACAGCAATTCTTTAAAAATAAAACACAGCTCCAAGAAGTATCGTCGACGTATTTCCTTTAAAATCATCGTTCTCCAACTCTTTATCGTTGAGTTTATTAAGGGTATTGGTCACACCGTATTGGTATTGTGCCGTTACCCGAAAGTTTTCGGCACCAGCGGTGATGCCGCCTGCCAATCTTAGGTTAATAGTAGAAATATCCTGAATATCCTTTGCAAGTAAAGTATTATACCCGTCAAGCACATAGTTTTCAAATGCTGAATCTTTCAGTTTCATTTTACCACTTACTTGAAGCATCGGCCCAAACTCCACACTAAGGTGTTTTTTAACGATGTTATAGCTGCCTAAAAAATTAAGCAACGCTCCAGAAATGTTGTATTCCAATAAACGCTCTTCTAAAATATCATTTCCCAAAACCTTTACGCTCTCACTAGAAAAACTGATTCCATAAATTAAATCAAAGTTATTTCTAAAAGCACCTCTGCTAGTAAATCCTACTTGGAAACCGCTTCCACTTTCGGTAGTAAGGTCGTCTGTGTTAAGATCAAAAATAGTATAGCCTCCTTGGATGCCTAAAAGGTTATAATCATTATAATTACGTTGGGCTTCGGCTAGTTGAAAAAACAAGAGCGATGCAGTAACAAAAAGTAGGTTTTTAAGACACATAGAAAGGAAAGGCTTTAGGGTCAAAAGTAGCTTTAATTTCGTATATTCAACCTAGTTTAACTTAATATTTATATCCATGAACCCAATGCTCATTCTCTTAGTACCCATTGGTATTATACTTTTCTTTATGCTAATTTCATCCTTTTTTCAGGTGAAACAACAAACTGCTGCGATTGTAGAAAACTTCGGAAAATTTAGCAGTATCAGAAATTCGGGACTCCAATTTAAAATTCCTGTTGTTCAAAGAATTGCAGGTAGAATCAATTTAAAAATTCAGCAATTAGATGTAATTGTTGAAACCAAAACGAAGGATGATGTATTTGTTCGATTAAAGATTTCGGTTCAGTTTCAGGTATTAAAGTTGAAGGTCTATGATGCATTTTATAAACTTGAAAACCCGCACGACCAGATTACTTCTTATGTGTTTGATGTGGTACGAGCAGAAGTGCCTAAAATGAAATTAGATGATGTTTTTGAAAGAAAAGATGATGTGGCTATCGCTGTAAAGCAAGAGTTAAATGAAGCTATGTCTGACTATGGGTATGATATCATTAAAACTTTAGTGACCGATATTGATCCAGACGTACAAGTAAAGGCTGCCATGAACCGTATCAACGCAGCAGAACGTGAAAAAGTGGCTGCCGAATTTGAAGCGGAAGCAGAACGGATTAAAATCGTTGCTAAAGCCCGTGCAGAAGCGGAAAGTAAGCGTTTACAAGGGCAAGGGATTGCAGACCAGCGACGAGAGATTGCACGTGGGTTGGAAGAAAGTGTTGATGTATTAAACAATGTAGGGATAAATAGCCAGGAAGCTTCGGCGTTGATCGTAGTAACACAACATTACGATACGTTACAATCTATTGGTGAGGCTACCAACACAAATCTTATTTTACTGCCTAACTCGCCTCAAGCTGGAAGCAGCATGCTTAATGATATGATTGCTTCTTTTGTAGCAAGTAACCAAATAGGTGAGCAAATGAAAAAAGAAAACGAAGCGAAAGGAATAGGAAAATCCACTAAGAAAAAAAGGACTCCGCCACCTGCTTCCAGTGATGAAACCGATGTTACTTTTTAAACGGTAGCGTTACTAAAAAGACTGCATTAAAAAACGCCCTTGAAATAAGTTTCAAGGGCGTTTTTTAATTTTATATGCTACTTAATCTTCAACTTTCTTCACTTTTGTAATTCCTAAAATCTTGTCAACTATTTTTAGTATTAGCGTCTTTTTGATGATTGCGCCTACGGCATTGGCTATAAAATTTATAGGACTCAGGGTATCTTTAAGCTTATCCTTAGACAGGTTAAAGTGCAATTTAAGCTCTTCTTTGTCTATTTGAGACTTCAGTTTCAAGTATTTTAAATCTTGATCTATCTGTTTAAAACTGGTGTATCTTCTCATGTCGTTTCATTTTTAGCGGTAGAAGTAAACGCTGCATGCTCTTTCTTGACCGTTTTTTCAGGCTTTAATTCATCATCATCATAAAACAACTTTGAGGAATTCAGGATTATCTGCCGCTCGATTGCTCGTTTACCAAATAGCGCCACCAAGACTAACACCACCGCATAAAAACCACCAACAATAAAGAATCCATAGGACACTTTTCCTAATTCGTTACCAATTATAAATGATGCTCCCAGCGATAAAAATAAAAGGATAAATAAAAAGACACTGCCTAACACTAGTAAGTTTACCAGTGAGGTAGCGCCTTTCATAGACGATTTGAATATACGAAGCTTTTGGTACTCTAGCGTGCTTTCACCGTACTCCTGTACTTTTTCTCCTACTTCTTTAAAATTGTCGGTTAGTTCTTTAAAGGCCATTAATTACGATGTTGTTTTTTTCGCTGCTGTCTTTACTTTCTCAACAGTATTTTCTCTTTGTAATTTAGCATTCTGTTTTCTTAAGGTCTCCAATTTATCTTCCATTGCCAACAAAATATCGTCTGCCTTGTAACTAGCTGAAGAAAGAGTGTCTTCTAATTTCTGTTCGAAAGTTAAGCGAGCCTTTTGAGCTTTACTACTTAAGGTTTCTGTTGTTTCCTTTACCTGTTTATTCAGTTTTTTCTGAGCTTTCTTAGCTTCTTTACTAATGTTGTCTCTAGTCTTAGAGCCTTTATCTGGTGCATAAAGTATTCCTATCCCTGCGCCAATCGCAGCTCCTGTAAGTAAAGCTAAAAGTGTTTGTCCTGTGTTAGATGCCATTTTGTCGTTTATTTAATTGTTAATACTCGTAATAACAACAAATATAATCTCAATATGCTGAATCCGCTGTTAACAACCGGTTAATAGTTAATTTACAACCCATAAATTTGTCTTAAAAACAGTCTTTTTTAGCCAATTTGTCTTAAATAAATTACAAATTCGAGGTGTTAATTCCCAAAATTTTCAGTAGTCTGTAATATACGTCATCTGTAGTGATTTGTTCATTAGTGATCTCGCTAATTTCTGATACGATTGCTGGATATTTACTTTTATAACTTTCAGAAAACCAAAGAATGTACGCAGGATTTTTTAGTACATCGCCTCCTTGCGCATGTAGATATCTTCCATCTTCACCAAGTAACTCACCATGATCTGAAACATATAGCATGGCGGTTGGTCCCTTTTCCTTTTTCAACCTTTGAATCACCTCATTTAAAAAGAAATCCAAATAGAGAATAGTATTATCATACGAATTTATCATTTGTTCCCTGGATTGCGAAGGCACATATTTACTATCTATTACCGGTGTAAATTTCCGAAAGGAATCTGAATATCGATTTTCGTACCACCAGTGACTTCCTATCATGTGCAATGTAATTAACTGAGAAGGCGCAGCATCCAGCACCGTATCCAAAACAGGTAACATCGCTTCATCCAATGCTTTATTAAAACTGAACTCTGACTTAAATTTATCTATTAGAATGACTTGTTCATTGGTCTTCACGATAGGAGCAAAAGAAGTTTCGAGCGTTTGGTTTCCAATCCAAGTCGTTTTTATATTGGCTTTATTGACCACGCTAAAAACCGAGGTGTACGTTTCTTTTACTTCGCCTAAATTTTCATTGGTTAAGATTTGAGGGATGCTTTTACCCGTGTAGGTGTGTTCTGTGAAAAGATTTTTAAAGGAAATAATGTGCTCTTCGGAAGAAAGTAACGGTGTTGTTTCACGCTCATATCCATTAATGCCCAAATGATCTGCACGTACCGTTTCGCCCAACACAAAAACTAATTTTATTGAATCATTTGTTCTTATGATTTCAGGTATTTCGGTATTTAAAATAAGGGTTGGTTTTTCATAATATTCAACAAAACCGGCAACGAGATTATAAGGAAGCCGGTTTTTGAAACTTCCATTTCTCTTATTTTCAACGAAAAAGAAAACACAAATACACAGAAAGGCTGGCAATACAAATATTTTAAACCCTTTTCTGGGGGCTAGTTTTGAGTGAAAATTCAGAATAAAAAATAATACTACAATGGCAGCGCTAAAGAATAAAATATACGGCAGCGTAATAACATCTACCACAATATCCGCTTTACTTTCTAACACCGCTTGTATAAGCCCCGAAGTGACCGAAACATCTTGCGAGTACGCCCAAAAAGAAAAAAGGCAATACGTTAAGAATAAAACTGAGAAACCAATTCTAAAAACCCATTTAAACAAGCTAAGAAAGTAGATTATACCCGCCAAGGTGGTTTGCAGTGCAAACAGATGTAAAAGATAAATAGCGGTATCTTTACCGCCTTCTAAGGGAGTATGGTAATAGGAGGCGCCTGTGATAAAGAACACAACAAGAATGTTCACCACCAAATGAAAAATGATAATGGGCCTAAGGCTTCGTAATCTTTCCATCTAAAATAGGTGCGTATTTATTAACAAGCCAAATGATAGGGATGACCATGATCACCTGGACAACGGACAATAATAGCTTTTCAACTTCGGAAAACTGAAATACCGTAATGCCAAAAACAACCAGCATTAGTAATTTTATAACTGTTAGCATTCGTATGTGGGTGGCCAAAATAACGATGGTATGGTTTCCTAAATAGGAAAAGAACTTAAAAACTGGAACCAATTTAAAAAACAGCACATACGCTATGGAGCCTGCCAAACCACTTACAAAAAACAAAAGCTCATTACCGTATAACGATCGATACATATCTACTTTGCCAGGATTGAAAAGAAAGGCAAAAAGATGCAGCGCAAAAAATATTAGAAACCCAATACCTACTTGAATTTTGGATAACTTAATCAACCAAGGCTTTAGCACATTTCCCAACGCGTAGAATGACATGGCAACAAGTGCCACATCAATACTCCATGGCATATGGACACCAATCACTCGAGGCCATATAAACCCTATCAAAATAGCCACCAGCATCAAGCTGTTCATCAAATAGATGTTCTTAATTTTTTTAATGAAAGCAAAGAGTACAAAAAGTACAAAAATACAGGGCAGAAACCACATCGGGATGCCCCAATCCATGTATTGTTGGCCTCCCTGGGCATAAAAAATACCGATAAAATTATCAAGAATAGATAAGTTTTCACCACTGCTCCTACCATAGTTTCTACCTACAGCGACCCAAAATAAAAACAAGAGCGCAGCCCAAATAAAATAAGGCACTAAGACCATCTTTGCCCGTTTCTTGATACTACCAAAATTTACTTTCTCTGGGTGGAACATACCCGCAATAAAGAAAAATAACGGTACATGAAAACTATAAATATAGGGTTCGTTCATAGGAAAATTATGGCCGTAAACCACTAGAAAAATAGATAATCCGCGTGCTTGATCTATCCAGTCCAGTCGTTTCTTTTCTGCCATAAATTACGCCAATTTAGCCCAAGAATCCCGTAACGGAACCGTACGGTTAAAGATCATTTTTTCTGAAGAAGTATCTGGGTCTACCACAAAATAACCCAAGCGTTGAAACTGAACAATATCACCCACTTCCAACTCTTTTAAACTTGGTTCTGCATAGCCAGTGATGACGCTCAGTGAATCTGGATTTACAAACTCCATAAAGTCTTTATCCTTGTGGGTGTCTGGTGACGCATCTGTAAAGAGACGGTCGTATACACGCACCTCAACAGGTAATGCTTCATCAATAGAAACCCAATGTAACGTTCCTTTTACTCTTCGCATAGATGCTTCCGTGCCACTACCGCTTTTACTATCTGGATCATAGGTACAATGTATTTCAGTAATATTACCTTCTGCATCTTTTACAACGCTTTCTCCTTTAATGATATAGCCATTTTTAAGACGCACTTCTTTTCCTAAAGTTAATCTAAAATATTTTTTATTCGCCGATTCTTTAAAATCATCTTTCTCGATGTATAATTCTTTTGAAAAAGGAACTTTACGTTCGCCAGCACTTTCGTCTTCTTGATTGTTTTCTGCATCCAGCCATTCGGTTTGGCCGTCTGGATAATTAGTAATTACAAGTTTTACTGGATCTAAAACAACCATTACTCTATTGGCTATTTTATTCAGGTCCTCGCGTACATGATATTCTAAATGCGAAACATCGATTAAATTATCTCGTTTTCCTACGCCAATACTATCCGCAAAATTCCGAATGGAATCGGGTGTGTATCCGCGTCTTCGCAATCCAGAAATAGTAGGCATTCTAGGATCGTCCCAACCGTTTACAACGCCTTCTTCAACCAATCTCGCCAACTTTCTTTTACTCACAACAGTATGGCTTAAATTTCTTCGTGCAAATTCGCGTTGTTTCGGTCTTAATTTATCTTCGTCTCGCACTTGGTCTAAAAACCAATCGTATAATTCACGGTGTGGTAAAAACTCTAGCGTACAAAACGAGTGCGAAACCTGTTCTATATAATCGCTCTCCCCATGGGTCCAATCATACATTGGGAATATTTTCCAGTCGGTTCCCGTTCTATGATGACTTTTATGCAGTGTCCGGTAGATCACAGGATCACGCATCAACATATTAGAAGAGCTCATGTCTATTTTTACTCTTAGCACATGTTCTCCTTCGGCTGTTTCACCATTTTTCA
>Ga0115567_10007287_pt1 | contig 10493 bp, 7 predicted proteins | sample COGITO_mtgs_1204_2_FD_88679 | JGI IMG/M metagenome (GOLD analysis project Ga0115567, IMG submission 88679) | Pelagic marine microbial communities from North Sea - COGITO_mtgs_120412 | ecosystem: Environmental > Aquatic > Marine > Epipelagic | place: Germany:Helgoland, sampling site Kabeltonne... | reverse complement strand
TATCTACCGTCGATCCGGCGGGGCCTGCGGCGCGGATCATCGCGACGCTGTGGTGGGTGATGTTGATCGGCGCAGCGGCGATCTTCGGTTTGGTCATGGTTCTGCTGGTCCTGCCGTTTCGTGCGCGTTCGGTACGGGACGGTGAGGTTATGCAGGTTCGCGTCTGGATCGTCGGGCTCGGCCTGATCTTTCCGATGGCGATACTGGCGGCGCTGCTTGCCTATGGCCTCATCGTGGGGGAGCGTCTGTTGCCGCGCGCGGACGCCGACATTGTCAGTGTGGGTGCGCAGGGGCGTCGATGGGCGTGGACGTTCACCTATGACGAGGTGCCGGGGCGAACGACGCAAAACAATTTGCATATCCCTGCGGGCCGACCCGTGGATGTGGCCATTACGACCGCCGATGTGATCCATAGTTTTTGGGTTCCGCGTCTGGCAGGCAAGTTGGACGCGATACCGGGGCGCTCGAATGTCCTTCGGATCGAGGCGGACGCTCCGGGCACCTATCAGGGCCTTAGCGCTGAGTTCAGCGGCGCCGGTTACGAGCGGTTCACCTTTACGGTCACCGCGCATGATGCCGCCGGGTGGCAAGCTTTTCTGAAGGGTCAACAGCCATGAAAGCACTTGAGCGCCACCGGAAACTGACCGCAATCTGGGCCTCCGAGTCGGGGTTTCGAGGCTGGTTTTCAACCGTGAACCACAACGATCTAGGACGGATGTTCCTCGTCACCGCGTTCTTCTTCTTCCTTGTCGGTGGGCTGCTCGCGATGCTGATCCGGGCGCAGCTTGCAACGCCGCATTCGGCCTTTGCCGGGCCGGAGATCTACAACCAGATTTTCACGATGCACGGGACCATCATGATGTTCCTGTTCGCAATCCCGACATTCGAGGGGTTGGCGATCTATCTGCTGCCCAAGATTCTGGGGACCCGCGATTTGGCCTTTCCGCGACTGACGGCCTACGGCTATTGGTGCTACGCTTTTGGCGGTTCGATGCTGTTGGTCGCGATGGTATTTGGGATCGCGCCGGATGGTGGCTGGTTCATGTACCCGCCGCTGTCGGGTCCAATCTATTCGCCGGGGATCAATACCGATTTCTGGCTGATCGGCATTACGTTCGTTGAGATTTCAGCGATAGCCGCAGCCGTCGAGATTACAGTATCCATCCTCAAATATCGCGCGCCTGGCATGTCGCTGGACAAGATGCCGATCTTTGCGTGGTACGCGTTGATTACCGCGTTGATGATCCTGACGGGGTTTCCTCCGCTGATCCTCGGCTCCGTGCTGTTGGAGGTCGAGCGGGCCTTCGGGTTTCCGTTCTTTCAGGTCGAACTGGGCGGCGACAGTTTGTTGTGGCAGCATCTCTTCTGGCTGTTCGGCCATCCCGAAGTTTATATCATCTTTCTGCCTGCGGCGGGGGTGATCAGCACCGTTTTACCGGTGATGTGCCGCACAACCCTGCTGGGGTATGGCTGGATCGTCGCGGCGGCCCTGGCGCTGGCGTTCCTGTCCTTCGGGCTATGGGTCCACCACATGTTCACCACGGGAATTCCGCATATGGGGCTGGCGTTCTTTTCCGCGGCGTCCACGCTGGTTGCGGTCCCGACCGGGGTGCAGATTTTCGCGTGGATCGGTACGATGTGGAAGGGGCAGCCCGAATTACGGCTGCCTATGCTGCATATCATGGGGTTTTTCTGCACCTTCGTCATCGGCGGGCTGACCGGGGTCATGGTGGCCGTGGTGCCGTTCGACTGGCAGGCGCATGACACCGCCTTTATCACCGCGCACTTACATTACGTTCTGTTCGGCGGGTTCGTATTTCCGATTTTTGCGGGGCTGTATTACTGGCTGCCGCATTTCACCGGCCAACGACGGTTTTTTCGTCTGGGAGAACTTGCGTTCGGGCTGGTCTTTGTCGGGTTTCACGTGACGTTTCTGGCCATGCACTGGGTCGGGTTGCTGGGCCAGCGCAGGCGTATTCCAACCTATGCGCCGGAGGATGGCTGGACCGCGATCAACCTGATTTCCTCGGTCGGTAGTTTCGTGCTGGCCATCGGGATCGCAATGATTTTGATCGATGTCATCCTGCATGCGTTGACTGCTAATCGTGGGCTGCGCAATCCGTGGGGGGCGGGAACGCTGGAATGGGCGATGATAACACCGGCACCGGCGTATAATTTCGCCAGTCTGCCACATGTCACCAGCCGTGAGCCTTTGGCAGACGATCCGGACCTTGCCGTTCGACTGGCACGTGGAGAGGGATATTTGGGTACACCCCGTCAGGATTGGCGCGAGACGCTGACGGTGGATGTCGCCACCGGGCGCCCGGACATGCATGTGATCTATCCTGCCAATACCCGCTTACCGATCATCATGTCAGCTATTACCGGCGTGTTTTTCCTGTCGTTACTGTTGAAATTTTACTGGACGGTTCCGATCGCCGTGGTGGGCGTCGCCTTACTCGCGTGGAAGTGGGTGTGGATGCTGGGCCGTACGGATGATCTGCCCCCGCTGCCGGTCGGGAAGGGTGTCGTTCTGGAGACTGCGGCGATGTCCAACCGGTCGCCGGGATGGTGGGGATCGGTGTTCCTGCTGACGGCGAATGCGACGTTCTTCGGCTCTCTGCTTTTTGGGTTCGCGTTTTTGTGGACCGTGGCACCGGGCTGGCCGCCGCCGACGTGGTTCGTGACGTCGCCGCTGGAATTGGGGCTCGGCATCCTCGGCGCGGTCATCGGTCCTATTGCGATGCGGCGGGCGATCAATTCGAACCGGCGGGGCGGGGGGGCGTTGCCGGGTCTTTTTGTTGCATTGTGTGGGGTGCTGGCGGTCGCGCTCGCTTGCGTTGCGATTATGCTGCGCACGCCGTCGCCGACCGAACATGCCTACGGAGCAACGCTGTTCGTGCTCGGCGGATACGGGCTGTTTCATGCCGCCCTGGGGGCGCTGATGGTAATATTCCTGTGGGCGCGGGTGCGAAGAGGCTTTGTTTCCCAAACCCGTCAGGCGGAGCTTCCCATCGTCGGTTTGTGGGTGAGCTATCTGTCCGCTATCGGCACGCTGGTCCTGTTGGCGGCACATTTGCCGACGCTGCTGTCATGACGGATATTCTGCGTATCCTGATTGCGCCTCTGGTGTGGCTGGCCGCGTTTAGTTCCATCTACGGATTGCATGGGATCATTTGTGCGCACGATGTCGCGGGCGGCACGTTTGGCGGGGCGCAGCCGCGGGCCATTCTGGTCGGAGCCTATGGGTTTGCGATTCTGATGCAGGTTGCGTTGATCATCGTGCTTTATAGTCAACGGCTTACCTCACGCTCCGGCTTTGTGCGCTTCGTCAGCCGGGCGACCGGGTGGGTCGGGCTTGTCGCCACAGTGTGGTCGTTGCTGCCGGTCGTGGTGACGACATACTGCTTGTGATGCCTACACGACGCGGTGTGTGATGTTTCTCGCTTTCTCGGGGTCATTCGACAAAACGTTTTTGAACTGAATCCGAATCCATTCGTTGGCTTTATAGAACGATGAAGGAGCGCTCATGACAGATGCGGAGAAGGCAGTTGTCGTCATTACCGGCGCGGCTGGTAAAATCGGCAGTAAACTCACCGAGAAACTCCAACACAGCTACCGCGTGATCGGGTTAGATTTGCCTGCGGCCTGTGAGGGGCGGAGTGACCTGATCGGGTGCGATATCACGGATGCTGACTCTGTTTCACGCTCAATGAACGAATTGCGCGAGACGATTGGCGGCAATGCCATCGCGTCGGTCATTCATTTGGCGGCCTATTTCGATTTCAGCGGTGAAGAGCGTCCGCAATACGAGGCGGTAAACGAGCAAGGAACCCGCAATCTGCTGCGCGGCTTGAACGATTTTGAAGTCGCACAATTCGTCTATTCGGGAACGATGTTGGTGCATAAGCCCGGCGTACCGGGCGATCGGATCACCGAGGAGTCGCCGCTCGACCCCGGTTGGGCGTATCCGAAATCCAAGGCCCGAGCCGAAGACATCATACGTGAGGAAGCAGGCGCTACTCCGACAGTCTTCCTACATCTGGCGGGCCTGTACGACGACGAAACCGCCGTTCCCACGTTGAGCCATCAGATCGTCCGCATTTACGAACGCAGCTTCAAAAGCCATATGTTTTCCGGCGATCCCCGTGCCGGACAGGCGTTTATCCATCGCAGCGATATGCTCACGCTGTTCCAATGTGTCGTTGACCGTCGCGCGCAGATCGAATCCGGTGAGGTTATTCTGGCAGGTGAGCCGGACACGATGAGTTATGACGCCCTGCAAAACGACATTGGCGAATTGATCCACGGCGAGGAAACGTGGTCGACACTGGTTCTGCCGGCCTCGCTGGCAAAACTGGGCGCAAAGCTGGAAACCGACGCCGAACCTGTGGTGCCCGATGCGCTGGATGAGGGAGAGAAACCCTTCATCCGACCGTTCATGATCGACATGTCCTCAGATCACTATGCACTCGATATCTCCAAGGCGCGCGATCTGCTGGACTGGCAGCCCGAACATAGCATACGGGACCGGTTGCCGGTTTTGGTCGGGGCGCTGAAGAGCGATCCGCTGGGATGGTATCAAGCGAATGGTATCACTCCCCCACCTTGGTTGAAGTCCGCCGATGCCCGTGTAGACGATCCAGAGGCCCTGCGTGCCCGTCACGAAACCGAATATCGAGAACAGCACCGCAGTACCCTGTGGGCGGGATGGGCCAATGCTGGACTGGGTGTCTGGTTGCTGACCTCACCACCTTTGTTGAACCACGACAGTCTAGGCATGATCGTAAGCGATGTCGTGGCCGGGGTTTTACTGTTCATAGCGGGCATGCTGTCGTTGTCGTGGCGGATGCCTTGGGCACGGTTCGCCGCCGCCGGTATCGGTTGCTGGATCATGTTCGCGCCATTGATATTCTGGACGCATAGCGGAGCGACCTATCTGAACGCGACGATGGTCGGATTGCTAGCCGTCGGTTTTTCGCTATGTCTGCCGCCTGCTCCCGGCGTGTCGCCGGTCGCCACACAGACTGGGCCGACCATTCCAAAGGGCTGGAGCTATTCCCCGTCGGACTGGTTTCAGCGTCTGCCGGTGATCGTGTTGGCGGTCGTCGGATTGCTGATCTCACGGTATTTAACCGGGTATCAGTTGGAAACGATCGATCAGGTCTGGGAACCCTTCTTTTCAGGCTCCGTCGTTGGAAAGAATGGCACCGAGCAGATCATAACTTCGGATGTGTCGGAGAGTTGGCCGGTTCCCGATGCGGGGATCGGGGCAGTGACCTATGCGCTGGAAATACTCGTTGGGGTGGTCGGCTCCTCGCGGCGGTGGCGTACGATGCCGTGGCTGGTCGTGCTGTTCGGCATCATGATCGTACCGTTGGGAGCAATCTCGATCTTCTTCATTATGATCCAACCCATCGTGATCGGCACGTATTCGACACTTGCGCTGATCGCAGCAGCGGCAATGGTCTTGCAAATTCCGTTCTCGCTGGATGAACTGGTCGCCACGTTTCAATTCCTGCGCCGCCGTCATCGGGCCGGTCAGCCGTGGCTGCGGGTGTTCTTTACCGGCGATACAGATGAAGGACCTGACGAGAAACCTGTCGATGATTTCGAGCGTGCTCCGACCGTCATTCTTTCTGACATGCTAAGCGGGGGCCTGACGTTCCCGTGGACACTGGTGGCGTCGATAGGGATCGGTGTGATGTTGATGCTGTCGCCTATGGTCTTCCCGTGGGGCAGCGGTGTGGCGGGCACAAATCACATCGTAGGGGCACTGGTCATTACGGTTTCGGTTACGGCTCTCGCGCCTGTTGCCCGCGTAGGTCGGTTCCTGAACGCTCTATTGGGCGTGGTTTTGATCTTCGCGCCGCTAGTTGCGGGGGCAAGTTGGCTGGCGCTCGGCGTTTCCGTGGCCATTGGCGCGGCCCTTATCGGATTAAGCATTCCGCGCGGCCCGGTGCACAGCAGCTTCGGAAGCTGGGACAGGTTCATCTGGTAGATTGACTTGGTGGAGAGGTTCTGGACGGGAATATTGCATTGACCACAGGGAGTCCGCGCAAAGCTGGAGGGAACTTGGGGCACAGGTCACTGCCAAAGACGAAGATCATACTTGCCGCGTATTCGATCTGGCGAGAGAATGCCGTCTGTCGGCGATATCACGGAAAACACTGATGATGACTGACGGTCAAAACCCGTCCAATCGGTCTCATCGACTCTTCGCGCTGCCAACGATCCTAGATATCCGCACGCTGCTCAGCTGAATAGTAAATTTTGGTACGATACTTCATTGCCGAAACCACATCTCTTCTTAAAAATCACAGTGTTGCGTTCTCCTGTTGAGCTACCCTCCATTCCGCACGTTGCCGCAAACGGCAGCGAACGGCTGCTTTGCGTCAATACTATCGATTTTTGTTTTAGTGCTAATTTGGAACGCACGATAAAAGTTCACCCTATGTTAGAGAACGAAACACTCTCAGTCGTCTTAAGGGCAAGCCAGCCACCACCAAAATGGTGGTCATTCCCTGGACACGTGTTTAACCTAACGAACTGCATTGACCTCAATAGGATAATGCGCACGCTCGGCAGGTACGAAATTTCAGGAGAACCGACTATGCCCCATGACATTCGAAAATCATTTGTGCTTGGTGGGGCGCTGTCGTTGGCGGCGCTGAGCGTTCACGCGGAGAGTTTCAACTGGGCGTCGACGACGGACCCGCAGACGATGGACCCGCATGCCGTGAACTCTACTCCGGTCCTGTCGTTTCTGAACAATATCTACGAGGGTCTTGTGCGACGTGCTCCGGATATGTCGATCGAGCCATCGCTTGCGACGTCTTGGGAGCCGCTTGAGGATGAAAACGGCTGGCGGTTCAACCTGCGTGAAGGCGTGACGTTTCAGAACGGCGCGGCATTTACTGCGGCAGACGTGATGTTTTCCTATGAACGCGCGTCCGATGAGGCTGCCGATACCCGGTCATGGTTCTCGCCCGTCACAGACGTGCGCATCGTTGATGACTATACAATCGAAGTCCTGACGGATTCTCCAAACCCTTTGTTTCCGTCCTCCATCGCGAACTTCATGATCCTCGATTCCGATTGGGCGACGGACAATGATGCCGTTTTGCCCGCCAAGGATTCCGAAAACTTCGCAACACTGAATGTGAACGGCACCGGTCCCTTTACAGTTGCTAGCCGTGACCCAGGCGTGAGAACCGTGCTGACGCCGAATGCGGATTGGTGGGACACGCCAACCCACAATATCACCGAGGCAACGTTTACCCCGATTGGCAACGCCGCCACGGGGTTGGCTGCCCTTTTGTCGGGTGACATCGACTTTATCGAGCCGATCCCGTTGCAAGACGTGGAACAGGTCGAACGCCGCGACGGGTTCCGCGTGATCGAGGGGGAAGAAACCCGCGTCATCATGTTCGGGTTCGGCCATGAACACGACACGCTGTTGTATTCAAACGATGTGACCGACACGAACCCGTTCACCGACCCGCGTGTGCGTTTGGCCGCCGCCCACGCCATCGACATCGCGTCCATCGATCGCGTGTTGTTCCGTGGCAAAATCGAAGCCGCCAGCCAGTTGGTTCCCGCAGGGATTTCCGGCTATTCGGAGGCCCATCAGGATCGCCCCGCCTATGACCCCGAGCGGGCAAGGGAGCTTCTTGCCGAGGCCGGATATCCGGACGGGTTCAGCTTTGGTCTGAAGTGCACGAACGACCGCTATATCAACGATGAAGCCCTGTGCCGTGCAGCGGCGTCGATGTTTGCGGCTGTCGGTCTGGATGCGCAACTGTCCACCGGTCCTGTGCGCGATTATTGGGAACAACTGCGGGCGGATGATTTCGATATGTTCCTTCTGGGCTGGTCGCCGGGCACATTCGATATGGAGCATCCGGTGCGGTTCCTGCTGCACACGCAAGACGACGAGGCTAAGCTCGGTTCTTGGAATTTCGGCAACTATTCAAACGCCCGCGTTGATGAATTGCTGCCGTTGTTTTTGCAGGAACTCGACCCTGCGGCACGTCAGGAAATGATCGACGAGCTGGTCGAGATCACCCAAGACGAGGTCGCTTATATCCCGCTGTACACGCAGCCCCTGATTTGGGCCGTGAAGGACAATATCGACGTGACACAACGCGCCGATAACTTCTTTATGCTGCGTTGGGTCACGGTGAACTGATCGCCATAGAAAAGCAGTAAGGCAATGGTATTTTTCTTGGCAAAACGGCTGATACAGTCGGTGTTTGTGATGCTCGCCGTTGCCTTTCTGGCGTTTTCGTTGTTCCGGTTTGTCGGGGACCCTGTGTCCCAGATGACTGGCGTCGAGACGTCCGTGGAGGATCGTGAGCGCCTGCGCGAAAATCTGGGGTTGAATGACCCGTTTGCCTATCAGTTTGTCCGCTTTACCAGTGACATGCTGAAAGGTGATTTCGGGTTTTCCTATCGCACACGGCAACCCGTGGCAGAGATGATTGCGTCGCGTATGCCCGCCACGCTGGAACTCGGGGTGGTTGCGCTGTTGATTTCGCTGGTGGTCGGCATTCCGGCGGGCGTTTTCACGGCGTTACGGCCGCGCGGGTATGCGACGCAGGCCATTTTGATGATTACATTGGTTGGTGTTTCGATCCCCACGTTTGTCATCGGCATCATGTTGATCTTCTTTTTCGGCGTGCAACTCGGCTGGCTGCCCACCTTCGGGCGCGGCGGAACGGTGAATTTGGGCGGTTGGGAGACGTCGTTTCTGACGGTGGACGGTTGGCGCGCCTTGATTTTGCCTGCGTTGACACTTGGCGTGTACCAACTCACGTTGACCATGCGTCTTGTGCGGGCGGAGATGATGGACGTTATGCAGTCCGACTACATCAGGTTTGCGACCGCGCGGGGAGTGCCGATGGGGCGGTTGTATTTCAAACACGCCCTTGCCAATACAATGGTGCCCGTCATCACGATTATCGGCCTGCAATTTGGCGGTGTCATCGCGTTTTCCATTGTCACTGAAAGCGTATTCCAGTGGCCGGGCATGGGGCTGCTGTTCCTTGAATCGATCCGCTTCGTGGATATCCCAGTGATGGGCGTATATCTGGTCGTGATCGCGTTCTTTTTCGTCTTGGTGAACCTGATTGTGGATCTGCTTTACGTGCTGATCGATCCCCGCCTGCGCATAAGTGACGTGTCTTGATGTTGGCTTTTATTAAACGACACGAAGGCCTCTGGCTGTTCACGCGCTCCCCTGCGGCGATGATTGCCGCCGTTGTCGCAACTACCATCCTGATCGGAGCCGTTTTCGCGCCGTGGATCGCGCCGGTGAACCCCTACGATCTGGCGTCGTTTTCGCTGATGGACGGGTTGTTGCCGCCCGTGTGGGAAGAATTTGGGACGCCAAAATTCCTGCTCGGCACCGATGATCAGGGGCGAGATATGATCTCGTCCATCCTGTACGGCGCGCGGCTGTCGCTGATCATAGGCGTTTGCGCCATGGCCATTGCGACGACTTTGGGCGTGGGTCTGGGGCTGGCTGCCGGATATTTTGGCGGGCGGTTTGATGCCGTGGTCATGCGGATTGCCGACATTCAACTGGCGCTGCCCGCCATCCTGACAGCGCTGTTGATTGATGGCATTGCCCGCGGCATCCTGCCGCCTGAAATGCAGCAAGACCTACGGGTCGTTGTTCTGACGCTGGCTATCGCACTGTCGCTTTGGGTGAACTTTGCGCGGACCGCACGGGCGTCGACCTTTGTTCAGATGAACAAGGAATATGTGCAGGCCGCGGTCATGCAGGGCCAGCACCCGCTGCGGATCATGTTTGTCCATATTCTGCCAAATATTCTTGGGCCGCTGCTGGTGATTGTGACCGTTGATCTGGCCTCGGCGATTTTGCTTGAGGCGACATTGTCATTTCTTGGGATTGGTCTGCCTGCCGACAGCCCGTCCTTGGGCACGCTGATCCGCATCGGGATGCAGTTTTTGCTGTCCGGCGAGTGGTGGATTTTGTGGATTCCGACGCTGTTCCTGATCGCGCTCGTCGTCTCTATCAACGTCTTGGGCGATTTCCTGCGTGACGTATTTAACCCGAGGTTGCGCTGATGCTGAGGGTCGAAAACTTAACCGTCAAATTCCCGTCCCGATTTGGCGATGTCACCGCCGTCGAAGACATGTCGATGAACATCAATGCGGGTGAAATTCACGGGCTGGTGGGGGAAAGCGGCGCTGGCAAGTCCACTGTGGGGGCAGCGATCATTGGGCTGCTGCAGAGCCCGGGCTACGTATCGGACGGCACACTGATGCTGGGAGAGACCGACCTGCGCGCATTGGATCGGTTCGAGGCGCACCGCTTGCGTGGCAAGCGTATTTCGATGATTTTTCAGGACCCGCAGACCAGCTTGAACCCATTGATGCGCATTGAAGACCAGTTGGTCGAAACCATCCTCGCGCACGAAGATATTCCTGTCGCCGCAGCCAAGTCTCGTGCCGTTGATCTGCTT
>Ga0115567_10007286_pt1 | contig 10495 bp, 9 predicted proteins | sample COGITO_mtgs_1204_2_FD_88679 | JGI IMG/M metagenome (GOLD analysis project Ga0115567, IMG submission 88679) | Pelagic marine microbial communities from North Sea - COGITO_mtgs_120412 | ecosystem: Environmental > Aquatic > Marine > Epipelagic | place: Germany:Helgoland, sampling site Kabeltonne... | reverse complement strand
GTGAGAGCTGCTCAATTCATCAGGTGCCACCGCTTCCGCAGTCCCAGCAGAATTCTTGCAACAATCATGGGCAGCGCCGTCGACAGGCGTCTGCGTTTGGCTCATATGGACGCCAGATCGTTTCGGCGTGTATTTACACTTGCATGACATGGTGGGTTTGATGGTCCAAACAGGTTCGGATTCACTGGGAGTCTGGCTGGGCGAAAAACTTCTCGCTGCAGGTCTCGAGGTCACGCGAGTCGGATTCGTGGCAGGAGGTGTCTCCCCCGGTCTAAACCAATGTTCTACCCACCGGCAGTGCCGCGCAGATAGGCAATTACCTGAAACTCGAGGGCAGGTGTACCGCCGGGAAGGGATTGCTCCGCCGCGTGATCTCTCCCATTTGAAGTGCGCAGCCCCACCGCGGTGCACGAAGCCTTCAGTCCTTCGCGTCTCTTTCCACATCTCGTGGAAAGCCTTTTGGTCATTTCTCCTGTGGCCGCTGATGCCTCTGCGAGCAGTGCGCTCGCTCAGAACTATGTATGCCACAGGGCTTCCTTTGTGGGCTACATTCCCCAGATCCTTGCAGACTCAACTTGCTCACTGCACGATCTCTGTGGTGGATCAGGCACACAGTCTCCTTTAGCGGCGAATATGCACTGGATCAGGTGCGCAGAATCAAATTGTCTTGCGAACAAGTGAACAACCCGCACTGGGGGTAAGATCCGAATCTCACCTCGGTCCCAACGTGCAAGTGCGCCAGTGGCATCCCAGCTTTCGGTGCAAACCAATCACCAATCACCAAGAATTGATGACTGCTGGACTCAGGTGCTCGGTGTGGGAGTTGGAGGTGTTGGGTACGTGCGGTCTGGAAACGCATGCAAAGTCTGAGCTATAGGAAGGAAAGTGCGGCTCCAAGGACAAGATGTTCCTCATCTTTCCCCCGTTATTTGGTCTTATTTCGGCACTGCGGCAAGCAAAAGCCCCGGATTTTGCGCCTGCCGAGATTTCAATCACCCTCGCAGCTTCTGCTGCAACACAGCACGCATCGTACTGCGCTGTGACTTGTCGCTCGATGACTCACAGAGCAGGCCTGAAACGATGCAGCGTTTTCAGAAAACGGATCAACAATCGAAACGAGGCCTGAGCAAAATTGAAGATGGTTGAGGGCAAGGTTGGCACTCACGCGCATTGAGCTCTCTGAGCTCGGCAGGGCTCATCTGTGCAGCCGAGCCTAGGGCTCGTTGCACTGACGACGCGTGATGCCCAGTACTGGACATAGCTACATAGAGGTCGGTTATGAGAGCTGCGAGGGGTCCCTCGATGTCACCACGGTCACCGGGAGGCGCTTGTAGCGAAGACACCATGCCTGATACTGCCGCCTGAAAGAGCTCCCCGGCCATCTGCGCGCGACACGCCTCCGCGACCTCCGTACCGCCCTTGCCTCCTACCATCCCTAGCACTCGCGATGCCGCCTCAATAGCTTTGCCTTTGGCGATGGAATCCGGCCACACAAGGCTGCCAGCCAGCAGTGCAAGCACCGGGCTTGCGAACGCTTCTGACCGCAGAAGGAGCGCATTTCCTAGCTCTCCTCGGCAGTGTTCGGGTCCGCCACCCTCAAGCATCTGTGCTTGCGTTGCTAGGTTGGAAATGCACAAGACAAGATCAACCGCCTCACGGTGCAACTGCCGCAGCGCCGTCTCCTGTCCCACTCCTTGCGCTCAGCAAGTGCAGAGCACTCTACATACTGCTGTGTCTCTCGTGGGCTAGTGATCGCCAGGCTGCCGAGGGTACTACCTCGCAGACGAGCAGGGTTTCGGCGCCAAGGTGCTCTTCAAGACGCGCCCGGCACGCTGCATTTTGCCCGACCCCCGTGCCGACCCCACCACCCGATGGCTCGATTGCCTGGAAGCCGCACGCACTTTCTGTCGATCAGGCTTTGGCAGCTGGTAGCAAAGGGCCCAGTGACTTGCGCCCGGGGGCAGCCTGAGCTGAAAAAGGGGGCGGGTGGCGTGCCAGTTGCGCGTAGCCGCGTGAGAGGCGCGTGTACAGGTCGGCAAAAATCGCCGGCAGCATGGGTAGCAGCACACCATCCTGGCAAAAAAAGTCACTTTCAACCCCCGGGCGGGTGTGGGGCGTGGGATCCAGAGTTTGGGGCTTTCCTGGTGCTGCGCAGGGCAGTTGCGAATGAGCGGGGGAAGCAAGATTCGAAGGATGAGTCGAACGTGGCGATTTTCGAGAACGGACCAGTACGACAGAGCCCCGCCCATAATGTTTGGATGGACCGCGAGGGTACGAAAGAAGGGTGCACCAAGAAACGAAAGCTGCGCTGTGAGGTCCAGTAGCGCCTCGCGAACGTGGCGAAGCCATCCAGCGAGCTCAGTGGCCTCAAGCGTGCCACAGTCGCGAGCACCTGGTCGATAATCCGGGCGCGCGGTGGAGAGCAGCTCAAGGGGGACGAGCACCAGTCGCATGCCGGGTGCGAGGCGAGCGAGCATCTGAGAGAATCGTCAAACAATATGCACAGTTGTCAGGTTCGGGCGCGGAGAGCGGATGGCTCAGGCGGCTGATCTTTAAGGGCGTGCAGCGAGGGGGGGCGGCCTGACATCCGGATGAGCGAGCGAGTGGATCGACTGCAGCATCGCACTAGCAGGCCCCAAGATATCTGCAAGGTGCTGGGAAAATGCCACAGAAACCGCGTTTGTGTGCCGTTTGTCGTCAGCAACAGCTGAAGGCGAGCCTTCAACTGAAGTTGTCTGTCCCTGCAAGTGGTCAGACTGCTCGGAAGACGCAGACACCTCGGCCTGCGCGACACGGCGCGCTAGAGCAACCAGGCGGTCGATGATCCCTTTGACCTGCGCTTCAAGGGTACGTGCTGAGGGGCAAGTACATTCCTAGCCTGTTACCCGCTGTAGAATCATGGGCTTTCGGTGCACCTTGAGGCGGCGCTGTAGATGCATTTGCTTGAGATCGGCGAGGGCGGCGCCGCCCCATTCGCTCTCACCAGCTGGTGGCGGTGGAAGGTACGCGGGAGCAAGTAGACATGTGGGCATGGCCGGATGGGCGATCGAGGCGAGCAGGTCGGGCGAGCACCACTCTGTGAGGGGCTGGCGGAGAAGCAACTCGATAAATACCTTTTGCCGCTGCGTGTCCGGGCCTCCGTCGCTATCTCGTCGGAGAGAAGTCGAGACGAGGAAAACAAAGTCAGTGAGACGGGCTTCTTCCTCGTCCCGCAGACGCCCCTGCTCGCTCCAGCCTTGCACTGCCTCAACGTATGAGGGAAGCTTCTCTGCAAGCGCCACTCCACAAGAGCCCGCAAGGCGAACCTGTGCGTAATCCCCGTCACGACCATTATGCCCGTGGCTCATGCGTTGGAGGCTGTGGAGGAACGGAAACGGCTGGTCAAGTGCGGCAGACCACAGGCTGCTGAGAGGGCAGGGACCAGTGCGGCAGCGGCGGCGCGCCGAAGCACGCGCTGTTGGGTGCCGTCAGACGGAAGGGCCTCGCTCGCCCAGGCACCACCCGCAGTCGTCTCAAGCGCTAGCTCAGTCACATACGGAAGCACACGCGGATCCTGTCCAGAGAGGTAGAATCGCGAGAAGCCGCCCAGAGCCCGCACCCGCAGAGCAGCGATCTGTTCAGATCGCAGAGGCGTCGCCGCCTAAATCAGAGCGATGCGAACAGGGGTTTCTCGCGCACGACGACACATGAAGTGGGCGCGGGCATTACATGCGTCGCAAGTGTGGTGCGCGGGGGCGGAAGAGAGACATCGATGAGCCACTTGACAAATTCCCTGCAGATCGCAATGATCGCAGCCGGCTGTTCTTCCTCCGCCCGCGCAGCGTCGTCCCCCCTTCCCCGCAGTTCATCGTTGCCACCATTCCTCCCCGGCAACGATGCCGGCAATGGACAGGCGTCCAATGTGCGCTCCAACAACTTGAGCAGAAAGTCCACCCGAGCCATCTGCACGCGTGCGCTCAAGCATTGTAACGCGGCGGAATCCGCAAAACAGGGGTGACGGTGCGCTCGCGGTCACGGGGTGGACCAGGAGCGCATGCACATGCTCTCCCCCCGCGTCCCGAAGCGGGCGCATCATTTCACCCTGACCAGGGCTCGTTGCGACAGTAGCATTGCGCATCGCGGGATCGGAACGCGCAGCGTCCGCGGCAGCCATCAGAGCGCCTCGGAGCATATCGACGACTGCGGCAAGAGTGCGCGCGGGGTCCAGGGCGGCAAGGCGAGCGGCGAAGTCAAGCAGCCGCCCACGGCTGGCTTCTCCAAGCGCCTCAAACTCATCATCGTCTACGAGATCTTCGACATCCCAGGCCGACCTGTCCGCCTCGCCCGCACCTCTCTTCAAAACAAACGCAGCAGTTTTTCATCGCCCACTAGCCGGGTGACATACCGACGCATGTCGGTGAAACGGAGAGTGAGAGACAAGAGTGACCGAGCGCGGAGCTCCGCGGGGGGGAGCAAGGCCGACGCCTCCCCGCGAGGATTCTTGGTATTGCGAGCACGTTCAATCACAGCTCCCCAGGCGGGGAGCGTGGCGGCTGCAACCTGATTTCGCGGTGACGTCAAGGCAACCGAAACAGAGGCGTGCAGCCCACTGCTGTTCCACTAGAAGGGGGGGGGGGCGATGCGAGGGATGCAAGGCACCTTGAGTGCCGGAAAGGTGGCAAGGTCTGTCATGAGCTCAATCAGGGCACCCCCCTCTGTCCCCACCCCCGTCGAAGCACCGCCACTAGACTGCGGCAGAAGCGCTGAGAGATGCGTTACCACTGCGTCCGAAGAAACCTGTGCCAGGCGCAGCAGGAGATACTGGCTATCTGGAGAGGCTCGCGGCGCTTGCATTGCAGCCCGTGTGGCTAGCACCAGCTCCCGCGAAAGGACCGATAGCGTTTCTGGCGGTGCAGCAGCACTTCCAGCCCTGTCCCTCTTGCCTGCAAGAGTTCCCGCCAGCTCCAGCAGCCGTGCACGCGGGTCCACGCTCCCGCTGCCAGGCGCCACTCGCAGGAGTGGTAGAAGCTCCTCTAGCGGCAGCTGGCGCGCGATAGTCTGCAGGCTTGCGGGACCAGCGAGAGCTACGGCAGCGGACAGCGCCGCGTCCACAACTGCTGCAGCTGCAGTGTCCGCTCCCCACGAATCCGAACGCCTGAAGCGGGCTCACATTGCGTCGGCCATAGCACGAGAGAATATTACGGGGTTCAAGGGTAAGCAAGGGCGCGAAAAACCGAAGAGCAGTGCGGAGGAGTGAAGCGGCGAGGCTGAGCAGCTCTGGGAGGGAGGCGGTGAGTGCTGCGAGCAGCGCCTGTCGCCGCCGCGGGGGGATTTTCTCCGCCGCAGACAAGTCCTCAGAGAGAGCACGCGCCAGTAGCATCGCCAGCTCTGCTTGCGTGTCGCCCATGCCTGCCAGCTCATGCAGGGCTGGCAGCAGCTCTCCCCACTCATTAGGCCACTGACGCAGGGCAACTGCCACCACCACCTGAACGGCCTTCTCCTTCACGAATTGCGCCTCGGAAAGCAGTGGCCGCGTGCCGTTTGCAAGTGTCAACAGCGCACCGCGCCGCACCGATAACTGAACAGCCGATGGCAGCGATTCCCACCGGTTTTCAACCTGCTCATGCCAGAAAATATGACGCGGGGTGAGCTGAAGGGCCGCGCAGGCGCCGGGAACCAGCTGCGGGCTGGGACGAACAAGGTGAGAGAGGAGCTGCAAGCCGAAATGGCGCACGGGATCTGAGAGGTTCGGGTCGAGAAGACGCTGCGCCACGAGGTAGCAGATCTCGTCGCTGCCCTTCACCGCCTCGCACACCTGCTTCTTCAGAGTTTACTCAGTGCCGCGCCAACAGAATTTCTTGACACCCGGCAGCGATCATGCATTGAACAGGCCACGACCTGGTACGCCTCTCGACGCTGTCCTTGATCTGCGCGCGCATCTTGCATGGTCGCAACTGCCCGAACTGTCCGCTCCACCTGGACCCGCGGTGTGTCAGTCGCAGCCTGTACAACATTTGACACACACGAGAAGACCAGGAAACGGCGGGGCCACCTCGACACGGGTAACTCCCGTTACATGAAAGTCTCTAACTCAGATGCTATGCAATCACAGGCCCTGGCGTCATTGCTCCCGGACCTCACCTGAGTCGCAACGATCTCCTCGAACCCACGGGAAGAGTCACCTCCACGAAGCCGTATGCCTCCCTGGACCAGCCAACTATCGGCAACTCTGTCCTGTCTACAGTGCCACAAGCCCCCTTCCAAAACCGGCAGCCTTACCCCCCATGCGCCGGAGTCTACAGAGATACGCTTCCCAGGAGTTGGAACGCATGCACTCTCCCGTGCCGGAGCAGTCGGGTCCCAAAGGCATGCAACGGTGAGACACCGCAGAAGCCCGCCGCCCAACGAGATGCTGCCTTTTCGTGAAAGGGCCATAACGGCGGACGCACTGCACCTCGCCGCACGGACCTTCTTCGAGCCAAGCCCCCCCGCCCCCTCTCGATACTTCATTTACCGCTTTACAATGCACATTGGGCTCCCTACTGCGCGCCGCGGATGCGACCGCTCCCGATGACACTGATTCTGACTTGGGTCTGTATCATCATTCCCTCTGCACACTCGCCCTTGGCCTGCCCTCGCTGCCACTGCAACGTGCGTCTGAGATGCGAACCAGAAGTTGGACCAGGGCTGCGGGTCGTTGCCCGAGGTACACGGCCCTGCAGAAAAGTGAGCAGCAACGTTCAAAATTGGAACATGAGGATATCTGCTCTGCTGCAGCCTGTCCTCTGGCTCCGCGGAGGCGAGTCCTGGCCCGGATCCCCATAGAGCAGTGCGTGCCGAATGCGGTTTTCGCCCAACGCATACTAATCATGCATGGCCAGGTCGAGCACAGCACAGCCCATCTAGACCGAACAAACGTGGAGACGAGTCTTCAACTATTGAGAGTTCCAGTATCCTGGCCTCCGAGTTCCATCTATTCAATCGTGAGGACGATGAACTTTCATCTCATGAATCTGTGGCCATGCATGGAAGGCACGCCCCCGATCGATCAGACGTAGCCGATGAGTCACCTTCTGGACTGCTACTCCGCCGGCAGAGGTTCCACCTGCAACCTACCCCGGCCGACATAATCGGGAAGACTTTTGGGACGGCTGAAAGTGGTGGCTCACGTAGATTTTTGCCTTCCGGCAGGCGGGAAGACCAAAATGTGGCGATGACATTGCAATCTTTGGAGCCCATGCCAAATCCTCAACGGGAACCATCTGTTGCAAATTGCTTGACACCACAACTTCCTTTCTTGTCGGCATCTGTAGGGCTGCGCGAGGCAGGCAATCGTAGTACTGGGGGATCGCCGACGCCCAATGTCGAGCAGGAGAACAGGAATGGGGAGCAGCATATGCCTAGGCCAGCAGGCACAGCGTCATCGATGGCTTCAAGCAGCCATCAGGCATCGAATGCGGTACGTGAATTAATGGTCAGGCACATTGGATCGAATCAGGCAGAGAATTCCCGCGGCCAGGCAGCTGTTGCCTCGCCAAATGATCTTGACCGCCTCACACAGTCCCGATCCGAGGACCGTCTACCTTCGGTGCCTCTGGCAGAGGAGGACACGCACACGGCGCGAAGGCAGCACATGGGTAGTGTACATTCTCAGAGTGGGCAGCTGGCTGCCGTGGAATCGGCGACTCCCAAACGCGATTGGGGTGACGACAGCCTTGGATACTCTGAATCTGCTGACCCCATCAAAAGAGTTTCGAACGAGGAGCGCTTTGACGGCAGCAGTGGCAGCGATGGGGGTGAATCAAGACAAGAGGATTCAGGGGGATGCAGTGACGGCGGGGGGTCGGGGCGTGCAGAGCTAAACGAAGCGGAGGCGCAGATGCTTGCCGAAGTGATTTCTCGCGTGCGCAGAGGGGTACGTCGCGCGGGCGGGCTGCGGTCGTGGCTCCACTCTGGTTCGCAGGATGTGGCCAGCTGCCCCCGGAGCACTGGGCAAGTGAGTCATGGGTGCGCTCCAACTGACGATGGCGCCAACATGTCGAACGCGGAGAAACGTACGGAAGCGAGCGTAGACGTGGGACTTCGAAACGGATACCTGCTAGTCGAGCGACTTGAAACAGAGATGGAGGCTCGCGATGTGCTCTGTGCTGACCCGATTCTGACCGAAGCCGTCGTTGCTCTCAGCGCCCGCGGGCGACAGGCCCTCCCGCATCTCGCGGCCCGCGCACGCGCAGAAATAGAGAACCTCAGGCTCAGCGGTGGTGTGCTGCATCGCCGTTCGGGAATAATTGTGGTATCGGGAAGGGAGCGAGCATCCATCGCTTGCGCTCGGGGTATCAAGGAGCTTGCTGCTGGAACAGCTCCCATCATTGTCACAGCTCGCCTACGCGACCCTGGTCTCGGTGATCGCGCCTTCTCAAGCCCCTCACCACATTTGTACGCGCGCATCAGACATCACCCAATTCTCACCCGCAATAAACATCATGAAATTGCAGGCTACCTCGAGGGGCTCGCTGCGTCGAACCTGAGGACGCACTCTACCGCCCCCTCGCCCCCTGGAGCTACCCCGCCTGAGGCCGTGGTTGCAGTCGCACAGCGTGCTGCAGAGCTTCTCCGTGTGCTGGAGACGCGGTATCGCGGAGAGGTCCACTCCCATTGGCGTACGTGGTTTGGGGGGGCCTGTCACTAAGGGTGAGGTGACCCATGCAGATTCTTGTCGTTGTCGCGGGCCGCGCGCTGCTGGCGACGATTCGCGACGGACTTGCCGACCTCCTAAAGCTTTCGTCGCATGAGAACCAACCTGCACTCTTCGATCGTTGTGAGGCTCCAGGTCCGATGTGCGACCTAAAGCTAGCACTCCCATTCAGCGCTGCATCGAGCTTGTGCGCGGCGGTCAACAATTTGACGAAGACAGTGATGAGCGCACAGCGCCGATTTGGTGCTGCCAAGCAAATGTCTGCGGACGCAGTGCAAGTGCGCGAGATCTGGGCCGAAATGTCGTTGAAATAGTGGCAATCTGCGCAATGTAATGTTTTTCTATATACAGCTATGTCATTGAAATCGGCACAATCATTTGCTCAAATTGCAGCCCCCAAAATCAAAGCTTGCTCTGCTAGGCTATGCCTTGACTCTCAAAGGTAGGTGCCAGCGGTGTGGCCCCCAGATGTTGCTGTCCTTGCTTGCCGGGAAGCCCAGATGATACATCTGCGCCGCCACCCGTGCGAGGTGCCAAGGGGCTAGGGCCCTGGAGCTGAGAGGAGCCCCAGGTCCCAAACAGAGGGCGCGGAGTGCTCTGCGTGATCGATATGGGCAGCGCAGGTCCATTTCGAACAGCCCCAAGCTGAGCAGTAGTGCTGTCTTGACGCCCCGAGCATTGTTCGCCTCCGGCGGCAGCGCTGCTGCTTTCGTCCCGACTGCGGTAACCTTTTGCCCCTGACAGACCCGGCGAGCCTTGCCGGGCCTGTAAGCGATGTCCGTACGTGTTGATCCCTACAGGAGATGACTCGGGGCCTGCGCTCTCGCTTGGAAGCGCAGCTGCACGCGCTGCAGGTTTGAGTCGCGTGGCTGAAGTGATCAATTCGCTGCGAGCACCTGCACTTGGCATAGCCGGCGACAGCAGTTGATCAGCAGCAGTCCGCGCATGCTCTCGCTGCATCTTCGTGGGCTGCAGAAATCGCTGATCAGCATCGTCAACGGCATCCTGATTTGGACGGAGATTGATCAGGGGAAGTTTGATCAGACAGTCCGTTTGATCGGAAATGCACAATTTTATCCACCCCGACCCCAACGGCAGGGCACCCCGTGACTGAACCTGAAAGAGGCGAGCAGGTGCCCCGGTACTACTGCCAAAGAGCGATGGCCCAGCCTGCAACCGAGCACTCGGTAAACAACCAACTGCGGCACCAGGTGTGAGCGAGCTCCATTACACAGAGTGAGACTGCAGCCTACGCACTCGTGTGGGCGGCAAATCCAAACCTCGGCGTCGTGTGTACTCCTGCGGTTGTCAGGCAGCGGCTGCTGCGATGATCCAGTATCTTCCTGTCGCCTGGGTCTATGCCGGGCAGGGTCGCGGCGGCGCCAGGCAAAACGGCCCGCAACGACGGCAAGGATGACAAAGACGACACCCACAGCGCCAAGCGGTGCGGACAGCGCCAGGGAATCCATCGGCCTTCGGTTTGAGGTCAGCAGCGCGGTGAGAGGGGGAACGATTTCCGAAGGTACTGCAGGTGAAGAGAACATAACCGTGTTTGCTGCAGGGGACGGCGCAGCGGGGACTTCCAAGACTGCGTAACTGGAGAAGGACCCAGTGCGAACAGATGCCAAGCCGCGTGCGACGTCCACCACCGTCCCTGGGCGCTCCTGCCAGACCCCGTGCACGGGGTCGAAGCAGTGGATCGCCAATCGTGTGGCGTGGCGTTCCTCCGCAAGGCCGTCTCCTCCGACGCGGGAGGCCAGAGGGATGTCAAGCTGCACAGGGGGGTCAAAGGACGTGCCAGAAGGGGAGAGGTAGATCGCT
>Ga0115567_10007285_pt1 | contig 10496 bp, 10 predicted proteins | sample COGITO_mtgs_1204_2_FD_88679 | JGI IMG/M metagenome (GOLD analysis project Ga0115567, IMG submission 88679) | Pelagic marine microbial communities from North Sea - COGITO_mtgs_120412 | ecosystem: Environmental > Aquatic > Marine > Epipelagic | place: Germany:Helgoland, sampling site Kabeltonne... | reverse complement strand
CTTTGGTACTCGCGTAATAATACTTAAAATTGTGAGCATGCAAGAAAGTGAATAAATGAGGATCCAGGACCAAGCGTCGTGATTTCCGTATTGCTGTGCATCGTTGAACTGTAACAATGTAAACAGCGCGAATATGCTTGCCCCAGCTACAAGGATGGTATTTTGTATATAATATTTGATGGCTTAGCCCCCAGTAACCTCACACCGACACAATGAAGATTGCGTTTTATTTCTGCTGAGCATCTACTTTTTGTCGGTTACGGATGTGCTTTTTGATGCACCTGAAGACGTCCCAACACGTCCTAAAATATAGCCCGATAAGCCGCCTAACAATGCCGACAGCTCTTTACCTTCCAAAATGCCCATAATACCGAACAGAATAATGGCGATGACAATCAAGAAGATAGTGACAAATTGAATCCCCTTCTCTCCAGCAAAAATAGATTCTGCAATTTCTTCTTTTTTAAATGCAATGAAGTAAAACCCAATAATAACAATGGCAACCAACACACAAAAAGCAATGCTTATCATGGTTCTAAAATTGTTGCGTTCCTCTTCAATGTTAAGCATGTTGGTAACACGTTGATTGACTCGCTCTAAGTCACTTTTGTGTTGTCTTAAAATTTGCTTCTTAATTTGCATGTCGCCCGTAATTTTTACTAGGCGTAGCTTATTTTGCTCAATACGCTAGAGATTAATGCGGTCAGCTTCAACATTACCCTGCAATGTTTGAAGTTCTTGCTCTTCTTTTTCAGATCTATTCTCAATCTTTAATAGGATTTGAATGCGTGGAAGCTCCGTTTGTTGATATCGCTCAATTTGCAATTTTTCTGATTCGAGATATTCGTAGCTCTCGACGTCGCGAGACAGCAAAGCGATTTCAGCTTCTAGCACGTCAACGTTCGTCATAAGCTGTTTGCGCAACTCTACCAGTAGTTGAAAATCTTCAGGTAACACCGTTTGTACTAGGTTTTGATTGGCGTTGTCAGACATGGTAATCGCCTGCTTATCTTCTTCGGTAGCCACTCTGCTTGAGTAAGTGCTGCGAGAGTAGTCTTGAGCCAGACTTACAAATGAAAACGTGATCAGTAAAAATGATAGGAAGGTTCTGAGAGCCATTATAATTTCCTGCAAGTGGTAAATATGCGTTTGTGCTTACATAAAAGCGCATTGATTTACCAAAATTAGGCAGACTCAACTATGTGACCAGAATTAGGCCGCCTGAACTGTTTAAGCAATATGCGCATATCCCTTGGAGACGGCAGCAAAGGAAAGATGTAAATAATAGTGATACAAGCTTATGTGCTATGTATTAGAAGGCCTGTTACCCTCAGGTGGTGTGGGCGCCTCCTCTGTACCTTCAGCCTCACTGTCTACGGCAGGTGTGGTGCTTTCGGTGGCCGATTGTTCACTTGGAGTTTCAATAGTTTGGGGACGAGAATGTTCTTGTTTCGACATTTTATGACCTTTTACTTTATACGGTGATTAACTACGTGGTTCATTTTGCTTTTTGTGCTGCAATTAGCACTCGCAAAGCACACTATTATCCATTCTTGTTAAGAAGTCCATATCTTTTTATCTACACACTTTTATAGAGAGCTCAATGACTTCGTCAATTCACAGGAGTACATCAAAGATAAGAATTCGTATTTTTGCGAACGCCTTCTATTACACTTGCTTTGCCATTGCTCTGTTGTTTTTATTATTGGGGATGTTGGCAAGTGTTGGATTAAACGCTAGCCCGCAATTGAAAATGCACGAATTCGGTGCGGCCGTTTATAAATACCCTTTGGTTAACAAATATCTCATAGTTTCTTCTCATAATTCGACATTAAGTGATAGTGGTCTTTATGAAGAGCGACTGCATTCGTTAAATGGGTGCCAAGCTTCTAAAAGTGAGACCTTAGAAAAGTTATTCGCGTGCGCGAAAATTGACACTGCAAATACCTTGTTATTGGTCACCATAACGTCAGGCAGAAAAAAAGAGTTCGAAAGTGTCAGAGACAAATCAAAACCTTATGTCATTAGCGCGACATATTTATTGATCGATGTATTCTTATTAGTACTTTCGCTTTTGCTATCTTTGGTTTTATTTTTCAAAGCTCGGCGTTTTTTATCTGGCTATTTATTAAGCCTAGTACTGTTGCTAAACGCCTGTGAAAGCATATTTTTCTTCAACGGTTCAGCTATTATTGGTGCTTACGATATAGAGACCATTCGCATAGGTTTTGTCTGTTTAGTTGGTCCATTCGCTATGTACTTCTTTCCTCAAGCATTTAACAAGCTTTATTGGAAAAACCCGCAATACTTTATTCTTTGTCTATGCGTAGCATTCATGCTTATTAGCTACAACTTTTTATCTTTCTCGTATTTTATTGCCAGCGTTGCGCTAACCTTAGTCGTTCTCATCATCCATTTTGTTATTAAGTATCGCAAGGTATTGAACACAAAAGAACGCAAACAGGTTAAAACTATGCTGCTTAGCGTAATCATTGGCCTGATTTTGTATATTTCATTGATTAATGTCGGTGGTTTTTATGGATTTCTGATAGGCCGTTATGTGATAGCACTTTGTATTGGATTAGGTGTGTTCTTCGCGTTAATGCGTTATGGATTATGGCAAGTTGAAACTATTATCTCTAAATCGGCCGCGCTCAGCCTATTGTCAATCATTGCGTTTTCAGTATGGGCGGGACTTGACCAAGCACTGCAGGCCTTACTCAACCAAACCTTAGGCTTAAACAGTAAAACCTTTACAGCATTTTTTGCCGCCGTAATTAGCTCATTGTTTGTGATTCCCGTGTATAATTTCGTGTCAAAATCGTGCGACGCGTTCTTTAACAAAGAGCTTTATGAGTTGAAGCGTTTGCTATCAAAAGAAATTTTAGTGTTTGCTGAAACACAAACTTTAGTGGCTTTCACCGAACAGTTAAGTACACGTCTACTTAGCTTGTCGGGTGCACACACCTTAGCAATTGAGTTTATGGATAACAAACGTTTGCCTGATGCTGTTAAGCACAGCATCTCTGTTAGTAAAGCAGTAGACGATGACGCGCACCTTCACGAAGAAAATTTTGCATTTGAGCTAGACGGTATACTGTCTGTAAAACTAAACTTTGTGTTTATTGATAGTAGAATTAATAAAGAAATTAAAAATGAGCTTGAAGAAGGTACCGACGAAATAGCCCGAGCATTGGCATCGTGTAGCCGATGGAATTATTTAGAAAATATAGGGGGAAAAGCCTAACCAGCAGTTACCATCTGGTTACTACCGCGTTCTGTTTCGTTAACTTCCGTAGTCTTGCAAAAGCTATGCAGACGAGCCATTGAATTGTGCTTTTGACATTTTTCTCATTCGGTAATGTCTATATTGAACACTCGCCTCAGGCGTTGAGCAGACCCTGCTAGCCATGTCATGCTCCTTGCATGATAGGGCAGATCACCTGCTAGTTATCAGATTAGCTCTCTTGTTTATTATTGAATTTAGGGATATTTTTGCCCCTTTGCGATGTCGTCACTTGTGCGCGAAGGTAGCTTCTAGGCGCGAAATGCTGTCAATCCGGTTTTCTGCAAATAACACTTTTTGTGTCAGCTTTTTTAACACTACGCTAAATATTTAATATGACCAATAAGCTAAGTCATTGATTCTATTAGTGTGGTATAGAATATGCAGTAATTTACCGGCACTAAGCTTGCCGCTTCTTTGGTAGACGCTTGTCCTGAACGTATCCCGAGCTGGATACTCTGCAATAATAACATTATAAGACGTCCGTTAAAGGACAGGTCAAAGGTATCAAATGAAAAAAATAACAATACTGCTATGCAAAAGTCTTAGCTCTTCATATAAAAAAACGACACGCTTATTATCAATGAGTGCTGTTTCTTTATTGTTAATGAGTACAACATCTTTTGCGGCGCCCATCTCAGATCTTTATGTGTTTGGTGATTCACTCTCTGATAGCGGTGCTTTAGCTGTCATAGCACCCGGGGCTTGTCCGTCAGCGCCTTATTTCGATTGTCGGTTTTCCAATGGTCCTGTTTGGGCTGAATTAGTAGCAGATGAGCTAGGCGTGACCGGCGCTACTGCTTATGCTGGCGGCACTAACTATGCTATTGGCGGTCAGCGTTCAGATCAAGTACTAGGTGGCCAAATACCTCAATTCCTTGCTCAAAACGGCGGCGTTGCAGATCCAGATGCGCTTTATGCTATTTGGGCTGGTGGTAACGACTTTTTACAAGGCAATCCAGACCCTACTAATGCCGTGGAAAATGTCCTTGAAAGCATTTTAGGATTAGCAGCCTTTGGTGCGAAGGATTTTTTAATATTTAATTTGCCAATTGCAGATCCTTGGGCTTTTGCTTTTAACAGCGGACTGGCTAACGGCTTAAGTACTCTTCAAAACGATTTAAACATTAACCAGTTTGACGTATTTAGCATCTTTTTAGATATGACTCTCAATCCAAGTGATTATGGTTTCACAAACGTGACAGAGCCTTGCTTGACTGCCTCAAGCGTTTGCACCAATCCTGATGAGTACTTACTATGGGATGCGGTTCATCCAACCGCGGCTACTCATAAATTCATAGCTGGTGCAGTGTTAGATAGCATCCAGGTATCAGCACCGGCTACCTTGATAATATTCAGTTTAGGTTTTGCAGGTCTTATTCGTCTTAGAACAAAAGCTTAATTTTGTTTTAGACGTAAGTGATAGCAAAAGCTCTCTTTATGAGGGCTTTTTTTTGTTAAAACACAGCGTGACTGATAGTTTGGGATGGATAGCGATATTCGGCATAAATATTCGTGTTTTTCATACCTTGACAATCGCAGGTTGCAGAGTCTGCTCGTTAACTAGGCAGTACCAACGAGACCACATAAGCTCATTCGGTAATGACTACTAGCCGTGAGTTAGCGCGGTTTGTATTACCTTGGCGTGTTCTGCTAAATCGTGTCCAAGATTAGTTAAATATCCGCCATCGGGCTGGCTTACAATACCTTTACTAAATAAACGCTGCGCCGCAGCAACCATGCTTGGGTCGGCGTCGTGATGTATTTTTAAGCCTTGCATTAAACTTTTATGCGGGAATTTCAGAATCAGATTAAGTTCTTCATTGAGCTCTTGTGTGAATGGCATACTCTTCTCTTTATAATCTTTTTATTTAATGGCTACGTTCTAGCGTATCGCGTAATTAACTGAAATACAAAGTAAATCAAAGCACTCGGCAAACTGTTCGCTAATTTGCCTTATCAAGGGTTTCAATAACTGTTTTTAAGCGCTCCTCATTTGTGCCTTTCAAATAAGTATAATGTATATCGCGAACTTTAAGTTCGTTAACAATAAAGGCGTGAAACTCATGGCGCTTTACATCCCCTGAACGCTCCCAAGTGTCTTCATACGGAATTTCATCTCCACATAAAAACACGTAATCAAAACGCGCTTTGCTTTGTTGGGCAAGCGCTGTAAGTTCTGGTAGCGCGCTGCTGTAATAATCTTGCGAAAAATGCCAGGTAGTAAGGGCATTGGTATCTACAAATAAATAACGATTACAGCTAGCAATAGCTGCATCTTCTTGCCGTATTTGCTCTTGCGCTATATACAGAAGCTGCTCTGGCGACAGCAAGCGGTCAACTTGATTTTTCTCCCAATATTCGCGACCGTACTCTAATACAAATTGCGTTTTATAGTGCGCAGCTGCGCTCTTCAAAATAGTCGTTTTGCCGGTAGACGGCGCGCCCAAAAAGACGATTTTTTTTATTGATGCAGGTTGTAAAATAGTATTAGTTCCTAAGAAAATGGATAATTATTTGTGTATATTTCGAATTATGCGAAAGCGTTTTGTTGTCGCTTATATTCTTGCCACCAAGAATATTGCCCAACAATGCACATTATTAAAAATGTGAAATAGAGTAAGGACGTAGGATAAAGACCCTTTTGAAAATAGATAAAGATAGCAACAATATCGACAACAATCCAAAATAACCAATTAAAAAGATGGCGGCGCGATAGCAGCCACTGGGCTACTAAGCTAGTAGCTGTTGTGAAAGCATCGGGGTAGGCAAAACTAGCATCGGTATAATTGTTCATTATAAAGCCTAATATACTGGCACTGACAAGCGCAACGCTTAGCCAAAACAAAACATCTTTTGGGCTAGTGAATTTAATGCTTAGAGAGTTACTTGCTTGTCCGCTATTACTATTGTTGCGCCAATTCCACCAGCCGTAAAACTGCAAGAATATATAGATTACATGCAAGCCAGAGTCTGAATATAGTTTAACACTGAAGAAGAACCATGCGTATAGGCTGACTTGTATTAGCCCAAAAAACCAGCACCAAATGCTCCGTTTTATTATCAGCAACACACAAAGAAAACCTGAAACAGAGGCCACAATTTCAACAACACTTGCGCCGAAAAAACCAGTAAGGAATTGTTCCAATACCATAGGGTCGCTAACTGGTGAGACATCAATGATGGCTAGTATGACTCATTTCATATTTTTATCTACTACTCACTTATTTTTCCTCAATTTATAGGATGTTCATAGCATTTAGGGTAAATAGACCGAACAAGTTATTAGTCATCGTTTTCGTTGAAAGCCTGCTGACGGTATTGATTAGGCGTTAGTTGATAGTGCTTTTTGAATATCGCATACATATATTGCAACGACGGGTAGCCGCAGCTTGATGCCACCGAAGCTAAGGTGTCTTTACTTTGTTTTAACTTTCTGCACGCGGTTTCAAGCTTTTCGTTATGTATTTGGGTGTGTACGCTGTGGCCGCATTCCTGCACAAAACGTTGCTCAAGGTTAGAGCGAGAAATACCAACAAAATCGAGCACTTGATCAACTTTTATGCCTCTGCACGCGTGCTGGCGAATATAATGCATTGCTTGAATTACGTAAGTGTCTTGTAGCGCTTGAAAGTCGGTCGATTGACGCTGTATAACGCCAATTGGCGGCACTAATACGCGCTTAGGTTTGAGCTGAGCTAGGTCGGGACTTTGCTGTGCTCGCAACAAACGTTTGTGCAGTAACTTAGCAGCTTGAAAACCCATTTCAAAACAACCTTGGCTAACGGAACTCAAACTAACGCGGCTTAAATTGCGCGCAATATCGTCGTCATCTATGCCAATAATAGATACTTGGTCGGGTACAAGCCGCCCAATGTGGTCGCATACTTGCACTAAATGTCTGGCTCTGGCATCGGTTACCGCAATAATGCCTACCGGTGTGGGTAGGGTTTCTATCCACTGAGCCAGTTGGTGCATATTTTCATGCCATGTTTCTGGACGTGTATGACGTCCCCGATATACCGAGCACTCAAAACCGTCTTTTTTGCACACCTTTAAAATGGCTTGCTCTCGCTCGTTTGACCATCTATGACGTTTCTCTAAGCCTTCAAACGGTAAACCATAATAAGCAATGTTCTCTAAACCTTTTTGTTTCAGATGATCAAATGCAGCCTGAACTACGGCAAGATTATCTGTGGCTACATAAGGCACATTTGGATACATGCTAGGGTCTTGATACGAGCCGCCAACACCCACAATGGGTAAGGTTAAATGTTCCAGCGCGTCTTGAATATCTGGATCGTCAAAGTCGGCGATAATGCCGTCCACTTCCCAGTTTGCTAAGTTATTTAAGCGCGCTAAGCAATCTTCTTCTAAATACACGTCCCAGCTAACTTTAGATGATTGTAAGTAATGCCCAATACCCTCAATTACTTGACGATCGTATACCTTGTTAGCATTAAACAACAAACTAATATGATGCTGATCTTCTATTGGCATAAAACATTACCCTCTGTGAATAGGCGCGTTTCCTTCGACTAAGCGATAAGGCTCTTTAGTAGAACTTTAGTGCATAATATTAGTACAAACAAAACAGCGTTTACCACTATACTACTTCGTGGTTTTAGGTTATTTTCATCCCATTATTATACGGAAAACAAAATAACATAAAAATAACAAAATTACGGAATTTGATTATGGAATTTCGTAATTGCTCTATTTGCGCCCATCATTCAGCATATCAACATCGAGCATTGATTTGACGCTTTTCGACAATCAATAAGCGTTATTAGCATAAATTCACTTCTGCTAATTTTCATAAACTTATAAGGATACACAATGTATCTAGGCATAGATTTAGGCACCTCCGGTATTAAGGTCATTTTGATGGACCCCAACGGTTCACTGTTGGGCTCAGCTACCAGCTCACTTACCGTTGAACGGCCAAAACCACTTTTTTCTGAACAAGATCCCGCGCAGTGGTGGCTTGGTTTTACTAATGCTATGGATGAGCTCAGCGCAAAGTTTGACTTGTCTAAAATTGCGGCTATTGGTTTGTCAGGGCAAATGCATGGCGCAGTGCTAATAGACGACAATGACAAGGTTATCAGGCCGGCTATTTTATGGAATGACGGGCGCAGTGAAGCCCAATGCCACGAAATTGAACAAGCGGTTAGCAATAGTCGCGACATTACAGGCAATATAATGATGCCTGGATTCACCGCACCCAAGCTATTGTGGGTTAAACAAAACGAACCTGACAACTTTGACCAAACCGCAAAGGTACTGCTACCAAAAGATTATTTACGTTTATTGCTAACAGGTGACTACGCCTCTGATATGTCTGACTCGGCCGGTACTTTATGGTTAAATACTGCGACTAGAAGTTGGGATGAAAGCATCTTAAGCGCATGTGGATTAACGCTTGATCATATGCCCACATTATTCGAAGGCTCAGAGATTACTGGCTACTTACTGCCTGAATTAAGCCAAAAGTGGGGCATGCAGGCAAAAGTCCCTGTTATAGCGGGCGGTGGTGACAACGCTGCTGGCGCGGTTGGTGTTGGCTTAATCAACGCTGGCCAAGGAATGCTTTCTTTAGGTACGTCGGGCGTTTATTTTGTAGTATCAGATGCCTATTCTGCTCAAGCCGACAAGGCGGTGCATAGTTTTTGTCATGCATTGCCTAACAAGTGGCACTTGATGTCGGTTTTATTAAGCGCAGCTAGTTGTTTGCAATGGTTTGCCGACACTATTGTAGAACGCGATATAAGTGAACTAATGGACGAATTAAGTCAAAATACTATTGAAGACGACAGCCCGTATTTTTTACCCTATTTAAGTGGCGAACGCACGCCACATAATAATCCACACGCGACAGGTGCATTTTTCGGCTTAACTCACAGTACTACAAAACTGAGTATGTTGCATGCGGTACTTGAAGGCGTAAGCTTTGCCTTTGCCGATGGTGTGGATGCCCTTCATTCTTCGGGTACGGTAGCAACAGACATAAGCCTAATTGGCGGTGGTACAAAAAGCGAGTATTGGCGCCAAATGTTGTCAGATGTACTAAATGTTGATTTGAATTACCGCGAAGGTGGCGATGTAGGACCAGCGCTAGGCGCGGCTCGTTTAGCGCAAATAGCACTTGAGCAAGACCGAACTTTAGACGATATATGCGTGCAGCCAAAGATTGTAAAAACTTATCAACCCAATGCCCGCAAGGTGTCGCATTACCGCATGAGACGCGATAAATTTCAGCAGTTTTATCACGCTACTAAGAGCATTATCTAGCACTTTATAACGTAGTATTAATAACGCAGCACTAACAATGCAAAATTAACAAACAAGGTATTATACTAGGCAGTGAGCATAACATCGTACTGTCTAATTAGTTACACTTAACCAAACACAAATTACCGAGGATATTTATTATGTCTAGCTACTTTGATCACATACCCGCCATTCAATATGAAGGCACAGACTCAGACAATCCATTAGCGTTTCATCACTACAATGCTGAAGAAGTTGTTATGGGTAAAACCATGAAAGAACACTTACGTTTTGCCGCGTGTTATTGGCATAACTTTTGTTGGGATGGCGCCGACGTATTCGGTCAAGGCACATTCTCACGTCCGTGGTTAAAGCCAATGGATGCTATGCAGGCAGCCAAGCAAAAAGCCGACGTAGCCTTTGATTTTTTCAGCAAACTAAACGTGCCTTACTATTGTTTCCACGATATCGATGTAGCACCTGAAGGCGACAGTATTGCAGATTATGTTCGCAATTTTTCTGAGATGGTAGACGTGCTTGAACAAAAGCAAGAGGAAACGGGCTTAAAATTATTATGGGGAACGGCTAATTTATTTAGCAACCCACGTTACGCAGCCGGTGGTGCGTCAAACCCTAACGCTGAAGTGTTTAGCTACGGTGCAACGCAAGTATGCCATGCAATGAATGCAACTAAGCGTTTAGGTGGTGAAAACTACGTACTTTGGGGAGGTCGTGAAGGTTACGAAAGTTTGCTTAACACTAATTTACGTCATGAACGTGAGCAACTAGGCCGTTTCTTTACGATGGTGGCAGAACATAAACATAAAATTGGCTTTAAGGGCTTGTTGTTAATTGAGCCTAAGCCTCAAGAGCCTACTAAGCATCAATATGATTACGACAGTGCTACGGTGTATGGCTTCTTAAAGCAGTTCGGTTT
>Ga0115567_10007284_pt1 | contig 10497 bp, 7 predicted proteins | sample COGITO_mtgs_1204_2_FD_88679 | JGI IMG/M metagenome (GOLD analysis project Ga0115567, IMG submission 88679) | Pelagic marine microbial communities from North Sea - COGITO_mtgs_120412 | ecosystem: Environmental > Aquatic > Marine > Epipelagic | place: Germany:Helgoland, sampling site Kabeltonne... | reverse complement strand
TATCGGCGCACTGACCGAGACCCTGAAATGGGGAGAGCCGGCCTACCTGACGCAAGCCACGCGCAGCGGCAGCACGATCCGGCTGGGACAGAGCCGCAAGACGGCGGGGCGCTGCGCGATCTTTGTCAACTGCAACACGACGCTGGCCGACACCGTGCGGACGCGTTTCCCCGAGCTGGAGGTCGAGGGCGACCGCGCGGTGCTGATCGACCCCGACCGGCCGCTGCCGGAGGCGGTCGCGCCCGTCCTGTCGCTGGCGCTGCGATATCACCTGGACAAGCGCGTCGGGGCGGCATGACAGGCGTCCTGTTCGCCGAGCAGGTTCTGAACGGTTTGCAGTCGGGCATCATGCTGTTCCTGACCGCGGCCGGACTGACGCTCGTGTTCGGGGTGATGGGCCTGATCAACCTCGCGCACGGATCGCTCTACATGGTGGGGGCGTTCGCGGCCGCGGCGGTGGCTGCGTGGACCGGATCGTTCCTGCTGGGCCTCGTGGCGGCCCTCGCGGCGGCGGCGGCGGCGGGCGCGCTGGTCGAGGTGGTGGTGATCCGGCGGCTCTATGCGCGCGATCACCTCGATCAGGTGCTGGCGACCTTCGCGCTCATCTTGATCTTTTCCGAAGGGGTGCGCTGGGCGTTCGGCTCGTTTCCGCTGTTCCTCGACATTCCGGACGCGCTGTCGGGGCCGGTCATGCTGCCGGGCGGGATCGCGTATCCGGCCTACCGGCTGATGCTGATCGTCGTCGGGCTGGCGGTGGCGGGGGGACTGGGGCTGTTGATCGCGAAGACGCGGCTGGGGGTCAGGATCCGCGCGGGCGAGGCCGACCGTGAGATGGTCGCGGCCCTCGGCGTCGATATCCGCAGGCTCTATACCGTGGTCTTCGCGCTGGGCGCCGCGCTGGCGGGTCTGGCGGGCGCGTTGGTCGGTGCTATCCAGTCGGTGCAGGTGGGGATGGGCGAGCCTGTGCTGATCCTCGCCTTCGTGACCATCGTGATCGGCGGGATCGGGTCGATCAAGGGCGCGCTGGTGGGCGCGCTGCTGGTCGGGCTGACGGACACGCTGGGGGGTGTGCTGCTGCCGCTTCTCTTCGGGCTGTTCATGGCGCCGTCGGCGGCGGGGGCGACGGGATCGGCGCTGGCGTCGATGGCGATCTACATCCTGATGGCGGGCGTGTTGATCTGGCGGCCGCGTGGGTTGTTCGGATGATGCGCGAACGCACCGTGAACGGGATCGTGCTGGCCGGGCTGTGGCTTATTCCGCTGACGGCGTGGCTGATGGGTGCGCCGTTCACGATCACGCTGGCGACCAAGGTGGCGATCCTGGCGCTGGCGGGCGTGGGCCTGAACCTGGCGCTGGGGATCGGGGGGCTGGTCAGCCTCGGGCACGCGGCGTTCTTCGGCATCGGCGGCTATGCGATGGGCGTGCTGGCCAGCCACGCGCAGGCGTTCGATCCGATCCTGACCGCGCCGTTCGAGTGGTCGGGAACGAAATCCATGCCGGTGATCTGGCTGTTCGCGATCGTCGCGGGCGCCCTGGCGGCGCTGGTGATCGGGGCGCTGTCACTGCGGACGTCGGGCGTATACTTCATCATGGTCACGCTCGCCTTCGGGCAGATGTTCTACTACTTCGCGATCAGCTGGCCCGCCTATGGCGGCGAGGACGGGCTGTCGATCTATGTCCGCAACGGCTTTCCAGGCCTGAACACACTCGATCCGATCCAGTTCTTCGCGATCTGCGCGGTGGTGCTGATGGCGGTACTCTGGCTCGTCTCGCGCATCGTGGCGTCGCCCTTCGGACTGGCGCTGAACGCCGCGCGCCAGTCCGAGGCGCGGGTGCGCGCCGTGGGGCTGGAGCCGTACCGCCTGCGCCTGATCGCCTTTGTGATCTCGGGGGCGATCACCGGGTTGGCGGGCGCGCTGTTCGCGGATCTCAACCGCTTCGTCAGCCCGGTGATGTTTTCCTGGCAGATGAGCGGCGAGCTGATCGTCTTTGTCATCCTCGGCGGGGTCGGGCGGCTGTTCGGACCGGTTGTGGGGGCGGCCCTGTTCGTGACGCTGGAACACTGGCTGGGGGGTCTGTCGGACTATTGGCACATCTATCTCGGTGTGCTGTTGCTGCTGGTGGTGCTGTTCGCGCGCGGCGGGATCGTGGGCGCATTGGCGCGGAGGGACGGACATGACTGACGTGCTGTCCGTCCGGGGGATCACCAAGCGGTTCGGCGCGCTGGTGGCGAGCGACGACGTGACGCTGACCCTGCGCGCGGGCGAGATCCACGCCGTGATCGGGCCGAACGGGGCCGGGAAATCGACCCTGATCCAGCAGATTTGCGGTGCCCTGCGGCCCGATGCCGGGACCGTGCACCTGATGGGGCGGGACGTCACCGACCTTCGCGTCGCGGACCGCGCGCGGGCGGGGATGGGGCGGACGTTCCAGGTCTCGGCGCTGGCGATGGAGGACAGCGTGGCGCAGAACGTCGTCCTCGGTGCCGTCGGCGCACGGGGGGCGCGGCCGGGGATGTTCCGCCGTGCCATGGCGGATCGGGGCCTGCGCGACCGGGCGGCGGCGGCGCTCGACCGTGTGGGCCTGGCGGATGCGGCGCAGATGCGGGTCGCCGAGCTGAGCCACGGGCAGCGGCGACAGCTCGAGGTCGCGGTGGCCATGACGCTGGCGCCCACGGCCTTCGTTATGGACGAGCCGATGGCGGGCCTCGGTGGCGAAGGGTCCAAGGATATGACCGCCCTGCTCGACCGGCTGCGGGCAGAGGCGCCGATCCTGCTGGTCGAACACGATATGGACGCGGTGTTCGCGCTGGCCGACCGGATCAGCGTGCTGGTGTCGGGTCGTATCGTGGCGACCGGGACCGTGGCCGAGATCAGGGCCGATGCCGGCGTGCGCGACGCCTATCTGGGGGAAACGCCATGACCCTGGTCCTGCGGGGCGTGACCGCGGGCTACGGCGCCGCGCAGGCGCTGTTCGGGGTCGATCTGGAGGTCGGGAAAGGCTCTGTCACGGCGCTTCTGGGGCGCAACGGGATGGGCAAGACAACGACGATCAAGACGATCTGCGGGATATTGCCGACCACCGGCGGCACCGTGACGTGGCAGGGACACGACCTGACGCGGCTGCCCAGCCACCGGATCGCGCGGCTGGGAATCGGTCTGGTGCCGGAGGGGCGGCGGTGTTTCGCGCCGCTGACGGTGCGCGAGAACCTGATCGCCGCCGCCCGCCCCGGTCATTGGGACGCGGCACGGGTGGGTGTGCTGTTCCCGCGCCTGACCGAACGCGCGGGGCAGGTCGCGGGCACTCTGTCTGGGGGCGAGCAGCAGATGCTGGCAATCGGGCGCGCCCTGATGACGAATCCGTCGCTGCTGATCCTCGACGAGGCGACCGAGGGTCTCGCGCCGCTGATCCGGGCCGAGATCTGGGACGCGGTCGGGCGGCTGAAGGCCGAGACCGGCCTGTCGATCCTCGTGGTCGACAAGAGCCTGAAGGAGATGGCAGGCATCGCCGACGATGCCGTCATCCTCGAGCGGGGAACGGGTGTGTGGGACGGCGCGTTCACAGATCTGACGCCCGATGTCGCGGCAGCGCGCCTGGGGATATGATCGCGACAACGCGGGGACCGAACATGACTGATGAACGCAGGTTCTGGGGGGCCGTCGAAACCGCGCCTGGCGAATGGGCGCTGCGCCTGTGGGCGCCGCGGCACGAGGGTGTGCATGTCGCTATGGGCGAAAGCCGATTTGCCATGGAAAAGCGACCCGACGGCGTCCACGAGGCTGTGATCGCGGCCGAGGCGGGGGCGGAATACCACTTCGATATCGACGGCACGCTCTATCCAGACCCCGCGTCACGGCGCCAGGCCGGGGACGTGCACGCACCGTCCGTCCTGACCCGGATGCCGACACCGGCAGGATGGTCGGGAAGGCCGTGGGAAGAAGCGGTGGTCTATGAGCTGCATGTCGGCACGTTCACCGACGGGGGCACTTTCGCGGCGGCGCAGGGTCGTTTTGCGGAACTCGCCGCGCTCGGCGTCACGGTGATCGAGGTGATGCCGGTGGCGCAATTCGCGGGCGGGCGCGGCTGGGGGTATGACGGCGTACTGCCCTACGCGCCGCACACGGCCTATGGCACGCCCGAGGATCTGGCCGCGATGGTGCGGGCGGCGCAGGATGTCGGGATGTCGGTGCTGCTCGACGTCGTGTACAACCATTTCGGGCCCGACGGCGCGTACCTGCACGCCATTGCGCCCGAGTTCTTCGATGCGGACCGCACGACGCCCTGGGGCCCCGCGATCGACTTTGGCCGGGCGGCGGTGCGGGACTTCTTCCTTTCCAACGCCGCGATGTGGGTCGCGGACTATGGCTTTGACGGGTTGCGGATCGACGCGGTGCATCAATTGCGCGACACGAGCGAGCCGGAGTTCATCGTCGAGTTGGGCCAACGGATGCGGGCGCTGGATGTCGGGCGCCCGGTGCATCTCGTCAACGAGGACGAGCGCAACCTGCCCTACCTGATCGAGAGCGGCGATTTCGCGGGCGAGTGGAACGACGATTTCCACCATGCCGTGCACTGCCTCCTGACGGGGGAGGATTTCGGATATTACGAAGGCTATGCCGCCGACCCGCTGGACGATCTGGTGCGGGTGCTGGCGGATGGCTATTCCGTGCAGGGACAGGCTCGAAAGGGCGAGGCCAAGAGGCGTGGCGCCCCGAGCGGGCATGTCGCACCCCAGCGGTTCGTCAACGCCAACCAGACGCACGACCAGATCGGCAACCGGGCGCTGGGCGAGCGGCTGATCTCGCTGGCCGGAACGGACGCCGCGCGGATCGCACATTGCGTGCTGTTGACCGCGCCTGCAGTACCGATGCTGTTCATGGGAGAGGAGATCGGGTCGGAGGCGCCGTTCCTGTTCTTTGCCGATTTCGAGGGCGACCTGCGCGATGCTGTCCGCAAGGGCCGGGCCGAGGAGTTCGCGGATTTCGCCGGAAAGGACGTGCCCGATCCGTTCGCGGACGCGACCTTTGCCGCCTGCCGGCCGTTCGCGGACCCGCCGCCCTGGGCAGAGGACTGGCGCACGCTGACGCGGCGATTGCTGGACTGGCGCGCGGGGTGCGTCGTGCCGCTCCTGAAATCGGGGCGCACGGGGGCACGGGTCGTGGCGACGGGCGCGCGGAGTTTCCATGCGGAGTGGACCTTTGAGGACGGGATGCTGGAGATGGTGGCGAATTTGGGCGCGGCGGGTGACGGATGGATCGACAGGGCCGATATCGCGATCGGCGGACAGGGCGACGCCTTCGCGTTCGCAGTGAAGGTGACGACATGAATGTGACCGCGACCTATCGGATACAGCTTCGGAACGGCGTGACCTTCGACACGGTGACCGGCCTGTTGCCGTACCTGGCCGATCTGGGTGTCAGCCATGTCTATCTGTCGCCGATCTTCACCGCGACCGAAGGGTCGACCCATGGCTATGACGTCACTGATCCGGGCGAAATAGACCCTGTGTTGGGGGGTCGTGCCGGGTTCGACCGGCTGGCGGCGGCCGCGGATGACGCGGGCCTCGGGCTGATGATCGACATCGTGCCGAACCACACTGCGTTCACTGTGCAGAATCCCTGGCTGGCCGATGTCCTGACCCACGGCCGCGAGAGCCGATATGCCGGGCATTTCGATATCGATTGGGCGGAACGGCTCCTGCTGCCCTGGTTGGGAGAACCATTCGACGACCTGCTGGCGAAAGGCGAGGTCGAGGTCCGCGATGGCGCGATGCATGTGCACGGGTTCGCCGTGCCGCTGGCGCCGGGCACCGGGGGCGGCAGCGTCGAGGAGGTCCACGCGCGCCAGCACTGGCGGCTGGTCCACTGGATCACAGAGCGCGAGGAGGTGTCGCACCGGCGCTTCTTCAACGTCACGGGCCTGATCGGGATGCGGGTCGAGGACCACGCGGTCTTCGACGACATGCACGCCCTGACCTTCGATCTGATCCGGGGCGGTCAGGTCGATGCGCTGCGGCTCGATCATATCGACGGGCTGCTCGATCCCGGCGCGTATCTCGCGCGGTTGAAGCGCGAATTGCCCCGGACGCCGATCTGGGTGGAAAAGATCCTCGTCGGGGATGAGCGGTTGCCGGATTGGGGTCTGATGGGCACGACCGGCTATGAGGCGGCGCGCAAGATCGCGCAGGTGCTGACGGATGCGAAGGGTCATGCGCGGATCGTCGCGGACTGGCATGCTGCGACGGGGCGCGACGAGGATTTCGCGACCTGTCTTGAGCACGCCAAGCGGCTGGTCCTGACGCAGGAGCTGGTGCCGGAATACCGGCAGCTCGTCACGCTGGCGGGCGCGGTGGTCGAGGCGCCAGAATCGGTGCTGAAGGACACTGTCCTGGCCCTGATGGTCGCCTTTCCACGCTACCGGACATATTTCGCCGAAAGCGCCGATCCCCGCGACGAGGATATCGCGTTGATGGCTGAGGTGCGCGACGCGGCGGCGTGCGAACTGGACGAGACCGGCCCGCTCGACGCGCTGCACGATGCGGTCGTACACGCGCAGACCGACGCAGAGATTTCGTTCCGATCGCGGTTTCAGCAGGTCGCGGGCGCGCTGCTCGCCAAGAGCCATGAGGACACCGCCGAGTTCCGGTGGAATGCCTACCTCGCCGCCAACGAGGTCGGCGCGGAGCCGGGGCATGCGGTGATCGATGCCGGGGGCTTCGGCGCGTGGCTGTCGGATCGCGCGCCCGGTGCGATGACCCTGACCTCGACCCACGACACCAAGCGCAGCGAGGACAGCCGGATGCGGATGGCCGCGATGAGCCATCTGCCAGAGGAGTGGGAGGCGCTCTGGGCCGATGCAGAGACGATATCGAGCGATGCGGGCGCGAACGAGCGATGGTTTACCGTGCAGTCGGCGCTGGGACTGTGGGGCGCGCATGACGGCGACGTTCCGACACGCCTGCGCGACCACCTGACCAAGGCGCTGCGCGAGGCCAAGGAGATCACCGATCACCTGGCGCCCGACGAACATGCCGAGGCCGGGGTCCACACCTTTGCAGACGCCCTGCTGGCGCGATGGCGAAGCGCGCCGCCCGCGGCGTTGGACCGGCTGATCGCGCGCGGTCAGGTGCTGTCGCTGATCCAGACCGCGCTGAAGCTGACGATGCCGGGGATGCCGGACATCTATCAGGGTTGCGAGGGACAGCATCTGGCGCTGACCGATCCCGACAACCGCCTGCCGGTGGACTGGGAGATGCTCGCGACGCTCGCCCATGCGGACGGGTTTGCCGGCGACAAGGCGCGGTTGACGCGAACCCTTCTGCGGTTGCGGCGGACGGAGTCGGAGTTCTTTGCGAAATCCGATACCTCGGTCGCGCGCGAGGGTGATGTCCTTTTACTGGTGCGGCGGTGGGGGGGGCGGCGCCTGACGGTCCGCGCCGACCTGTCGGGACAGCCCCTCGCGGGCGGTTCAGCCTTTGGCGACGGTCCGGACGGGCCGGTGACGGTCGACCTCGCCTAAGTCTAAAGACATTCAACCCGCTGACATGTCGCGACATTTCCGGCAAGAAATTTGTCCGCGCGGGAACCCCGACATGACGGACGGGTTTTCAGGCTACACAACCAGCGCAAGAGCCAGTCATGCAGATTTCATCCTCTCGGGGACGCGGGAAAATCGTGTCCGTCCTTCTGGCCGGTGGACAGGGCTCCCGGCTTCACGAGTTGACCGAAACCGAATGCAAACCCGCCGTCCCGTTTGCCGGAAACAGGCGGATCGTCGACTGGACGATGGGCAACGTGGTTCGCTCGGGCCTCGACGACCTGATCGTCGCGACCCAGTACAGACCCCAGACGTTGACGTCCCATCTGGAACGGCGCTGGCGACCCGCCTTTGATCGGGGGGGTCTGCTCGTGCGCCACGGCCCGACCGTGACGGGACGGCCCCAGGGGTTTGTCGGCACGGCGGACGCGGTGACACGCTGCATCGCCGATATTGATCTTCGCGCGCCCGATCATGTCGTTGTGCTCGCGGCCGACCATATCTACGAGATGGATTACGGCACGATGATCGCGGCCCACCGCGGCGCCCGCGCCGCCGTGACGGTCGCTGTCGACAGCGTTCCGGTGTGGAAGGCGCAAAGCTTCGGCGTGGTTGCCACCGCGGCCGACGGGCGCATCGCCCGGTTCCTCGAGAAGCCGGAGGATCCGCCCCACATGCCCGAGGATCCGTCCCGGGCGCGGGTCAGCATGGGGATCTACGTCTTCGACTGGGGCTGGCTGCGCGCGGCGCTGCTTGCCGATGCGGAAGCGCCGCGGTCGGCGCACGATTTCGGGCACGACCTTTTGCCGCGTGCGGTGAAGGAAGGTGTCGCGATGGCGTTCGACGCGGGCGATATGGCGGGCGATGCGTTCTATTGGCGCGATGTCGGCACGCTCGACGCCTACCGCCTCGCGCAGCTCGACTTCCGCGGTGACCGGCGCCCCTGCGCGATCCCGGACTATCCGGTGGCAAAGCGATCCGCGGCGCAGGACGCGGCGAGCGCGAAGCTGCGGGCGGACGGCAACGTGGTGCTGCCGGACAGCTGGGTGTCGCCGGGCGCGCGACTGAAGCGCACGATCGTGGCGCACCGTGCCCATATTCCGCCCGATGTCGTCATCGGCGAGGATCACGACGAGGACGCGAAGTGGTTTCGTGTCACCGAAGGTGGAACTACACTGGTCACTCAGGCGATGTTGAAGCGGCGGGCCGGACAGCGGTCGCGCGCAATCTGCCTTGCACCCTAGGGCCGCCAAAGCCCGCCACACAGAGATGACCTGAATGAAAACCGCTTCGTCGGCCCCGGCCGACTTCGACCTGTCGCTTGCCCGCTCCGATGTGCTTGGCCCGGATCCGCGCGACGGGGGCACCAATTTCACGCTGTTCTCGGAAAATGCGGAACGGGTCGAATTGTGCCTGTTCGATGCCGCGGGCAAGGAGGAGCTGCACCGCGTCGACCTTCCCGAGATGCAGGGCGGCGTCTGGTACGGGTTCCTGCCCGGCGTCGGGCCCGGGCAGACCTATGGCTACCGCGTGCACGGCGCCTACGCGCCCGAGGAGGGGCACAGGTTCAACCCGAACAAGCTTCTGCTCGACCCCTATGCGCGCGAGCTGACGGGGGATGTCGCGTGGGACCACGCGCTGTTCGGCTATCGGATCGGTGAGGGCGACCTGACCTACGACGAGCGGAATTCGGCACCGTTCATGCCCAAGGGCGTGGTTGTCGACAACGACTACGACTGGGAGGCGAGCGATGCGCTGAACTATCGCTGGAAGGACACGGTGCTTTACGAGGCGCATGTGAAGGGTCTGACGAAGCGGCATCCGCGCGTGGCGCAAGACAACCGCGGCACGTTCGCCGGCCTCGCCTCGCCGCCGGTGATCGAGCATCTGCACCGGATCGGCGTGACCGCGATCGAGCTTCTGCCAGTGCATGCCTTCACCACGGATCAATACCTGATCGACAAGGGTCTGACGAATTACTGGGGATACAGCACGCTGTCGTTCTTCGCGCCGCACACGCCCTATCTGAAATCGGGGCGCATCGCCGAGATGAAGGCGGCGGTGGACAGGTTCCATGCCGCCGGGATCGAGGTGATACTGGATGTCGTCTATAACCATACCTGCGAGGGCAACGAGAACGGGCCGACCCTGTCGTTCCGCGGCATCGACAACGCCAGCTATTATCTTCTGGCCGACGATCCGCGCCATTCGTTCGACACGACCGGCACGGGCAACACGCTCAACGTCGCGCATCCGATGGTGCTCCGAATGGTGCTGGATTCGCTGCGATACTGGGTCGAGGTGATGCATGTCGACGGATTTCGGTTCGATCTCGCGTCGACGCTGGGGCGCGAACCGGCCGGTTTCGACCGCGAGGGCAGCTTCTTCGCCGCGATCCGTCAGGACCCGGTGCTGAGCCGCGTGAAGCTGATCGCCGAGCCGTGGGACGTGGGCGAGGGCGGCTATCAGGTCGGCGGGTTTCCTTGGCCGTTTCGCGAATGGAACGACAAGGCGCGCGACGACATCCGCGCGTTCTGGCGCCGCGATGACCGGTTCGTGTCGCGCATGGCCGAACGGCTGTCGGGATCGCCCGTGCAGTTCAACCATTCGCACCGGCCCGCGACATCCTCGATCAACTTCGTTGCCGCCCATGACGGATTCACCCTGCGCGACACGGTCAGTTATGCCGCAAAGCACAACGCCGCCAACGGTGAGGACGGGCGCGACGGTCACGACAACAACCTGAGCGACAATTTCGGCACCGAAGGGCCGGCGGACGATCCCGCGATCCACGCCGCGCGCGTGCGGCGCACCAAGGCGATGCTGGCCACGCTGGCGATGGCGCAGGGTGTGCCGATGATCCTGGCGGGCGATGAATTCGGGCAGAGCCAGGGCGGCAACAACAACGCCTATTGCCAGGACAACGAGGTCGCGTGGCTCGACTGGGGCGCCGCGGAGGAG
>Ga0115567_10007282_pt1 | contig 10498 bp, 9 predicted proteins | sample COGITO_mtgs_1204_2_FD_88679 | JGI IMG/M metagenome (GOLD analysis project Ga0115567, IMG submission 88679) | Pelagic marine microbial communities from North Sea - COGITO_mtgs_120412 | ecosystem: Environmental > Aquatic > Marine > Epipelagic | place: Germany:Helgoland, sampling site Kabeltonne... | reverse complement strand
TCGCACAGGCTGCCATGCGCGGCGCAAATGCCGCTGTCGTGGGGATCCTCGGGGCGGCGCTCTATGATCCGGTTTGGACAAGCGCCATTCTCACGCCCTATGATTTTGCGCTCGGCCTGACAGGCTTCATCCTGTTGACGGTCTGGAAGGCGCCACCCTGGATCATCGTGGTGTTGATCGCTCTCGGAGGCGTAGCGCTTGGCGTACTCTGACCACAAAAGACTCCAAGCAGCCCTTCGCTTCATCCGCACAGATCGACCTAAAACCAGGGTTTGTTGAGCTATACCAATAACCTGCTGTGCAAGACGCACTTGGCAATGGGAATGGAGGCACGCTGCCAGCGTTCATTATCGCATTCGGAGCAGTTCGGGGGGGATTACCGCGGCCGTGGACATCAGGAACCCATGTTCCGGTCATGATGAGCGGCGTCCCACTGGCTCAGCGCATTCATCTTCTGCGCACGTAGCGGTCAAATCGACTGCATACGCTGCGCCTTGCCTGTCCAGCCGCTGTCATCCACTGCATTGGCCAGGACGGCCGCAACATCGCCTCTTGCGGCCTTGCCCCCGACATCGACGTCATCGCCCAACACAATGTTGCGCGTGCCGTCTTCGTCGGTCAACCGGACCGGGCGGACGATAGCATAGCTCAAGCCCGAAGCTTTGAGATGTTCATCGGCTGCATGTTTGGCCTGCAGGTAGTGCCCAAGTTCGCTGTCGGGGTCGGGATCGTCCGCGCCAACGCTGCTGAGCATGACGAAACGATCGACCTTGGCCTTCGCGGCAAGATCGACAAGGCGTTTCGCGCCATCGCGGTCGACCTTGTCCGTCATTTCTGCACCCGTGTCGCCGCCAGAACCTGCGGCAAAGATGACCGCGTCGCAGCCGTCGCAAACGCCCTCCCCCAGATCGGTCAGATCACCATGACGCAGTTCGACATCAGACGGCAGGGCGGCTGTGTTGGAGCTTTCGCGCACCAGTGCGATGGGTTGATGGCCGCGCGATTTAAGTTCGTCGATCAGACGAAGACCAGTTTTGCCAGTGGCTCCGGCGACAAGAATTTTCATATTTTCTCTCCATAATTTCAAGTTGACAGCGAGGGTCGTGTTCGGGACGTCTCAGAAATCGGGCGGCATGGGGCCTGCTTGAGATCCTCCATCAGCCATACCAGCCGGATTGCACGGGAGTATGCGCGTGAATGAATGGTAATCATCAGATTGGCCTTTCAAGTCAGACGGCATTGAGGAGGAGGAAATGAAACGGTGTGGCACGTGGCCCCGAAACCAGGGTCGCGTGGCCTTGGGATCAGGGCAGGAAAATCGCCTTGGCATTGACGAATTCCTTCATGCCGAAACCGCCGTGTTCGCGACCGAATCCGGAATTCTTCACGCCCCCGAACGGCATGTTCGGATCCGCCGTCCCGAACGAGTTGATACGGATCATGCCGGTATCGAAATGATCGCGCGCGAGCTTCACCGCCTTGTCCTCGTCTTTGGTAAATATCCCACCGCCGAGGCCATAGCGGCTGTCGTTGGCGATGCGCATCGCGTCCGCGTCATCCTTGGCCTTGATGACAGCCGCAACCGGCCCGAACAGTTCGTCGTCGTAGGCCGGCGTTCCAGGCTGGCAGTTTGCGAGAACGGTCGCGGGGAAAAACTGACCGACACCTTCGGGTGGAACGCCACCGCACAAAACCTCTGCACCGCCCTCGACGCTTTTGGCGACCTGCTCCGATAGAGTGTCGAACTGTTCCTGGCTGGAAACGGGGCCAAGCTGGGTGTCCTCTGCAGTCGGGTCTCCCATCGTGATCGCCTTCATCTGCTCGACGAAGGCGCTGACGAAGGCTTCATAGACCGCTTCGGTCACGACAAAGCGCTTGGCCGAGACGCAGGTTTCGCCGTTGTTGAATATCCGTCCCTGGACGCAGATTTTGACCGCGAGATCGACGTCGGCATCCTCAAGCACCAGATAAGCGTCGTTCGAACCCAGTTCGAGAACGGCTTTCTTCAGGTTCTTCGACGCCTGCTGACCAATGTGTCGGCCCGCCGTGTCACTGCCGGTCATCGTCACCGCGCGCACCAGCTTATGCTCGATCAGCTTGTCCGAAGTGTCGTGATCGATGACCAGCACGTCGAACAGCCCACGAGGCAACCCCGCCTTGACAGAGACGTCGCGCAGCATCAGGCCGCTTCCCGTACAGATGGCCGCATGTTTCAGGATAACACCGTTTCCGGCCATCAGATTGGCGGCCAGAACCCGGACAGGTTGATACAGTGGAAAGTTCCACGGCTGAATGCTGTACACGACGCCAATCGGTGAGTAGGTGACGATGCCGCGCTTCTTGCCGCCGCTATGAGTGCGCTCTTCGTCGGCAAGTTCTGATGGACCGTTCTCGGCGGCGTACTCAAAGATCTGGGCGCAAAGCTCGACTTCCATCTGGCCGTCGCGCATCAGTTTGCCGGTCTCTTGCGTCATGATGTCGGTGAAGGCGTCAGCGTTTTCACGCAATGCCGTCGCAATCTCGCGCAGGTACGGCGCGCGTTCCTCGTGGGTCTTTTCCCGCCAATCAAGAAACGCGGTATGGCACGCCTTAACCTTTTCGAACGCGGCGCTGGCGTTCATCAGATCATATGTGGCAATCGCTTCATCGGTGGCGGGGTTGATCGTGGTGATCTGCGTCATGTCCAGCGTTCCTTATCAGTTTGTTTCTAATGGCAGCGGACCGGTTGTCTGCATTCTCTGTCGCGCCAGGTCCGGGACCATGATTGCAGATTTCTAATCTGCTCATTTATTCAAAGGGAGAACCGAACCGACGCGCTGCATGTCCCGCGACGCGCTCATCAGGCCCTTGGAATTCCCTACTTCAGCAGTGCAAGAACCTCACGCGCGGCTTCGGCGGACGAGGCTGGATTCTGACCGGTGACAAGCTTGCCGTCGCGCACCACGAAGCTGGTCCAGTCCTCGCCCTTTTCGTACTTGCCGCCATTGGCCTTGAGCATGTCCTCGACCAGAAACGGGACGATGTCGGTCAGGCCGACGCCCTCTTCCTCACTGTTGGTAAAGCCGGTCACACGGCGGCCGGACACCAGCGGCTTGCCGTCGGTGCCCTGCGTATGACGAAACGCAGCAGGAGCGTGGCAGACCGCACCGATCGGGCGATCCGCCGCGGCGAACGCCTCGATCAGGCGCTTGCTGTCAGCATTGTCGGCCAGATCCCACAAGGGTCCGTGCCCGCCCGGATAAAAGATCGCGTCGAACCCGTCAGCGGTCACATCGGATAGCTTCTGCGTGGTCGCAAGGTCGGCTTGCGCGTCTGCATCATCCTTGAAACGGCGGGTGTCGTCGGTCTGCGCGTCCTCACTGTCGCTCGTGGGATCGATCGGCGGTTGTCCTCCCTTGGGCGAAGCCAAGGTGATGTTCGCCCCGGCATCCTTGAAGACGTAGTAGGGTGCGGCAAATTCTTCCAACCAGAAGCCGGTTTTGTTATCCGTATCGCCCATCTGGTCGTGCGACGTCAGAACCATCAGTATTTTCATGTGTTTTCCTTGGATTGATGGCCGACGCGGATCACACGCTTGCCGAAATTTTCGCCTTTGAGAAGGCCGATGAACGCTTCGGGGGCGTTCTCCAGGCCGTTGATGATCTCTTCGCGGTATTTGATCTTGCCGCTTTCGACCCAGCCGCTCATTTCCCTGGCAAAGTCGGGGTAGAGATGGCCGAACGTGTCAAAGATGATGAAACCCTGCATCGTGAGTTTCTTGCGCAGGATTTGACCCATCAGCCAGTTCATCCGGTCCGGCCCGTCCGGCAGGCTGGTCGCGTTATATTGCGAGACCAATCCGCAGACCGGCACCCGCGCGTTCGGGTTCAACAGCTCGATGACGGCGTCGAGCACCTTGCCGCCGACACTTTCGAAATAGACATCAATGCCGTCGGGGCTGGCCTTGGCGAGCTGATCGGTAAAGCCCGGTGCCTTGTGATCGATACAGGCGTCAAAGCCCATCTCATCCACCGCGTAGGCGCATTTGTCAGGGCCGCCGGCAATGCCGACCACGCGGCAACCCAGCAGCTTGCCAATCTGGCCAACCGTCGCGCCGACCGGGCCGGTTGCCGCGGCGACGGCAATGGTCTCGCCCTTCTTTGGCGCGCCGATCTGCGTCAGGCCCGCCCAGGCGGTAAATCCGGGCATGCCCAGAATCCCGAGCGCCCATGACAGATGCTCCGGCGACTGGTCGAGCTTGGTCACGCCCGACCCATCCGACAGGGCATAGTCCTGCCAGCCGTTGTAGCTGAGCACCCAGTCGCCCGGCTCGAAGCCGTCGACATTCGAGTGGGCGACCTGCGCCACCGTGCCCCCCTCCATAACCCCATCAATTTCCACCGGCGCGGCGTAAGATGGCGCATCGCTCATCCGGCCCCGCATGTAGGGGTCGAGCGAAAGATATTCTGTCCGCAGCAGCATCTGATTGTCCCCGGCCTGCGGGATGTCGGTCTCGACCAGTTTCAGCGTATCTTTCGTCGGCTCACCTTTGGGGCGTTCCGCCAGCACCAGTTGCCGGTTGGTTTTGTCGCTCTGCGTCATATGTCGTGTCTCCTATCAGCGGCTTCGAGAATACGGTGAGAGTCCCAAGGGGCGATGGCAGCCCGTTTGTCCGAGACAATCATGTCGCGATCTCGCCATGCATTTACGATGTGATCGGGCTCGTAAAACGGCAGCGTGAACGTCAGCCAATTGGGTCCTGATCCCCGTATCTTCTGCAAACGCAGGTGTTGCCTCGATAGTTCCGCGGATCCGACCGTCATCACAGCCATCGTTGATGCCCCAGATATTGCTGGCGCATCAGACGGCTGATCTTACCGCGGCCGACGTCACCAAGGTCCATCCATGCAATCAATTCCGGCATGACTCCAGAAACGATGTTCCGTGAAAAGCAGCAGCCCCGGAATACCGTTCTGCCGTGCAAATACGCCTTGTCGATGTTGGACCTTTCACGTTCCAGCGCATTGTAGGCGCAGGGCGAGATGTTAAGTCCTCAGCAAATGAATGGAGACCAATATGAAAAAACGACTCGCCACAGCAGCCCTCGCGCTGATCCTCACCGCCCCCTTGGGTGCCGCGCAGGCTGAAACATGGGATGTCGGCATGTCTGGCGGATATTTCCCCTTCACCTTCGTGAAACTGGATAAGCTTCAGGGATTCGAGGTCGATTTCATCAATGCGCTTGCCGCCGAGACCGGCAATGAGGTGAACTTTGTCACCATGTCCTTTTCCGGCTTGGTCGGCGCGCTGGAATCGGAGCGTATCGACACCATCGCCAACCAGATCACTATCACGCCCGAGAGGGAGGCGAAGTTCGCCTTTTCGCAGCCCTATGTCTACGATGGCGCGCAAATCGTCGTCAAAAAGGGCAATGAAGCCACGATCCAGAGCCCGGAAGACCTGAGCGGCAAGACTGTCGCCGTCAACCTTGGCTCGAATTTTGAACAGCTTCTGAACGATCTACCCAATGCAGGTGAGATCGAGATCAAGACCTACGAGAGCAACATCGCGCAGGATACCGCGCTGGGACGGGTCGATGCGTTTGTCATGGACCGCGTATCGTCGGCGCAACTGATAAAGGAAAGCCCTCTGCCGCTGGCATTGGCGGGCAAGTCCTTCAGCCAGATCCGCAACGCGCTACCGTTCCGCGACACGGATGAGGGACGCGCGCTGCGTGACGAGATTGACGCCGCGATCACTACGCTCAGGGAAAATGGCACGCTGGCCGAAATTTCGCAGAAATGGTTCGGCACCGACATAACCGCGGCGGAGTGATCTGATGCGCGCGCTCGACGTCGACTACATGCTGGAATTGGTCCCGGTGCTTCTGGGCTATGTGCCGCTGACACTGTTCATGGCGGTGGTGGGGATGGTTTTCGCGCTCATCCTTGCCGCGCTCATGGCGGTCGAGCGGGTGGCGCGCATTCCTGTGCTCGACGTTTTCGTGCGTCTGTTTATAAGCTTTTTTCGCGGCACACCACTCTTGGTGCAGCTGTTTCTATTCTACTTCGGCTTGCCGCAAATGCTGTCGTTTTTGACCACGATCAACGGTGTGACCGCGACGATCATGGGCCTCACGCTGCACTTCTCGGCTTACATGGCCGAGAGCATACGCGCCGCGATCCTCGGTGTGGATCGCGCCCAGTGGGAGGCCAGCCTGTCCACCGGCATGACGCAGGCGCAGATGATGCGCCGCATCATCCTGCCGCAAGCGGCGCGTGTGGCGGCGCCGACGCTGATCAACTACTTCATAGACATGGTCAAAAGCACGTCGCTGGCCTTTACCCTTGGCGTGACCGAACTGATGGGCGCCGCGCAAAAAGAGGCGGCAGGAAGCTTTCTTTATTTCGAAGCATTTCTTGTCGTGGCCGCGATCTACTGGATCATGGTCGAGGTGTTGTCCTGGGGTCAGCAGTGGATTGAAACCTACCTGAACAAGGCGCATGCGCGATGATTTCCATCCAGAATCTCAACAAGAGCTTTGGCGAGACGCCCGTTCTTCAGGACATCTCTCTAGACATATCGCCGGGCGAACGGATCGTTGTGATTGGCCCCTCGGGCACCGGCAAATCGACGCTGCTGCGCTGCCTGAACTTTCTCGACACACCCGAAAGTGGGCGGATTACCATCGGCGATCTGGCGGTCGATGTGGCCTGCGCGTCCAAGGCAGACATCCTTGGCCTGCGGCGGCGCACCGGGTTCGTCTTTCAGAACTATGCGCTCTTTGCCAACAAGACCGCGCGTCAGAATATCACCGAGGCGTTGGTGACGGTCAAAGGCATGAGCCGCGCCGATGCGGACGCACGGGCCGAAACCATTCTGCGCGAAACAGGGTTGGAGGCGCGGGCCGATGCCTACCCGGCATCCCTCTCGGGCGGTCAGCAACAGCGCGTCGGTATTGGGCGCGCGATGGCACTGGATGCCGAGCTGATGCTCTTTGATGAGCCCACCAGCGCGCTGGATCCCGAATGGGTGGGTGAGGTTCTCGATCTCATGCGCAAGCTGGCCGAGACGCACCAGACCATGCTGATCGTTACCCACGAAATGCAATTCGCCCGTGAGATCGCCGATCGCATCCTCTTCATGGATGGCGGTCGCATCGTCGAGGAGGGCCCGCCGACGCAACTGCTGGACGCACCGTGCGACCCGCGCACCAAGGCGTTTTTAAGACGCGTGGGTTGAGAGAAAACAATGAGCGCGCATCGTCAGCAAATTGTGGTTGGCAATTGACGGCGGTTGTATGCTCCCACAAATAAATCACAGCTCTAAATCAAACGTAAGCGATGCGTCGGGCCCGTGGTTTCGGCCTGATGCGGCATCGGGCATTTCGTCCTGCGACTGAGTTTGCAGGAGGATTGCGGTGGAGCACCAAAACGAGCACCGGATAGAGGTTCGCGTGTCGAAGGGCGTGTCGCGGATCGCGGGCGCTGTTTGCCAGGCTCGACTGGCGCCGCATCAATGCGCCGCGATCCTCCATTCCGGATGTGACAGAATGCCTCGGATCGCCGTGTAAATATAGGCTCTTGCCGGGTGATGCGGTATGAACCGGCATTTCCTTGTCCGCCTCAGAAGCCCTTGATCTGGATGTGTTTCCGCCTGCCACGCGGGAGGCTTTTCTTGCCATGCAGGCCGAAGTGGTGGGATTGCGCGCCCAGACCGAACGTCAGGATTATCTGATCGCCGAGCTGCGCCATGCGCTCTACGGCAAACGGTCAGATCAGCTTGATCCTGATGATCGCCAGTTAGCCTTCGAAGACCTAGAGACCGCCGTCGCCGAATGTGAGGCTGCAGGCGATGCCTTGGCGGCGCGCAATGCAGATGGCAGCGCCAAGCGTCCGGTGGCCAAGCGCAATCTCGGTCATCTGCCAGACCATCTGCCGCGCATCGAGGAGGTGATCGCGCCCAAGCACAAGGTCTGCTCTTGCGGCTGCACCGAGATGGTGAAGATTGGCGAAGATCGCAGTGAGCGGCTCGACATCGCTCCCGCCCGTTTCCAGGTCATCGTCACGGTCCGCCCGCGCTATGCCTGCTGCCGTTGCGATGCGGGTGTCGTTCAGGCTGATACGCCCAACTGGTTGATCGAGGGCGGTTTGCCGACCGACGGCACGCTCGCCCATGTGGCGGTGTCCAAATACGCCGATCATCTTCCGCATTACCGCCGGGGGGGTGTCGATCTCGACCGATCCACGCTGGCGACCTGGTGCGGCAAGGTCGGCTTCCACCTCGCCCCGGTCGTCGACCGGATGCTGGTCCACCTCAAACGCTCGACCCGGCTCTTCATGGACGAGACCCGCGCCCCGGTGCTGGACCCCGGTGCCGGCGAAACCAAAACCGGTTACCTCTGGGCGCTGACCCGCGACGACCGCGGTTGGGGCGGCGGTGATCCGCCCGCCGTTGTCTTCACCTATGCGCCCGGGCGCCATGGCAGCCATGCGATGAACATCCTGACGGGCTTCGACGGAATCCTGCAGGTCGATTGCTACACGGGATATGACGCCTTGGCCGAACACAGGCGCGTGGGCGTTGCGCCGCTGACGCTGGCCCATTGCTGGGCGCATTCCCGGCGCAAGCTGCATGACATCTATCAGAAGGACGGCTCCGAGATCGCCGCCGAAGGCCTGCGCCGAATCGCCCGTATCTACAAGATCGAAGCCAGCGTCCGGGGCTGCTCCCCGAGGAACGCCTGGCCGTTCGCCGAGCGCCATCCGCCCCGCTGTTCGCCGACTTCCGCCTCTGGCTGATCCATAAACGCAGCCGCATCTCCGCCAAGTCCCGCCTTGGTGAGAAGCTCGGCTATAAGCCCGCTGGATCGCGTCATCCCGCCAGCCCCGCGAGAAATGCGGTGTGACACTCTCGGACGACTTCGGGTCGAAGAACACGTTCGGCTGGTTTGTGCCCCGGTCGATGGCCGGGCAGCCAAGCTCGGTGAACCAGATCGGCTTCGACTGTGGCACCCATGCCGTCGGGCTACCGCTCTCCACCCCACCCGGGCGGTTGTAATGTGCGTTCGACCACCAGGCGCGCAGATCCTTGGTGCGGAAGACCCATGGCTTGCTGGCGGCGCCGTCGGTGATCAGCGTGCGCACTTGCGCGGTGCGGTCAGCGTCAGAGGCATAGAACCAGTCAAAGCCTTCCCCGCCTGCAATGTTCGCCTGCAGATACGCGCGGTCGTAGATCGCAGGCCAGCCCTCGGACGCATCGGCATGATCGAATCCGTCGCGCCAATCCGAGAGCGGCATGTAATTGTCGATGCCGATGAAATTGATCTCCGGGTCGGCCCAGAGCGGATCGAGGTGGAAGAACACGTCGCCGCTGCCATCGCCGGGCTGGTGACCGAAATATTCCGACCAGTCAGCGGCATAGCCGATCTTTGTCGACGCCCCGAGAATCGTCCGCACATCCGCCGCAAGGTCGCGCAATGCCTGCACCGCCGGATAAGTGCTGGCCCCCGAGCGGATCGTCGTCAGCCCGCGCATCTCCGAGCCGATCAGGAAGGCATCGACCCCGCCTGCAGCGGCGCAGAGATGGGCGTAGTGCAGCACCATCCGGCGCAGGCCCCAGTCACCGAACGCGCCGGTCCAGCTGACGCTCTCTCCCGAAACAGCAAAGTCTGAAGGGCTGGCGCTGCCAAAGAGCGCCGCGACCTGCGCGGCCGCCGTGGCGGTCTTGTCCACGCTTGTCTTATCCTGAACTCGGCTCCTGGGGTATGAAGGAGCCACTGCCCACCACACCATTTATGGTGGGCAGTGGCGGCGGTTGGATCGCAATCAGCTGGGTCGTGATGGACCGTTCGGGAGTTTGATCAGCCGCCGTCTTCACCAAGGGCCTGAACGGATACGCGTGATTGAGCCACGCATGACAAGCATAGGACATGGCGAAGATAACAGATCATAACATTGGCGTGGACATTTCTAAATCCCATCTGGACGCTTTCCGGCTGGAAGATGGTGCGGCACAGCGCTTCGATAATTCGGCTGTGGGATTTCGCGCTTTGACCAAATGGCTGGGCAAGGCCCCGGTTGCGCGGATCGTTTTCGAGCCAACAGGGCCGTATCACAAGGCCTTCGAGGCGGCGCTTGGCGAGACGTTTCCTTTGGTCAAGGTAAACCCGCTGCAAGCGCGCCGGTTCGCCGAGGCACATGGCACCCGGGCCAAGACCGATGCGGTAGATGCCCGGATGTTAGCCCGGATGGGGGCGGCGTTCGACCTTGGACCCCAAGCGCCATGTTCCAAGGAAACCCTTGTTCTCAGGGACCTGCACGTTGCGCGTACCGGATTGATCAAGGACCGTACGAGGCTACGTAACCGTGCCCAAACCCAGGATGTCGCTATCCTGAAGCGTCAGACCAAGGCGCGGCTTGCCCAGGTGGAACGTCAGGTTGTCGAACTGGACGCCGAAATCGCAGCGCTGATCGCGGCAGGGCAGACCACTGCGCGCAACCGCGATATCCTGTGCTCC
>Ga0115567_10007274_pt1 | contig 10505 bp, 12 predicted proteins | sample COGITO_mtgs_1204_2_FD_88679 | JGI IMG/M metagenome (GOLD analysis project Ga0115567, IMG submission 88679) | Pelagic marine microbial communities from North Sea - COGITO_mtgs_120412 | ecosystem: Environmental > Aquatic > Marine > Epipelagic | place: Germany:Helgoland, sampling site Kabeltonne... | reverse complement strand
CACCGCCCCGGCAACATGCCGCGCAGATCGCGTGGTGTCAGCATCTGCATCAGCCGCGCCGCATCAGGACCGCGCAATTCCACCTGCCGCTCCACCGCGACATCCCAGACCTGTACGGCGTTCTTGAGGTGGTGATAATCTGCCTGAACGCTCTCAAATACCGTCGGCAGTAACATGCGGTTATAGACCGTATATGCCTTCACTCCCGCCGCCTCGACACCATCAGAAAAAGGAGTGCGCCGCACCCGGCGCGAAGGAGAAAGAAGTGCCATCAAACAGGCTCCGGCATTGCAAAAAGATCGCTCACGGGCGGCGTGGCTCCGGCTTGGGTAAGCATCGCGTGGATCTGGCCGCGATGATGGGTTTGATGGTTGAACATATGAACCACACACAGATCCAGTGGCCGTGTCACATCCGCTTTCAAAGCGCCGGAATACCATGAAAGCGGGCCACGTAGATCGATGTTCCTCAGTGTTTCGGCCCAGATCAGGATCCGCCCGTCTAGGCGAAACCGCTCTGCACTCCACGCTCCCAGCGTCGGGGTCAAATGAGGGCTTTCGGGAATGCCACCTGTTGGCCTCTCGATATCCCGACACCACCGGCTCATCCAGATGGTGTCCCCCCAAAGCAGATGGTTCACCGTGCCAAAGATCGACCCAAAGAAAGCCCCCCTGTCACGGATCACCTCCGCCTCGTTCATCTGGCCGAAGATGTCCGCAAGCTGCCGGTTCTGCCAAGTGTTATAGTGCGCCATGGACAGAACATAGCCCTTGTCGATCACGCAGCGGCACCTTTCCAGTCGATGGGGCAGATCTCGGCTGATTTCCCGCCAAAGTCCCAGACCCGACCGTAATCGCGCACTTTGCTCCGCACGCCCTGCGCTGCGATGATATCCGGGCCCATCCAGTATTTGGAATTGCGGACCATGACCGGCTCATCCGCTTTTGCGCCCACGATCATTTCGATCTCGCCCTGTATCTTGCGGCCAATGTTGATCACGCGTTTGGTGCCCTCGCGTTTGATCTCGACCGGCGCACGTTCGGCACCGATAATTTCGGACACCAGCATGGTGAACAAACCTGTCGTACCGCCTGCCGCCCCGCTGAAAATCTGCAGCAAGCCGTCATAGGCGGCATCCGTGGCGCGTTCGTCCACATAGGCGCCAACTTTCCAGTTGCCCTCGCCCATACGGCCCGGAATATCCACCAGCAGACCGACGTTCAGACCTGAAAGGTCCTCGCCCTCGAAATTGCCCTCGTCAATGGCGATCCCCATCCACGCGTGGCAATGTCCTTCGGTCGGAGGATGAGCGCCAAGGCTCACGACGCAAGGACAGAACAATTCACACGAGCAGTTGAGAAACAACTCGCCCTTTATTGCCCAATTCTTCGGGGTCATTGCCCTGTTTCCCATAATCATCCTCCTGTTAAGTAGGGCCAGCCCGCCACGACGCACGCGCCGAGGATCAAGGCAAAGCCCATTGGTTTCGTGACATGGTGTCCGATTTGCGGCAGCTTTTCCAGCACCATAAATAATGTGGCCAGTCCCATCCACGCCAGGTTCATCACACCGCCCGCAAAACCCAGCGCCATAAACCCCCAGCAACAGCCGACGCAATAGGCCCCGAGCCCCATCCCCATGCGCAAACCGCCATATGGACCCGTACGCCAATGACCGACGAAATACATCATCGGTGAATGACAGACCCCATGGCAGATTTCTTTTGTGCGGGTGAATTGAAACAGGCCTACGCCCAACAGGAGTGCCGCAGCGATCCAGCGCGACCGGACGATACCCAGCATGTCAATCGCCCCGCCAAACAACAACGCCAGTTGCACGGAGGCGATCAGCGCCGCGAAAAGCAACCAAACCGCAAAATAACCCAGCAGAACGCCCAGCCAACCGGCGCGCGTCCCATCGGCGCTGATCATCAGGTCCTCATAGGACCGCAGCGTCGGCACCATGGTCGGCAACATCATCGCTGCCATCATCGCGCCCCACATAACGAACAGCGGCCCGAAACGGGCCATCGGCATGGCCATATCCATGCGCGGATTCATCCAGCGCATGGCGTTGCCCGCCTCACCTGGCCTGCCCAGCAGATTCAAGTCCATATCCAACGCCACCGTGTACATCATCCACCACGCGCCAAGCACCAGCCCGAAAAAGGCCAGCCAAAGCGACGTGCGTAGCACAGGGTTCATCGAAATCTCCGGACGGTTCATCAGTTGATGGCAGAGTATGAAACGCGCAGCAAATCGAAAAACCGGTCTTTGAGCATCGAGCGCTGTGTGCGGCGAAACCTCTCTGGCTGGATCGTTTCCCGAGCGAATGAATATCAGACGGCGACCATCCGAGCCGGGTTCAGCAAGGTCCTGACGGCCAAAACCACGCAATGCTGCGTCACGGCCCAGTCCTATCGTTCGTCAGCAAGGCTCCACCCGCCAGACTCGTTGAAAAACTAGCCGTGAAAACGCGCTCAATAGGTACAATATCCAGTAACTCAGCCTATTGAGCTTACATAATCAAAAATCCCACTCGTTTAAGTTTAACGCGTCTCAATCGCTAATCATTTTCTTGAAATATGAGAAGAAATGCCGTGACGGACGTGGCGTATCCCCTCGGGTCAGGGAACAACCCCGCGACAATCAGCGCGCTGTTGAACGGCGCAGTCGTCACCGACGGCCTGTTTGATAAAATCCTTAATGAAATCTGCGTTGACATGGGCGGCTCGCGTGGCACGTCCCATGATGCGTTGGCGTACAACGTCGCTCCGGTGGCATCTGTGCGGCTACCCGCCGGGCTGTCCCTGTTGTGGGGTGGTCTGGGCCTGATGGGTCTGACACGCCGCAGTCGCAAAGCGCGATACAATAAGCTGGACGTGGCATCTTGAAATCCGCCCCGGCACTTGCTACATTGAAATTGTCCTTAGGGACTATGAACATAAACGCGCTTGTAATAAGCGGATCGGACCCGGGGGCGGTACCCGGCGACTCCACCAAACATCCTTCATTTGGGGATCATGGGGTCGAAATAGGATCGACGAACGTCTAAAGAGGTTATGCTTTGTTTCGGCTGACTGCCACCGTTATCGGCGTAAAATGTACAATTGCAAATGACAATCGTGCTCCAATGGCGATGGCCGCGTAAGCGACCGGAACTATTGAAAATTAAGTCCTTGCACCTAGCGGCGTAAGGCGGGGTTCGCAGGCACCTGGCAACAGAAGCCTGCACTTTCCTCCCCTCATTGCTTGACCGCTTACTGACAGGTGTGGCACTGATTGTGCGTGGGGTCCGCGATGGCCCCGTGAGGCTTTGGCCCAAGCATCGCATCCTGACACATTTCCAAGGATGCAAAATCATGCCCGCGCCAAATGAAATTACGCCCGCCCAGCTTTTGCGCCAGATCGGCCTGCCGGATGCGCCTGTCATCGTAGACATCTCGATCGATCCCGATTTCGCCGACAATCCGTTTTTGATGCCCGGATCCTTTCGCCATCCACATACCGACATCGATGGCCCGATTGCGCGGTTGGACGGACGCGCCTGTGTGATCACCTGCCAACAGGGCATAAAGCTTAGCCAAGGGCTGACGGCGTGCCTGCGGCAGGACGAAATCGCGGCGGAATATCTCAAGGGCGGCATGTTCTGGTGGCACCGGGATGAAAAATGCACTTTTGAGGTGATGCTGGATGAATTTGATCTGCGCACCGATGCAATGGACCGATTGTCGACCGTGATCCGGGATGCCGATACCGACCGTCATGATCTGGCCCCCGAAGCGGCGGGGCTGTTGGCGCGGTCCGTGGGCCTGTGGTGCCATTACCGCGATGACAGCGCACTGTTGGGGGCCGGCATGGCGAATTATGAATCTCTGTACCGGAGGGCGCGCGACGGATTTGAGGAAGGTCATGACTGGCCCGCCGCCGCGAAATGACCCCGCCTGACACCAAACAGATGTTTCGTGTCTTTGGTCGCATTGGTCTGCTGTCCTTTGGCGGCCCAGCGGCCCAAATCGCGCTGATGCACCGCGAACTTGTCGAAAAGCGTGATTGGCTGTCCGAGGACACCTATCTGAGGGCGCTTTCGCTGTGCATGCTGTTGCCGGGACCGGAAGCGATGCAGCTTGCAACCTATGCAGGCTGGCGTCTGCGCGGCACGTGGGGTGGTGTCCTTGCCGGATTGCTTTTTGTGGTGCCGGGGGCGCTGGTGATCCTTGTGCTGGCGCTGCTTTATGCCAGCTATGGCCAGTTGCCACTGGTGCAGGCCGCGTTTCTCGGGATCAAGGCGGCGGTGATCATCGTCGTGTTCCAGGCCCTGCGCAAAGTGGCCGCCAAAGCGCTGAAAGGCCGCGCGGGCTGGGTTCTGGCGTTCTTGTCATTCACCGCCGTTTTCATCTTTGGCCTGCCCTTTCCGCTGATCATTCTGGCGGCCGGCCTCTGGGGCTTGCTGCATCACAAGGATCAGCCCGCCATGCCGCCTGCCCCCGCGACACAGGCCCATACATTTCGGACCGCCGCGATCTGGAGTGCGCTCTGGGGCACGCCGTTGCTGGTGCTTTGGGCGCTGGACGCAAAGTTCTTGCTTGATCTGGGGCTGTTTTTCTCGAAACTTGCCATCGTTACTTTCGGTGGGGCCTATGCGGTTCTGGCCTATATGACGCAGACAGTCGTGATTGATCTGGGCTGGCTGAGCACGGATCAGATGATCGATGCGCTGGGTCTGGCTGAAACCACCCCCGGCCCGTTGATCCTTGTGACGGAATTTGTGGCCCTGCTGGCGGGCTTTGCGCATACTGGACTGAGCGGCGCGCTGGCGGCGGGGTTGGTCGCGCTCTGGGTGACGTTTACGCCTTGTTTTCTGTGGATTTTCGTCGCCGGTCCGTACCTTGAACAGATTGCCGCACAGCCGCGCCTCTCATCCGCGCTAAGTGCGATCACTGCCGCTGTTGTCGGTGTGATCGCGAACCTGTCACTGTGGTTTGCCATACATGTGCTTTTTGATCAGGTCGATACCGTGCCGGGTCTTGATTTTCCACTTCCCGATATCGCCAGTTTCAATCTTGCGGCGACAGCACTGTGCGCCTTGGCTGCCATTCTGATGCTGGGGTTGAGCATGGGATTTGTCCGGGCCATGACCGTTCTTGCGGGCGCGGGGCTGCTGATCGGATTCCTCTGATCCGCAGCCCCCCTTTCCTCTGCTGAAGAATCGCTTATGCTATCTCACAACGCAACCTTATCAGCCGAGAGCGCAATGACCCGCAGCATTGATTACGGCAACCTTATGCACGACGCGATGCGCGGTCTGATCCGTAAGGTCCTGCTGGATGTAGCGGCAAACGGACTGCCCGGATCTCACCATTTTTTCATTACGTTCGACACCAGCCACCCCGATGCGGAACTGGCGGATTGGCTGTCTGATCGCTATCCCGGTGAAATGACTGTCGTCATGCAGCACTGGTATGATGGTCTTGATATCGGTGTTGACGGGTTTTCGATCAAGCTGAATTTCGGGGACACGCCCGAGCCGTTGTACATTCCCTATGATGCGATCCGCACTTTTGTTGACCCGTCTGTCGAATTCGGCCTGCGCTTTGAACAGCAGGAGAGCGGCGAAGGGCCCGATGACAGTGACGATCTGCCTCAGACCGACGAATCCGAATTGGAAGTAGCGCCCGACGACTCCAAAGACGCGCAGATCGTTTCCCTCGACAGTTTTCGTAAATAGCCACCGCGCGCCCGATTGCACCTGCACGTGTGGGGCGGTACACCGCCGATCAACAGTCGTGAACCATCAGGAGCCGCCCCATGGCCGAGACCCGCACCGAAACCGACAGCTTTGGCCCCCTCGAAGTCCCCAGTGACAAATATTGGGGTGCACAAACCCAACGCTCGATCATCAACTTTCCCATCGGCTGGGAAAAGCAACCTGTCGCGATCATCCGCGCGCTGGGTGTGATCAAGAAAGCGGCAGCAGCGGTCAATCTGGAATTCGGTGATCTGGATGCGGATCTGGCCCCCGCAATTGCGCAGGCCGCCCAAGAGGTGATCGACGGCAAATTTGACGATAACTTTCCGCTGGTGGTCTGGCAGACAGGCTCTGGTACGCAGTCCAACATGAACGCGAACGAAGTGATCTCGAACCGCGCGATTGAGATTATGGGGGGCGAGATGGGATCCAAAACGCCCGTACACCCTAACGATCACTGCAACATGGGCCAATCATCCAACGATACCTTCCCCACGGCGATGCACGTGGCCACCGGCATGATGGCGCGTGATACGTTGCTGCCCGGTCTGCGTAAACTGCACGCGGCGTTGGCGGCGAAATCGGACGAGTTCAAAGATATCATCAAGATCGGCCGCACCCACACCCAAGACGCGACGCCCCTGACCTTAGGTCAGGAATTTGGCGGCTACGCCCACCAGATGGCAAAGGCGATCCAGCGGGTGGAAATGTGCTTGCCCGATATCTACGAGTTGGCACAGGGTGGCACCGCGGTCGGCACAGGCCTGAACACCCGCAAAGGGTTTGCTGAGAAAGTGGCGGCAGAGATTGCCAGTATTACCGGCCTGCCATTCGTCACGGCACCCAACAAGTTCGAAGCCCTCGCTGCACATGACGCAATGGTCATGTTTTCCGGCGCGTTGAAAACTGTCGCGGGCTCGATGTTCAAGATCGCCAATGACATGCGTTTTCTGGGCTCCGGCCCGCGCTCGGGCCTTGGCGAATTGATCCTGCCCGAAAACGAACCCGGATCGTCCATTATGCCCGGCAAGGTGAACCCCACACAAGCCGAAGCGCTGACGATGGTCTGTGCGCATGTGATGGGAAATGACGCGGCAATTGGCTTTGCCGGATCGCAGGGTCATTTCGAGTTGAACGTCTACAACCCGATGATGAGCTACAATCTGCTGCAATCCATGCAGCTTTTGGGCGATGCTGCTGGAAGCTTTACCGACAATATGGTGGTCGGAACCCAAGCAAACGTGGACCGCATCGATAAATTGATGAAAGAAAGCCTGATGCTGGTGACGGCGCTGGCCCCTACCATTGGCTATGACAATGCCACCAAGGTCGCCAAGACTGCACATAAAAACGGCACCACTTTGAAAGAAGAGGCGGTTGCCCTCGGCTTTGTCGACGAAGAAACCTTTGATCGGGTCGTGCGGCCCGAGAACATGATTGGACCCAAATGAGCGCCCCCATCAACCTGAGCAAAGTTAAGAAAGAGCGCAATCGCGCCTCTCGCAAGGCCCGCGCCGATGAGAACGCTGTGTCCTTTGGCCAGACCAAGGCACAAAAGGATGTGTTGAAAGAGCGGATGGAGAAAATCAAGCGTAATTTGGAATCGCACAAACGCGAGACATGAGTGCGCGCCCCATCAAGCATTCCGTGACCCTGAAAGGGCATCGGACGTCAATATCGCTGGAGGCACCGTTTTGGACGGAGCTGCGCCGGATTGCGGCGGATGAAGGCAAACCGATCAATGCTTTGGTGGCAGAGATTGATACGGCACGCGGCATGGACGCGGGGCTGGCGTCTGCGATACGGGTATTTGTGCTAGAATCGTTAAAGGCGCGTTTACCCGAAGACGGATAACGTCGCCCCATGCAACACCCGCTTTCTCCTCTTTCCGCAGATCGATGGATATTCGATCTTTTCAGCGCCAAGGCCGCACGCTCGGGCGGTGTCGTGCGCGCAAGCCTGCGTGATATCCAAAGATATGTCGGCCGAATTGAATTTGAAAGTGAGCTCCGACGGCGCGGATTTCACGCCGTCGAGAATGCTGGTCAAATCGTCATCTTCTGCAATCAAGGACCAATCCGACAGATTTTATAGCCGTTTTCCTTGAAAGAAAACGTGCGGAATTTTTGAAAAATTCCGGGTTATCTACGCCACTGACGCTGCATAAATCTGACCGATATTCGCACTCAACGCCCTGTTGAAATCCGCATCCGACATCTTCACGTTCAGCCCCTCGGTCAGCGCCCGACTAAAGCTCGCGATCATCTTGTGGTTCTGTGACAGCTTTGCACAGGCATCCTCTGTTGAATATCCCCCCGACAGCGCGACGACACGCAGCACGCGCGGATGCTCCGCCAGTGCATCATAACGGCCTGCCTTGTTCGGGATCGTGAGTTTCAGCATGACCTCGACGTCATCAGCCAGCCCATCCAGATGACGCGTGATCTCCGCTTCCAGCATGTCTTCGGCCTCGGCTTTGCTGCCAGAATGGATGTTCACCTCTGGCTCGATAATCGGGACCAGCCCGGCAGCAACCACAGTCTTGCTGACCTCAAATTGTTGCGCCACGACATCTGCAATCCCCTTGGCGTTCGCCTCGTGAATAACAGACCGTTCCTTTGTCCCGAAAATCCCTTTGGATTTTGCTTCGGCCAGCAGCACCTCCAGGCCCGGCATCGGCTTCATCACCTGCACACCGTCCGCCTGATCGGCCAGACCTTTGTCGATCTTGAGAAACGGCACGACGCCACGATCGTTCCACAACAGCTCTGCCACGGAGGTTCCATTTATCGTTTCATTCATCGTCCGTTCGAACAGGATCGCGCCGATGACTTTGTCAGACGTGAAATCATCCGCGAGAATGATCCGCGCACGCATATCATGCATCGCCCGGAACATTTCGGCGTCACCGGAATAGTCCGACGGCTCTACGCCATAAAGGCTCAGCGCTTTAGGGGTAGAGCCACCCGATTGATCCAGAGCAGCAATAAATCCCTTGCCGCTTTTCATCTGAGTGCGCTGCGCGTCCGTAGTGGCCATGTGAGGGCGTCCTTGTTCTCGTGATTCCGTCGCGCGTTTTTAGGGCATTCCGCGCCGCGATGATAGGCTTACCGCCGTTCAAGTCTAAGATGGATACCGTTGCGCGCCCTCACGGTCAGATGTGCCACAGGCACTGGCGTCTTATGCTCAACAGGCATTATCCGGTAGTCGTGCAAAATGCGAGACAGGATCAACGGCCCCTCGATCATCGCAAACCCCGCTCCCGGGCAGACCCGCGCGCCTGCACTGAAAGGGATATAAGCCTCGCGCTGACATTTTTGACCATTCTCGGTCTGCCAGCGTGCAGGATCAAAACCGTCCGGATTCTCCCAAAGCCGCGTATGACGGTGCAGATGCCACGGGCCCAGGACAAGTTGCGCGCCTTTGGGCACATTTCGGTCGCGGAACTTTTGAGGGCAGGCTGCCTGGCGCACCATCATCGGGACTGGCGGGTACAGACGCAACGTTTCACGAAACATATCACGGCTGATTTTCAGCCTGGACATCACGGCGAAATCACATTCGCACAATGTCCACGCTTTTTCAGCCAACCGGTCCTGCCACTCTGGATGCGTGGCCACCAGATAAAGCGCCCACGCAAGGGCTGACGCGCTCGTCTGATGCCCCGCCAGAAAGAAAATCGCCACCTGATCGACCATATCCTGTGTGCTGAATACCGCGCCCGTTTCGGGATCCTGTGTGGCCATGATGTTGGTTGCCAGATCATCCGGCGCAGTATTCGCGTCGATCTCTGCCCGCCGTGCGGCGGTGAGACTGGTGATGAACCGCCGGATCTTAGCTGCACTTGCCTTGGTGTCGCGCTGCCAAAACCTTGGCATCCAGCGCGGCAGCGGCACAGAGGCCGCAAGATTGAGAATGGGCTGACTGCGCTGATACCTGCGAAATTCAGCAAAGACTTCACGCGCCACTTCATGATCTATCGGCAGCGAAAAGAGCGTGCGAAAGATCACATCAGCCGCGACATGGCGTGTCTCGGCCTCGATCTCGATCTCCTGCCCGGTACGGTGTTGCAACCGCTCTGCTGCCGCCTCCGCCGCGTCCCACATGGCGGGAAACGTTGCGCGCAGGCGTCCGCCTTCAAATGCGGGGTCAATGATGCGTCGTTGCCGCTTCCACGTCTCGCCATTCGTCAAAAAGACCGAATGACCCAGCAGCGGGCGCAAACCCTCACCGATCCGGCTTGACTTGGGAAAGTCATCGGGCCGCTCTTTCAGGACTGTCTTGATAAGCTCCGGCTGATTGAGCAGAAAGCTGCGAAAAAATGGCGTCCGAAACTCTGCCATCCACGGGCGGTAGAGACGCGCAGGCTGCGCTGGCAGGATATCATTGCGAAAGAGCTGAGCGTAGCGCCACAGCGGCACTTTGCCCGGACGGCTTAGCATTTTGGGCGGCAATAGGGTCAACACAGTATGGAGGTGAATTTGTTGATCGCCGCCAGCTTGCGTGATTTTGACCGGACCCGGTTCGCATAGCGGTCTGCCAATGTCATGGGGCCGGCTGTGATCTTGAAATAATCATAGTCGCACGGTCGGTCAAAAGAACAGAGATACTGAAAATGCAGCCGAAAGAACTGTCAGCGCAGCGCCCGCCACCGCTCTGGGCTGAGCGTCTGGGTAAAGGCGAAGGAAAACACAAGCGGTCAGTGCTTATTCTCAGGTGCCACACCCGATACGGCCACGGGATCACACAGCGCGATT
>Ga0115567_10007271_pt1 | contig 10507 bp, 9 predicted proteins | sample COGITO_mtgs_1204_2_FD_88679 | JGI IMG/M metagenome (GOLD analysis project Ga0115567, IMG submission 88679) | Pelagic marine microbial communities from North Sea - COGITO_mtgs_120412 | ecosystem: Environmental > Aquatic > Marine > Epipelagic | place: Germany:Helgoland, sampling site Kabeltonne... | reverse complement strand
GTTAATAACCTTCCTGCAGAAGATCGTGTGGCGGTTATTGAGGATACGATAAAAAAGATGTTTGATGCGGATATGACGCGCGATCAAAAAATGACCGTGCGCGAGGAAACGCATAACGATCGAGACCAAGCTAAATTACAGCGCAAAGCTCAACGTAAAACATATAACGCCATAAAAGCGGCCGTTGAAAAAAACTACCCTGATGATGCGCCGGATCTTCTTGATGGTTATATCCGCATGACCTTGCCTTATCATACATGGAATGGTGGCGGTGATTGTGATGGAAAGCCGAACGCAGATAAATTTTCGTTGTTTGAGGGGATGGTGGGATACACATTAGATGCCATTGAAGAACATTTAGAAGATGTTAAAAACGCAATTGAGCTTGATCCATCTTTGGCGGATCAACTTACGAATACCAGACAATCTTTGGAAACAGTTCAAAAGCGATTGTTGGAAATTGAGACAAAATTGTATGACGAAGGCAGCGAGAATAATTTTGATGATTTAAAGGCGCAGTATGCCGATGTTTATAAGGGGCTCAAGGTTGATTATAGCGAGAATGGCGATGTATCGACGAATACAGAAAAAGAGTTGTATGAGAAGCTAACGGTAGGGTTGCGCCATGTGGTTGAAAATGGCGTGAATAAAGATGCAAAGCCTATTTTAGCTGAGAGTTTGTTTGTTATGCGGCAATACAAACAGACATTTACAACTGCAAAAATTGAAAAGCGTGCGCCTGGCCCTATTGATTTTGATATTATGAATCAATTATTCGGTGATCGTGAGTTTCAGCGCGCTTATCTTGATGGGTCAATGCAGCGATCGCTTGCCAATCGCAAATTCACGACCTTGCCTGAAGAAGATCAAAGAAAAATGATGAAGCATGTTGGTAAATTAGCGCAACAAAATCCAAATAAAGCGCGCAAACATTATTACCGTGTTTTTCCCGAAAAGCTTGAAAAAGGTTTTCCCAACCAATTGCGTGAACGCGGAGAGAGGTTTGAGTTACAGAATATGGCGCCGGATAAATTCGGCATGTCGATTGTTGCCGAGGCCAAGAAAATGTCGCCAGAATACGCATTTTTCCTTGGTGAAAAGTTTTTTGGTGTTGGGCGCATGATGCATACTATGTTGAACGAGGATATGGATACATTGGAGCATGCCGCTGATTATGTGATTGATTTTAGTAAGAACGGCGGTAAAGAAGCGTTTGAACGTGCGGCGGCAAGCGATCCAAGGCTTGCGCATTATCTTGAAAAACACGGTGCAATGTTGCCGTGTAGTGATTCAGTTAAGCAATTGGGGCCGGCGGCGATTTTCTTGCAGGCACAAGCGGTTAATGTGCTGATGCGGTTTGCTGCGGAAAATAGTAAAACAATTTGTATTAAATGGGGGAATGGTCAAGTTCTTACGCGCGGCGGCGGGAATGCGCATGTGCCGGGCCGATTTAAGGCGCAATCGTTGCAATGGCATTTAAAAGGACGTGTGCTTGATCCTGATAATCCCGATGACATTAAGACTTTGGCCAATGTTATGTTTTCATCAAATACGGAGCAAGGGCGAGCGGCGGATTTCATGAGCCCCAATTCTGACAGAATTTCGGTAAATCACCTTAAGATGATCGGTGAAATGCTCGGTCGCTCCCTTGAATTGATGGGCAAGGTGGAACACGGCACGTATATTACGCAAGTGGCGAAATTTTCCAAAGGCGCGCGTAGCGTATTTGGTAGCATTGCAAAAGATGTGATGATGCGCGGTTATGAGAATTTGCGTGATGCGAAAGATGAGAATGGCTCTCGTCTCTCTGATAGTGTTGCCGATAAGGTTTCAAATAATAAAATCGCGGGTGATGCAAACCAAGCAGCGCGTCCTGATTCTAAGGCGCCAGTTAGCGAGGCAACCTCACCGGATGCGAAAAAAGCGCAAGAAAAAGGCAAACCTCTTTATGATTTGCGAGCGATCGGTACGACCGTTGCTATTAGCCATATGCGTACGTTTCATGATGGATGGGCGTTTAATGGTCAGGGGTTGCGCGCCGTGCATGAGGCTTATATCAACCGGGAAATCGGGGATGGTGATTTGAGGGTGTTTTTGGAAGATCCGCTTTGGTCGTCAATGATTAAAAATGGTCTGCGTACTGCCAGCTTATCGGATATGCCGCATGCTATGAATAAGTTGGGTGCGGGTGATTGGTCGCATGATAAGGCAATGCGTATTGGGAAAAGTGTTGAGGTTTTCCCATCCGAAGATCGTGATGCAAATCCGCCATTGTTTACTTTTGATGGCGCGGATGAAGGCGTGAGCGCAGAACAAGCTTATGTTGCGAAGCTTTATTATGATCAAGCTTTGTTTATTACTTATACGGAAAAGCTGGCGCATTTAACAATAGATGGTAACCCACCATTACCAAGTAATGGGACCAAGCCGAAAAAGATTAAAAAGGCTTTGATCGAAGTTGAGCAGTCATCGGTTCTACATCTTGATAATATTGATAACGCTATAGGACGTTTTCAAATTGGAGCCTATACGAATGCCTTATTTCCGCATGTGGATCAGGATCGTAATGGCAATCGTCAGGAAATGCTTGCTTCCCAAGTTTTATGTGATGTTGCCGAGGTTCGTCGTGATGAGTTATCACAAGCACAACGTATTGCGGTTACGGCTTCCCAACGTGCGACACAGACATGGAATAATGCCGATCTTTATCTGGATTTTGATGCTTACGGATCCAAGCCAAATCCGGTTTTGGAGAAAGCTAAGATGGCGCGCGTGCATGAACGTGAGGCTTCTCCAGATTTAGATATGCAGCTTAACGTTCCTGAAAATGAGCCGGAAATACATTAAATTTGCGTCTTTGTGCCAATGCTTTTAGGATGAAGCCTATCTTAAAAAAGAGGTTCTTTATGTGTAACAAAGCTATCTGGCTTTTATTCGTTCTTTTAACGCTGTCGAATTGCACGCATAAGAGGCTTGATGCAAATATATATCATTTGGAAGGGCGGCATATTGATGTTGCTATAAATTATTTAGGCCTGCCGGATGATAAGCTTATTATTGATGAGCGTGAGGTATTTGTTTGGGGGCATAAAAATGTTCGTAGCTATGATCGACCTGTGACAACATATGGCGGGTATAATAGTAGCGGCGGTGCATTTGGTGGTGTTGGTATTGTTTTTGGAGCAGGTGGTTCTCCTTATGCGAGAGATACGTATAGATATTATTGCGTTATAAAGGCCTTAATCAATGAGCGTCAAATTATAGAGCAAATGGAATACGACAGCAGCGCCGGCGGATGTTCTAAATATAATGATGCAATGAGTGCGATTGAACGCGATTTTGGCGGTGCTGAGGCATCTAATTTCTCATTGTAATTCTCAATGTAATCTTTCAATATTTCCGAAAATATAGCGTTTGAGCTTATTCATTTTGAAAGACTGGAATCGGGGAATAAGGCTGCATTCTTTTTGTGATGCTATCGCCCCATTCGACATTGCGTCTATCCATTTTCTCACGCAAGGCAGTCACGGTATTATTGATATTTCTTGTTGAAATGTTCCATGCTTTTCCTACAACTGATCCTGCTTTTGTTTCTGCGGCACAGTTTATTGTCGGTTTGATATACTTTTTGTGGGCTACGCCTGCTACTGCGCCGGCGAAGACGAGGCTAATGCCTGTACCCAGGTGAACGCCGACAATATCTTCCCAGAAGTTGAAATTGAGGAATGTGGCGACCGTTGTTCCCGTGGCAAGTGAACCACCCGTTATACCAGAAACAGCATTGGAAAATTCGTTTCCTGTGCCTGCCATATCAAGGCCAACGCACGTTGCGGCGATTCCCGTGCCGATAATGACGTTTCTTTTGTTAAGTGTTCTATCGGTTATACGGCGTGTGGATTTTGCCGCGTTGACCATGCCACCCCATAGATTAATGCCGGCTAATTTTGCTTGGGCTTTTGCATGTCCTGTTAATTTAAGCGGAGCTTCGCCTTGACCAAATATGTCTTGTTTGATTTTTGATTTAGCGTGAGATCGTTTTTCCTGGCCTATTGTGGTGTTTGCACTTCTTAGTAGGCGTGTGAGCGCTTTTTTGTCCGGAGCCGCTTCGAACAACGCCTCGTAGATATCCGACTTACCATCACGATAACGTAACTCTGATGCGAGTATGTATTCCAGACCGAGATTTAATTCTTGATCAAGACGGTTTGTGTCGCCGGAAATTTGGTAGTCATGCAATGCATCCTGAACGTTCTTAATTTTGCTGATCAGGGTGTTTACGTGCCAAGATTCATGTGATGCAACATGTGTTGCGACGTGCTGCATGAAGTGATCGAATTTGGCAAGTGCGTCCAAGGTTGTCTGTAAATTTTGTGCGCTAATGTTGAAATTCCTTTTTAAGCCATCGCATTCAACAGGTGTTTTCATTGCGTCTATTGTTAATGTGCCCGCATATTTTTCAATGCCTTTGGGTAAATCTGCACGCATTTCAGCGGTATCTGCGATTTCTTCTATGAGTGTTTTAGGTTTTTCTTGTCCTTGATATTCGATTTGCAAGGGGCGTTCTGATAATTGCATGAGGTGATCAGAAAACGCTGTCTTTTTCTTGAATGTTTCGGGAATTGAGGAGCCGGCCTGATATGCTAAATCAACAACAGGCGCGGATAATTCCATGAGTTTTCCGACACCTTTTGTTCCGTGCTGGTATCCTCTTGCTCCTGCCCATATCCAGAAAGCTGCGTGGGACACGTTTTGGAACATATTTACAGCAAAGAGTTTATCCGCGAGGGGTTTGATTACGGCATTTGCAGTTCCGTCGTAGGCGCTTTCGTAATTTTGTGGAATGCCGAGCATTCCGTAAGTTCCGTGAATGGCGCTTCTTGTAAACTCCATAAATTGTTGTGACGGGCCAACGATGAAATTTGAATTGGCGAAGTGTTTGTATAATTCGTAGCCTTTTAACGGGGAGAATTTTAAATCCCAATGATATCCTTTATCGCCAAAAATTCCGCTAGGAACATTTTCAGCGTTTACAGGCACATCGGAAAACGATCCGTCATCACCAATTTCTAAGCCGATAGCGTAGCTTGCTGCATCTGCTGCGGCTGGATCGCCGCCTTTCATGACGATTAATGCTGTTGCCAAGCCGACAAACCCAGCTGCTATTTTAGGATCTTCGCGTATGAAGTTCACGACATCGCCGGCAAAGTCGACAAATGTTTCTCCACCTGCTTTAAGTGGGGCATTCATTACGGAACGGGCGCGACTTCCGAAATTTTCTGGTTTACCGGCATATTTTTGTAATGTTTCGAGGGCGTCACGTTGCTCATCGCTTAAGAAGTCCGCATCCAGTCTTACTCCTGCTATGCTTGCGTGATCAAAAACATTTTTGAGTTTGTGCAATTCTTCTTGGAGGGGTTGGGTGTTTTGCGTTTCTGCCTTTATTGCACTTTCTTTTTCTAAACCATCGTTTAATGCTTCGGTGATGTGTCCTGAAAAAGCGATAAGAGAATAAAATTCTGTTGCTATGGCTTCCATTTGGGCAGGGGATGTTTGTCCCGTCATTATTTGCGCTTCGGCTATAGAAAGGAAAACGGCCATTTCTTTTTGTAGACCTTCGAGGGGGGAGGCGTGTCTTTGAGTAAAGTTATACTTTGCCCAAGCATCACGCATGAATTCGGCGTCTAGAACAGGCGTTAATGCGGAGGTTGCCTGCATGAGCGTGTGTAGTTGTTGTGATTTATCTGTGCTCTCTCCTAATAATTTCGAGCCGGATAAACTTTTTGTCCGTTGTTGAATGGACTCTAATTTTTCCTGTACAGCCTCTTCAAATTCCACACGATCAATTAAGGAAGCTAAGTCTTGGTTGTTTGCGAGGGTGGAAAATTTTTGGAGTTCTGCGCCGGATAATGTGATTTCGGGCTGTGCTTGTGTATATCGTCCATCAGTTGCCTCATTGAGCAGTGACCAAAATGTACTGTCGAGGTTGCGCTGTTGTTCTGCCATTTCCTGTGGGTTTTGTACTGTGACTTGAAGTGTGAAGCCTTTGTCAGCGTTGAATGCGGTGTTGGGAAGAGAGCTTATTTTTTGTTCGGGATTGCCAAATTCAATTTCGCTTTTCCAAGTATCGGCATCGCGCATAGCCTGCTCGGTTTCTGCGTGACATTCTGCGCTTTCTTTTTCAAGGTTTTCTTCGTCGTCCGGAGGGATTTCAACTGATTGTGTTGCGGCAAAACGAAGCATGCGGTGGATTGATGTTCTGTCTTGGTGAATCGCTGCGTCACGTTGTGATCGTTGTTTTGATTTTGCACGGAAACCGGATGGTTTTTCGGTTTCCGGTACTGTCTCTTCAAGGCTGCTGCGAATGGGTTGGTGGAGAAATTCGGCAAAACGTTTCAGGTTTGCAATATCAAATACATCCCCGTCGCGCTCTATCGTTTCAGGGCATAATTGATCTATATTTGCTGAACCATTTAATGGCTTTACGGCATAACCTTTTTCACCATCGTGGTGAATTTGAAGGCCGTAATTCGTTAGAACAGATTGAAGTGTGTCGGAAATCGCAAAATTTCCGAGCGTGCCTAATGTATGCATAACTACCCTTTAAAATAATCAGGGTGAATACCCTCTAATCTATCGCCGATTGTATCAATGTCAAAGCCATGCTCGGGGTATTCGTCAATGCATCGTTGTCTTGCTTCTTTTACAGTGCTTCTTGGAATGTTATGTGCGCCTTCTAAGTGGACAATGGTTCCTCGCACTTTGCCTGCCCGATAATCCATTTGACCACGCCAAGATTGTAATAATCCGATAACTTGCGGGCCAAGAAGTTCATTTGTTCTTTGTGTTTCTGCGTTGAATTGAATTGCAAAGCCGGTTGTATAGTGGCGCTGATCGCCGTCTTTTACCAAAAGGTCGCAATCAATGTGAACATCTCTTGTTACGTCTGGTTCTCCTGTCGTGAAACGGGTGTTAATGTCATTCATAGTGAATTCAGCTAAAGTCGGATCATCCCAGCCATGTACCGCGTTATCTTGCGCGCTTGCCGGTGCTGCTGCTGTTGCTAAAAGTGCGCTTAATCCTGCTGCATATAAGGATTTTTGCGGTTCTAATTTCATGATCGTTATTTCCTTTTTTTAAATTTCATTATTGATATTGACTCTGATAATCATTCGCATTTAAGTTGTCAATGAGAATGATTCTTAATTTCGCTTTTTGAACAGGATTAGAATTTTAGATGGCCGAAGAAAAGTTTTTTAGTCTTCCCAATGTCTTTTGGTTTGCTGCCGGGGCGGGATTGGAGGTTGTTTTTTTAGGGTTGGGGGTGTCCCCGACAGGTATGCAATGGGGCACGGAAGTGGCTTTGCAACTTGGTATAATTGAGCCGTTTTCCGCTGCGGCAAGCAGCACAGCGGCGGGAGGGATTGCATCCGCAGCGCCGGCTGCTGCTGCTGTTGCGTCTACGGGCGTTGAGGTCGCGGTGCTTTAATTTTTTAACATCATCAGAATTATAATTGAAATCAAAGGGGAATATTATGTCTGAACAGGCAAGACAAGAAGCAAGAGAAAGAATGGCTGAGCAATGGGCGGTTGGCCTAGGCAATTGTGGTACATGTGAAAATGCGGCAAATGGAGGGTGCTCTATCGTAAATGCACTTGCTGTAGCCGCAGGTGTTGAGCCTAAAGAAGCAGGTGATCCCATAAGGTCAAGAATAGAACATAACGATAATTTTCATATAAAGGGCAAGGGGTAAAATATCTCGCTCTCATGTGTTTGCTTTCATGTTATAAATATTTACTTTTTATAACTTTTTGAAAAAGAGGGCATTTATGAAACGTCTTGTCACCACATTGATGGTAACGCTCGTTATTGTCAGTAATGCAGGAACATGTTTGGCTGCAGAGAGATTTGCCTTGGATGAAGAGCGAACATTTATTGGCTTTAGTGTGAGTTATATGTTTGTGAAGCGTGTTAGGGGGCAGTTTAATGATTTCAGAGGTTTTTTTGAGATTGATGATCAGCAGCCTGAAAATAATCGTGCAGAGATTATTATAGATACGGCGAGTGTTGATACTGGTTTTCCAGCGCGCGATGCGCAAATACGGGGGGCTGATTTATTTAATGTTAAGCATTACCCGACGATGGCTTTTCATAGTGATAAAATTGAGATGGGGGCCGATAATAGGGGGCAAATTATTGGCGATCTGACTTTGTTGGGCATTTCAAAATCTGTGAAGTTTGATTTGGTTAAAGAAAAAGGCGAGGATGAAGGCCTGATCAACGGTTTCAAAGTTAGCGGAAAAATTAAACGTTCGGATTTCGGAATGAACGCGTTTATGAAGCCGATTGGTAATAAGGTTACCTTGTTGTTTTGCTATAATGTGGCGGAATGTAATGATGATAATATTTATCAGGAAAAAAGCAAAGTTGGTTACAATCAGTGAGGCCACTTGATGGAAGTTGGACATTTTGCATTGAGGTATTTTTGGTAGCGGAGGGCAGAATTGAACTGCCGACCTTCGGATTATGATTCCGCTGCTCTAACCCCTGAGCTACTCCGCCATCATTGATATGCGCAATATTTAATTGATGTTTGCGCGTGAATCAATCTTTTTATTCATGTTTTTATCGCGTTACAAAATTGGTGAAAAATTTAAACGCGGGTTAAATCTTGTTTGTGCCGACAATCCAGCCACCGCCTAATACGCGATCATTGATATAGCAGACTGCGGCTTGTCCGGGCGAGATGCCGTATTGTGCTTCGGGGAGGTGGATTTGTGCGGCGCTGCCTTCTCCCGTTTTAATTTGAGCGCGTATTGGCTTCATGACTGAGCGGAATTTTAAATCAATATCCATTCCGTTTTCAGGGATATCTTTCAACCAGTTGCAATCGGTGATGTGAATGACGTTGCGCGCGAGGGCTTGTTTGGGTCCAACGATGACTTCGTTGCTGCTTGGATTTACCGATACGACATAGAGCGGCTGGTTATTTTCGGAGATGCCGCCGCCAATGCCGAGGCGTTTGCGTTGACCGATTGTGTAGTGGATGATGCCGTTATGTGATCCCACTATGCGACCATCAATGTGAACAATGTTGCCGGGTTTTTCTGCGTCGGGGCGAATTTTTTTGACGACTTTGGCGTAATCCCCATGCGGAACGAAGCAGATGTCTTGGCTGTCGGGTTTATCGGCGGTGAGGAGGCCTAAACGTTCGGCTTCTTCGCGGGTTTTGTCTTTGCTCCAGCCGCCCAAGGGGAAACGCAGAAAATCCAATTGATCTTGGGTGGTGGCGAAAAGGAAATAGCTTTGATCTTTGCCATGGTCATGCGCGCGGTGGAGTTCGGCGACGCCCTTATCGTTTAATGTGCGTTTGATGTAATGTCCCGTTGCCATGCAATCGGCACCCAGATCGTGCGCGACTTCGAGTAGGTCGCGGAATTTCACACTTTGGTTACAGCGCACGCATGGAATAGGGGTTTGGCCTTTGATATAGCTATCGGCGAATTCGTCGATGACGCTTTCCTTGAAGTTGCTCTCATAGTTCAGAACATAATGAGGAAAGCCACAATTTTCAGCGACACGCTTCGCATCGTATATATCTTGTCCGGCGCAGCAGGTTTTGGTTTTGACTTCTTCACCCGGCTTTGTGCCCATGTCATAAAGTTGCAGAGTTACACCGATGACGTCATAGCCTTGCTCATGCAAAAGTGCGGCGGCGACTGAGGAGTCTACGCCGCCCGACATTGCGACAACAACGCGGGTGTCTTTCGGGGCTTTATCTATTCCAAGTGAATTCATCATAACGCCAGATATATAGGGGCATTGGTATGATTTTGCAAGAAAATGAATATTGACATAAGGTTTTTACGGTTTTATGACTGCATGATATCAAGAAGGATTGAGAGCTATGAGTGAAATGCGTCAGACGGCCGCGGGGCTTGGCATTGAAAAATCGGAGTTGCCTAGTGTTTTGCATATGCTGCGCAGAAATATGCATCCCCGAAGCTGCGACAGCCGCTTAGTGGGATTGCGCGTGAATTTTTCGAGGTTCTCTTTGCCGAAGACCATACGACTATGCGCGAATTTGAAGAGCATAGGCGGACAATGGCAGGGCGTGATCCTGCAACATTAAGGCGTCGTATTACGACCCTTGAAAGGCGTGGCGTGCCTGTACAGCGCGAGAAAGCGGTTGATGATAAAGGGATCGATCCGATTTCTTATACGCGTTATTTTTTAACGCCGGAATTCAAGAAGTCATTATTGGCCGAGGCACGCGAATGGGCGGTTGATAGAGCGACCTTACCTTCTGCAAGCATTATGGATCGTGCGGGCCCAGGTGAGGGCTGATTTTATTAGATGAAATAGAAACCGCTGGCTGTGGTTGCGTTTTGGGTCATCAGACGTGTTACTTTTGAGGCTACGGTTTTGGCGTTGAATGGTTTGACGATGTAGTCTGAGGCGCCCATGCCGAGGTTTTGCAGTATGTGCTTATCATTATCATCGCTGCTG
>Ga0115567_10007270_pt1 | contig 10508 bp, 13 predicted proteins | sample COGITO_mtgs_1204_2_FD_88679 | JGI IMG/M metagenome (GOLD analysis project Ga0115567, IMG submission 88679) | Pelagic marine microbial communities from North Sea - COGITO_mtgs_120412 | ecosystem: Environmental > Aquatic > Marine > Epipelagic | place: Germany:Helgoland, sampling site Kabeltonne... | reverse complement strand
GAGGGAGGGGGAGGGAGGGGGGAAGGGAGGGGGAAAGGGGGTGGGTGGGTGAGTGGCCGGCCAGGGGAAAGAGGGAGCACAAGAGGGGGGGGGGGGGGGGGGGGGGGGGCCGCTTGTGGGGGGGGGGGGGGGGGGGGGGGGGGGGGGTGACCTCCAGCCTGCGGCGCTCCCCCGCGTCCGCGAGCGCCTTGCGGCGCTCGGGCTCGGCGTGCCCGCCCTGGCCCTGCATCAGCGCAAAGACATGGTCCTCCGGCCGGTTGGACTTCCCCTGCGCGCGGCGCCGGCCGGCCGAGCGCGCGGGCGTGTGCCTGACGGTCTGCTGGGACCAGAGGTCCGAGAACGGCGCCGCGCCGTCCTGCTCCTGCAGCGCGTACAGCCCGCCCGAGCAGACACGGATGAGGTCGTTGGTCGGGTGTGCGTGCGCAGCGGCCTGCGCGTGACGCTGCGGCGCGGGCGAGAAGACGTCGTCCTGCACGCCGAGTGCAACAATCCCGCCTGATTGCGCCCGGAGGTGGTCCACGTTATCGGCGAGGTGCGCATGCCGCTGCGTCTCTCCAGCAAAGAGATCGTGCACGCCCTGTCCTTGTGCAACCATCCCGCCTGATTGCGCCCGGAGGTGGTCCACGTTATCGGCAAGGTGCGCATGCCGCTGCGTCTCTCCAGCAAAGAGATCTTGCACGCCCTGTCCTCGTGCAACCATCCCGCCTGATTGCGCCCGGAGGTGATCTACGTCATCAGCGAGGTGCGCGTGCCGTCCAGTCAACAGTTGTTGCTCGCCCTTTCCCGCTACATTTCCCGCGCTAGATCGCGATCTTCCATAGCTCCACTCGTGTGCGGGCCCACCAAGGCCCGTCTGGGTCATACGCAGCTGCGAGTCAGACACACGCGCCTTGTTCGCCATCAGCTCAGCGCGGCCGGTGCGTAGTGCATGTGCCTCCGGCGACAGAGAGGGCGACATTGCCGTCTGTCCAAGGAAGCGCCCGCGGTTCTCATTTGCAGCCTGCTCGGGTTCGTGCCGTCAGGAACAGGTGGCATGCCCAGGAATCCGGTTTCACCATTCCTCTGAATGCGGATCATGTGGGACGCTTGAGCGCCAGGGACGGGGGAGACCAGCATTGGAGACGTGAGATACGGCGGGGCACCGCTTGCCTTTGGCGTGTTGTCAGCCGTAAGACCGCTGTCTGCTACCTTAAGGTGCCCTGCGAGCAGATGCATTTTGATGGCCTCTGCTTCCTGCTGCGCCGAGACCCCGCCCCTTCCGCGTTCCCCGCTGCGAGGCCCTGGGATAGGCACGTCCTCTCCGACGATTCCAGATTCCCCGACTGTCATGTTGGTACGCGTAGCGCGTGCTTTGTTTGCTTCTGCTTCTGCCGAGGAAGCAAGCCGCCTTATTGGCATTTCTGCGGCTGCCGCGAGGCCCATCGAGCTCGCCTCCGTCGCGGTCAGTTCGATCCCAAGCGACCGAAGGGCTGAGCGCATCTCTCCCGCAGGTACGGTCGGAGACGACGAACCGGAGGCAATTTCTCCAGAGGCGCGGCGTTCCATCCCAAAATCTGCCCTGATCTACTGTCCGAGGCCTGGGCCCAGCTTCGCGGCGTCGCGGTCCGCGATGTGTGGGGCCTTTTTGAAACGCTCCACAACTTTCCGTCTCAAAGTGTCAAAGTGGATGATGGATTTAGGCGAAAATTTTGAAGATTGTTCGGAGAGTGTGAAGAATGCACCGACGAAGCGCGCTTGGGCTGCTGCTGGCGCTTGCCTCAGTTGCTGGGCAGGACGTGCAAAGCAACAATCTAAAAGCTGCATTGCATACGGTGGCGCAAGAAAAACGTGCCCGCAATCAAGGTTCTGTCCTTCCGTCACAGGACAAGACGCGGTGCTGCACGGTGCGTCAGCCTTCCCAGCCGAACATCTAGCCTAGTGTGGACCGCGAGGCGCAATCAGTCCGCCGAGGTTTGGCGCACCCAACGCTTATGATGGCGGCGTGCGGCTCGCAATCGAATCTCCACATCGTGGACTCCTCTGTTGATGTTTGGAGCAATTGATGTATGGGAAACTGCCCTCCATTGATGGTTGGAGCCCACTCTGGGGAAAGCAGGTTGCTATGTTCCTAGGGACAATGGAGCTGCCGTCCGACGGGGAGACACTCCAACTCGGAGATCAGGCGCTAGCGTGCTGTCGTGAGCAACTCTGTCCGAAGTTCCAGACCGAGAAGGACTGCGCATGGATCGCAAGTGGAGATCTCTCTTGGAAGGAGAAGCTAAGCGACGACCTCGACCGTGTGCAGGTCAAGGCCGTATCTTGCTAGCAAAATGGGGCATTTTTGCACTGTAGAGTTATCGCATGCGCTGTTCAATTTTTTTTGTGTTGGGGTGTGTTGGTCTAACATACAACGCGCGATCTGGCAGACGATCGACCGAAGGCTGGCTGTGATGGGGGGGGACGACATGGATGACCCTGCTGTTGCAGAAGAAAAGGTCCTTGCGCTTCCTGCCTTGCCCACCCGCCCGATTTGGCGCCTCTGATGCTCGCGCAATCGGTTAGCGCGCCTCTCTCAGAAGAAGGGGCGCCGGCGGCAATCTCGGCCGGGCGCAGTGCCAACCATCAGAGGCAGCATTGGATGCCACAGCTTTCAGATAGAGCGATATGCAGGTGGTTTCCACGGCCGCATTGCCATACCGTGCATTCCGCTTATACGTTTGCGTTGGCTTTCCCTGCGTAGAACATCTTGACCGGTGAACGTGCGCGGATCGAGTCCAACGAGATGGCAAGGCTCGCGAAGGTTGCGCCGCTTACAGCCATGTGTGATAAGGTCGGCTCCGACCCTAGTCACACGATAGCTGGGAGCAGCGTCGATTTTGATCTCTGGGCCCATCTCTGGGCCCGATTCTTCGCTGCAGAGAGTTCTGTAGTGCTAATGAGCTGTGGCTCGTTGAGCCCTTGTGCTGTCGCACGTTGCGTATCGGGCCTGCCTCAGCAGAGCGTGTGCGGCCTTATTCAGGTGCTGGATTCTGACGTGCCGTCGGAAGACATTGAAGAGGAGCAAGAAGCGCGAATCCAGTGCATTTCCTCCTTTGTCGACATCGCTTACGGCGCATGTGCATGGAAACCCGATCTTTCAACCTGCGACGCGCTCACCGCTCCCAAGTCGGGGTCAGGAGGTGTGGGAACGACTCTTTCGCTCGTACTGGTCCTCTTCCCGCTCCAAACTTTCGAAAAAGTTCATTACCTGCCGTTGGGTTTGATGGGGATGCAGATCACAGCTCCCAAAACCTTTCATCTCATCGCGAGTTTTCGTTGAGGCCATTATCACGCACAGGTCATTGGGGCGATTCTCGGAGTAACTTACTACGCCGCGATGCCTGCAGCTTCTGAAGGCGATTCTCTCCGTGGCGAGTACGAATCACTGGAACAGCTCCCAGGTGGGGGTTCGAAGGCCTGATGTGATCCTGGAATCGTCGATCCTTTGGGTGCTCCAGAATGTAGCGGGCACACCATAGGTGTGAGTGCGGTGGCTTAAAATAAGTCGGGATCGCGATCTGAGCAATAAAGCGAAGCAGGAGTAGTGCCGGATCGCTGATCTGGGCGAGCAAGTGGTGAGGGCAGCTGTGACTGGAGCCGAATCCTTATGTTCCAATCTGGTCGATGCGCTGATATATGATGTCCCGAATGGTGCATGCTCCCGGGTTTCTTCAGCACGATGATTTGCAGCGCTGCTGGACCACAAGCCAGGACCACCCACAAAGTTGCCCGCCACCCCGCGGTTTGACGGAGAAAATGGAATTTAGTTGACCTGAGGTTTTAGCCAACTCATCCGTTCAGACAGTTTCTCCAGTGGGGACTTTGCAACTGAACTAACCTGCGGGCTGGGGCGCGCTGCTGCTTTGCCTTGAGACGAAGGGGCTCTTTGCTGAGTCGTTCTTATCTCAGGTACTCGAGCGGCCTTGTCCGCGAGAGTAGCCGTCGGTATCTCTTCGCAGCGACGCCTCAGATAGGAGATATTGCCGGGTCAGAGAAGGTCCGCGCGCCATCGCTCTAGAAGCGGGCCCCGCGCTGCTGTGCGCAAGCAGGAGCGCCCGGATCGAACCTGTGGCTCGACGTGATTCATTTTAGGGCCGGAAGGCGGAACGCTGATGCTGTGAAGTTGTGCGCCTTGATTTGAGGCGGCAAAAGTTCTGGAGCCATCGACGATGGCTACCATCGCGGCTGTCAATCGGGCACAGGCTGCCCGGCGGGCGCATGATGAGCTCCGCCCGGGTGATGGACCTTCTGGCGCGAAGCTTGCCATGCAAAAACAAGCGGGGGCGGCGGCCGAAACACTGACCTTGCGTGACAAGTTGTGGCAAGCCCTGGACGATCCAAGTTCCTCGCGGCCGGCGTATGTTTTCTCGATAGTGGTTCTCATCCTCATTCTCCTCTCATGTACAGCATTTGTGGTCGAAACCGTCCCATCGATGTGTTGTGGACGCTACGATCACATATGGGGCACGATAGAGGCAATATGCGTCAGCGTTTTCTCCTTCGAATACATCGTGCGCCTGGCTCTCGTGCCACCGAAGACCAACAACGAGGGAATGTTTGCCTTGTCGGAAGAAAACAATCGCGGGGCCCTGGGCGAGGTCGTTGGCCGGCTTCGATTCTTCTTGCAGTTTCTGAATCTTGTCGATTTCGCTGCGATCTTTCCAACATGGCTGCAGCTGTTTATCGGTTCAGAGGGGGGGAGCGAAGGAACGCAGTTTCTGCGTGTCATCAGGCTTGCACGAGTGTTCCGTCTTTTCAAGCTCAGCAAATATTCAGAGGGCATGTGGCTCCTGTCTGCCACAATGGTTCGTAGCTGGAGGGCGCTCGGCATGCTTGGTTTCTTCATGCTCATCGCGGTTGTGCTCTTCTCAAGTGTCATGTATTTCGTTGAGCGCGGGGAGTTTTTCTACTGCGATCAAGCCTCAGTAGATTTACGTCTGTGCAAAGCGGAGGAGTTGTGGCCCGCTGGCGTCGAAGTAGTCGGGAGGTCGCTGACAGAATGCTCTGAAGCCAGCGTGCGCGGGTTCGCGTGCTGTAGAGATGGGGAAGGCTGGTATGCGGACAAGGACGACAACATGGACGGTTGCATGGACCGCAGTCAGTATGACTCGATCGTGGCAACCGCCTGGTGGTGTGTGGTCACAATGACGACAGTTGGCTACGGTGATGTTGTGCCGCATAGCTGGCTGGGGCAGCTGTTGGCGACGCTAACGATGCTCTCGGGAATCCTAATTCTGGCACTTCCCATCACCGTGATTGGTTCGAATTTCAACATCGAGTACGAGAAGAAGGAGGCCGAAAAACGGCTCAACGAGGAACTTGAAGCCATGATGGGCTCAACAACTGATGCCAAGACGCCTCCGGAGGAAGCTGGGGAGCCTGGCGGCAGCGCAGCAAACGTCGTCCAGGCAGCGGCTCCTGCCTCGCCTGCACCCGGTCTTAAGGCTTCCACCGTGCAGGAACAGGTTGATTCTAGGCCCCGTATCCCGACTTACACTTTTGGGGTACCCGCGCTTGCCAGCGGCTGTGCTCGTGCCAATTTCCTTGCTGCGGGTGTCCCTGTTCTCTAAACTCCGCGCTGCGCGCAGCAACAAGCATTGCTCACCAAAATGCAAAGCTTGATGGATCAGCAGCAAGAAATTATCCTGAAGCGCGCGGAGGAGCTCATTGCTTCACATATTCGTGCAGTCGCTAAGGAGGTCGCTGAGCAGAGCGCGTCCGCTCGCAAAAATGGCATGGAATTGGCAAACGCGGCGGGGCCATGATATCTGAAGACGCTCGCCTCGAGTTTCGAATGGGTGTATCAGGTCGTGAGATGCCGCTATCGGTGTATCAAAATCTTAATGAAGTTTCAGAAGCATTCAGCATCGCTTTCCGGTCGTACTTGCATGCACGACATGGGAAGTCGGTGCTCGAGCGATCCCCGCGTGATCCTGGCTAGGGAGTGCGCGATGCGGTCCTGACTGTGTCATTTTAATATGCCTACACGTCATCCTCCTCCTCTTCCTCGATGTCTGAAACAACGACGTCGTCGTCATCGGAAAGCTGTTCCTCCGCCCGCCGAACAGCCTCCTTGCGAGCCTTCTCCGCCTCATCCGCCTCCTCCTGTTTCGTCTTGCGCCGCCCCCCTGCACCTTCGTCGCTCCCTGCCTCGCTGCTGCTCTTAGACGACCCTGACGACCCGTCCGTACGCTGGCGCTCACGGTGCGCCTTGTTGGCTGCCCGGGCACGCGCACCCCGCTTCTTGTCGGCAGGCGGCTTGTCGAACCATGGCTTCTCTTCGAGCGCCACCGAGTCTTTGTGCGCTGCACCAGGCTTCAGCATCTGGTTCACGAACGAGCGCACATCCGACTCCGTCCATTCCCCACGGTGCGGAGTAACTTGGTACGAGTGATCGCCGTCTGCGTTCTTCTTGCGCTGCAGCACGGCCACTCGGGGGATCTCCTCCTTGCGCGACATCCGCACGTCCGCGTCGAACGATGTCTGATGCCGTTTCCGATTGATACTCAAGAACTTGACAGTGCGATGCGCCGCCATCAACTTTGGAAGCCACTTTGGCGCCTTAGTTTTCCCCTTCGTGTGGAGCATGACGCATGCGTCGCGGTCCAAACAATAGTGCTTGAACGTCTTATCCCAAGAGCACTCCTTTACCGAAGGCTTGCTGCGCACAGGGAAAAACGCATGACGTCAGAGAAGTGCAAATTCAAGCAGAGACGCACACCAGGATACGGGCGACACCTATACTTTTCTGCCCACTCGATCAGCTTCGAAGTTTCTGCCACGTACTTGTTTGGCACCTGCCGTGCGTCCTCGTGGTTGTCACGAGAAACCAAAAGCGTTGATATTGTGCCAAAGAACACTGAACATGACCTAAAGGCACACCCAACATGTGGGATGTACATGCCTGGATTGGAACGTCGCCGTTGGCGCAGAGATAGGCCAGAGGCGCAGTCGCAGAGAAGTTTGTTGGCGGAAACTTGAAGCGCTGCGTTGGTGACGATATGCCCCATCTTAGTCTCGCACGTGCTGTGTGACCTCGCACCGCAGCTAAGAAAGCACAGACGCGTGTGGACATCGGGTCTTTCGCGTGGCACCTGGAAAAAAGTCTTGTTGGACGGTAGCTTTCCCGCGCAGTCAAGTGCCGCAAACTGCCAAGAGCGGGGCCCCGCCTCAGAGCCATCGCATCTGCCTCAGCCCTAAACCTTTCTTTTTTTATGGAAAGCGAGTAGTCCGCACGCCCAGTGCAAAAGACACACGCGTGATCATTAACCATTGCAGCTCAGCGAAAGTCATTATCTTCCACGTATTTGTCAGAGTCTAACACATTTTTTCGAGCATCCTTGCTGCAACGGTGGATTCGCAAGATCTTCGGGCTCGCAGCTATGGTGTAGCGCGTCTGTGCTACATCACAGCGCAGTTGCGGGCACTTTACAGGGTACCGACCTGAATATCTGTCGTCGCTGTGAGCTTCTGCGCTGCCGTTGAGAAGGACGGGTGAACGGGCACGGCATCGTTGGCGCATGCAACCAGCCAAGGATCGCCGCCAAGAAGAACCTGCGAGGCCGCGAGAATCAAGGGAGGAAGAACGAAAATACGACTGTGGCAGCCAGTGTGCTCTACGATCTAGTGAACGGTGAACCTTTTTGAGTTGATCCTTGTTGGTGAGATCCAGAGTTTTGATCGTCGCACGCGAAATTGACGTGATCGAGATGATCAGCACTATAACGACAATGCCGCTCAGGGCGTAGGGACCGTACTTCCAAAGATTCGCGCGCATTTGCATCTCTCTGTTTGTTGAAGACAGTGTAAGGTTGCAACAGACACCATGGGATCGCATCCATGCTCGCAGCATCGCTTCCGCCGCACGCGATGTCTGAGAACCGCTCGGACACTGCTTCTCGCCAGGGCTTCGCCGAAAGGACATAAAACCAGAATTCCATCGCAAAGTGTTTCTGACAACCGGTGGTTCGGCCCGCGCAACTTCTGGATTCGCGAAGCACCCGGCGCGCACCGGCGAGGACTCATTGATCCGCGGCTAATGGTATACGGGCGCGGGGGATCATTACTTGCGGCGCTGGGCCTCCTTGGCAGCCTTGATCTCCTTCTTAGCCTTAAGGTCATCCTCGTTCGTCTTAGCTTCTTTGCGACGCATTGTCGCTACCAGGACGCTGCGGGCAACAACACGCCCACGTGGTCACTCCACAACTTCCTCCGGCCCCCATTAATTTGGCACATTTCACACAAATTTTCGATTGAACTGCGCGGATCCAGATCAAGATGCATGGGGCCCATCTCTCAGGAGCGAGCCGTCGGGCGATGTCTGCTCTTTCAGCGCACGCATCTAAAATCGCAAGCAGCAAAACGTTTCAATGCTCGATCAGGCGACAGGAAGTTTTCCCGGCAGTGCAGCCACTGACTGCTTTTGTGAAGCCGCTCGCCGCCTCGCAAGCGCGAAGACCTGCTTCTTGGGGCGAATTTGAGGGGGTGCGTGGAATGGCGGTTGGAAAGCGTGGAGTGCCTGCTGCACGCCGCGTGCATCTGAAAGAGGAAGAGAGTAAGGAAAGGAGGAAGCAGCTCGCGCGTGAAGCCAAGGCCCGAAACGCAACAGATATGGACAGGCACGTGCTCCAGGCGTACAAGGAGCTCGAGAAGGAGGAGGCAAATGCTGAGGCGGCAGCTGCACCGAACGGGAAATAGAGAAAGATTAAATGAACTACAGGAACCGGGAACTAGGCCGCGAAGCGTGTTATGCGAAAAACATGATACCATTTGTTGAGCGTGTTTCCCTGCAAGATTTTGCATGGTATCCTAGGCGCCGACCTCGTTCCACGGATAGCATCAAGTCATTTAGCGAGACGGTGTCTTCTTGTAAATAGTCTGAACCGTAGTTCAACGCCGGGTCGATTGTTTCGTTGTTTCATTTGCACATCCGCACCGGTTCAACACCTTGGCGTGTTGAACCGGCGTGTTGAACTCAATACTGCTAAGAGCTTGGATTCACAACGCGGCGTTGGCATGCGGGCAACACAGTCAGGTTTCCAAGCGGGCGCGCCGGACGCCAAGGGCAGTCGACCGATATCTGCACACTCTCAGACGTTACGCAAATGCACTTGCACAGCTGCAGCTGCAAGCAATTGAGCTCGTAGGCCAGGGCATCTTACGGGACGCGGGCGGGGCTCACGTAAGGGGGGACAAAGCCCTTGTTGAAGACCGAGAGCTCGAACGCCGCTGACGAAAAGTGCGACGAGAAGGACCCAACGAAGTAGTCGCAGTCGGCGAGGAGCAGCATGTCGAGAAGCGCGCTCTCCGCAACCGCGGCACGGTCCAGCAGCCCGTAGCTGCGCAGGCACAAGACGGGTAAAGGAGTGCGGACGTGCAGACGGACGGAAGATCAGGGGAGAGGGACGCATCTTTGACCCGCCAGAGTGAAAGGGAGTTGGTGTCAGCAGGTTTGGGACCCACGGCAGGTGACTGACACCAACCACCCAGGCAGGGGTTCAAAAGGGTCGAGGGCTAGGGTCGGACGCTGCACGGTGGTCGATCCACCATCCCGACTCAAACAGACCTCTGTCGACTGTCGCACGTGCACAATCGTTAACTGGCGCGCAAAGCTGGCAGTAGGGGTGGCGGCGCGCTACCCGGTACGTGCACCACGACCATGTCGTCTAGCTCTCTGAACGCTGCCAGCGCCTGCGGAGGCACGCACAACGCTCAGCGCGGGGGAGAACAGCAACGCGCGCTCCTTGCACGCGCCTGAGAGCATGCACCCAGCTGCATTCTGCTGCTCTGCGCGCGGGCCGGGGTTGCGGCAAGTGGAGTTGGCCCCCCACCTCGGCGCTGTCGGTGGCGACGAACACGCGGCGCGCCCCGTAGCGCCCCGCGAGCGCGCGCACTTCGCGTATGTACGTGGCAACTGGTTCGCACGGCGGGCGGTGCATCTGCCGGCGGTTGCTCGGGCAGTGAGCCATGAGGATGCGCTGCGCGCCTCCAAAAACGACAACCCGCGAGGATGAACCAAGCTCACAAGGAGCCAGCAGAGCAGAGAGCAGGGCAGGCCGTCACCTGGTTCGGTAAGCACCCGTCGCCATATCGCACGTGCACGCCCACGATCGGGTGCGCAAAGCCGATGCGGGCCTGATGCAGCGCACACGCTCTCAGCCAGCTGGCCCTGCAGCAGGCAGGTGCCCGGATGCGGGGGCTTCCGACCTTGAGGCGCGCGAGGGCGTGGCGGAGATGTGGGCGGGGCCGAAAGACGGATCCAAGGAGAGCGGACGCGTACGCGAAGAGCCCCGACGTCCCCATCCCGGGTGGGACTGGCCAGACGCGCTTCACGTGCACAACCTGCATCGCAGGGCGCATGCAACTCTCAGGTCCCCCCCCCCCCCCCCCCTCTTTTTCCCCCTCCCATACTCCCCTTTTATGGGGGGGGAGGGGGGGGGGGGGGGGACCGGGGGGGGGCAGGGGGGGTCGGGTCGTTGGTTGCCCCCCCG
>Ga0115567_10007268_pt1 | contig 10508 bp, 9 predicted proteins | sample COGITO_mtgs_1204_2_FD_88679 | JGI IMG/M metagenome (GOLD analysis project Ga0115567, IMG submission 88679) | Pelagic marine microbial communities from North Sea - COGITO_mtgs_120412 | ecosystem: Environmental > Aquatic > Marine > Epipelagic | place: Germany:Helgoland, sampling site Kabeltonne... | reverse complement strand
TGTTGGATGCGGGCGAGATAGATGCGGAGAAAGCCGATAGTTTGAAAGCGGCCGCGCGCACAGCGCTTCTCGAAAACTGGAAGCCGGCTTATGAAAACCTGATCGCTTGGCAAAAGGAAGACATAAAAAATACACCGGAGCTCGGAACAGGGGTTGGGGCTCTTCCAAACGGCGAAGCCTATTACAATGAGCGACTTGCAAATCATACCACGACGGATTTGACGGCGGATGAGATTCACCAAATCGGCCTCGATGAAGTCAAACGTCTCCGGACTGAAATGATAAAAATTAAAGACAAAGTTGGCTTTACCGGAGACTTACAGGCCTTTTTTGCGGAGCTTCGCGATAATAAAGACAATCCGCTTTATTACTATCCGAACACGGATGAAGGCCGCTTAGCCTATATTGCGGATTCAAACGCTGCGCTTGACCGTATTAAAAAAGAACTTCCAAATTATTTCGGAATTTTGCCCAAGGCAGATCTTGAAGTAAAACGTGTTGAAGCCTTCCGCGAACAAGACGGCGCGGCCCAACATTACCAGTCCGGCACGCCGGATGGATCACGTCCGGGTGTTTATTACGCGCATCTATCCGATATGAAAGCGATGCCGAAACGCGAACTTGAGGTGATTGCCTATCATGAAGGCTTGCCGGGTCATCATATGCAAATCTCTATTGCGCAGGAATTAACCAGCGTTCCGACTTTTCGGACGCAGGCCGGTTTTAACGCCTATAGCGAAGGTTGGGGTCTATACTCAGAATGGCTCGCGACTGAATTTGATGGCACGTATGAAGATCCCTATTCCGATTTTGGACGTTTAGGCTCCGAGATATGGCGGGCTATCCGTCTTGTCGTCGATACAGGTCTTCACTCAAAAGGCTGGTCAGAAGAAGACGCTGTCTCTTATTTCCTCGCAAACTCGGCGATTACGCAAGCGCAGGCCCGTTCGGAAGTGCGCCGCTATATGACTTTGCCTGGACAAGCCACGTCCTACAAAATCGGCATGCTCAAAATACAAGAATTACGACGTAAGGCCGAAAAGGAGCTGGGGGATAAATTTGACATTCGAGGGTTCCACGACGCGGTTCTGGGCGGCGGTGCTATGCCGCTCACCGTCCTAGAGCGTCGGATTGATCAATGGGTCGCCGACGTAAAGGCCGCATAAGGTCTGTCGTAACGACCTCTGAGGGGAAAGTTGAGTTATCACCGCTAATGCTTCAACCCGTTGGCGGTGATCCTAACGCAAACCACAAAATCGACGCATAAATGACCTCTGGCGATTTCCAAACCCTCATTGACGAAGAAAGGTCAAAGATTGGAATTAGCCAAAAAATGGATTAAATCTATTCAGCTGTCCTTATCAGACGCTATTTTTAGAATGTTTGATTTTTCAGGTCGCACTTCAAGAGCTCCCTTTTGGATTACGTCTATTATATTTGGATTATTTTCTGTAATTTTACTCGCCTGTGAAATTTGGGCTCTAAATTGGCGCCTTGGTGAGTTTGAGCAAATTATAATTTTTGCATTTAAAGGGGCCCGCTACGTCTTTATGTTTTTGCTGGTCTCTCTATTCGTTCGTCGCAATCATGATCTCGGCCTATCCATTTGGGCCGTCTTCAATCCGCTTGATGCCCGAACGAACAATTCCCTTAAATCGAGAAATTTTTGGGATATTGGGGATCCCAAAGCGAACAAATATGGTCCACCCCATTCCTTATGGTGTAACAGACCAGCTTAACCCCCGGAATTAACGTGCGTTTGCCTTCTATCCTTTTATGCCCCTAAAACTCCCTTTCGGATCGAAATCACGACAATGTTTGTTCGTCCTCCCTTGGTTCTACAAACTTTTCCTTCTATCTATCTTACGTAGACAATAATTCTGATGACAAAAAGCGACACCTAAATGACACCACCCGACCTCCAAGCCCTCGTTGACGAAATTGCCGACGAGATGGCGCAGGAAGTCAATCGCGGGAAGGTCGCCGACTATATTCCGTCTTTGGCTTGTATTTCGCCAGAGCAATTTGGAATAACGATAATAGATCATACGGGTACTTGCTACACGGCGGGCGATTCCGATGTCGCCTTTTCCATTCAGAGTATTAGCAAGGTGTTTGCATTGACCCTCGCGCTTGGGGCGGTCGGGGATACGCTGTGGGCGCGCGTTGGGCGTGAGCCGTCCGGTAGTTCCTTTAATTCCGTTGTGCAGTTGGAAACAGAGCGCGGAATCCCGCGAAATCCTTTTATCAATGCAGGGGCTATTGTCGTCGCCGATGTGCTCTTGGCGGGCTATAAACCCAGTGAGATCCTCGGAGAGTTTATCCGGTTCATGCAAATGGTAACGGGAGACGATACCATTTCTATTGATCGGAATGTCGCCAAAAATGAACAAGAGACAGGATTTCGCAACAAGTCTCTCGCAAATTATATGTGCTCCTTTGGGAATATTCATAACCCGGTTGAAGAGGTTTTGGGCACTTACTTTCACTTCTGCGCTTTATCCATGAGTTGCCGGCAATTGGCGATGGCGGGGCGCTACCTCATGTGCGGCGGGCGGCGCCATCCTAACACAACTGACACGATTATCTCACGGCAGCGCACCCGGCGCATCTTAGCCCTGATGATGATGTGTGGTCATTATGACGGCTCCGGCGAGTTTGCTTACCGCGTCGGCCTCCCGGGGAAGTCGGGTGTTGGCGGCGGCATCCTCGCTGTCGCCCCCGGCATCGCGTCCATCGCCGTCTGGTCGCCCGGCATTAATGATGAAGGAAATTCGCAACTCGGCATGATCGCGCTTGAAAAATTAATCCAGCGGACCGGTTGGTCCGTGTTTCGCGCGGATCGGTAGGTTTCACTCCACTAGGCTGTCCGCCCGAGCAGATGAAAAAGGATGGAACCTAGCCCCTCTCAAATCATTCTTTTCTTATAGATCACTAAAGACAGAGAGACAGATAATGGGCCTTTTGGTTGACGGATTTTGGCAGGATAAATGGTATAACACCGAGGATAACGACGGAAAGTTCGAACGTGAAGACGCCGTTTTCCGTAACTGGATAACCCCAGACGGGTCTTCGGGGCCAAAAGGCAAAGGCGGATTCAAGGCTGAGGCCGGTCGTTATCATCTCTATATTTGTCATGCTTGCCCTTGGGCGAACCGCACCATGATTTTCCGCGCGTTAAAAGGCCTGGAAGACATGATTTCCGTCTCTGCCGTGCATTGGTTTTTGGGCTCGAACGGCTGGACTTTCCAGCAAGACGAGCACACCCAACCGGACCCGCTCGGGCACCGCTATCTTCACCAACTCTATACCAGAGCCAAATCCGATTACACCGGACATGTGACGACGCCGACCCTTTGGGACAAGGAAACAGACACGATTGTCTCCAATGAATCCGCCGACATCATCCGCATGTTCAATAGTGCGTTTGACGAGGTCGGCGCGACGGGGCCGGATTTCTACCCTGCGACCCTGCGCCCCGAAATCGATAAAATAAATGAGCGGGTATATCACACCGTTAATAACGGCGTTTACAAAGCCGGCTTTGCTACCACGCAAGACGCCTATGACGAGGCCGTTGAACCCCTATTTGAGACTTTGGATTGGCTGGAAGGTATTCTGTCCAGAAATCGCTATCTTTGCGGTGACAAAATTACCGAGGCCGACTGGCGTTTATTTACTACGCTTATTCGGTTTGATCGGGTTTATGCCATTCACTTTAAATGTTCAAAAAAGCGGATTATGGATTATCCCAACCTTTGGGATTACACGCGCGAGCTGTATCAATGGCCGGGTGTCAGCAAAACCATCGTCTTTGATCATGTCATGAAACATTATTACGGCAGTCACGAGACGGTTAATCCAAACCGGATTGTCCCTATCAGACCCTCTCTGGATCTGAACATTCCGCATGGGCGAAAATAAATTAGAAGCTTACAGAACCGGTCCGAGCGCCGCGATCATATTATTCCAGATTCGTTTTGGTAAAGACCATTTTCGAACCTGTTCAAGGCTGACTTTTCGGGAGGCGTTTATATAGGTCTCCTGCCTGTCCCTAACGGCTTTGGTGAGTATGGTATTTTGAAATAATATATTGTTTTCATAATTTAGATCAAAGCTACGCAGGTCAATATTGGTCGAGCCGACCATAGAAATTTTTCCGTCAATCGTTATGGTTTTGGAATGGAGCAAGCCGCCCTCGAATTCATAAATATCGACTCCGGCATCGAGCAGTTCCCGGTAATAGCTCTGACTCGCGGCGCGCACGATAAAACTGTCATTACGGGCCGGGAAAATCATACGCACTTTAATGCCGCGATGGGCGGCCGAATAAAGCGCGCCAAGCACGGTTTCTTCCGGCACAAAATAGGGTGTCGAAATTGTCAGCTCTTTTTGCGCCGTGCCGATCAGGGTCGTGAAAAGTTGCGACGTCGCCCCGACTCGGTCTGTCGGGCCGCTGCCCCAGACCTGAGCCGGAAAGCCACCCTCAAGCCCTTTAACGTCATGATCAAAAATATCGATTTCGGTCTCATCATTGTGAATCAGCCAGTCACTTGCAAATAACAGGCTGTTCTGCGCGACAATCGGGCCTTCGAAACGCAGCATAATATCGACCCAAGGCGCATAACGTTTTTTGGGCAGAAACGCCTCATCCGCGCAATTCTGACTGCCGCAATAGGTGATTTTCCCGTCTATGACGGTAATCTTTCGGTGATTGCGGAGATCAAAACGACTGAGCAGGACGGTTTTGATGATATTAATGTAAGGTAGGGCAGACGACACCTCTACGCCCGCCTCTTTCATTTCCTTCCAGAGTTTTGAGCGGATCAATTTCCGCGAACCCAATGCATCCGCCATGACTTTACACTCGACTCCGCGTTTGGCCGCCCGAATGAGGGCCTCAACGGTTTTCGTCCCGGTCTCGTCTTTCAGCCAAATATAATAAAGAACGTGAATTTGCGATTTCGCCGCGTCTAAATCATCGATAAGTCGCGTCCGCGCCGCCTCTCCATCGGGTAAAAGCTCTGCCTTATTGCCGAGGGTAACGCCGAAGCCGTTTATGGACTGGGCATAACGGAACGCGCCGCGGTAAGCCTTGTCCACATGCGACCGGAGCGCTTTGTCATCCCCTCCACTCCTGATCTCTAAGGCGTGAAGTTTTTCGGAAAGCTCTGTATGTTTTGTATCGCTAAACCTATTGAGCCGGGCTTCGCCAAACAGGAAATAAAGCACCATGCCGGCAATCGGCAAAATGAACAGAACCATGAGCCACGCCAGTCGTTTGACGGGCGCCAAATATTCGCGTGACAGCACACGCAAAGCGATGACGATTAGGGATAGAACGTAAAACCAGAAAAATATAGTCGACCAAGGCATGTGCTATTCCTAAAAACTAAACTGCCTCCAGTTTAGACGAGCCATACCACCAAAGCACGGATTGGATTGTTTTTGTTAGGAACCCTTTGGTAATTGCAACAGCTCGCCGTCCTCTTTGTGATAGGACGCGGGAGGATAGGCATCCAACAGCTCCAGAACCACCTCGCTCGGACGGCATAATTTGACGCCCTTGGGCGTACAAACAATAGGGCGATTTACGAGAACAGGGTGTTCGGTCATTTTGGCGAGAAGGACATCTTCGGATATATCATCCTCCAACAGGCCTAGCTCTTTTGCAGGCGATTTCGTTTGTCGAAGGGCCGTTAAGGGCGTCAGGTTCGCCGCTGCAAAAAGACCTAAAAGTTGCGGCTTGGTCCAGCCCTCTTTTAAATACTCAATCACAACCGGATCATATCCGGCGGCGCGAATAATACCGAGGACATTTCGGGACGTGGCGCAATCTGGATTATGATAAATGACGATCATCGCTTCACTCCTCTAGCTCGGGAATTTGGTTCGAGTACGATTAGCAAACGCCACCAGAGACAGCATGACAGGGACTTCAACCAACACGCCGACGACCGTTGCGAGGGCAGCGCCGGAAGACAATCCGAAAACACTGATGGCCACAGCCACCGCCAATTCGAAGAAATTAGACGTCCCGATTAGCGCACACGGCGCGGCGATATTATGCGGCACCTTCCATAACCAAGCGGCCCCGTAAGCCACGCCGAAAATGGCATAAGACTGGATAAGAATTGGCACAGCAATCAAAGCAATAATCAAAGGCCGCGCGAGGATGGTCTGCCCTTGGAAACCGAATAGCAAAACAACTGTGGCGAGCAACCCCAATATCGACGCCGGTTTAATCGTGCTAATGAAGCCGTTAACGGCCACCTCCCCGCCTTTGTTCATTAATATTTTCCGCGTTATCAACCCGGCCAATAAGGGAATAAAGACATAGAGGATGACCGACAGGATGAGCGTCTTCCACGGCACCGCAATATCTGTGACGCCTAAAAGAAACGCGACAATCGGGGCAAAGGCAAACACCATAATCGCGTCATTCACACTCACTTGCGCTAGCGTATAGTTCGGGTCGCCTTTAGTGAGCTGTGACCAGATAAAGACCATGGCGGTGCAAGGCGCGGCGCCCAAAAGAATAAGTCCGGCAATATAGCCTTCGGCCTCTGCCGGCGGAATTAATCCAGCAAACACATATTTGAAAAACAAGACGCCCAACGCTGCCATGGTAAAAGGCTTGATAAGCCAATTCACAATAATGGTGATGATCAGGCCTTTGGGCTTGTCACCCACCTTTTTCAGACTGGCGAAATCAACGCCAATCATCATTGGCCAGACCATCGCCCAGATCAAAAGCGCGACGGGCAGATTGACATTGGCATATTCCAGCCCCGCCAAAGTTTGAAAGACGCCGGGTAAAAACGTTCCGGCCAAGATTCCGCCGACGATGCAAAGCGCCACCCAGACGGACAAATACCGATCAAAAACACTCATACCGACTCACTCCTGTTCAAGAGTGCCTAAACGTAAATATATTATATTTCAATAGTTGCCGAAATATCGTATCATTAATCAGCAGTTTTTATCAGATAGTCCCGTAACAGTGACACAAATTTCGGGATGACCGTCGCAGCAGTCTTCCACGAGACTGGAAAGCAAGTGCTTCACACCGTCAATCCGCGCTTTATAAATGAGGCTTCGCCCCTCCCGCGTCACCGTCGTCAAATCGGCGCGATTTAAAATGGCGAGATGGCTTGAGAGCGTGTTCGGAGCCACATCCAAGGCCTTGGCGATGGCGCCCGCCGACAAACCGGATTTCCCCGCCCGCATAAGCGTTTGGAAAACCGCAAAGCGCGTTTCCTGCGCCAGAGCGGAAAGTTGTTCAATGGTTTTTTGAGTGTCGCTCATAAGTGACTATTAAATGAAAACGGCAGGCATGACGAGCCAGCATCTACCCTTCTGGCCTAATCCCCAAACGGTCAAATAACACCCGGTCTTCGGTCTCGCTTGGATTGTCAGTGGTCAGCAGGGTTTCGCCGACAAAGATCGAATTGGCGCCAGCGAGGAAGCACAACGCCTGGGCTTCATCGGTCATGGTTTCCCGGCCTGCCGAGAGACGGACATAGCTTTCGGGCATCATGATGCGGGCGACGGCAATCATGCGGGCAAACTCTATCGGGTGGACAGGCTCACTATCGCCCAAGGGCGTGTTCGCGACGGGTACGAGCGCGTTGATCGGCACAGATTCGGGGGCCGGGTCGAGATTGGCCAGCGCCATCAATAGCCCGACATGATCTTCTGCCGTTTCGCCCATACCGACAATGCCGCCGCAACAGACTTTCATCCCGCTTTCCCGCACGAGGTTCAACGTATGCAGACGGTCTTCGAATGTCCGGGTGGAAATGACGCGTTCATAATCTTCGGGCGATGTGTCGATATTGTGATTGTAATAATCAAGCCCGGAAGATTTGAGGCGGTCTGCCTGTGTCGGGGATAACATGCCGAGCGTCATACAGGTTTCAAGGCCCATCGCTTTCACTTCGGAGACCATACGGCATAGCGCGTCCATATCGCGGTCTTTTGGCTCACGCCACGCTGCCCCCATACAGAAGCGACCAGCCCCGCCCGCTTTGGCTTTTTTTGCGGCGTCAATGACGACATCCGCGTCAATGAGTTTTTCGGCTTTTAGTCCCGTGTCGTAATGAGCGGATTGATTGCAATATCCGCAATCCTCGGCGCACCCGCCCGTTTTTATGGAGAGGAGTTGCGACATTTGAACTTCATTAGGGGCATGATGGGCGCGGTGCACAGTCTGGGCCTCTAATATTAAGTCCATAAAGGGTTTTTCAAACAAAGCATTTACGGCGTCGCGTTTCCAACGCTCTGAAAGGGGGTGGGGTTTGTAATCCAGCGGAAGCGAAGGCGTTTTCTTCGCTTTGGTGCGAGGGGTCTTCTGGTCAAACAGCAAAGTCATTCGGGTGTGTCTCTTTTTTTCAAATATGAGTCTAAGCGATACGGACATTGAGCAGACGGTTCAACGAAAAACCAATCACAATCGCGCGCGCTCGGCCTTGGGGATATTAACCTCAAATCTGTGGATATTAACCGCTCGGTAATATCACCTAACAAAACCTTAAAAATCAAGTTTAATCAATGGTTTAAGGGCTTAGTAACCGAATCAGCAAAAGAGTCTCTTTCAATCAACGAAAGCGGGGATGTGGCCCGCCAAAAACAAGAGACCGATTATAATTATGCCGACTTCTCCAACTTCTGATAATCCGCATCCACATTTGCGTTTGGTTTCCGACCTTGATTCCGTTGATATGCCGCCGCTGCCATTGGGCCGGATTATGCAAGGCGACTGTATTGAGGGCATGAACGCCCTGCCCGCTGAATCCGTGGATCTTATCTTTGCTGATCCGCCTTATAATTTACAGCTCGGCGGCGATCTCTCCCGTCCGGATAATTCCGTCGTCAACGGCGTGACCGAGGATTGGGATCAGTTTGATACGATGGACGCTTACGACCTGTTCACCCATGACTGGCTGAAAGCGGCGCGGCGCATCCTGAAACCAAACGGCGCAATTTGGGTTGTGGGCAGCTATCACAATATTTTCCGCGTCGGCACGGTTTTGCAGGATCAACAGTTCTGGATCCAAAACGACATTATTTGGCGTAAATCCAATCAGATGCCGAATTTCCGCGGCACACGTTTTACCAATGCGACCGAAACCCTCATCTGGGCGACCAAGACCGAGGACGCGAAGCCGACCTTTAATTACGACGCCATGAAAATGCTAAATGACGGCGTTCAAATGCGAAATGACTGGGTCCTGCCGATCTGCACAGGCAAAGAGCGCCTGAAAAAGAGCGATGGCAAAAAAGCCCATCCAACACAAAAACCGGAAAGCCTGCTTCACCGCGTGCTGCTCTCCACCACCAATCCCGGCGATGTGGTCGTGGATCCGTTTTTCGGGACAGGCACAACGGGCGCTGTCGCGAAAAAACTAGGGCGTCACTTTATTGGGTTTGAAATGGAAGAAGAATATATTCTCCATGCACAAAAACGGATTGATAAAATCAAAAAAGGCGCAGGCTCTGACATTCAGGTCACACCGTCCCGCCGCTCTGCCCCGCGCGTGCCCTTTGGCCGCCTGATCGAGCAAGGCTTTCTCTCCCCCGGCATGTTCCTCCATAACGGTTCCGGACATGTCAGCGCCAAAATCCGCGCGGACGGCTCGCTCCTTATCGGGGATTTCTCAGGCTCCATCCATCAGGTCGGTGCCCGCGTTCAAAACGCGCCGAGCTGTAATGGCTGGACCTATTGGCATTATCACAGCGAAGAAGGCCTCACCCCGATTGACGCCATACGCGACGAAATCCGCGCGAGTATGGCGGGGACGTTGAAACCCGCGCCAGTTTAAATATTCAAAAATCTATGAATTATCAAAGGGCCGAAGGGCCCTTTTTTTATGGCTGGAGTTTTTAGCCGATGGAAACTTCGCGTTTTTGTCCCGTTGTTCGCTGACTAAGGCCTAAACCGTGAAACCCGGAAGGGCAAAGCGGTTTAACTCCGAGCCCACATTCAGGATACGCCCGCCGTCTTTGATGAGGTGCAAAATATTCTGCGATAAGACGTCGCTTTAAGCACTAGACACTTTCATCAATATCAACCCCGAAACAATCAATAAGGCGGCCGAAATCCGCATGGCGTTGACCGGTTCAGACAGCAACACGATCCCCGCTATAAAAGCGCCCACCGCGCCAATACCCGTCCAAATAACATAGGCGGTCCCGAGTGGAATATTACGCATTGCTAAGGCGAGCAGGCCAAAACTGCCCAACATCGCAATAAAGGTGACAAGGGATGGCCCCAATCGGGTAAACCCATGGGATTGCTTCATTGAATAAGCCCAAATGATTTCAAGAACGCCCGCAATAATGAGGTAAATCCAGGGCATAAGGCCCTCCTCTTCAAATTAAGCCGGGTCGTCCCGGACATTACTCTCAAGATGAGGGAGGCCGTCCTCCTTATGGGGTCGTTTTACAGGGCGCGTTATATTTTGAAAACGGGAAAAGTCATAAAGCCCTATTTTAACAAGGAGAGC
>Ga0115567_10007265_pt1 | contig 10510 bp, 8 predicted proteins | sample COGITO_mtgs_1204_2_FD_88679 | JGI IMG/M metagenome (GOLD analysis project Ga0115567, IMG submission 88679) | Pelagic marine microbial communities from North Sea - COGITO_mtgs_120412 | ecosystem: Environmental > Aquatic > Marine > Epipelagic | place: Germany:Helgoland, sampling site Kabeltonne... | reverse complement strand
CTTTTGCTAGGTTGTTTTCATCTTTAGAAAAGTTGTAACTATTTTTTGGAATTAAATTTTCTAAAATAGGAACTAAAATATACAAGACAATAATTCCCAAATATGCTAAAACTCCGGAGAAGTTAAAGGATATTAACGCCAAAATTGGACTAATATAAATTCCTAAATATTTAAGTTTTGACATTTAATTTATAATTTATGAGCAAGTAAATTATTTTAAAAAGTTACTAATTATAAATAATTTTCACAAATCTGTTTAACAAGTTTGAAATTTGATGTGGAATAATAAATACTATCTCCTATATCTTTTAAAACCAGATTTTTTTTGATTTTTTTTCTTATTTCTATTGGCAAAAAATTCTTGTTTGCGTTTTTGTTTTTGTTTTTCAAATTCTTTCTTTTCAGCATTGGTCATTGGCTGGTCTGTCTGAGGAAAAGGATTGGAAGAAATAACTTTTATTTTTTGTTTGATTAGCTTTTCTATGTCTCTTATGTATGCATTTTCTTCTGGTTCACAAATAGAAATAGAAATCCCTTCTTCACCAGCTCTACCACAACGGCCTATTCTATGCACATAAGTTTCAGCTTCGTTGGGAATATCGTAGTTAATAACATAACGCAATTTGCTGATATCTATTCCCCTTGCAGCAATATCTGTAGCAACAAGCATTCTAATTTTACCATCTTTAAAATCTTTAAGTGCTCTTTGTCTTTGGTTTTGGTTTCTGTCTCCATGAATGGCTGCACAATTAATATTTTTCTTTTTTAGATTTCTAACAATTTTATCTGCACCATGCTTTGTTCTTGAAAAAAGAAGTACTTGGTCTAGTTTTGAATCTTTTAATATGTGAAGAAGCAGTTCTTTCTTATTGTTTTTATTGGTAGTGTATAGATACTGTTGAATAGTATCTGCAGCAGAAGAAACAGCATTAACAGCTACTTTTTCTGGATTCACTAAAATTTGCATAGATAGATCTAAAATATTTTGAGGCATAGTTGCTGAAAAGAATAGAGATTGTCTGTTTTTAGGGAGTTTAGCTATGATTTTTTTAATATCGTGAATGAATCCCATATCTAGCATTCTATCTGCTTCATCTAACACAAAATATTTTACTGCATTAATAGAAATAAATCCTTGGTTCATTAGATCTAATAGACGGCCAGGGGTAGCAACTAAAATATCTATTCCATTACTTAATGCTCTTGTTTGGCCGTGTTGAGAAACTCCCCCAAAAATTACAGTAGTTTTAAGCTTAGTATACTTAGAATAAGCTTTAAAGTTTTCTTCAATCTGAATGGCTAATTCTCTGGTAGGAGTAACTATTAGAGAAGATATTTTTCTATTTTTTTGATGGTTTTGATGGCCATTTACTAAATGCTGAATAATAGGAATTGCAAAGGCAGCCGTTTTACCAGTTCCTGTTTGGGCACTCCCCAAAACATCGTCACCACTTAAAACTAAAGGAATAGATTTGGCTTGTATCTCGGTTGGTTCTATATAGTTTTGATCCTTTAATGCTTTTAAAATAGGCTCTATTAATTTTAAATCTTCAAAATTCATTATGTAATTTGTAATTGGATGCTTGTTATTGTAAAGGTAACTATATTATTATCTGTAGAATATTTTTCAGATAAATGTAAAATTCAATAAAATTAGCCTCTATCTTAATTCTATTTTATCAATAAGAATTATGAATTCTTCATTTTTTTTATTGGCAATTAAGAAAGTTACTTCTTCGATAGATTTATGAAAGAAATTAGGTTCGTCCAATTTTCTTCCTCTAAAAGAAGGGTACATACTATTTAAGGGTATTTCTATTTCTTGCCATTCTCCAGAGCTTGAAAAAGAGGTTATGTAGGAAGCATAATCAGAAGATTTATTTTTTATTCTAAACTGATAGTTCTTACCATCTCCTTTAATTTTTAATACTATTGATTTAAACTTTTCTATGTTTAATTTATTAAAACCATATCTAACTGAAGAGAATCCACCATTATTATCTAAAGATATTTTTCCGGAAAAAACGCCTTTTCCATCCTTGTTTAACTGGAAGTTTCCATTCGATTTACCTCCCATTACCACATCATCTACAACTATCCAGTTGCTAATGGATGAATTTTTGTTAAAATTAAATATTATATGACTGGACAAAGAAGAAACTAAAACCATTGAGCAAATTAAGTATTTCATGAAGATAAAAGATTATTTTTTGAGCACTTTTTCATAAGCTCTTCTTGGACTTTTCCTAATATAAACTATCCCACAGAAAGAATAACCTAGTTTTTCAAAAATTTTCATCATGGGTATATTGTCGTGATTGGTATCTGCTTTGAGACTATATATATTTTTCGAAAGAGCGTATTGTTCTATTAATTTTATCATCTTTTTGGCCATGCCTTTTGCTAAAAATTCTTCAGAAACAGCTACTCTATGGTAGACTACAAAATCTTGATCGCTAAGCCATCTTCCTTCGATATTTATATAATCTGGTTCATCATTGATAATTACTGCAGTATATCCTATAATAGTATCGTTTTGAGTAAATACAAAACCTATTTTCTTTTCAATATCGCTTTTTACAACCTCCATATTGGGGTAGCCGTCCTGCCACTGGTTACTACCATCTTTTTTCCTACGCTTTATAGCATCTTTTAAAATTTGCCATATTTGAGAAGCTTCGGAATATTTAGCAGGTCTAAAATGATAATCCATTCTATGAATTTATTGTTTTCAGTTTGGTTGTATCAGAATTTTTTAAATATCAGAAATAGTTTTATTTCCAGCCTGGAGGACTTGAATCTTTAGAAGCTGTACTTTCAATAAGATAAAACCATTGAAAATTTTGAGTAGAATATACATAATTAAATTCTTTTTCTTTAATTATAAAAACACCAACTCCTAGTTCTAGAGCATCTTTACTTAAAATGTTGGACTTATGCCCTGGAGATTTCATCCACTGAGTAACAATCTTTTTGGACAAGCTTAAGTAAGTGTCTTGTGAGTCAACAGGTGTTTTGGCAATATTTTCTGCAATAAATGGATTGGTTATACCTGCAATTTTTGCTCTATCTTCTGGTTCTTTTCTTTTTTTAATTTTGGAGCTGTGACTAAAAAATTTTAGTTCAGCCATCATTTTGCTATGGTTAAAGGCTGCAATTTCTAGATTTTTATTCCAAGATATTATTTCTTTTTTTCTTTTGGCTCGCTCTTTATTGGTTAGAAAAAAAATAGTGGCATGAAGTAGGGGGTAGTCAATTTTATTAAAGTTTATAGTTTGGTTAATTTCCTCTAGCTTGCTAAAATTTACATGATTATATTTTTCATAAGACTGTTTTTTCCAAGAGCTGTTTTTAGTAGAAGTTTGCCCAATATATAATATTGGCCAGGCGAAAAATAGAAGCAATACTTTTTTCATTTTTAATTGTCTTTAAAAAAATAGATTTTTAATGAATTAAAAAAGTACTTAAATATTTAGTCTAAAAGAATAGGAGCACCAGCAACTTCCATTTTTTTACCGACAGCATTTACTTTTTCTAGGTAAGTATCTATTTTTGGTTGTAGTCGCTGAAAAAGCTCAGTTGCTACGTTAAAGCTTTTCATATGTAGTTCCGTTGGACCATAAGAGTTGGGATACCATCCACCTCTTGAACTATAAAGGTTGCTGAATAGAGAAACATTGTCTTTCTCACCAATTTCTTCTTTGGAAGGGCTTCCACCAATTTCTCTTTCTAATCTGTTCATGGTGGCAACCAATTCATAAACTTCTTTTGTAAGAGAAACTCTTTGGTTATTTATATAATTTAAGTTTTTTTGGTAAGCCTTAACTTTCGTGTTTGCCTTATCAAACTTGTTCTGGTAAACATTTACTTTTTTGGTAAGTTCTGCAATAGAATTGTAGTATGCTTCGTGCTTGCTTGCCATAGGATTGGAAAGTGTATTTTTTCTTATGCGCTCCACCTCAAATTGTTGGTTCTGCTCTAAATCTGTAAGTAACCCTTCAACTCTTTTAAACATAGACACAGTGTATATTCCGGGAGATACCATTTTCTGAATAGAACTGTAGTCTCTTTTGGCAGATGCCTTAACTGCGGTAGTTAATTTGGTATTCAATTCCCAAGAAACTCTAGTTATTCCTTTTTTATAAGGAGCTGATAATTGAGTTACAGTTTTTCCATCGCTATTTTTTATTACCAATACAACTTCTGGTTTAGATTCATTTAGCTCATCGTCCAATGCTTCCCAACCAGGAAATGGAATATCCTTGGTTTTTTGATCTTCTAAAATTTTAACTAGCTTTTTTAGCTTTTTCAATTCTATTTTTGTTTTTTTAGCAAGTACATCAATCTCTTCTTCTAATATTTTATTGGTTGTTTTATATCCTGCTTTGTTTAATTTTTCTAAAAGGCTTCGGTCTGCTTTTTCAGACATTTCTGCTTTTTGTCTTTTTGCTCTTTTAGAAGTGTGTCCATCTTTAAGATAGTAAGTAAAAATAGCGCCGTAAGGAGGGTTTTTAGAATTGAAAGTCGCACCTCCGCTACTTCTAGTCCCTCCATTTATACGGTTGTACTGAAGTGCTTTTTTAGGAGCAAATAAAATGGCTTCTTTCCCTATAGATTCCTCATTGATTTCCCTAAGCGGGCTATAGTCGTCAAGAACATAAAAACTTCTTCCAAAAGTGGCCAGTACAAGGTCGTTTTCTCTTTTTTGAATTGCCAAATCTCTAACTGGAATAGTAGGAAGTCCACTTGAGAATTTATGCCATTTCTCCCCTTTATTTAAACTTACATATACCCCGTATTCTGTCCCTAAAAATAAAAGGTTTGGGTTAATGTGGTCTTGTACAATTCGCCAAACTAGTGTTCCATCAGGAATTCCATCGCTTATAGATGTCCATTTTTTTCCACCATCAATAGTTTTATAAAGATACGGTTGGTAGTCGCCAAATTTATGATTGTCTAATGCTACATAGGCAGTTTGCTTATCGTACAAATCCGCTTTGATATCGTTTACAAATGCTGTAGATGGTACTTTTGGTAGTTGGTCCACAGTCATTTTTTCCCAGCTTTTTCCACCGTCTTTAGTAAGTTGAATAATTCCATCATCTGTACCTGCATACAAAATATTTTCATCTGCTTTAGATTCTGCTAGTGAAGTAATGGTGTTGTATGTGGACATTGCGTAAACGTCCCAAGCATTTTCAAAACTTTGTACTTTTCCCATAATAGGAAGAGCCAAACGTTCTTGATTTTTGGTTAAATCTTTTGAAATTGCCTTCCAATTATCACCTCTGTTCTCAGATCTCCATACACGCTGAGAGGCAAAATAAATTCTTTTTGAATCGTGGTGACTTACTAAAATAGGAGAGTCCCAGTTGAATCTTTCATAAGGTTCGTCAACTCCTGCTCTTGGACGAATATTTACAACTTCTCCATTGGTGCGGTCTATTCTGTTAATGTAACCCTCTTGCGATTGAGCATAGATAATATTTGGATTGCCTGGCTCGGTTGCTGGCTGATGTCCATCACCACCTAGAACTACTTCCCAATCAGAATTGGAAATCCCGTTTCTTTTGAATGTTCTAGAGGGACCTCCTTGAGTATTGTTGTCTTGTGTTCCACCATATATATTATAAAAAGGTTTTGCATCATCCACCGCTAGCTTATAAAATTGGGTAATTGGAAGATTGCCAACAAATTTCCAAGTTTTAGAGCCGTCAAAAGATTCGTAGATGCCACCATCAGAACCAGCAAGCATGTAATTAGGATCTTCTTTTTTGAAAGTAAGCGCGTGGTTGTCAGAATGTTTGCTTTTTTCGCTCATGGTATAGAATTTTTTTCCTCCGTTGTCTGAAACTAAAACACGTACATTCATCAAATAAATCTTATCAAAAACATGGGGAGAGGCTACCAACTCTTGGTAATAATGAGGTCCTGTTCCACCAGAAACTGCATCAGACATTTTACTCCAGCTTGCTCCAGAATTATTGGTTCTGTATACACCGCCTTTTTTTCTCTCTAGCTCTATTGCTGCGTAGAGAACATTTGGTTGCATAGGAGAAATAGCAAGACCAATTTTTCCCATATTTTCACCTGGAAGACCTTTGGTTATTTTCATCCAAGAATTTCCTCCATCCATGCTTTTGTAGATAGAAGTTCCTGGTCCTCCGCCAAGAAGTGCGGCAACATTCCTATGTCTTTGCCAAGTGGCAGCGTACAATATGTCAGGATTATCTGGATGTATTAATAGGTCTGTAACTCCTGTCCATTCGTTTACTTCAAGGGTGTTTTTCCATGTAGATCCACCGTCATCGCTCTTGTACAATCCTCTTTCTCCACCAGAACTCCAAAGTGGACCTTGAGCAGCGACCCAAATTGTATTGGCATTTGTTGGGTGAACAATAATTTTTGAGATGTGCTCAGATTTTTTAAGTCCCTTGTCTTTCCACGTCTTACCCCCATCAGAACTATGGTAAATACCATGTCCAATTCCTACATGCCTGCCACCTACATTTTCTCCTGTTCCTAACCAAATAGATGCATTATTGTTGGGATCTATTGTAATACACCCAGTAGAGTAGAAGGGCATATTTTCAGTTAGTGGACTCCATGTTGTTCCTGCATTGTTAGTTTTCCAAACTCCACCAGAACCAACTGCTACATACCAGGTGTTTTCATTTTTTGGATCTATGGCAATATCTGCGATTCTTCCCGACATAAAAGCGGGTCCAATACTTCTAAATTTAAAACCACCTAAGGCAGAAGAAAGAGAAGGTTTTTGATTTATTTTTTCTTGCCCATAGGAAAGTTGAAATGAGAAGATAAACAAAAATGCAAATGCTAATAGATTAAGATTTTTCATAGAATAAATTTGTTAATTGAAATAAATATAACGTAAACTTAGTAAAAACTTGGATTACTTTTGGGCTTGTTTAAAACCAGTATTATTCAGTGAGAAAATTGATGAAAGTTTTAAATAACGATTTAGCTAATCTGCGTTTTAATGCAGTTTAGGTTTTGTTGTAAATATTTTTTCTTTATTATTTTGAAGCAATAAATCTATCATATTTAAAGTGATTTTTTTTATGATATGGGAGCTTTTACCCAACATGCCAGTTTTTGAACACCAATCTGTTGAAGCTGTATTAATTATAACACCTGAACTAGCCTTGTGCTGAATAACAATCCATGTTCCAATGGTAGTATGGAATCTAAAACCAAAATCATATCCAATTAATTCAGATTTATGAAATAAGGATTTATTCTTTAACTCAACCTTAGTTGAATCATTTGAAAATTCAAGTAATGTTCCATCATATTCATCCGTGGGTAATTTTAGAATATCATTATATTTTAATCCGGTACCTTTTAATAAAGGTGATCTTGGATTAACAATTTTAAAACCATCCCATCCATTATCATCTTTCAAACCATAACCTCCATGATTAAAATCTAATCCTATAGAATTTATTATTGGATAATTAACTAAAGCTTCTGGCCAAGTAACCGTTTTCAATGAGTCGACAGCGCTGTCATATTCCTTATTCTTATAGCATATTAGCTGGTTTTTTTCATCATTATATCTGACTTGCCACCACATTGTATTGCCACTAAGAATCAACGAGTTACTCCCTTCGTCTACAAACCTGTCGAAATTACGTCTTGCCATTCGAGTCCAATATTCGTTATGACCAGGTATAATTAACAATTTAGCCCCTTTTATATTTTCATAATTATCCAAATCTTTATCACAGATGTATCCTATGCTGTATGCTTTTTGAGTATTAATCCACCGTAAAAAATCTGTCGAATGACTTGGGAGACCTATAGGTCTTAAAAAAGAAACAATTGGAGTATGTTTTTTTGCAATAGGGTCATAGCTATATAGACTTTTCCCTCCAGACTTAGAATATGCATTTTCTGTATTAGAACTATATACTACTAAAATTTCAGGTTGTTTTTTTGATCTAACTAGAAAAGGAATTTTATTATCAAATAAGTAAATACCACTTTTTAAATTCGGCATTAGACTTTTTAATGTTAACTGATATCCAAAACCTTTTTCATAAGCAAATTCATCAGGCTTTTTTTGAGGGGAAATATCACATAAAATAGACTTTACAAGTTTTCCGTTAATGTCGTTAATCTTTAATATGTAATTGTTTATCGCTGTTTTTGAATTGACAAATAGTTTGAAAGTATCATTCTCTTGATAGGAGAATTTATCGGTGTAACCATCTATTACGATGTCCTTATCTATTTTTTCATCTCCTACTAAAAAAGGAATTTCATTATTTAGTAAATAGGTTCCGAATTCCATTTCTTGAACCAAACCACTTAAGGTATAAAGATGTTTAGAATTATTTTCATAAGCAAAGTGACTTGGATTTTTTTGAGAGGTAACTTCAAATAAAATATGACTTATAATCACTCCTTCGGTGTTGTATATATCCAATCCACAATTATTTAATTTTTTAAGAGAATGGATTTTTAGCTTTATTGAATCATTGACTTGATAATAAGGTTTATCAGTATTTCCATTAGTAATAGAGAGTACATTTTTACAAGATTGAAAGAGGATTATTGCATAAAAATATAGGAGGGCAATTTTTAATTTATTATTCATTTTTATAATTTTTTACAACGGTTAGTGTAAATGGCGTAGTGGCGTTTAGCCACTATGAACATTTTACACCTTGTTAGCTACCGTTTTTTATTTTCTTTAATCTTTGAGGATAAAAAACAAATTGGATAAAATTAAATTCTAAATGTTGTAAGCTTAACCACTTTCCTTGTCGTTCAACATCCAAAATAGGAAAATACCTTAAATTGGTTCTTAAAATCCACCAATCACCCTTAACACTTGGTCTTATATCCCAACCAAATACAATATTTGGGGAAAATGTATCGATTGTCGAATTAGGGATTTCTACTCCATTATCAGATTCAGAAATTTCAATATGTTCATAGCTTAATCCCAAACCTAAATAAGGAACAAACCCATGGTAATCCCCAAAAAACTTATAGGATTCAAAATTTATACTCTTTCGAGATATTTTTTGCTCAAATCCAAAAGCACTTCTTTTTTGAGTAATTGGTCTGAATGATAATGCTGTAATTAAATCTAATTTTGTGAAATGATAGCCTAATGCTATATCAGGAAAAATGGTTGGAAATGATTTGTCGTCTAAGAATGGGTATATATCTGTGATATTACTCGAAGAAACTAATGGAAATGATGATGAAGGTCCTGCGGCAAAAAACAACCCCCAATTATTTGAGTCAGAAAATAGTTTATTAGACTTTCTGTTTGCCTCGGTACTTGCACTTTTAGTCGTTTCAATTGTGTAATTTAATCCAATTTGAAATAGATTAGCTGGAAATTTATCTGTACTAACTGTCTCTCTAGATAGGTAAATATCAAATCCAGGATTAACTACTCTTCCATATTCTAATGTGACATAGAAATTAGGCAATTGAACACCTAATCCAATATCAAATACGGACTTGACCTGAGTGAATTTATAGTTTTGACCTGACAAGTCAGATTGTTTATATCTAAATGGAGAAAACTTATACCCTAAGTAAGGTCTTATTGTGTTTTCTGTAGAAGCGAGAGGATAAATTCTAAGCCCCGTAAAGGTTCCTAAACGAAAACTATTATCTACTTCATCATTTCCAAACTTGATGTCAGTGGTGTTAATAGAAACATAAAAATCTGCATATCCCCAAAAATGAGTTGCACCAATATTAATAGATGGGGATAAAAATCCGTTCTTATTGAACTGCTGAACATTTCCATTAGAGTTAAGGAATTTTCCTGCACCTAAATTCGGTGCTATGTAATTACTTATCCCAAAGTATGTTTTTGCAAATTTGTGACGTTTCTCCCAATCTTGAGCATTCACACTTATTGAGCAAAAAAAAATAATTATACTATAAAAATACTTACTCATTCCTTCCTTCTTTTGTTTTAATGGTAGCTAACGGTTAGTATATGAGGCGTAGCATCCCGAAGGGTGCTATGATTTCATATACAGTGTTGTAAGGCGTTTTCTTCTTTAAAAGTCAGCGTCAGTAATGACTAAAATGTATTTGTGATTTGCTACTGTTCTTTGGTCATCAACATCAGAAGTCCAATTAGATAATAATTTATAATCTTTTGCCAACGTATCTACTGAATTATTTGTAATAATTAGGTCATTCCCGAACATTGAAGTTGGTTCAAAAAAATCTGTTTGTTTTCCACGTTTACTCCAAAATGCAACGTCTTTTTTTTCATTCGGATTAATCGTTTTGTCAATGTCGCTTGAGGCAATAATGTTTGTGCCGTCAACTGAAATAACACTCGAAGATTGATTGTCGATATAATAGTCAACAAAAGTTTCCTTTTCGCAAGAACTAAGGAAAAATAGGGCAAAGATTAGAATTGATACTTGTCTCATATTTATTTAAATTTTAATTTATTGTTTCAAACGTAATTTTGTTCAGTTTATTTTAATGCCTTACAACG
>Ga0115567_10007263_pt1 | contig 10510 bp, 6 predicted proteins | sample COGITO_mtgs_1204_2_FD_88679 | JGI IMG/M metagenome (GOLD analysis project Ga0115567, IMG submission 88679) | Pelagic marine microbial communities from North Sea - COGITO_mtgs_120412 | ecosystem: Environmental > Aquatic > Marine > Epipelagic | place: Germany:Helgoland, sampling site Kabeltonne... | reverse complement strand
CCATTGGCATGACCACCGAAAGGTGGTTTGGCATAGACCACCCATCCGGTTTTGCGTAACGGGGCGAGATATGCAGCGAAGACGTCGGTATCCGACAGCTCGATCAGATCATTGAAGAAGGCCAGTTTGCCCGCGCGGTGCAACGCCATCAAGCCTTCGATAAACAGGCGGCGGAACAGCCGTGACAGAACCTGGACATGCAGAAAGAACCCTGGCGTGCAGGCGACCCAACGAATGCCCTTGGGCGACAGACCCACACCGGGGACGATCATGTGGACGTGAGGATGATGGGTGAGAGCGGAGCCCCAAGTATGCAGTAGGCTGGTCATGGCGACCTTCGCACCTATACGCTTTGGATCTGCCGCGATTGTCATTACCGTCTGGGCCGATGCACTGAACAGCAATCCATAGACCGCCTTCTTGTTCCAATACGCGATGCGCGCGATCTCTGCGGGGAGCGTGAATACCACGTGGAAGTATTCCACGGGTAGCAAGTCCTCGGCCCGTGCCTGCATCCAGTCGCGCGCGGCTGGCCCCAGACATTTGGGGCAATGCCGATTTTTGCACGAGTTATAGGCGATATGCTGATGGTTGCATTTGGTGCACGCCGCCACATGTCCGCCGAGCGCCTCTGTGCGGCAGGCTTCTGTCGCCCCCTCTCGTGACATTGCTGCGCAATGTACTGCCGGGCAGTGGACATCACTTTGAGCTGGCTGAGACTGAGATGCCCTGCATTGGTCCGCCGATATGCGGGGCCATAGGTACGAAAAATATCAGCGATCTCCGGTGTCCGCTTTGACATGCGAACCCGTTCGTCAGATCAGCCCCCGCACATGCTCAAACGGGCTGGTGATATTGCCCAGCGTCTTTGTAGCGACATGGGTGTATCGCGCTGTCGTGCTCAACTTGGCATGCCCGAGCAAGACCTGAATAACGCGAACATTGGTATTGGCCTCCAGCAGATGCGCCGCAAAGCTGTGCCGCAACGTGTGAAGCGTTGCGGGCTTTTTGATCCCGGCCATCCGCTTGGCCGACGTGAATGCCCGGTTCAGCTGGCGAGGTAATATCGGATCGACGCGAGTTTGGCCGGGAGACAACCAGCCTTGCGGCCTCGCCTCGCGCCAATAATTCCGCAGCAGATCCAGCAAAGATGGTGACAGTATCACATCGCGGTCCTTCCCTCCCTTGCCCCGTTCGACATGGATCAGCATGCGGTCGCTGTCGATGTCCCTGACCTTTAAGGGGGGTCACTTCGGATGTTCTTAATCCTGCGCCATAGGCGATAGTCAAAGCAGCGCGATACTTGATACCAGGCCCAGGCGCTGCGGCCAGCAGGCCCGAGACTTCCTCGACACTGAGAACGATAGGCAATTTGCGCGGTTCGGTGAGAAACTGCATATATCGCATCATCTCCTCGCGCCCGCAGGTCATCGAGAAAAAGAACCTGAGCGCCACGATGCGCGCGTTGAAAGTCGAGGGCGTGACGCCCGTATCTGCCATATGCAACTGATAGGCCCGTGGATCATTCGGTATCGCCGTATCCGAGGATCGTTCGAGAAAGGTGGTGAAGTCTTTCAGCGCCCGGATATGGGCTTTTTGCAATTTGTCACCCATCCCTCGGATGCGCATATCTTCCATCATCCGCTGACGAAGCGGGCTCATTCTCTCCTGTGTCATGGAAACCTCCGATTCGACGATTGAGACGGTCCCCATCATCAGGCCAGAGCCCCAGAAACACGAAAACAACACTGAATCTGAAAGCGGAACATCCGCCAGAAGCGCCACTGCCGCGCGAGCCGCTTAGTCCATGAGTCCAGATTCTGTTGAAAAACTCAATTCTTAGGTCTGTGCGGCGAATTTTTTCGCCAGACAGAACAATTAGATTTTGGTAGCGAGGGGTTCGATCAAATTCGCCTTAAGCGCTCATTTCCAAGCGCCCTTCGTCTCACGAACAATGTCATCGGGTTTTACCGAGAAATTACGATATCCAAACTGCGGATTTTTTTAAAAAATCAGCCCGATTTCCCCCGTTCTGCGTTGCAGCAGTGAGTTGTATTCATGGAGTCTCAACAAGGCGACAGGTTGACTGAATACATTGGTGCCTGCCGTCTTCGCTTGATCCGGACTTTACTGCGCCACCCACACGTAAGCGACATAGGCGGCAAACATAACCAGACCAATTGGCCTACCGATGACGGGGCGTGTCAAAAGCAGCGCGGTCAGCGCCAGAGAGGTCGCAATCATGATCGGCAGATCGAAGGTCAGAAACCTATCGGCGACAGGCACCGGCCTGATAAGCGCCGTCACGCCAAGAATTCCAAGCACGTTGAAGATATTGGACCCGACGATGTTACCGATGGCGATCTCTGATTGCCGCCGAAAGGCGGCAATGATGGATGTGGCAAGTTCGGGAAGTGACGTGCCGACAGCCACGATCGTAAGACCGATGAACGCCTCGGAAACGCCGAAGCCCCGCGCGATGGAAACCGATCCATCGACAAGAAACCGGGCGCCAAATATCAGAATGATCAACCCGCCAAGAACCCAAAGCGCCGATGCAAGCATGGAGACCGACACGGACGTGTCGCTGTCGTCCTCGACGGCAGCACTTGGCTTAAGGTAGGCCCAAGTCAGATAGCCAGCCAATGCGAGGACCAATAGACCGCCCGACAACCGCCCAATTTCACCCGTGGCAAAGATCGGCACCAAGATGACAGCACTCGTGAGCATGACTGCGGTATCGCGCCGCAATGTTGCGCCGGAAACACGAACGGGCCAGATCAGACTGGTCAAACCCATGATCAGCAGAATGTTAGCAATGTTTGACCCGACGATGTTGCCGACGGCAATATCGGGCACGCCACGCAACGCTGCCTGGACCGAGACCAGAAGTTCTGGCGTGGAGGTCCCGAACCCAACGACGGTCAGGCCGATCAGCAGGGGCGGGATCGCCAATCGCCGGGCAATCCCGACACTGCCGCGCACCAGCGCCTCGCCACCGAAAAACAAACCGATCAAACCGGCGACGACGTAGATGTAATCCAATGAAGTTACCCTCGCAGGCAGTCCATCTACCCCGCACGGATATAGGGATCACATCCGGGTGGCCACAAGACCCCATGCTTAGAATTTCTGGCGCAAAGATCGCCGACAGAACGGGTCTTTGCAAAGCTGCCGTTAAGTCCAAAAGAAACTTTTGCAGCTGCGGCGAATGCTTGAAAAGTCTAAGGTTTGTGGCTGCAGGATGCTTGCCATCCAGCGGCGTCAAATCTGACAAGGAGGAAAGCGCGGGCGGGTTTCGGTGCTATGGGGATTGTGCGTTGCGGCTACGGTCGTAGCTGGCCGGAAGTATCGCGCTCATAGTTTTGGTGGGCACAGGCTGTGCGGTTTTCATGGCCTACCTTGGCCGAACTTCTTGTTTTTGTGTATCCATTGGCCTGTTTTTGCCTCTGTGTCGTGAGACTGGCCGCAATGATTGGTCCGGCTTTCGCGTCATACGATGCCGGGTGTGATCGGTGTATCATGCGGCCGCCTCCCATGGTGGGGCGCGGGATTTTGGTGTTTGACCGCGCAAGAAAGTCTCGATGACGATCATCGCGCCACCGCATTTGGGGCAAGACTGAGACTGGTCTCGTTTGTCGGCATCGATGTGTTGATCTTCACTGGCTTTGTGATCTGTGCCCGGCGCGGCATCCAGCAAGCGCCTGATCTTGCTGATCCTGTCGCGCCGGATACCATTCGCCAGGAAGCCTGCGTGGCGGATGCGATGGAAGCCGGAGGGCAGGACGTGGATCAGAAAGCGGCGGATGAACTCATCCGTGGACAGCCGCATAACCTTCATCCGGTCTCCCTTTTTGATCCGGTAGTCTTTCCATCGGAACGCCACTGTGTTGGCGTCGGCGCTGATCAGGCGGTGGTTTGAGATTGCCACACGGTGCGTGTAGCGGCTGAGATAGGCAAGCACAGCCTCGGGTCCGCCGAAGGGTGGCTTGGCATAAACGACCCAGTTAGTTTTGCGCAGGGGCGCGAGATGGGCGGCGAAGGTATCGGGATCAGCCAGCTTTGCCAGATCTTCGAAAAAGCGCAGCTTGCCTGCTTTGTGCAATCTGGTCAGCCCTTCGATAAACAAGCGCCGGAACAACCGCGACAGTACCTTCACGGGCAGGAAGAACCCCGGCTGGCAGTTGATCCAACGGGACCCATCCGGTGACAAACCACCGCCCGGCACGATGACGTGGACATGCGGGTGGTGCATCATCGCCGAGCCCCAGGTATGCAAGACCGAGGTCATGCCGATCCGAGCGCCAAGATGTTTTGGATCGGCAGCGATGGTCAGGAGCGTCTGGGCCGATGCGCTGAACAGGAGACCGTAGACCGCCGCCTTGTTCTGATAGGCAATGTCGGCGATTTGGGCCGGGAGCGTAAACACCACATGGAAGTATGCGACAGGCAGCAGGTCTTCCACCCGCGCCAGCATCCAGTCCTTCGCTGCCGCACCCTGGCACTTCGGGCAATGCCGGTTGCGGCACGAGTTATAGGCAATGTGCTGGTGGGCGCATTTGGTGCAGGCCGCAACATGGCCACCGAGTGCAGCGGTCCGGCAGGTCTCAATCGCAGACATCACCTTCAACTGCGGCAGGTTCAGATGTCCGGCGTGGTCCCGGCGATATGCAGGTCCATGGGTGCGGAGGATATCCGCAACCTCCAGCTTTGGGCGAGACACGGGACCCTTGCTTAACCTGACCCAACCTCCCGGCGCACCAGCAGATCAAGCGGGCTGGTGACATCCCGGATCGTCTTGGTCGCCACCTGCGTGTAGATCGTCGTCGTTTCCAGCTTGGCATGCCCCAGCAGCACCTGGATCACCCGAATATCTGTGCCGCCTTCCAGCAGATGCGTCGCAAAGCTGTGCCGGAGCGTGTGGGGCGACACCTTCTTCTTGATCTCGGCGAAGTCGCAAGCCACACCAAAAGCCCGATTGAACTGCCGCGTTGAGATTGGATCAATGCGGTTGCGACCCGGGAACATCCACCCCCTTGGCTGCTCCTCACGGTAGTAGTCACGGAGCAGGTCGAGCAAGCTGGACGATAACATCACATGGCGGTCCTTGCGGCCCTTGCCTTGATCGACCCGGATCAGCATCCGGTCACTGTCGATATCGCCAACCTTAAGATGGGTGACTTCGCTCGCCCGGAGCCCGCCGCCATAAGCCACGCTGAACGCCGCCCGATACCTCAGTCCCGGTCCGGGCGCGGCCTCCAGAATGCGTGTGACTTCCTCGGCACTCAGTACGACGGGGATCTTCTTGGCTGCCCGTTGATAGCGCATATGCCGCTTCATCTCGGGCCGCGGGCACGTCGTTGCGAAGAAGAAACTTAACACTGTCAGCCGATTGTTGAAGGTCGGCGCACCAACGCCGCGCTCTTTCATATCGAGCTGGAACGCCCGTAGCTCTTCCGGCGTCGCGCTGTCAGGCGCGTGACCCAGAAACCGCGTGAAGTCACGCATCCCTCGCAGATACATCGTCTGGGTCTTCGGTTGCAGGCCCTTGATCTGCATGTCTTCGAGAAATCGCTGGCGCAGAGCCGGTACATATTGGTCTGACATTGAAACCTCCTGTCGTCAGATTGAGAAGATCCCAATCGTCCAACAGGTTCGTCAGTTCACAAAATCACAGCCCTCAAATCAACGCGCATCGCCCGCCACAAGCGCCAATACCGCGAGAGCGGTTTCGTCCTTGTCCGCGCAGCGGCCGGCCAACAATTAGCAACACCTTCTCTCTAAACCTTCACGCGCTCAGAACTTGGATCATACATCGGCTTCAATGACGCCTCCGCCGTCACACGCGTGCCTGCCACGTCGATCTCATAGGCCGAGGCCAGCACATCGGCGGGTTTCTCGCCCTTGCACGGGACATACCCTAGCCCCATCGCCCCGCCCAGCGCGTGGCCATACGCCCCCGACGACAGATAGCCGACGATTTCGCCATCCCGCAGCACGGGTTCGTTGTGATAAAGCAGCGGCTCCGGATCTGTCAGGCGGAACTGTACCAGACGCCGCTCCAACCCCGCGTCCTTCTTGCGCAGCACCGCATCACGGCCGATGAAATCGGGCTTGGACGTCTTGACCGCAAATCCAAGGCCCGCCTCAAGCACATGGTCTTCGGACGTGATGTCATGGCCGAAATGGCGGAACCCTTTTTCGATGCGGCAGGTATCCATCATGTGCATCCCGCAAAGGCGCAATCCCATGTCCTGCCCCGCCTCGAAAAGCGTTTCGAACGCGTGGCCTGCCATATCTGCGCTCACATATATCTCCCAGCCCAGCTCGCCCACATAAGTGACGCGGTGCGCACGGGCGAGGCCCATCCCCAGCTCGATCTCCTGTGCGGTGCCAAACGGATTGGTCGCGTTGGTGAAATCCGCCGGAGATACCTTTTCAAGCAGCGCGCGCGCGTTCGGCCCCATTATTGCCAACACGCCCTCGCCCGCCGACACATCCGTGATCACGACGTTGAAATCTCCGACGTGGCGGCGCATCCATATTTCGTCCGCCTGCCGCGTGGCAGCAGGGGTAACCACCAGATAGGCCATTTCCGTCAAGCGCGTCACGGTCACATCCGCCTCGATCCCACCATTGCGGTTGAGAAATTGCGTATAGACGATCTTTCCATTCGCAACCGTATAGTCGCCCGCTCCCACGTGGTTCATGAAGGCCTCGGCATCCCGTCCCTCGACGCGGATTTTGCCAAAGGAGGACATGTCATACATGCCCACATTCTGACGCACAGCCATGTGTTCCTCACGGATGTTGGGAAAGAATTTCTGACGTTTCCAGCTATAGTCATACTCCGCCGTTTGCCCCTCACGGGCGATCCAGTTGGCCCGTTCCCACCCGGCGAGTTCACCCATGACGGCGCCCCGCTCCAGCAAATGATGGTGGAACGGGGTTCGCCGGATTCCTCGCGCTGTGGCCTTTTGGCGGAAGGGAAAGTGGTCCGCATATAGGAGCCCAAGCGTCTCTTTGGAGCGCTCGAACAGGTAAGTCCTGTTGCCCTGAAACGGCTGCATCCGAGCGATGTCGACATCCCCCAGATCGAACGGTTTCTCGCCTGCATCCATCCACTGTGCCAGCGCCATACCTGCACCGCCAGCAGATTGAATTCCGATAGAGTTGAATCCGGCCGCAACCCAGACATTGTCCATCTCGGGCGCAAGTCCAAGGTGGTAGGCGTCATCGGGCGTGAAAGATTCCGGACCGTTGAAGAACGTGTGAATACCCGTTTCTGCCAGCATCGGAAGTCGGTTCACGGCGGCTTCAAGGATCGGTTCAAAATGGTCGAAATCCTCGGGCAGTTGGTCGAATTCAAAATCCGCCGGGATCCCGCCCATCGCCCATGGTTTCGCATTTGGCTCGAATGCCCCGAGCAGCATTTTTCCGGCGTCTTCCTTATAATAGGCACATTCATCCGGCACCCGCAGCACCGGCAGTTGGGCCAGACCGGGAATGGCTTCGGTAACGATGTAAAAATGTTCGCAGGCATGGAGGGGAACGTTGGTGGCGAGCATCCGGCCGACCTCGTGACCCCACATTCCAGCGCAGTTCACGACATGATCACAGGTGATGCTGCCGGTTTCACCGGTCGCAACTTCATAGTTCACAGCCGTGATCTTTCTTTTTGATTTTTGCGCCTTAGTCACCTTGACCCGTTCGAAGATTCTGGCACCGCCCTGGCGCGCACCCTTGGCGAGCGCGAGAGCTATATTCGCGGGATCACCCTGACCGTCCTTGTCGAGATAGACCGCGCCAACAACGCCGTCGATGTTGAGATGCTCGTATTTGGCTTTGACTTCCGCCGGGCCGATTTCTTGCACGTCGACACCGAAGGCGCGGGCCATGGCAGCCTGACGGTAGATCTCTTCACGGCGTTCTTGCGTAAGAGCGACCGTGATTGACCCCACACGTTTAAAGCCGGTGGCGACACCGGTTTCAGTCTCAAGATTGCCGTAAAGTTCTTGAGAATACTTGGCGAGTTTGGTCATGTTGGCCGTCGCGCGCAATTGGGCGATGAGGCCGGCGGCGTGCCAGGTGGTGCCGGAGGTGAGCTGTTTGCGTTCCAGCAGCACGATGTCTTTCCAGCCGAGTTTGCTGAGGTGATAGGCCACCGAGCAGCCGATGACGCCACCGCCAATAATGACAACACGGGCATGGGAGGGAATATCGGGCATGGCACGGCGTCCTTTTGTGAACGAGGGGTTTCGGGTGCTGTACATCCGACGTGGCGGGGGCTCTGCCCCCATCGCCGCGTTGCGGCGACTCCCCCGGAGATTTATTTGGCAAGATGAAATCAGGTGATGGTATGTCCTGCAGCGCGCAGGGCGTCGGCGGTGGCGGCGATATGCGCGGGGGAGACTTCGCAGCAGCCGCCGATAATGGTGGCACCCCGATCGACCCATTTCAGCGCATGGGCGGCATAGGCATCCGGCGTCATGTCGCGACGTTTGCTGAGACTATCCACGGTGGGTTTATCGCGCAGAAAAGCATCTGTGATCTGTTCGAACGCGTTGGCGTAAGCGCCGAACGGCAGGTTCGCCTCGGCGATGATATCGAGTGCCACCGGAATGCTCTCGGGGGATGAGCAGTTGATCAGCACGGCGCTGGCACTGGCACGCGCCAGTGGCAGGACATCCGCCAGCGGTTCGCCGGAGCGTAGGCGGGTGCCGTCGGTATCGCTGACGGTGAGCGCCAACCACACGGGTTTTCCGGCGGTTGAGGTGCCGCGCAGGATGCTTTCGGCGTGTCGGAGCGACGCCACGGTTTCACAAATCAGCAGGTCGCAGGAGGGAGCCAGCCGCAGGGCGACTTCTGCATAGAGCGCAGCACCTGTGGTGGCGTCGGGGTGCAAATCCGGGCGGTAGGACGCGGTCAGCGGGCCGATGGCACCTGCGATGCGGGCCGCCCCGCTGAGGCGTGCTTCGGCCAGTGCCATTGTGTGCAGGTCGATGAAACGGTCAGCGAGCGGTGTGCCGACCAAGCGGTCATGGTGAATGGCATAGGTGTTCGTCGTGGCGATGGTCGCCCCGGCGGCGGTGAAGTCGCGGTGGACCTGTGCCACCATACCGGGGTGATCAATCATCACTTGCGTTGACCATAAGGGCGTGGGTGCGTCGCCAGCACGGTGGATCAGTTCCTGACCCATGCCACCATCCAGAAGGGTTATATCAGTCATGCGCGCAGTCTTTCATTTTGGGGGTCCCAAAGCGGTTGATCCGGTTGCACGGTTGCCTTGCAGCGTTGGCCGAAGATGTCAATTTCGACCTTCGTATCCGGTGCAGCCAGATCGGTGCGGATCATGCCCAGCGCGATGGATTGTCCTGTGCGGTAGCCCCAGTCGCCCGACGTGGTTTCGCCCACGACTTTGCCGTCGTGCCAGATCGTCGACATGTAGGGCGCGTCCTGTTCGCCTGCGTCCACCGTCAGGGTGACAAAGCGTTTGGTGGGGCCTTGTTGCTTTTCATTCAGCAGTGCCGCCTTGCCAGGAAAATCCTGGGGTTTGTCGAATTTGACAAAGCGCTCAAGCCCGCCCTGAAGCATTGTGTAGTCCGTACTCAGGTCGCCTTTCCAGGCGCGGTAGCCTTTTTCGATACGCAGCGCGTTGAGGGCGAACATGCCGAAGGGTATCGCACCCGCGGCTATGACGGCGTCGTATATCGCGTCCATGCTTTCGTTCTCGGCGTGGATTTCCCAACCGAGTTCTCCGGCGAAAGAAACCCTGAGCAGGGCCGCCCATGCGCCCGCGACTTCCGTCTCCTGAAAACTCAACCATGGGAGAGTCAGATCGGCATCTGTCAGGGTGGACAAAAGTGCCCGCGACTTTGGTCCGGTCACGATCAGCGTGGACATGCGTGTCGTCCAGTCGTCCAGTGTCAGGCTGCCGTCCTTGGGCATCAGGGCACGCAGGACGTCGCGATCATGCCATTGGGCAGTCGCGGCGGTGACGAGAACGAACTGATCCTCAGCTTCGCGGGTCACGGACATTTCCGTCAGGATGCGACCGCGCGTGTCGGCGAAATAGACCAGACCGACGCGCCCGATCTTGGGAAGTGCGCCGGTGATACACGCGCGCAACCATTCGTCCGCCCCCCTGCCAGTGATCTTGAAGCGCGAAAAGCCGGGCAGATTCAGCACGCCTACAGAATCGCGGACGGCTTCGCATTCTTCGCGGACGCGCGCCGCCCAGGGGCCGTTGCGGTCCCATGTCTGGGTGGATTCTTCGGACGTATCGTCACCTTCCTTGGCGAACCAGTTGGCGCGTTCCCAGCCGTTGTAGACGCCGAATTGCGCGCCTTGCCCCGCGAGCGTCTTGTGGTTGGGAGATTGCTTGCGATCCCGACCTGCGGGCCAAGCGTGGTGCGGGAAGTGCATGGCATATTCGTGGCCATAGGTCTCCATCGCTTTGGCGTTGCAGTAGTTCTGATCGGTGTAATCCGTGTAGCGGCGCGGATCGACT
>Ga0115567_10007262_pt1 | contig 10510 bp, 10 predicted proteins | sample COGITO_mtgs_1204_2_FD_88679 | JGI IMG/M metagenome (GOLD analysis project Ga0115567, IMG submission 88679) | Pelagic marine microbial communities from North Sea - COGITO_mtgs_120412 | ecosystem: Environmental > Aquatic > Marine > Epipelagic | place: Germany:Helgoland, sampling site Kabeltonne... | reverse complement strand
GCCAGTGCCGCCGCGCCGCCGGGCCGGGCGAAGGCATCGCCGCTCCAGACCGCGTAGATCAGCCCGGCAAGCGCCATGGCGAGAAATCCGTATAGGCCAAGGATCGCCGTGCTGATCGCCGCCGGCGCGGCCCGGCTGGCCAGATCCCGGCCCGCAAATCCGACCATCCCGATCAGCGCCAGTATGGAAAGCACCGAAAAGCTGCCCGCCCCCGGCTGAATGATGACGACGACGCCCGCCATGCCGATGCCGATGGCGCTCCAGCGGCGCCAGCCGACCCGCTCGCCAAAGACCAGCGCCGCGCCCGCGACGACGACCAGCGGCGTGGCTTGCAAAATGACGGTGGCGGACGACAGCGGCGTCAGGGCAAGGGCCAGCGTATAGAAAAGCCGGCCCGTCACCTCGAAGCACACACGGATGCGCATGGGACGCGAGACAACCTCGCGCTGAAAGAGAGGCCTGCCCCGCAACATCAGCAGGGCCGCGAAAACAGCCGCGCCGCCGAGGCCGAAAAGGATCAGGATCTCGCCCACGGGAATGGTCCGCGACGCGATCTTGATCGCCGAGTCTTCGACGGCGAAAAGCGCCATCGCGGCGATCATCCAGCACGTGCCGATCAGATTGGCGGGCTTGCCGGCGGTAATCTTGTCCAGCATGCCGGATCGGGACACCGGCGCCATCAGTAAAAGCTCTGCGGGTCGATATCCACGCTCAGGCGCAGATTGTTCGGCAGGCGCAGCGCGCCGATCCACGTGGCCAGCGCCGGTTGCAGCGCCGCCCCTTTCGGCGCCTTGACCAGCAGGCGCACGCGGTGGCGGCCCCTGACGCGCGCGATGGGCGCGGGCGCCGGACCATAGACCTGCGCGCCGATCTCGCGCAGGGGCGCGTCGGTGCGCGCCAGATGCGTGCCTACATCGAAGGCCTGCTGCATGTCGGGCGAGCTGAGGATGATGCCCGCCATGCGCCCGAAGGGGGGCACGCCGGCGTGGCGGCGCTCGTCCGCTTCGGCGCGCCAGAACCCCTCCTCGTCGCCCGACAGGATCGCGCGGATCACCGGATGCTCGGGCTGGAAGGTTTGCAGCATTGCCGTGCCCGGCTTGTCCGCGCGCCCGGCCCGGCCCGCGACCTGGCGCATCAGCTGAAACGTGCGCTCGGCCGCGCGCAGGTCGGACCCTTGCAGGCCCAGATCCGCGTCGATCACGCCCACCAGCGTCAGCAGCGGGAAGTTGTGCCCCTTGGCCACCAGCTGCGTGCCGATGATGATGTCGGCCTCCCCCGCCGCGATGGCGCGGATCTGCTCTTTCAGCGCGCGGGAACTGGCGAACATGTCGCTGCTCAGCGTCGCAACGCGGGCCTCGGGAAACAGCGCCGCCGCTTCCTCGCCCAGACGCTCCACACCGGGGCCGACCGGGGCCATCTTGCCCTCCACCTCGCAGGAGGGGCATTTTTCGGGCATCGGCTTCGTCTCGCCGCATTGGTGGCACATCAGGCGTTTCTGGAACCTGTGCTCGACCATGCGCGCGTCGCAATGATCGCAGCCCACCTGATGCCCGCAGGCACGGCAGATGGTGACGGGCGCATAGCCGCGCCGGTTGATGAAAAGCAGCGATTGCTCGCCGCGTCCGATCCGCTGCGTGATCGCGGATTGCATCGTGGGCGAGATCCAGCGATTGCCGGGCAGATCCTCGGCCCGCATGTCGATGGTGCGCACCTCGGGCATGACGGCGACGCCGAACCGCGCACTCAGGTCCAGCCGCGTGTATTTGCCGGCCTCGGCATTGACCCATGTCTCAAGACTGGGCGTGGCCGAGGCCAGCACCACCTGCGCACCGCAGATGGACGCACGCAGCACGGCCATGTCGCGGGCATTGTAAAGCACGCCATCCTCCTGCTTGTAGGAGGTGTCATGCTCCTCATCGACCACGATCAGGCCCAGATCGCGGAACGGCAGGAACAGCGCCGAACGCGCGCCCACGACAAGCTGCGCGCCCCCCTCGCCCACCATGCGCCAGCAGCGCCGTCGCTCGGTCATGGTGACGCCGGAATGCCACTCGGCCGGCTTGGCGCCAAAGCGTTCCTGCACACGGGTCAGAAATTCCGCCGTCAGCGCGATTTCGGGCAGCAGAACCAGCGCCTGACGGCCCATCCGCAATGTGCTGGCGACGGCCTCAAGATAGACCTCGGTCTTGCCCGATCCGGTGACGCCGCGCAGCAGGGTCGTGCCATAGGCGCCCGCCCTGATCGCCGCATCGAGGCTGGCGGCGCAGGCGCGCTGGTCCTCGGTCAGCTCCTTGGAGGCGCGCGCCGGATCGAGGCGGCGGTAGGGCGTATCGCGCGGGGTGTCCACCTCATCGACCGCGCCTTGCTTGACCAGCCCCTTGATGACCGAGGACGTGACGCCCGCCTCCTCCGACAGCTCTTTGAGCGTAAACGACTGGTCCCCCTGCCCCTCCAGCACGTCGAGCACCCTTTGGCGCGCCTCGGTCACGCGGCTGGCCTCGCTATAGCCCAGCCGGTAGACCTTGCGCATCGACGGGGGATCGCCGAGGCCCGGCGCGCGGGTCGCGAGGCGCAGCATCGCAGACATCGGCGTCAGCGTGTAATCGGCGGCCTTTTGCAGAAACGTCTGCATCTCCTCGGCCATCGGGGCCACGTCCAGCACGCGGATGATGCTGCGCACCTTCGCCAGGTCATACCCGCCCTCGCCCGGCCCTATCACAACACCCAGCACCTTGCGCGGGCCCAGCGGCACCTCGACGAACGCGCCCCTGTGGCACCCCCCTTCGGGCGCGCGGTAGTCCAGCACGCGGTCCAGCGGCTGCGCGGTCAGCACGCCGACCAGGGCGCCTGCGTCTAGAAAATCGGGGGCAGCGGTCACGCGCGCATGCTCCTTTCCGGGGTTTCACGGGGATCGGCCATGGGATAGACGATGAGCCAGCAAACTCCAATCCACCAAGAAGGGCTGCCGCCATGAAATTTTTCGTCGATACCGCCGAAGTCGATCAAATCAAGGAACTGAACGACCTCGGGATGGTCGACGGCGTCACCACGAACCCGTCGCTGATCCTGAAATCGGGCCGCGATATTCTGGAAGTGACCCGCGAGATCGCGGATTTGGTCGATGGCCCCGTCAGCGCCGAGGTCGTCGCGCTTGAGGCCGATGAGATGATCGCCGAGGGCCGCAAGCTGGCGCAGATCGCTGGCAACATCGCGGTCAAGGTGCCGCTTACATGGGCGGGCCTCAAGGCGTGCAAGGTGCTGTCCGGCGAGGGCAACATGGTCAACGTGACCTTGTGCTTCTCGGCCAATCAGGCGCTTCTGGCGGCCAAGGCGGGCGCGACCTTCATCAGCCCATTCATCGGGCGGCTGGACGACATCAACCTCGACGGGATGGAGCTGATCTCGGACATTCGCCAGATCTATGACAATTACGGTTATGAAACCCAGATTCTGGCCGCCAGCATCCGCACGGTCAACCACGCCTATCAGGCCGCCATGATCGGCGCCGACGTGATGACCGCGCCCCCCGCCGTCATCAAGAAGATGGCCGATCACCCGCTGACCGACGCGGGCCTCGATCAGTTCATGAAGGACTGGGCCCAGACGGGGCAGAAGATCGTCTGAGCCAGCGATATTGCCCGCGCTCCGGCCCTCCGGTGGCATGCCCTTGGAGGGCGGCGCAGCTTGCCCGCGCAGCGCGGAGGCGCGTTGGACAAAAGCGGCGTAAAGCGTTAGAGTGGAGTGTGCGTTGAGCGCGTGGAATTTCTGCAAGACGGCAAAGGACATCCCATGAAGAAAATCGATGTAGACGATGATCTGAAGCGGTCCAAATTCCTGATCAAGGCGATGGTCGCTCAGGTCGTCATCGTCCTTGTGATCATGTTTGCCTACTGGGCTTATCTGAAATCCTGAACGCTGGCGGCGCGCGTCCGGCAAAGCGCCGTGCACGATGCGGAGCAGATTTCGCTTCAAAGGAAATGCAATGAAATCAGCCGCCGGGCCAGCCGTCCGGCGGCATTCTGCCATAGGACGTCGCCTGCCGCGGTGCCCAGGTGGCGTCAAAACGTCCGCTCCCGGGCGCGATTATTTGCCGTGCCCCGAAATCAGATGAAGATTTCTGCGCAACCTCATGCTAAGACGGTTAAAACCATAAAAAACGAGCATGAGCATGAGCAGTAAACTCAAGATGGACGATCACCTGCGTGAGCGGATCATCAGTCAACCCGATGTCATTTTGGAAGATCACGACCTGATGCACGCCCTGATCGCCGCGAACGAGCGGTCGATGGGTGCGAACATCGTCGATCTGCGCGGCGTCGCGATGGACCGGCTGGAGGCGCGTCTGGACCGGCTGGAGGATACGCATCGCAGCGTGATCGCCGCCGCCTATGACAACCTGGCCGGCACGAACCAGGTGCATCGCGCCATCCTTCGGATGCTGGACCCGGCGGAATTCGAGCCGTTCTTGCGCGATCTGGGCGGCGAAGTGGCCGATATCCTGCGCGTGGATTCGGTGCGCCTGATCCTTGAGACGGTGGAGGATGGCAGCGATCCGGCGGTCGCGCGGCTGGGCGATGTCCTGTCGGTGGCCGAGCCGGGGTTTGTCTCGCGCTACATCGAAAACGGGCGCGGCGGCGAGCGTCCGGTAACGCTGCGCCAGCTTACCGGCGGCGAAGGCGCGCTGCATGGCGCGTCTGCCGCCGATATCAGGTCCGAGGCTTGCCTGCGCCTCGATTTCGGACCGGGCCGCCTGCCCGGAATGCTGGTGCTGGGGGCCGAGGATCCGCTTCAGTTCACCGCGCAGCAGGGCACCGATCTGCTGGCCTTCTTCGCGGGCGTGTTCGAGCGGGCGATGCGGCGCTGGCTGTCATGATCTCTCCCGCCGCGCGGGACGCCTTGGCGCTGTGGCTGGACCATCAGCGCGCTTTGCGCGGTGCGGCGGCCAACACGATCACGGCCTATCAGGGCGACGTGGCCGAATTTCTTGTTTTCATCACCCTGCACAAGGGCGCGCCGCAGGGTCTTGGCGCGCTGGCGGCCATCACGACGTCCGACATGCGGGCCTGGATGGCCCACGCCCGAAGCGAGTCCGTCGGCGCGCGCTCGCTTGCACGCAAGCTGTCGGCGGTAAAGTCCTTTGTGCGCTGGCTGGCCGAGCGCGAGGGATTCGAGCCGACGGCGGTGCTGGCCACACGCTCGCCCAAATTTCAGCGCAAACTGCCCCGGCCGCTCAGTGTGGAGGCGGCGAAAAACGTGCTTGAGACGGCTGAGTTGCAGTCCATGACGCCATGGATCGCCGCGCGCGACCGCGCGGTGATCACGCTGCTTTATGGCTGCGGTCTGCGCATTTCCGAGGCGCTGTCGCTGACCGGCGCCGACGCGCCCCTGCCCGGCGCGCTGCGGATCACCGGCAAGGGCGGCAAGGAACGACTGGTGCCCGTCCTGCCCGCCGCGGTGCAGGCCGTGAGCGAATACACCCGCGCCTGCCCGCACCCCATCGAGGCCGATGGCCCCTTGTTTCTGGGCGCGCGCGGCGGCGCGCTGTCGCCCCGCGCGATACAGGGCGTCATGGCGAATGTGCGCGCGCAACTGGGCCTGCCCGCATCGGCCACCCCCCACGCGATGCGCCACAGCTTTGCCACCCATCTGCTGAACGCGGGCGGCGATCTGCGCACCATTCAGGAACTGCTCGGCCATGCGAGCCTGTCGACGACGCAGGCCTATACCGGCGTCGACACCGCCCGCCTGATGGAAGTCTATGCGCGGGCCCATCCCAAGGCCTGATGCGGATCATCGCCAAAGCCCGATTGCCCGCCGCCGCGCAAGCGCCTATAGGGACGCCATGACACGCGAAATCAAAGCACTCTCCGTCCATCTTTTCACCGCAAGCGGCATCGTTTTCGCGATGCTGGCCATGCTTGCGGCAGCGGATGAAAAATGGGGCCTCATGTTCATCTGGCTCGTCGTGGCCTTTGCCGTCGATGGTGCGGATGGCCCGCTGGCGCGCAAATACGAAGTCGACAAATATGCGCCGCGGTTCGACGGCAACCTTCTGGACATGATCATCGACTTCATCACCTACGCGTTCATCCCCGCCTTTGCCCTGTTCAAATCGGGGCTCCTTCCGGGCTGGACGGGCTGGGCCGCGATCATCCTCATCACGTTCGCCAGCGCGATGTATTTCTGCGACCGCAGCATGAAGACAAAGGACAATTCCTTTCGCGGCTTTCCCGGCTGCTGGAACATGCTGGTACTGGTCCTCTTCGCCACAGCGCCGCCCTTCTGGTTCACTCTCGGCCTCGTCACCATACTGGCCGTCGCGATGTTCCTGCCGCTGAAATTCGTGCACCCCGTGCGCACGGAACGCTGGCGCACGATCTCGCTGCCGATGATCTTTGTCTGGACCTTCTTCGCCGGCTGGGCCGCGTGGGTCGATTTCCACCCCGAAAGCTGGGCGCACTGGGGGCTGGTCGTAAGCTCGGTCTACCTCTTGGGCGCAGGGATCGTGCAGCAGATCGTGCCGGAGCGGAAGACGGGGTAGATTCGGGCCTGCGAGCAGGTGGCAACTTCAATCACGGGCGGCGGATACGGCCCAAGCCGACATCGGCCTATATCAGCAGCCCGCCCGCCCCCTCGTGCCTCAGCAGCCAGACTTTCGTATCTACCCCGCCCTTGCCGGAAAATCCGCCAAGGCCATGCGTGCCCAGCACGCGGTGACAGGGGATGATGATCGGGATCGGATTGCCGCCGCACCCAGTGCCGATAGCCTGAGCAGGCACATTCAGCGCCTTCGCCAGATCGCCGTAGCTGCGCGTCTCGCCATGCGGAATGGCCGCGATGGCGGCGCAGACGCTGCGCTGAAAATCAGTGCCGGTAACGCGCGTGGGCAGGTCGAACGCCTGCAAATCGCCCGCAAAGTAGGCGCGCAACTGCTTCAGCGCGCGGCGCAGAATGGGTGTATCATCCGGCCTGAAAGCGTCATGCCACGCAAGCGCCGTGATCGCCCCATGGTCCTCGGTCACGCAAAGCGCGCCGAGGGGCGTCGTCAGCGATGCGCTTGGCATGGCCCCCGGCTCAGGCGGAATGGGCGCCGTCGGCCAGCCCCTTGACGAAGTCCAGTACCTTGGCGGGGCTGTCGCCTGCCGCCATGCGGCTGACGATCGCGCTGCCGACGACGGCGCCGTCTGCAACCGATGCGATTGCCCTCGATGTCTCGGGGGTTCGGATGCCAAAGCCGACGATGATCGGCAAATCGGTCTGCTTCTTGATGCGGGCGACCTCGGGCGCGACGTCGCCCGCTTCGGCCTCGGCCGCGCCGGTGATGCCGGTGATCGAGACGTAGTAGACGAAGCCCGAGGTATTTTGCAGCACCATCGGCAGGCGTTTGTCGTCGGTCGTCGGCGTGGCGAGGCGGATGAAATTGAGCCCTGCCGCCTGCGCGGGGATGCACAGCTCGTCATCCTCCTCGGGGGGCAGATCGACCACGATCAGACCGTCGATGCCAGCCTCTTTGGCGTCCACCAGAAAGGCGCCCACGCCGTGATTGTAGATCGGATTGTAATAGCCCATCAGCACGATCGGCGTCGTGTCGTCGCCCTTGCGAAACTCACGCGCCATCTGCAGCGTGCGCTTCAGCGTCATTCCGCCTTTCAGGCTGCGCTGCCCGGCCAGCTGGATCGTCTCGCCATCGGCCATCGGATCGGTGAAGGGCAGGCCCAGCTCGATGATGTCGACGCCAGCGCCAGGCAGGCCCTTGACCACCTCCAGCGAGGTGTCGAAATCAGGGTCGCCCGCCATGACATAGGCCACGAACGCCTTTTTCCCGGCGGTCTTCAATTCGGCGAATTTGGCGTCGATACGGCTCATCACGGCCTCCCTGATTGGTTGCCTCGGGTTTGGCCCAAGCGGGGCCGGAAATCAATGGTCTGCTTGACGCCGCACACCCCTCTGCCCTAGATGCCGTGACTTTTGGATCAGGAGCGGCGTCATGGGTTTCAAAATGGGCATCGTCGGATTGCCGAACGTGGGCAAATCGACGCTCTTCAACGCGCTGACGCGCACCGCCGCCGCGCAGGCGGCCAACTTTCCCTTCTGCACGATCGAGCCAAATGTCGGCGACGTGGCCGTGCCCGACACCCGCCTCGATACGCTGGCGCGCATCGCGGGCAGCAAGCAGATCATCCCCACGCGCATGACCTTCGTCGATATCGCCGGGCTGGTCCGGGGCGCCAGCAAGGGCGAGGGCCTTGGCAACCAGTTTCTTGCCAATATCCGCGAGGTGGACGCCATCGCCCATGTGCTGCGCTGCTTTGAGGATGGCGACGTCACCCATGTCGAGAACCGCATCGATCCCGTGGCCGACGCGGAGACCATCGAGACCGAGTTGATGCTGGCCGATATCGACAGCATCGAAAAGCGGATGCAGAACATCACCCGCAAGGTGCGCGGCGGCGACAAGGAGGCGGTCCAGCAGGAGCGCCTTCTGAAAGCCGCGCTGGCCGCGCTGGAGGATGGCAAACCCGCGCGCATGGTCGCGATCGATGACGAGGACAAGCGCGCCTGGAAGCTGCTGCAGCTGCTGACGACCAAGCCGGTGCTCTATGTCTGCAACGTCGGCGAGGGGGACGCGGCGAATGGCAATGCCATGTCAGCCAAGGTGTTCGACATGGCCGCCGCCGAGGGCAATTCGGCCGTCGTCATCAGTGCCCAGATCGAAGAAGAGATCAGCCAGCTCGATGCCGAGGAGGCCGAGATGTTCCTGACCGAGATGGGCCTGGACGAGGCCGGGCTGAGCCGCCTCATAAAGGCTGGCTACGAGCTGCTGCATCTTGAGACATATTTCACCGTCGGCCCCAAGGAGGCGCGTGCCTGGACGATCCGCACCGGCACCTCCGCCCCTAAGGCCGCGGGCGTCATCCACGGCGATTTCGAGCGCGGCTTCATCCGCGCCGAGACGATTGCCTATGACGATTTCACCAGCCTCGGAGGCGAGCAGCCTGCAAAGGAAGCGGGCAAGATGCGCGCCGAGGGAAAGTCGTATATCGTCAAGGATGGCGACGTGCTGCACTTCTTGTTCAATACCTGAGGGCACCCGCCGGGAGGACCGCGCGATGACCACCTTCCAACCTGTGCGTATCGGTGCCGCCATGCCCTTGGGGCGACGCGGCGCGACCGGAACGGCCCGCGCATGAGCCCCACCTTCCCCGAGGGCCTGCAGGCGTTTCTGCATACGCTGACGGCCGACATGCATGCCGCCGCCGATTGGGGCCGGCCTGCGGACTACATCCCCGAGCTTGCCGCCGTGGACCCGGCGCAATTCGCGATTTCGGTGGCGATGGCCGACGGGCGCGTTTTGTCTGCGGGCGCCCATGACAAGCGGTTCTCGATCCAGAGCGTGAGCAAGGTCTTCACCCTCGCGACCGCGCTGGGGCGCATCGGCGATACGCTCTGGGCGCGTGTCGGGCGCGAGCCGTCGGGCACCGCGTTCAACTCCATCGCCCTGCTGGAGCAGGAGGCGGGCCGCCCCCGCAATCCCTTCATCAACGCGGGTGCCATCGTGACCACCGATGCGCTGCTGGACGGGCGCGAGCCGCGTCAGGCGCTGGCCGAGCTGATCCAGTTCATCCGCGCCGCCGCCGACGATGGCGACATCCATATCGACAAATACGTCGCCGCCTCCGAGGAGGCGACGGGCCACCGCAACGCGGCGCTGGCCCACTACCTTTATTCGTTCGACAACCTGCGCAACGAGCCCGACCTGACGCTGGGCACCTACATGCATCAATGCGCCATCGCCATGACCACCGATCAGCTGGCGCGCGCGGGCCGGATGCTTGCCGGACTGGAAGGCGCGCCGCGCCTGATCTCCGAGCGGCGCGCGCGGCGGATCAACGCGCTGATGATGACCTGCGGGCATTACGACGGGTCCGGCGATTTCGCCTATCGCGTCGGCCTGCCCGGCAAAAGCGGCGTGGGCGGCGGCATCCTGATGATCGCACCCGGCAAGGCGTCCATCGCGGTCTGGTCGCCGGGTCTCAACCATTACGGCAATTCCAAGGTCGGCACCGAGGCGGCCCAGCGCCTGACCCAGTTCACGGGCTGGTCCGTCTTTGGCGCCTGATCCGCTTGCACATCGGCGCGGCGCGCCTAATGTCGGGCGCATAATCTGAAAGGCCCGTCCATGACGCAATTCCGCAAATCCACCGCCCTGTCACGTATTCAGCCTGCCGCGACCATCGCCATCACCCAAAAGGCGCGCGATCTGCGCAGCGCGGGCCGCGACGTCATATCGTTGTCCATCGGCGAGCCGGATTTCGACACGCCGGATCACATCAAGACCGCCGCCGCCGAGGCCGTCGCGCGCGGCGAGACGAAATACACACCCATCCCCGGCATCCCCCAGCTGCGCGAGGCCATCGCCGAGAAGTTCAAGCGCGAGAACGGGCTGGATTACGCGCCCTCGCAGACCATCGTCTGCACGGGTGGCAAGCAGGTGATCGCCAACGCATTG
>Ga0115567_10007260_pt1 | contig 10511 bp, 11 predicted proteins | sample COGITO_mtgs_1204_2_FD_88679 | JGI IMG/M metagenome (GOLD analysis project Ga0115567, IMG submission 88679) | Pelagic marine microbial communities from North Sea - COGITO_mtgs_120412 | ecosystem: Environmental > Aquatic > Marine > Epipelagic | place: Germany:Helgoland, sampling site Kabeltonne... | reverse complement strand
GTCGCTACCTCACAGTGAGAGAGGCCGCAAGTTTACAGAGTTTTCCAAATGATTTTATTTTTAAAGGAAGTTTGACTGCTCAGTTTAGGCAAATTGGTAATGCAGTTCCTCCTATGCTGGCCTTTGCAATCGCTGAAGAAATAAAAAAAATCAAGTTTAATAAGAAATCTAAAAAACTAGACCTAAATAAAGAAATTATAAGTAGCGCTTTTACCTATAAAAACTCTACCTATATTTAATTCTGTCCTTAAAGCCTCTTATGTTTTATTATTATTAAATGGAAAATAAATTTAGTCTTAAAGAAGCATTATTTAATAAAAAGATTTTAATCTGTATATTTAACGGGTTCACAGCTGGTTTACCACTTTATTTCTTGGCCCAACTTATACCTGCCTGGCTTAGAACTGAAAATGTTGACTTAAAAACAATTGGTTTCTTTGGACTTGTGCTTATCCCATACTCATTCAAGTATTTGTGGGCACCATTCTTAGATCGATATGCTCCGCCATTTTTAGGAAGAAGACGAGGCTGGATGCTGATTACTCAATTGGCACTACTTGGTTTTATGGTATCCCAAGCCTTCTTAGACCCTAAAGAGTCCATTGATCTTATTATGTATACAGGTTTGGCCATAGGACTTTTCTCCGCAACTCAAGATATTGTTTTGGATGCCTATAGACGAGAGCTTTTAGAGGATAATGAACTTGGACTTGGAAACTCTTTTTATGCAAATGCTTATCGCGTAGCTGGCTTTGTTCCAGGCGGTCTGGGTCTTATTCTTTCTGACTATATGTCTTGGAGCTCAGTCTTTATTATTATTTCTCTTTTTATGTTCGTTGGGATCTTTCATACACTTTGGATTCCAAGACTCGATACTGACTTAGATGTTCCAAAGTCTCTTAAAGAAGCTGTCGTAGAGCCATTTGTTGAGTTTTTTAAAAGGGATGGTTTTAAGAGTGGGCTTTTAGTTTTAAGTTTTATTTTCTTCTACAAGTTTGGTGACACTGTTGCTACGGCTTTGATAACACCATTTTATATCGATGTTGGTTTCTCTAACACTGTTATTGGCTCTGTTGCTAAGGTTGTTGGCCTTTGGTCTATGCTGATCGGAGGATTCTTAGGTGGTCTTATGATGTATAAGACAGGAATAAACAAGGCCTTGTGGATATTTGGTGTCGTGCAAATGGTATCTATTTTAGGCTTTGCCGTATTAAGTGAAGTTGGACCTCAAATATGGCTATTATCGATTGTGATAGCATTTGAATATCTAGGAGTAGGTCTAGGCTCAGCTGCTCTTATGGCCTTTATTGCTAGATCCACGAATAAGAAGTTTACTGGAACTCAGCTCGCATTATTAACATCATTATTTGCTATTCCCAAGTCTTTCTCTGGAGTCTTAGCAGGTGTTCTCGTTGAAGGTGTTGGTATTAAGGATGAGTGGATCTACGATATAACGGGAAAGATTAACGGTATTGGTTATACAAATTTCTTTTTGGTTTGTACTGCTTTAGCTGTACCTGGAATGATTCTTTTATTTTGGGTAGCTCCCTTTAGAGAGCAGAAATCCTAGCAGCCTAATAGTTTTTTAAAGTTTCTAACATATCTTCTTGAAACTCTTTTTCGTTTTATAAAGAGACATGTATTTGTGATCTCATTTTTACTGTTTTCAAAATAGGTGTCCGCACCCTTATCTCTTAAGTAATATGCAAATTGATAGTTAAGGTTCTCAGCTGTGTATGTAAGAGCCGTCCTATCAGAGGAATCCTTATAGTTTGGATCAAAACTCTTTATGTTTTCATAGATATTTTTGAATGAAGTCATATCATCTATCTTTGCAGCAAAGAGCATGGCCTCACTTAAATCTTTGTCATTAAAGTTTGCAATTTTAAAAAGAGAGTCGATATAGAACGATTTTAAGTTTTGATCTTTATTTTCAAGTGCAATCTTTAATATGTGTGAATTAAGTTGTGCCTTTTCATCCCAATAGATATTTCTAATATAAAGTAGGGAAGTCTTTCTATCATTTATCATAATAGATTTAAGAGTTATAAATTTAGTATAATCAACTTGAAAGTTTCTAAGATCTTTTAGTAGATTAGCGAGCTGACTATCAAAGTTCGCAAGTGCAATCTGTTCAACATATTGATTTTGAGATGATCTTAACTGGAGGCTTACTTTCTTAGAGGCCAGTAGAAGGGCAAGTTGCCTATCTTTGATTTGAAGTGCTTTTATAATTGCAGTTTCACCATTGATATCTTTTATATCTTTATTTATTTTTTTATCATTTAATAGGATATTAGCCGCTGCAATGTTTGCATACTCCACACTGATATGAAGCGGATATTCATTTAGTAAATTTGCTTGATTTGGATTTGCACCGTAATTTACCAAAAGTCTTGTTATTGCACTTTGGTCTGTCTTGATACTGTAAGTAAGTGCGCTCTCATCTTCAAAGTAAATTTTATTGGCATCCGCTCCTTGTTTAAGGGCGTAGCGTACAAGGTTGTAAGATGATTTTTCTATGGCCAACTTTAACTGTTCTTGTAATTCACTCGAATTATCAAAAGACTCACTTTCCTCGTTGGAAGACGTAGTGATGCTTTTTTTATTATCAACTTCCAACTTTTTAGCGCAGCTAAAGAGCGAAAGTATTATTAATATATATAAGACAAATTTCATATGGTCCTAGCTTTAAATTGCATTCAAAAGTTTGATATAAATATACCACTCTAGGCTGCCGGCAAATACCAATGTGAAAAGCTTACAAAAAAAAAACGCCCCTAAGTTATTAAAATTAGGAGCGAATTATCCAATGTTAAGTAAATATATCTTTAGAAAACCTTATTTTTATATTTGCTTCTTTTAGAGTATTTCAAGGCCGTTTGGATGTCCTCATTGGCCTCAATGTCCTTAAGTGTTAAAAGAAGCATAACTCCTGATCCCACACCCTCTGAGTTATTTCCAATCGCTGAGATAATACCAACATTTTGACCACCAATTTTAAGTCTAAATGGCACATCAAAAGTTATATTGCCATTAAGTTTTATTGGAAGAAAAAATCCAAATACTTTTTTAGAGGCATAGAAAGTCATATCGAGTGCTTCGGGAACGTGAACTGCAAATGCTGGAAGTTCACCGCCAGTTAAAAATGGGAAGGGTTCACCATTTGGCATTACATGAGCTGGTACGACATCAAAAACGTCAGTATCTAAACTTGCTGTATCAAATGTTGCTTGTATAAGTGTTCCACCATCGATTATATCTGGGTTTACGCCAATTTTAGCACCTTCAAGCTTACTGGATATTGGTAGGTTTACACCGACTGGTAGTTCAAGATTTTCAAGTCTTACACTCACTACGATCTTTCCATTTACAACATTAATCTTTGGGCCATCTACACCTGGTATTTTTGGAGTTTCACCTTGTTTTAAACAAGAAGAACTAAAAATAAGTGCAAGACCAAAGATAAGACTAGTTAACTTTGTTTTCATTAAAAATCCCTTTTTTTTATTTAGGCATATGTGCCAATTGTACTGGTTTTATCGGCATTGCGAGGATTCAACTTTAAGTGTTTTAGTATAAATCTCTTATATGATCGAAATCATTGTACTAAATGCCAGCAATTGATAATCTTAGTACAAGATTTGTCATCACCACATTTGGAGGAATGAATGAAAAACTTAATTGTTGTCTTTTCAATGATTTTTTCGGTAGCTGCTTTTTGTTGGAGCGCTGAAAAAGAATACAAAACAAATTGCGCAACATGTCACTCTATTGGTGGCGGAGATGTTGGGAAAACTGGTCCAGATCTAGCTGGCGTTACTAAAAGAAGAAAGATGGCCTGGATCGTAAAGTTTATCCAATATCCATCAGGAATGATTGATGGTGATGCTGAAGAGGAAGGATATGAAAAAGCTGATCCTATTGCTAAGAAGCTTGCCGCTGCTTACAAACCTGCAATCATGGCAGAACAAGATTTAGATGAGAAACAAATCAAAGCCATTATGGCCTATATTGATGCTCAAAAAAAGGAGCCTAAAGGAAAAATCCTTAAGGTTAAGTAGTTCTATATGTCTAAGTCTTATGATCGCTCAGTAATTGTTTGGCTGCTGATAGTATGCTTGCTCGTATTTTCAATGGTTTTTATTGGGGGAGTCACTAGACTTACAGACTCAGGGCTTTCAATGGTTGATTGGAGGCCCATCATGGGAGCGATCCCACCTCTAAATGATACTCAATGGCATAAAGTATTTGATGCCTACAAACAATTCCCTGAGTACAAACTTATAAACAGTCATTTCACACTTGAAGAGTTTAAATTTATTTTCTTTTGGGAATACTTTCATCGCTTGATGGGAAGACTCGTTGGTCTTGTTTTCTTTTTACCATTCGTATATTTTCTAATTCGCAAAAAACTAACAGGCCATAAGTTTAAATTGCTTATCGCCTTCATTCTTGGTGGATCTCAAGGTTTATTGGGTTGGTATATGGTTAAAAGTGGTCTTCTTGAAAGACCGGATGTAAGCCATTTTAGATTAGCCGCTCACTTAGGCTTGGCCTTTATCATCATTGCCTATTTATTTTGGATCATTTTCGATATGACAATTGAATCTAAGATCAAAATGACTAAGTCTTTAAAGAAATTTAAATGGCCTCTCTATATATTTTTATTTTTGCTAACTTTTCAAATTGTATATGGTGCTTTCATCGCTGGCCTTGACGCCGGTATTGGTTATAATACTTGGCCATTGATGGGTGACTCTATAATCCCAAGAGCTGCCTATAGAAATGGTACCTTTATGCAGAATATGCTTTATAATCCGGCTACAATTCAATTTACTCATAGAACGGCAGGGATAGTGCTTTTTCTTTTTTCTGGAGCATTATTTTTAAAAGCAAAAGCCATATCAAACACTCAAGTTAAAAGATCTATCAATTGGATCTTTTATTGCGTGATAGCCCAGTTTATATTGGGTGTTGCAACAATTCTGGCAAAAGTTCCAGTATCTTTGGGAAGTATGCACCAGATCATGGCCTGCATTTTATTTATCATTACGATAAAAAGTGTGTATATTATCTCAAGAAAAACAACACTTTAACCATATTAATACTTGCCTACTTAGGTTTTATAAAGATAATGAAAATATTAAAAAAACTTAATTTATTACTGATTTTTGTTTTACCAACAATTGCTTTTGCAATTGGTGGAAGTGGACCCTTGGATAATTTAAAAGAAAAGGGTCTTAAAAATGAGAGACCTCCTTATATGGATAGGATTGGAATCGAGGAACACCTTGGTGACTCAGTAACTAAAGAGCTTGAATTTAAAAATGAAGAAGGCAAAACTGTTAAGCTTTCTGATTATGTTAAAGAGAAGCCCGTTTTTTTGATGCTTGTTTATTACAATTGTCCAACCCTTTGTAGTACGCATTTAAATTCTGTTCTTGGAACTCTTTCAAACTTTGAGATGAAACCAGGCCAAGAGTATGAGTATGTTGCAGTTTCCATAGATCCAAGTGAGGATGGGAAGCTAGCAAAAGAGAAAAAAGCGATTTATCTCAAAGAGTTTGGGTTAGAGAAGTATGCAGAAGGTATGCACTTTCTAACTGGAGATAAAGAAAATATAAATAAGCTTGCCAGTGAAGTTGGTTTTAAGTTTGCTTGGGATACCAATATGAAGCAATGGGCACACGCCGCAGCTTCCTTTGTTCTAACTCCCAAAGGGCAAATATCTTATTACCACTATGGCCTAAGCCTTGAGCCAAAAGTCTTTAGACTCTCTTTGGTTGAGGCTTCGGGAAATAAAATTGGTGATGTGATGGATAAGGTACTACTTTTTTGTTTGCAGTACGATCCCACAAAAAAAACTTATGCATTTTATGCATTTAATATAATGAGAGTTGCAGCCGGTTTAACTGCACTCGTGTTGATAATATTTTTAGTTAGATTTTGGCTTAGCAATAAGTCTCAAAAATAAAGGGAATGTTTTATGAACAAGGTGAGTGATATCTTACACACTGTCTTTGGTTGGATGATGCCAGAGCGAGCAGCTGCTAATGCTTATTTAGTAGATGATCTGTACTATGCTGTTTTTATTTTAAGTATTATCGGCTTTATTGGACTTGTCGGAGTAATGATCTTTTTCGTTATTCGTTACCACAATACTCAAAGTAAAGAGTCGGCTTACATCCCACATAATGCTTTGGCCGAAACACTTTGGACTGTTATCCCTACAATCATATTTTTAGGAATTGCATTTTGGGGACTTTGGGCATTTTATGAAAATGAAAAAGTAGATGATAATGCTATGGAAATCAAGGTAACTGGTAAGCAGTGGCTTTGGGAGTTCGGTTATAATAAAGATGGTAAACAAGCTAACATTGCTAACACAATGTATGTTCCATTGAATCAACCAGTTCATTTAAATATGACAAGTGTTGATGTTCTTCACTCATTCTTTGTACCAAGTTTTAGAATTAAAAGAGATACTGTTCCAGGTATTAGAACAAGATTAAATTTTACTGCAACTAAGTTAGGTGACTTTAAAGTTTTCTGTACAGAGTACTGTGGTACATCTCACTCAAAAATGCGTGCAACAATTAGAGTTGTTTCTCAAGAAAGATTTGATAAGTGGTTAGATAGAGAAATTAAAGAAGCTAATATTTCTGATCCAGTTGAGCTGGGAGCTCGTCTTTTTTCTAGAAAAGGTTGTGTTAGTTGTCACTCAAGTGGAAATGATAGAAAGATTGGTCCAGGCCTAGCTAATCTCTGGGGAAAGAAAAGAGAGTTTAATGATGGTTCTAATATCATTGCTGTAAATGCTGACTATATTAGAGAGTCAGTTCTTATGCCAGGTGCAAAAGTCGTAAAGGGATACCCAAATAAAATGAACTCCTTTGCTGGCCAATTAAGTGAAAAAGAAATTGATTACTTAATCGAATATATAAAAACTTTAAAATAATAAAAAAATAAACTACTAGGAGATACATATTATGAGTACACCCGGTGAAAACTATATCAATTGCGAAAAGGGACTTTGGTCGTGGTTAACGACTATCGATCACAAAAGAATCGCGTTGATGTATTTTATTTCAATCATTGCATTTTTCTTGATAGGCGGAGGTTTCGCTATCTTATTAAGATTGGAACTACTAACTCCAGAAAAACTTTTCTTAACTGCCGATGCTTACAACAGAGTTATGACTATGCATGGATCTATAATGGTCTTTATGGTTATTGTTCCTGGTGTTCCAGCTCTTTTAGGTAACTTTGCGCTACCTTTAATGATCGGTGCAAAAGATGTTGCCTTCCCTAAGCTGAACCTATTATCTTGGTACTGCTTAATGATAGGTGCTGCCATTGCAGTCTGCTCTCTTTTTTGGGGAGGGGTTGATACAGGATGGACATTTTATACTCCATACTCTGCTAGATCAGCGGATGCTGTCACGCTTGTCGTTCTTGGAGCCTTCATTATGGGATTTTCTTCCATCTTAACAGGTCTTAACTTCATCGTTACTATTCACAAGCTAAGAGCTCCTGGCATGACTTTTATGAGAATGCCTCTATTTGTTTGGTCATTATACGCTACTGCGATCATTCAAGTTATTGCAACACCAGTTCTTGCTATCACGCTTCTTATGTTAGTGGTTGAGAGATTCTTTGGAGTTGGTATATTTGATGCTTCACTTGGTGGGGATCCAGTCTTATTCCAGCATTTTTTCTGGTTTTATTCTCACCCTGCTGTTTATATTATGATTATTCCATCTTTAGGAATTGTTTCTGAGATCGTTGCCACTTTTTCTCAAAAAACTATTTTTGGTTATAAAGCAATTGCACTTTCTTCATTAGCAATTTCAGCTATCTCATTTTTAGTTTGGGGACATCATATGTTCGTATCTGGTCAATCAAATATTGCTGGTACGATTTTCTCTATCTTAACAATGCTTGTTGGTGTTCCAACTGCAATCAAGTTATTTAACTGGGTTGCAACTATGTACAAGGGACAAATTAAGCTCGACACTCCTATGCTTTGGGCCATCTCTTTTATTGCATTATTTACTATCGGTGGACTTACTGGTCTTCCTTTGGCAGCTTTTGCAACAGATGTTCACTTGCATGATACATACTTTGTTGTTGCTCACTTTCATTACACAATGCTTGGTGGTGCAATCGTTGGATTATTTGGTGGGCTCTTTTATTGGTTCCCAAAAATGTCTGGTAAAATGTACAACGAGCTTCAAGGACAAATTTCAGCGATCCTCGTTTTTATAGGCTTTAACGCTACATTCATTCCACAATTCATTATGGGGTCTCGTGGGATGCCAAGAAGATATCATACTTATGATGGTGAGTTTTCTCCATATCATATAGCAAGTACATTTGGTTCTTGGATTCTTGCAATAGGCTTTCTTTTAGCAATTTATGTTTTAGTAAAAGCTTTTTTTGATAAGAATGCTCCTAAAGCTCCAAAAGATCCATGGCGTGGTACCACTTTAGAGTGGACAGCAGGATCGCCACCAATTCACGAAAACTTTACTGAATTTCCAACTGTAGAGGGGAGGCCATATGAGTACCGTTAAGGTCGATAGGAGAGTAGATCACTCTCATCATTTTACATCAATGGATCAAGAGCACGAAGCTGGTAAACAGGGGACGTGGCTATTTATGGCCACAGAGCTTATGATGTTTGGTGCTTTATTTGTAGGTTACTTTATCTACAGAGGAAGCTTCCCAGATGCTTACGTTCAAGGTGGTAGCTTATTATCTTGGAAAATGGGTGCAACAAATACACTTGTTCTGCTATTGAGCTCTTTTACAATGGCATTAGCTGTTAGAGATACAATGCTTGGTCATAATAAAAAAGCAATTACTAAAGTTGCTATAACTTGTATATGTGCATTTGCATTCCTTGTAATTAAGTTCTTTGAATACAAGTCAAAAGTTGATCATGGGTTATTTCCTGGTCTAGGGATGTGGGATCCACATGGTATAGAAGCACTTCCAAATCTAAAATTATTCTTTGTCATTTACTTTATAATGACTGGACTTCACGGACTTCATATCGTCATTGGTATTGGTCTAATGTTTTGGATTATGAAGAGATTAAAGAATGATGAGTTCTCTCCAAACTATTATACAGCAGTTGAGGGTGTTGGTCTTTACTGGCACATTGTCGATGTTATTTGGATTTACTTATTCCCGTTAATGTATTTAATTTAAGGATTTATATATGTCAGGTCATCACGTAGTACCATTTAAGACGAACTTATTTACTTTCTTAGGACTAGTTTTACTTACAATTATAACAGTTGTAACTGCGAAGACTATGCACTTTGGTAGTTTTAACTTAGCTATCGCAATGTTAATTGCAACGGTTAAAGTTACTCTCGTTCTACTTTGGTTTATGCATTTAAAATATGATGGAAATATGAACCGAGCTATTTTCGGGGCTTCATTTTTCTTTTTAATGCTATTTTTTGTAATGAGTGCTTTTGATCTTTATTTCAGATGATTAAAACTCTTAATGTCTTTTTTAAAATAGGTATCGTGCGATTTGTTGTAATAAGCGCAATCGCAGGGTACTTTGTTGCTTTTAATATAGAGGATAAATTTAGTACGATACACTTTCTTGGAATGGTTATCGGAACTTTTCTTATCTCTTGTGGATCTTTATCGCTAAATCAAATTCAAGAAGTTGAACAAGACTCTAAAATGCCAAGGACACAAAATAGACCTGTGGCCAATGGGGATCTTTCCATAAGAACTGCCAGCATCATTAGTCTCTCAACTATTATTAGTGGATCTATCATTCTTTATTTTGTATCTCCACTGAGTTTTGCTATTGGACTCGTTATAATTGCACTTTATAACGGGCTTTATACAATGTATTGGAAGAAAAAGTGGGCTTTTGCTGCTGTACCTGGGGCAATCCCTGGAGCACTTCCTTGCACTATTGGTTATGCGGCCATGAGTAATAATATCTTGAGCTCTGAGTCTATTTATCTATTTCTCGTGATGTTCTTATGGCAAATGCCGCACTTTTGGACTTTGGCCATTAAACTTAAAGAGGACTATCAAAAGGGTGGATTTCCCATTCTACCAGTTGTTGTTGGGAAGCAGAGAACTATCTATCATATATCTTATTATGTTTGGGCCTATGTGCTGTTAGCAATTATGAGTCCCTTTTTTGTTCATTTTAATATATTCTATTTTTGGGTGGTACTGCCTTTTGCAATTCTTGTACTACTTATGTTTTTTCTATTTGTAAGATCTTCAAATGAAAAAGCGTGGTTACCATTTTTTCTGATCGTGAATTTTAGCATGCTTGCTTTCATATTCTCTCCGGTCCTAGATAAATGGTATCCAATCATCTTTAATTCTTAATAAAGGATACTTTATGCATGTTAAAAAACTAAGTGACTATACTCCAACAAATTATAGTATTGATAAGACATACCTTGAATTTGATATCCAAGATGATCATGTCATTGTTAAGTCTAAGCTCTTATTCT
>Ga0115567_10007259_pt1 | contig 10512 bp, 14 predicted proteins | sample COGITO_mtgs_1204_2_FD_88679 | JGI IMG/M metagenome (GOLD analysis project Ga0115567, IMG submission 88679) | Pelagic marine microbial communities from North Sea - COGITO_mtgs_120412 | ecosystem: Environmental > Aquatic > Marine > Epipelagic | place: Germany:Helgoland, sampling site Kabeltonne... | reverse complement strand
GGACGAATGGTGTATTGCAGGCACTGCTGCATGACCTCGATAAAAAGCTATAGTTTGCTTCCTGTAGATACTTCTGGTGGACTTGGTCGCCCAGTGCTCAAACCATCGTTTCCAGGGGCCGGTCATCCGTCGCGCGTTGGGTTCCGGGAACGAACGACGCTCCGTTGAGCAGGGGACCGATGACGCTGTGACCGCTCATCGTCTGAGCCAGCGTTTAGGACCTGACGGCATAGCTGGGGTCACGGCGGCTTACAGAAGTGGCGAGACCGCCTTTGCCATCGCCAAGCGCTTCGGCATCAGCAGGCAGTCGGTCAACATCATCGCCACAGATGCTGGTCTACCCCGCAAAGTGCCGCGAACCACCACATGGCAACGGGACGAAATTGTCCGCCTGTACCAATCCGGCCTCTCACAGCAAGCCGTCGCAGCCAAACTCTGCTTCAGCCAAACCACAGTGCACCTGATCCTGAAGAGACGAGGCATCTCGGCCCGGCCAAACTTATGATCATATCGAGTGCTCCAAACGAGGTGATTAACGAATCGCTCCTAAGAGCCTCCTGGGAAGTCAGCACCCAGAATCAACGACCATAGCCGCTTGGCTTCTTCGTGATCTCCATTCGATTCTGCCAATAGCGCTCTCGCCGCTTGATCTTGGGCAGTGCGAAGTGACTGTAGGACTTGTTGGCGCGCGTTGAAGGTGAGGTACCCACTTAGTATGCCACTCTGGCCACCGGGGTCGCTCACATCCAGCCAACTGGGAGCCCACTCAAAAAATTTAGCCAGGGCATTTTGCCTATTGCTACCCAGGCTCTCGAAACAGTGGGCCGCCACACTCTCAAGATGAAATGACCTGAGGCGTTTAGAGTGAGACCTATTCCATTTTTTGAGCAGCCGGACAAGTGGTGCCAGGTTGTACCCTAACTGCGCGTGTTTACCCGTAAACCACCCCTGAGCTTGGATGGGCGCGGTATTTAGCCATCCTCCGTTTCCATTAGGGAGGCTATGTATCTCACCTCCATGCCAAAACACGGGCGCCACATCAACGTGTCCACCTTGTTCAAAAAATATGCGAACAGCTTGACCACGCGCGCCCACTGTGACTGCCTCCAAGCCGTCATAAGCGCGTCTGATTCTGTATAGGAATGCTTGAGAATCCAATCGGTATCGGTTCCACGCATCGTTCTCGTTGGAGAACACTGACAGAACATCGATGTCATCGATAGGACGGATAACGGTGGCTTTTGCAGCCGACCCCATCAAAACCGCACGCGAGAAAGGCAGGTCACTTGATGCAGGGAAAGCCTCCGTGAGGTTCTCCACGACTCGATTTTTTCTACCGGCAACTATCGAAGTCTTCTGATATTCGGTGATACTAATTTGATCCAGGTACGCTGCCATGGCTTGACTCGTAGTTACCATAATTGATCATTCCTCACGAACTTGATCGCTGATCTGTCGCGCCGCCGAATGCATCGCTTGTTCGTTTACGTCCCTCTGAAATTTGTATATCAGATCAGGCACCTGTGGTGTCGCTCGACGCAACGCGAACAGTCGCTCTTGCCATACGAATACATCGGCAGCCTTTAATGGCCGTGCGCGATCTTTCATTCGCACCTCGATGAGTCTACATAAATCTGACCGCTCTCGTGCCGCATTCCATATCCCGCGGATGAATTCAACGACATCCAGGAAACCGGGTAACAATGGCAACAGTACACCCACCAAGAACACGAGAAGGGATAGGTCGGCCACAATACTAATTGTTATGAGGATTAGCAGCCATACACTAGATACTACAGTCCAAGTGACCGCCGTCCTTCGAAGCAGCCGGTTGGCGTAAGAGGCGTTAGTGCGTTGACAGATCGCTACGGTCACCAATGGGGAGTTGGTTTCGGAGATTGAGTACCATCCGGTCAACTTGCTCTTCGTTGCCGCCTCCCTCAGCTGATCATCCTTGCCCGCCAGAGCCGCAACGTCCTCGAGCGATGGGAGGAAGCCGCGCTCCGAGCGAGGCATTCCATACACATGGAAGTCAAACTGCTCTTGGACAGCGGCCGCCTTAGCGGTCTCATTGGCCTGTGCGAAATCCATGAGGGTTCGCCCTAGAAACAGCCAGAGTCCAGCGACGGCACCAGACCACACAGCCCATTCAGGCACTATTACGGAGACCAGAGGTGCTGCCAGACCAATGACGAGCACCCCGGCCCAACGAATATTCAGCCAAAATTTCGCACGCTTGTACAGACGACGTTGCGCAAGCAACAATCTCAATGCAGTTTCGTCGTCTTGATTAGCCGCCATCTCGGCACTGGTTGGTGGCTCGTAACTATTCTCTACCATAGGTTTTCTGTTTTCATTTCTGAGACTTAAGAACTTCGGTCGAATAATAGTTTTAATTGATCAATAGCCAGTTGGTCGTTCCCGCTCGCGCCATAGTCTTTGGCTTTCAGTGCACGACTGACCGCTCGGTCGAGTTTTGACTTTGCATCTGTGCGCGTCGAATCCGATGAGCACGCGCCAAAGCGTGAGCCAAGTCCTGTGGGGTCGTTCATTGCTGCCAGATTGACATCTTTTATTTTCCTCAGACTAAGATATAGATCCCACAACGATGCGTAAGAGTCTTCGCCGTCCATATGCTTAGCGGCTTTCATTTCTAGATAGCATGACGAAACGGGCACGTTTCGCTGATACTTCCATATTTTCAGCTGCCGAGCTAGCTTTTTCGCTGCGCCACTATGCTTGCGATTGACCTCATTCACGTAATTGTTATGGTTTTTGGGGTAGGTGAGCATCCATCCTTCGCTTGGATCAGATATCCAATATCCGTTTCCATCTCCGTAACCAGGCACTACTTCGACGTAACCATCATTGAAGCGACAAACTACAGCCGGGCGTCTAACTACCACGACCGTATTTGGGAAACGCAGCTGCAGTGTTTCTTTTACGCGATTTAGCATGGTCCATGGCGAAGCAGGTCGAACGCCTTTTAACGAGACCAGGTAGTCCGCGTCGCTGTACCTCCAGACGCCTGTTCCATGCCGCAAGGAACCGATTTCAAACATCTGATGCAACCCAAGGTAGGCGTCGAGTCGCGACTCAATACTGATGCGGTGCGAGCGGGCAGCATCAAACTGGGCAGACGTCGGGGTGTACAGACTCGTGAGAGCATTGAGCCATGCCTCTGGGGTTTCGTTCATAATTCCTTTACTAGCCTTTAATCGAAATGACCTATTTCTATTTTACACTAAATGCTTTAGCGCGTACGTGCTGAAGTCAGCCCAGTGCTAGCGCTGCGAGCGATGTCGTATCGCTACTTCCGGTCCCGGGGTGGATTCGGGTCGTTTCCGGGTGCGATCGTGTCTGAGTCACGGATCTTGTTATTCCGTCCATGAATGACTACCTCGCCACCTCCGACGTTGTGCACAATGGCTCGTGCCCGATCGATGGCTTGGGCCTGGGTGTCGTGATGCGTGCTCGCTCGCTTTGCGCCAGGAGCAACGACGTCCCAGCCACCATCAGCGTTCGGCGTCACGTGTCGTTCATTCCTAGTCATGTTGAGTCCTCCCTGCGCTCGTTCATCTATGCAATCGTTTGATCACGTGTTCGAAGTTACACCGGTGTGACCCAGGCCACAAACCGTTGTCCACAGGCAGGCGACACGGTAGGTCCGGGCCGCGTCTCCTCTGCGATGATGGGCGGAGACCGACCAGGAGATCCAAAATGAGCGTTGACCCCGTGGACGCCCCCACGACCCATCCAGTTTTGACGACCGACCTCGGCACTCTGTTCCAGGGCGATTGTCTGGACGTGATGCGGTCGATGGACAGCGAGAGCGTCAATCTGATCTTCGCCGACCCGCCGTTCAACCTCGGCAAACTGTATGGATCGCACTACAAGGACAGCATGGCGGAAGCCCAGTACGTCGACTGGTCCCAGGCTTGGATCAAGGAGGGACTCCGCCTCTTGCGTCCGGGCGGAGCGTTCTTTCTCTACAACATCCCGAAGTGGAACATCATCAACGGCGCGTACATGCAGCAACTCGGCATGAACTTCCGTCACTGGATCACGATCGACATCAAGTTTGGTCTACCCATACAAGGGAAGTTGTATCCCAGCCATTACAGCCTTCTGTACTTCACCAATGGAAAGCCCAAGACGTTCGTACGCCCTCGTCTCCCAATCCCGGCCTGTCGACACTGCGGTGGGGACATCAAGGACTACGGCGGACATCGCAACAAGCTCCATCCAGACGGCCTCAACCTGACCGACGTATGGAGCGATATCCCCCCAGTTCGCCACCGCAAGACGAAGAATCGTCCTGCCAACGAGTTGAGCGAGAAACTATTGCGGCGTGTCTTTGACATCGCCTCGGCTCCTGGCGACACGGTCTTCGACCCGTTCGGCGGCAGTGGGACTACGTACGCGGTGGCGGAGAGCATGCATCGGCACTGGCTTGGTGTAGAACTCGGAGACTGTCAGCCGATCATCAATCGGCTGACAGGCGTGGGAAACGAGGTCGCAATGCCGGACTTAGGAGACGGAGGCCGACGCCAACGTCCTCGACAAAGAACGAACGCGGCGGAACCTGCCAAACTCTGGTGACTCAGCCCAGAGCACGCCCGTCCTTACCCTTAGGGATGCGGGGTACGTCTCGGGAGACGCCGTCGTGTTCGACAGCCACGATGCCGAGGTACGCGTCGCCGGGGAACGACCAGTTGCTCCAGACGACGTGATAGGGCCGTAGTTCCGGCTCATTGCCGATGCGATCCGTCAGGAAAGGGGCCAAGCGCGCCGACGGAAGCACGAGCAACCCTCCGCTGACGTAACCCCGGAAGATGCCGAGTGCTATGCGATTGATCGCGCGGTGGCTTGACGATATGTTGCCGGTCTCCCACTCGACAACGAAGGGTGCCGTTGATCCATCCGCGAAGTCAAGGTGGCAATCGAAAGCGCCCGGAAGCGCCCCCTTGCCGCTCGCTTCCGCTTCCTGACTCTTTGGTGCCTTGTGCTCAAGCGTCCACCCTCGTTTCAGCAACTCGCTGGTGAAGCCCCGCTTGATCGGCACGACCCCGTTACCCTCACCTCGCTTTTTGCCAGATTCCGGGTAGATGGTGAAGTCAGCCGCACCAACCGGCCAAGCGACAGCCGCGATTGCTGCGCGAACATCCTCCTCCGCCCGTATGTACGGCGAAGTCTGGCTGTAGCCACCTGCGTGACTCGCGCTGATGTCAGTGATGTGATGCCAACTATCAATTCGCATACGCAGAACGTAGTCGATACACGGCATCCCGCGGATCCTGCGTGTCGCGCCGTACTACTGTGAGCGCCCTGAAAGCACAGCCAACCCCTGCGTCGGCCAATTTTCTGGTGACCAATCTAAACTAGTAGTTCAACATACTAATACATGTCCGTGGCGGCGATACAGCACACACAGAAGCCATTACCCAATATGTGCAGACCGCAGAAGCGAATGACCAGCCGGATTCAGTGCCGTCCCGCACTATCTAGATCCGGCAACTGGACGACAAGACTGTATGCCTGCAAATGACCAGTCCAAAAACTTGCAGTTGAACCCCATAGAAAGACTCGAAACCTCCGGTACAGTTCTTCGCCCCATGTCGAAACCACGCTCTCACTCGCCTGATCTAATCGCTCAGCCCACCGGCGACAGGATAAATAGTAGTTGTGCCTCTCGTCCCGCACACACCGCAACAAGAACGGCGACTTGGCCACGGCCCGGAGGTACTTATGCAGAACGAGTGGCGAGGCATAGCCTGGGTAGACATGTTTGCTCATAAAAGTCGACACGAGGTGACTATTCTTCATTGCCAGCGCATCCACGTACACCTTGCCGCCCGGCAATAGTAGATTTTGATACTGCGCCAAAGTAGCAGCATAGTCGGGCAAGTGTTCAGTCGCACCCATGTTCACGATTGCATGAAATCGCTTCGACGGCTTGTACTGGAGAAAATGCTCGCGTATGACCTCTGCGTTACCTAGGCCGCGGGACCCAACAATACTGCGCATAAACTGCTCCGACTCATGCGACAGCGTGAGAGAAGTAACGTGGAAACCACGTTCGCTTGCAAACTGTAAAAATGCACCCCAACCTCCCCCTACGTCCAGAATTTTATCACCTGGCGACAAACCCAAGGAGGAAATCGCGTAGTCCAACTTACGCGTCACCGCGTCCTCCAAATTCTCATCGTCGGAGCTGAAGGCACCCTGGGTATAGCACATGTGTCGCGCGTCCAGAAAAGTACGAAAGAAGTGCGGATCCTCGTCGTAATGGTGAGCGATAGATTTTTGATCGCTCCGAACTGATCCTAGAAATAACCTCGGCGCGAAACGCGCAGCCCACATCAGGGGATGGTTATCTCTAAAGAAGCTACGCATCGACATGGCCAACAAAAGATCTCCAGCCAATTCTAATGAGCAAGCCAGATAGGCCTCACCAATTTGAATTAGGTCAAAGGAATCCAGTGCACCATCACCAGTGGCGTCGATCGCGCGTAGTGAGAAAGATGCTTCTGATTCTCCAAGCTTGCATTCGAAGCCGTCGCTGTACGCGACAATAAATGAGATCGAAGGTCGGTTATAGAAAAAACGTTCGTACCTGCGTGAGAGTTCCTTAGCGCGCGCATCCGTCATCATGATCCGCCAAAACGCAATTGGGAAAAGATCTGAGCCGCCGCAAGGAAAACAGGAAGCAATACCAAGACGACGAAACTAAGCCACGGTACGGTACGGAACCGCAAAGGTTGAATATTCATTCTCTGACAACGCTCCAATTCTGTGGTGAAAGGTCCAAGGGCTTCGAAATCCGTATGTGGGTCAAGTCTTCGGCTTGAGATGGCGGCCTCTACTTCTAGTACGCGAATCTCAATCGCTCTCGTTTGAACACGCCGAAACACAAGCCACGGAACAATTATATAGAGTGGCACGACGATGATGTACAAACCAAGCAACCCGAGAATCCAGGTGTAGTTGTGAACGCCTAAGAAAATGATTACGTTGATCAGGGTTAAGGCCAGTAGGACGTTGCCCCATATCACGGTTCTATATGTTCGGCTAACTGGACTCCAACCAAATCGGCCATCTCGGTTCAACCAGTCAGCACTTGGCTCGACCAAGAAATACGTCGCGGCAATAACATAAACTGCAATTAGTCCAACTATTTGAAAATGCAGGATAAGGAGCATCGCATAGACGGCCAGTACATTATAGAGCACATGCCCGATGACATGATTTGTACCCGCCCACCAACTGGCGTAAGCATCACTGAGCCATCTGTCTCGAGAAATTCCCGTTAGCTGGTCTGGAGAAAGAACCTGGAACACTCCCTGCTCCTGGCCAAGGAGCAGCAGTCGTGCAAACACGATCGCTGCGAACAACATCACTAGGGATAAAGGGATGCTGGCCCGACGTAAATTGTTCATCAATTTTGTGACGAACACGTCAAGCGCCTTCTCCGGTGGTACTCCTGCAATCAGGCGATCTATGAGTAGCATCCGTGAGATCCAGTTGGATTTAACGTGTATGGGCGCCACAATCGCCCCGCTTTCGGATAGCGAGGAAAGGCACGTCGCCATGTGCTGCCATTGCCGGTGCAGGAGTAAAATACCGGAAATTATGGTAGCAGCCTGGAACCAGCTGTAACTGTCACGCATTAAGGGGAAGGAAGCCGGAGATGAGGTATTCCGCTCGAGCAGAAAGATTCGCTGCACGTCCTCGACTAACCGTACATCGTCGGCACTCCCAAAAGTCCCTTCTGCCAAAGTAACAATAGTCATCGCAGCAGTGATTGTCAGGCCAATCAAAAGAAGCACTGAGGTATGTCTGTGCTTCAGTCCAAGGAGAATGTAGGTAAATTCGAATGGATCGAAATTCGCAGTACGAATTCTTGTCGGGCTAGGCATCTATTTGTCCGACTGCAAGAATCGAGCGATTGCGCTTGGATGCTCGATCCATAGCCAGTGACCGCATCCAGGTACGCCCTCCGTCCGGACTAAATTAACCTGACGACGTAGCACCTTTATGTCATCACGGGAAGTTAGGGGATCGCTTTCGCCCCATATCAGGTCCACGGGCTGAAGGATTGATTCTAAGATATCTCTGTGCGGGATGGCCCCGGCACCCAGCATGACACCTAAGACCGAGGAACTTCCGGTGTTATCTAAAGTCTCCATGAGTCGCGAGCCATCCAGTCGGGCTGGCTTTGCCACGAACGGCCACAGAACGACTCGGCGTAGCATAGAATGACGCGCCAGAGCACGCAGCATCGATTTTGGCATCGGAAAGATGCCGGTCAAGAAGGCGGCACCAACATAGAAGGCCAGGCGCGGATGCTCCACCGCACGGGTTGGACGTTGTGCGAGTTGAGAAGCACGGTCTAGTGCGCCGCTGACCAGCACAACGCGCGAAAATATCTCCGGGGCAGTTGATGCCACTCGTCCAGCGACTACACACCCAATGGAGTGGGAAACGAGCACACAGTTATGCAAATTTTTGTCACGACAAAATTCAACAATGAGCTCAGCTGCTTCGTCTACACCGAAGGTATCGTGCGATGCCGAACTTCCGCCAAAGCCCGGGATGTCAATTGCCAGAAAGCCAGCCGAGCCATCCAGGCATTCAATAACAAGTTTCCACTGGTCTAAAGACCCTGCTAACCCGTGAATAAACACGTAGCGAGGAGATTGATCGGTCAGGCTATGTGGGCCAGTTGCGTACCGAATTTCGCCTTCCTGGTGCTCTCTTATCTTCATATTTGCTCCATTATCATTAATAGTCTCCGGAAAATCAAATAGGATGGGCTGCGTGCGACCTGACGTTATCAGTCTCACGCGTATTCTCACCTGTGTGCCAACATGCCCGCTAACGTGGCCGGAATTGCCGACGAGTTGTTTGCTCGGTGCGGCGAACCGTTGTGGCCATCCGTGGACACGACAAGCGTCTTTTGTGTTGCAATGTTCATGGTTTTATCCTGGTCAAAAGATTAAGTGTGCTCTTGCGTCGCCTAACCGTGCTCTCGCTATACCCTCGACGCCGTAACAGGGCACAGAACTGTGTGACGTCTTTTTCGCTGAGGTTCAGCACGTCTTTGTGACGCTCTACAGCCCACTCAAACCAGTCCTGCAGGTCACCCCAGTATGCCCGTGCTGTGTTGTAGCCGTAGTCGAGCAGGAGGTCCTCACGCAGATCTAAGAACCTCTGCCAGGACTCCGGGATGTCGTCGGGGTAAGCAGGCGCGAACTCCATCTCGCTCTCGGGGTACCTACTGGCGCTCATGCCGTGGATGGTAGCGGCTGGACGGCTCACTATGTCGCAATTGCTACGTCACAGTTGGATGACGTGTTATCACGCTTATGCTTGCAGCCTCCTGACCAGGGGTTTTAGCGTCGTTCGTGTCACCTTCGCTTCTCGCAGGTGGTCCGTTTGACAGTCGGCTTGCTGTCCCGGCCAGGAGGCCAAGACCATGAATCAGATTCAGCCCTACGGCCGAAGCCCCTCGAGCCCGTCCATCTTCTCCGGCCAGACGCGCGAGATTGCTCGCGTTGTCAACCGCAGTGAACTGGCCGTAATCAAAACAGCCGCAGCAGCGCATGAGGCGGATGCTCGCCTGGACGCCATCGACCACATTGCCGGCCGCGCCATGCAAGGCGTGGCCATGGTCAGTCAGTTGGAGCAGCAACTGGCTCAGACTGTTCCCATCGCAACGTCTCGTCTGCAAGCAGTCGGCGACATCCATGCCTTGGCCACAGTCAATGAACTCAATGGCTTCTCTCGGCGGCTGAAGTGAGCGCCGATGAGATGGTCATCTTCATCGTAGGCGTGACGCTCGTCTTCATCGGGCTTGTAGGGATGGCGTTCCTGGTCTGGGTTGCCATCCGCTCCGAACTGCGGCGTCGCCACAACCAAAACGAGCAAGCGCTCAGTGATGCTCGGCTACAGATGCACACGCATGAGGCTATGAGTCGCCTGTACGAGGTAGCCCGTCAAGCACAGGTGCAGCGCCCTGATCGCGACACGTTATGAGTGATCGCGATCCGGGCCGCTGGCTCGACCGGCTAATCGGCGCATGTTTCGGTCTGCTACTCGGAGCCATGGCGCTCTACGGCGCAGTGCAAGTCATCTCCTCCGTCTGGCTGCCGCTCACCATCGGTGTTGCGGCAGTCGGGGGGGTGGGGTTGGCGATCTGGTTGGCCATGTGGCGTAGCCGCTGGCGCAGTTGGTGAGGCATAAATGGTCGAGTAATCCTGAAGCTCGTTCAACCCCGGAGCCCATCTACCGCTCGGTGATGTGAAATACACAAAGTGTCTTGACCATTCACAAACTTGAACGCATAGTGAAAGACAGTCGCCGTTCATAAACCTGAATGGCCACCAACCCAAAGAATTTTAACCGAAAGGAGGGTGTATTCGTCATGCCAAAAAATAGAAGAAAACAAGAACAAGATAAGCGTCGCCGCGATTCGTCCCGTCGCGGCTCGGGGCGATCACGTCGGGGCCG
>Ga0115567_10007258_pt1 | contig 10513 bp, 7 predicted proteins | sample COGITO_mtgs_1204_2_FD_88679 | JGI IMG/M metagenome (GOLD analysis project Ga0115567, IMG submission 88679) | Pelagic marine microbial communities from North Sea - COGITO_mtgs_120412 | ecosystem: Environmental > Aquatic > Marine > Epipelagic | place: Germany:Helgoland, sampling site Kabeltonne... | reverse complement strand
TGCAAATATATGTTGATAAGCTAGAACACTTTGCATAACTCGAAGGTCTGACTCTTTTAACTGGCGCTGAACGCTGGTGATATAGCATTAGGTCGTCTTTTTAGCTTAAACCAATGATTGCTGTCGTGCGGAGGGAGCGTTAAGCGTGGTGTCACCTATATATCGCTCAACGTCTTGTTCAGAATGATACACCAAAATATAGTCCGCAATAAAAATTGCATCACCCTCTTTCAACACCATGGGACGCTCAACAATTTTACCGTTCACCTTTGTACCGTTTACACCCAAATTTTCTATAATTCGTTCACCGGCTTCCAGTTTAATGCTGGCGTGCTTACGACATACAATAGGGTTTGGAATACGCACTCCACTGTCAACTTCTCTTCCTAGTAACACCTCTGTACCAACGAGCCGTAACGACGTTTTTAATTCATAATTCACATACATATCTAGTCGAGCCATAATTTCCTCATTATATAAGTTTGTTGTGCGTCAAGTGCTAAGCTCATGCAGTGTGCATTTTGAAGGTGCTTTACATTTAATCCTATTCTTGTCTCAGAATAAATATCACGATGTCACGAGAACAAGTTGACGACAGTGCTATGGTAATAATGCCGTTTACTAATTTGCAGTTATGTCACTCTTTGAAATTTTTCTGCCCAAATAAGTCGACACTAGTGAACTCTCCTTCACAGATTTAATATTACGCAAGATCTTCGTAAATCAGCTTGTGCATTTGTTGCAATTGTTTGTGTTATTACCGCAAATGTCGTTGCATGGCAGAGCCGCTTTATAAGTAATTGGACGTTACATTGGAACCTTTAGAACTGAGTTTGTTCGACTTTAAATGATGAATGAAAGTGAAGGGGCTGCGCAACTCTCCAATCGATTAAATAAGTATATTCGCTTAGAAGAATAGCGACTCAGGAGCTCACCCCTTCAAAATAGAACAAATAATATCGTTACACTTTTGATGATTTTAATCCGAGTTTTAGGGCGTATTAAATACCTTATTAAACTCGGAAAGTTTGATATAACTAGTGAGTTTTTGGTAAAAACGATGCTTGAGGGCTGGTTGCTATTACAGAATTTTATGTAAATATATGTCAAGTGATATGTAGTCAACGAAGCGCGATTAGTTCGAGTTAACACTGTTGTAGATGTAAAAAGCTATTTTTGTTTTGGAGACAGTGATTATGAAAGTTGATGTCATATCTCGATCTAGTTGAAATCTTCGCGACATAAATAAGCTAAGTTGGAACACTGTTGAATGAAAAGTAAATTATCGAATTTAGTAGCTAAGACAGGAGAGGTGACTACCCAGAGGAGTAGTCAGCGAGGTGAATCTTACAGGCATGTCATGATGCTCAACGACAACGAACGTGAAATACTCTGTTCATATGCGCAGATAGAATCCTATGCCCCTGGCATACCAATAATTAGAAGAGGGCTTAGAGACTCATGCTTCCATTTATTGTTGAGCGGCGATGCCGTTTTTGAACGAAATGTTAGTAATGAACTAGAAATGCCAAGCGTCACCGAATGGTTAAATGTAGGCGAATTATTTGGCCTACTTGCCTTTTTTACAGAGCAAGAACACCCGCGCAGTGTTATATCAAGAGGTAAATGTGAAGTGGCAACAGTGAGTCAGCAATCCTATCTCAATTTACTAGAAGAGGAGCCTGACCTATGGCAGCACCTACAGCTCATGGGAACGTATCACATGCGCAAACAGCGATTAGCAAAACATTTAGACAAGCTATTTGGACCTTTCGGTGCCATGCTGCCTTACGTAGTGACCGACATTGAGAATGAGGTCGAGTGGAAAACACTTCTCAGCGGCGAAACATTGTTCGTGCAAGGCAGACAAGCTAAAGCTTTTTATATTTTAGTTACCGGCCGCCTACAAATGACAACACGCTTAACTGATGGGCGCCTACTTGCCAACGAAGTTGTCGTTCCAGGCGAGACAGTTGGCGAAACCGCACTCTTAACCGAGCAATCGCACTCGCACTCAGTTTATGCAGCACGTGAAAGCGAAATAGTTACATTGTCAAACAATGGACTTGAATTAATGCTCCGACGCAATACTCGCGCAATACATAACATAACACGCATTTTGGGAAAACGATTAAGCAGAGCTCATTCAAATAAGGATAAATCAACTTCCTTAGTTCAGTGCATAAGTTTACTTCATGCAAATGATAAGACGGACATAGACAAATTTTCGGTCCGTTTACAGCAACAGCTTTCTCTATTTGGCAATTGTGAGATGCTGAGCAGTCATACTGTTGATGAGCAGTTATCGTCACCAAACATATCCCAACGTGCTAACAATGAAGCGGCGAGCTTAAGACTAACTGAATGGTTATATAAAAAAGAAGAGAATAATCAATTTTTGGTATATCAGTCGGATAAAAAGTGGTCTAACTGGAATAAGTGCTGCATACGGCAAACTGAACAGATTGTGGTTGTTGCGTCTGCGAGGGCAAAGCCAGACTTGTCCTCATTAAAACACGTCCTATCAAAAGATAAGCAGCGCTGGAGTTTAGTACTGCTGCACGACGAAGGTGTTGATAGACCACGAAACACGTCAATGTGGTTTGAGACCTGCGACCCCAATGAGGTATATCACGTACGAGATAATAACCTTGAAGACATCGCTAGACTCGCGAGAATACTATCAGGTAACGGCGTCAGTTTAGTCCTAGGCGGAGGAGGTGCAAGAGGCTTTGCACACCTAGGTGTTATAAAAGCCTTAAAAGAATTAAATGTACCTGTTGATTTTATTTGTGGCACTAGCATGGGCGCCCCTATTGCAGGAATGATTGCCCAGGGAGCCGAGCCCGATGAAGTGGCCCGCAGGTCAAAGCGTGCTTATCACAAAATTATTGATGTGACGCTCCCACTTGTCTCACTGCTCGCTGGCAAACGCATAAGCCGAACGATAAAAGAGCAAACCTTGGGCTGGGACATTGAAGATTATTGGCTTCCGTTTTTTTGTGTCTCAACTAACTTAACAACTGCTTTGTCCGTGGTGCACCAGCGCGGCGATTCTTGGCTGGCAATCCGAAGTAGTGTGTCAATTCCAGGTGTATTGCCGCCCGTTCCTTTCGGTGACCACTTATTAGTAGATGGGGGCGTCTTAAACAACCTTCCGGTAGATATAATGCGCGAATTTAATCCACATGGAACAATTATAGCGGTGGACGTTGTTCCACCATTAGGTCTTAAAGCGAAATCTGATTATGGAACTGATCTATCCGGTTGGAAGCAGCTCTTTAGGCAATTAGTCCCGTGGCTTAAATCTCCGTCAGTGCCGAGTATGGCTTCCACCATAATGCAATCGATGGTAGCTGGTTCGGCGTTGAAACGTCAGCAAATTTTGGAACAAAAGCAAGCTGATCTGTATTTGAATATTCATGTGAAGGGGGTCGGAATGATGCAGTTTGATGCGCTTGAACGCGCAAAACAGATTGGCTACGACATAAGCCTTCCAAAATTTAAAGAATTTTTTCCTAAACATATTGAAGATCCATTCCATGAAAAATAATAATATTATCTTGCTCGTGTCGCTCACGACTCTTGTTATAAATATAGCTGTAACGAGAGAAACGCATGCGAGCAATGACATAACAGCCGTCGCAGCGCTTGGTCGAATAGAGCCTGAAAACGGTATAATAAGAATTGGAGCCGCCTCCACCCCCGAGTCGACAGCGGGCTCTATAATCGCGAGTTTGTATGTAACGGAAGGCGAACTAGTAAAGGCTGGTCAGTTACTGGCCAAAACCGACTCTGCCGCAGTGTCGCAAGCACTCGTGATGGAAGCGCAAAAAGAATTTGAGTTATCAAACAAAGAGTTTGAAGCGGTGAGTAGTCAAGCAAAAGCAACGTGCGTAAGAGCGGAAACCGCTCGAAGTGAATCTTTTAGACGGGAGCAATTAAGCTCAAAGGGCTTAGCCGCGACCGAAGAAGCTGAACAAGCACAAGGTATTGCAAACTCATCTTCAGCTTTTTGTTCTGCTGCAAAAGTGGCGGCAGGTGCTGCAAAGCTATCAATTGCCGTCGCAGAAGCTAAATTAAGACGGAGAGAGGCAGAGTACCAACGTAAGCTTATCTATTCACCATTAGACGCTATGGTTTTACAGATAAACTCGTATGCCGGAGAATTTGTCAGCAGCAATGGTGTTTTAGAACTTGCCGCAGTTGAAAGAATGTACGCAGTAGCAGAAGTGTACGAAACTGATATTACTCGAGTAAAAGTGGGTCAAAAAGCAACTATTAATAGCGACGCATTTGCAACGGAATTGCTGGGAGAGGTTACCTACATTCACCGAAAGGTCCAGAAGCATGACGCAATAGGTACCGATCCGGCTGCTAGAAAAGACGCTCGTATAGTGGAGGTCGATATCTTATTGGAACAACCGGAGACGGTTCGTTATTTAACCAATCTTCAAGTTGAAATAATAATTGAGTAATTTACAGTGATATTCCTTCAAACTCATATTGCCTGGCGTCAACTAATGCATAAGCCGGTAAGACTATTTGTTGCACTTTGCGGTATTGGTTTTGCGGTTCTACTAATTATGATGCAATTAGGGTTTCGCTCAGCATTATTTGAAAGCGCAGTTAGATTTCATGAAAAACTTAACTACGATATTGCGTTATTTAGTCCAGACAGTGTGTTCATTGTCAGACCGCAGGCTTTTTCTCAGCGTAGATTATATCAAGCGAAGTCGTTGACTGAGGTTGCACAAGTAATGCCCATTAATATTTTTCCAGCGGTTTGGAAAAACCCATGGACGAATGGTAGACGAAGCATAAACGCAGTTGGCTTCAACCCAGGTCATGCTATCTTTGCTAACGCTGAATTTGACAAGTTAAGGCTGCGTCTAAAAACGCGCGACGCGATGATATTCGATTCTGCTTCGCGACCTGAGTTTGGGCCTGTAACTCACGCCATTGATAGCAGTAATGTGCTAGTAACAGAAATAAATAACCGAGAAGTTAGTGTCGTTGGCCTGTACCACATGGGCACTTCGTTTGGTTTAGATGGAAGTATATTCACTAGCACTGATAATTGGCTTCGCCTTTTTCCCGAACGTACTAGAGAAAACATAGAGTTGGGACTAATTACACTCAAAGATGGCACAAACGCTAATGAAGTGCGCGATAAACTCAGAAAATATTTGCCTGGTGATGTACTAGTGATGACAAAGAAAGACTTTGTTACTAGAGAAACCGCGTATTGGAATTCAGCTACGCCTATTGGCTATATTTTTGCGTTCGGCGCAATTATGGGGTTTGTGGTAGGGGCAATTATCGTATACCAAATATTGTTTGCCGATGTGTCAGAACACTTAAGTGAATATGCGACTTTACGCGCAATGGGGTATTCAAGTTTTTTCGTGTCCGGCATTGTGGTGCAACAATCAATTATGCTTGGTGCACTCGGATTTTTACCCGGAATTGGTATTGTTATTTGGCTTTATTCTGTGGCAGCGGGCGCGACAAATTTACCGCTTTACTTAACTTACGATCGAAGTGTGGTGGTATTTGGCATGACTATGCTGATGTGCGCAATATCTGCCATGCTAAGTGTTAGAAAAGTCGCTAAGCTTGACCCTGCTGAGGTATTTTAATGAACAAAGAGATTTCTATTGCGGTCAAGGATCTTAACTATAGCTTTGGCCGCGGCGACTTACAAAAACAAATATTGTTTGACTTAAATACTAATATTTATACGGGCGAGATTGTGATAGTGACGGGTCCTTCTGGCTCTGGTAAAACAACCCTTCTGACTATTGTAAGTGCGCTCAGGTCACTCAAAGACGGTAGCGTAAAATTACTTGGAAATGAACTTAAGGGTGCTAGTCGAAGCGCATTGGGGCTAATACGTAAAGACATCGGTTTTATTTTCCAACAACATAATTTACTGAATGCCTTAACCGCGCTTCAAAATGTTGTTTTAGGTCTGCGTGTGAGCGGAAAGTTTAGCCGCAATGAAGTGCAACTTAGAGCAAAACAGTATTTAGAAATAGTTGGCTTAGGAGAGAAAATGCATTATTACCCAGTACAACTGTCTGGCGGGCAGCGTCAACGAGTCGCCATAGCGCGAGCAATGGCCTCAGAGCCTAAATTGTTAATGGCTGATGAGCCTACTGCGTCGCTCGACAAGCAGTCTGGTCGTGACGTGGTCGACCGCATGAAAAAGATGGCTCAAGATAATGGGACAACGATCTTACTTGTTACGCACGACAATCGAATACTCGATATTGCAGATAGAATTGTATATTTAGATGATGGCAAAATCGTTAATTTTAACAAGGCTGTTATTTAGAAATGTACCTGCCCGATAAGCAATTTGAGGACCCATTTTTTCTTGATTTTCTTTGGCAAATTTTTTTGACCCTAGACGTGGGTTTGTTACTAACACCCTACAATCTGGAAACCTCACCAGTGCTAACAACATCAGTGATGGCAGCCCAATACTATTTGGCGGTTCTAATGGACAGGAATTTTTCAACGTTTTTGGTTTTACAAATGATCCATTAATGACGTTAATCGCTGGTTTGATGGCCTTAAGCGGACAAGCAACGTGGACGGTAGACACTGCATCATACTTAAGTGCTCTAAATGGCGGCTTAAGCGGTGATGTTGTGGCACCTTTTGACAACTTTATTGTGACAGATTTAGGCAGTGCGTCAGTGATAGGAACATGGGAAGCGATTGTTGCAAGCGAAGTTTCAGAACCTTCAATTATAGCGTTTTTTGCATTAGGTCTTATGGGCCTAGCAGTGAACAGACATAGGCAAAAAAAGTGTTTAACGCTTCAAACTAACTTAACACTACTCCGTTTTCTCCTTAAATTCGACATTGATTGAGGATCAGTGTTAATTGAAACAGACTCGGTTTAGAAACAGCGGTGACAGTGGTTTATTGTAGCAATGAAAAAGCCAGAGATTTTTTGTGGCTTTTTCATTTTTCGATTTAAAGCTAATTTACAAACAGGTTCAATTAATTGTTACGGATGATGCGCCGACGAGCAAAAATCGCAAACAAACCTGTCAATATCATCAATGCAGAATATGGTTCAGAGACCGTTTCAACTTGGTCCAAACGCGCAAACAGAAAGGCTAGATTTTGTTGGCCTTCTACTGTCCAAAATTGGTTTGTTCCCTCGAAGATATTAGCGTTGGAAGAGAAGCCCATAAGTGACAGTGTATAAGTCGTTCCATCGATAACCGTTGTTGCAGCACTGCCGGCACCAGTAAAGGTGACGCTATCAGCACATCCGTTACTGTTTATACCAATTCCGTTTGCGTTGCCGTCTGCACATGTTTGACTCTCAGAGGACTCAAGATGAGCAATGTTGAAAAGTTGATTGATTTGCTGATTTAAATCGAAGCTAAGGCCAATGTTCAGTACAGAAGCCGTAATACCATCCAATTCATTTGAGAGGATGCCATTATTATGGGTAAAGGAACCTACATTAAACAGTGCAAAGCCGGGAGTCAAATCGATGTCAAACGAAGTGTTAACATTATAGTTGTATGAGCTTTTCACTCCATTTTGTGCCGCTGCTTCTCCCCAGCTAATACTAATTGGTGTAGAAGCATTATTTACACTAACGTTGCTTCCACTGACGACACTGCCCCAGTTCGCGTTTACACTGACAAGCGAGGCAGATACCGCCGAATTTATGGTAAGCAATAGAGCAGCAATTGCAAATTTATGTATTTTCACTTTTATTATCCTTGTTATCTAGAAAAAACTCAGAAATCAGTCGAAGTCTAAGTTGTTTAAATTGTAGGCAAAATTCGTACCATATAAATTAGTCAATAACTATCAGTTAGATACAAAGAGACGTTGACCAAAAGTATTCATAATTGTAAAAGAAGCTGACAGTTTCGGTCGATGTTTAGCCCGCACATGCCTGCTGAAAAGTGTTCTCTGTTAACCTATATATCACTAACGAACTGAATGTGGGTGTAGGTTCTAGCTGAACGAAGTTGCGCTTTGGTTTTTCAACACCGGTTCAAAACCGCTGCTATTTGCCGAATATCCACATAATAATTTTAAGAGAAGGAATCGCTTTTGTTTCGATCCTTATGGTTAAGTTGCAAACCTTAATGTCTGACCACAATAACCTTGCGTTAGTTAAGCGTTCATTTAAGCGCTTTTTTCGTCGCTATTTAGCACATTTTTTTCTGTCTTTTTCGCTTTTATATCAAAAAATACGCTATACAACACCGGCACAACGCCCAGCGTTAACAAGGTACCAACACCTAATCCGAAAGCGATTGAACTTGCCATCCCGTAGAATAAAGCATCTTGGCTCAAAATAAGGGGTAACAAGCCTAAAATGGTGGTGGTTGTAGACATAATGATGGGTCGGAGTCGATGAATAGAGGCGCTAATTAACGCTGCAAAGTTGTCGTCATTACTAGGGTCGTTGCGCTCAATCTCAATTCGGTCGATTAGCACAATAGCATTATTTACAATAATACCGGCTAGCGCATACAAGCCTAATATAACCATAAAGCCAAAGTTTGCACCTGATACCAAAAGCCCAATTACTGCACCAATTAAAATCAAGGGTACGGTCAATATCACAATTCCCGCACGGCGATACGAATTAAACTGTGCAATTAGTATCAACGCTACAATCATTAAGCAAAGTGGAATATTAGCGTTTAACGATTGCTGAGATTCTCTCGATTCTTTTATAATGCCGTCAAACTCTATACGGTGAGAATAGGGTAAGGTTTTAGCGAGTTCATCAAGCTTAGGATGTAGCATTGACTCCATATCCTCGGCGGTTAAGAATAAGTTTTTGCCTTCAATGGTGACGGTTCTAAATAAATCTTCACGCGCTATTCTCGCATACTGAGGGGTAAAGTTTATATTAGCGACTTGTTCTAGTGGCACGTTAACGTTCCTGCTTTGGCTGTATACGCTTATGCTATATAGTCGAGATAAATCGAGTCGGTCGCGTTTTTCTGCACGCGTAATAATAGGAATTAAATCGTCACCCTCTCGAAATTCAGAAATAACAAAGCCGTCATAAAATGTTTGTAAAGATCTCGCGACATCTTCTGAGGTCACGCCAGCACGTTTGGCTCTGGCCTGATCAATACTAATATCGACCTGAGATATTTTATTCTCCCAATCATCTTTTATCTCGACGGTGCCATCTAGTGTGCGCATGATGTCTTTAACGCGCTGGGCGGAATTAAATACTACATCCTTATCAGGGCCAATTACCTGTATGTCTATTTTGTTCGAATCAGATGGGCCCAAGAACATTTTGGTGACTCTAACTTGCATGCTGGGTAGTTTTTTCGCGAAATCTTCTCGCAATAAACTAATTATTTCATCTTGATATTTGCGGTCTACTAAGTTGAGCATCAGAAACGCTTTATTTGGCTCAGGCGTGATGGGTGTTAGTGACAATACGAAACGTGGGCCACTAAAGCCTCCATAGGCCGCATAGTTCTTAACATGTTGGTATCGGTCTTTGTCTTTAAGCACTTCAAAAACGTCTTGTAAACTGCGCTCGGTTTCGCGCATAGTTGTGCCTGCGGGTAAATCGATATAGGCGAGAATTTGCGCTCTGTCTGAGTCGGGGAAGAACTTTACCGGTACTAAATTAAGGCTCGTGCCAGCAGCCAAAAATAACAGCACCATGAAAATCATGAATATGGCACGCTGTTTTAAAATGCCGTTCAAAAACTTTCGATAAACGTCATTTAGTGTGTCAAAAAGACTCGCAATTTTCTGCTGAATACCTGTAGTTTTAAGCTTGTCATCATCTTTAATAAACAAGTAACATAAATACGGCGTAACTACTAACGACAATAACCAAGACACTATAAGTGCGTAAATAATAACAATTGAAATGGAGCGGGTGTATTCACCTGATGAGCTTTCCGCTAGCATAAGCGGGAGAAATACCAACATGGTTGTGGCCGAAGAAGTGAGCAAAGGTATGGCTAGTGTGTTGCCTATATTGCGAATAATGTCGTTGCGTTTTTCGCCGGCCTCTAGCCGCTTTTTATAATCTTCTGCTACTACTATGCCGTTATCGACTAGCAAACCTAAAGAAATAATCAGCGTTGCTAAGCTCATTCTTTCAAGGGCCATGCCGCTGAAATTTAAAATAGCCAGTACAATTAAGACCACCGCAGGCACAATTGCGCCAACAATAAGCCCTATTCTAAAACCCAAAAATAGAATCACAACACCAAGCACAATGGCTAAGGTTTGTATTACGTTTATCGACACTCCTTCAACGGCGTTTTCTACTTGATCGGCTTGTCTGGTGATAGTGCTTAAGGTGATGCCAACCGGCATAATAGCGTTTAATTCTGCTAAGCGTTTTTCTATACGCGGGGAAACCTCGGTGACGCTATAACGGTCGTTTTTGGCAATGGCTAATACAATCGCAGCTTTCCCGTTAAAGTAGGCGGTTTGCCTAGGCGGGTCTATTACATCTCGGTAAACATGCGCT
>Ga0115567_10007254_pt1 | contig 10518 bp, 10 predicted proteins | sample COGITO_mtgs_1204_2_FD_88679 | JGI IMG/M metagenome (GOLD analysis project Ga0115567, IMG submission 88679) | Pelagic marine microbial communities from North Sea - COGITO_mtgs_120412 | ecosystem: Environmental > Aquatic > Marine > Epipelagic | place: Germany:Helgoland, sampling site Kabeltonne... | reverse complement strand
GTGATTTCGCTGGGCGAAACCTTTGGCTGGATCAACAGTCTGGGCGCGCGCTACGTCAGCGTCGTCACCCGCGACGGCAAAGAATACCTGATCCCGAACGAAGATCTGATTACCAGTCAGGTGGTCAACTGGTCGCATTCCAACGAATTCGTCCGCCTCGATATCTTTTTCGGCACGGCTTACGGCGACAACCCGCATGACGTGCGCAAACTGGCGATCGAGGCGGCCAAGGGCGTGGACCGCGTTTTGTCGTTCCGGGCACCGGTTTGCCATATCGTCGGGTTCGGCGACAGCAGCGTCGATTACATTCTGCGGTTCTGGATCAAGGATCCGACCGCCGGCCTGACCAACATCCGCGGCAACGTCTATCTGGCGCTGTGGGACGCGTTCAAAGAGCACGGGATCTCGATCCCGTTCCCGCAGCGCGAGGTGACGGTCCTCAACGAGCCGCTCGCGGTGGCCACCGGGACGCCGTCCTGATCCGGCATGCCGGTCCCGCGGGCCAGTCGAATGGTGCCTTGCCGCGGCGGCGAAAACGCGGAACCCTCCGCACCATGTCGCCGCCCGCCGCCCGTCCCGCGCTCATCACCCCGGTCCTGGTGGCCGGATCCGTCGTCATCATGGTCAGCTTCGCGATCCGCGCCAGCTTCGGCGTGTTCCAGATCCCCATCGGGCAGGAGTTCGGCTGGCCCCGGGCCGAGTTCAGCCTGGCCATCGCGATCCAGAACCTGGCCTGGGGGATCGGTCAGCCGGTCTTTGCCGCGCTGGCCGAACGGTTCGGGGACCGCAAGGCGATCGTCGCGGGTGCGGTGCTCTACGCGGCGGGGCTGGTGCTGACGGCCTATGCGACCTCACCGCTGACCATGCAGGCGCTGGAGGTGTTCGTCGGCTTCGGCGTGGCGGGTACCGGGTTCGGCGTGATCCTGGCGGTGGTGGGGCGGGCGGCGTCGGCGCGCAACCGCTCCATGGCGCTGGCCGTCGCCACGGCGGCCGGGTCCGCGGGTCAGGTCATCGGCCCGCCGGTGGCGGAGGCGCTGCTGGGGCCGATCGGCTGGCAGGGCGTGTTCGTGGTGTTCGCCGCGGCGATCCTGGCGGTTCTGGCGGTCCTGCCCGCCCTGCGCGTGCCCGAGGCCGAGAGCGTCGAGGTCGCCGAGACCATGCGCCAGATCCTGGGCCGCGCGATCCGCGATCCGTCCTATGCGCTGATCTTCGTCGGCTTCTTCGCCTGCGGCTACCAGCTGGGCTTCATCACCGCGCATTTTCCCGCCCTGGTCACCGAGATGTCCGCCGCCGTCGCGCCCACCGGCGCGCTGGCCGCCCTGGGCGTTGGCGACACGGCGGCGCTGGGGGCGCTTGCCATCGGGGTGATCGGCCTGGCCAATATCGCCGGCACGCTCACCGCCGGCTGGCTGGGCAATCTGTTCGCGCGCAAGTACCTGCTGTCGGGGATCTACGCCGCGCGGACGGTCGTGGCGGCGGCCTTCATCCTGCTGCCGATCACGCCGGGGTCGGTGCTGGCGTTCTCTGTGCTGATGGGGGTGCTGTGGCTGGCGACGGTACCGCTCACCGCCGGGCTGGTCGGGCATCTCTACGGGCTGCGCTATATGGGCACCCTCTACGGGGTGGTGTTTTTCTCCCATCAGCTGGGGTCGTTCCTGGGGGTGTGGCTGGGCGGCGAACTCTACGACGCCTACGGCACCTATACGCTGGTCTGGTGGATCGGGGTGGGGGTCGGCGCGTTTTCGGCCATCGTGCATCTGCCGATCCGGGAGGTCCGCGTGCCGTTGCCGGCCTGAGGGACCGGCCGCGGGATCAGTCGGCGGCGGGGTCGCGCTGGGGCTCTGCCCCAGACCCCGGGATATTTCCGGAAAGATGAAGGTCCGCGCGGTCGAGCCGGCGGGCGGCGGCAAGGCCGGCGTGGCGTCCGGTGGCGAGGCAAGCGGTGATGAGATAGCCGCCGGTGGGCGCCTCCCAGTCGAGCATCTCGCCGCAGGCGAAGGTGCCGGGCCGGGCGGTCAGCATCAGCTCCGCGTCCAGCGCGTCCCAGGACAGGCCGCCGGCGGTCGAGATCGCCTGATCCATGGGACGGAGGCCCGCGTGGCGGACGGGCAGGCACTTGATCAGCGGGGCGAGGTCCTTGGGGAGCGGGCGGCCGAATTCCATCAGCAGCGCGATCTGTACGGGGTCGAGGCGGAGCGCCTTGCGCAGCCGGTTCGAGACGGAGCCTTTCGCGGCGGCGAGGCGCGAGGCGATGCGGTCCCGCGGCCAGTCGGGCTTGAGGTCGAGGGCAAGGGGCGCGCCGGATCTGAGCGCCGGGGTCAGCGGATAGAGGCCGCCGCCCTCCAGGCCGGCTTGCGTGACCACGAATTCGCCCCGGTACCGGGCCGTGCCTGCGATCAGACCGGTGTTCTTGACCGGCTGGCCGTGGTGCCGCGCCATATGCGGCGACCAGGCGACGCTGAGGCCGGCATTGGCCGGCGCGAAGGGCGTGACGGGCAGGCCGGCGGCGCCGAGGCGTTCGGCCCAGAGACCGTCCGAGCCGAGCCGCCGCCAGCTGGCCCCGCCCATGGCGAGGACCGTGACGCGGGGGGCGAGGGTGCGCGGCCCCTGGGGCGTGTCGAAGCCGGCGCCGCCGGTCCAGCGCCAGCGGGTGTTCAGCGCAACGCCCCGGCCGGCCAGCCGCGCGAGCCATGCGCGCAGCAGCGGCGAGGCCTTCATGGCGGTCGGAAACACCCGTCCGGTGGAGCCGGTGAAAACCTCCTGGCCCAGCGATTCGGCCCAGCCGACCACCTCCGCGGGGCCGAACGCCCGCAGGATCGGCGCCAGCGGTGCGGCGTCATAGGCGGACAGGAAGGCGGCGGGATCCTCTGCCCGGGTCAGGTTGAGGCCCGACTTGCCGGCCATCAGGAACTTGCGCGCCGCGGAGGGCATCTGCTCTGCGATCACGACCGAGCGTCCGGCGGCGGAGAGCGCGTCGGCGGCCATGAGTCCGGCGGGGCCGGCTCCGACGATCAGGGCGTCCGGGTCCGTCATGTGCGCGTCATAGGCACGGCCTGTGCGCAAAGGCAAAGGTCGCGGCGCTTTCCCCCCGGCGCCGGCCCGCTACGTTCGGCCCGGAAGGAGACCCCCATGCCGGCCATCGTGTCCGTGAAGAACCTGACCAAGCGCTACGACAGCGGCACCCACGCGCTGAAGGACGTGTCGCTGGACATCGAGGACGGCGAGATCCTGGCGCTGCTGGGACCCAACGGCGCGGGCAAGACGACGCTGATTTCCTGCATCTGCGGCATCGCCTCGGCCACATCCGGGACGGTCACGGTGGACGGCCACGACAATGTGCGCGACTACCGCGCGGCGCGGCGGCTGATCGGGCTGGTGCCGCAGGAGATCAACCTGGAGCCGTTCGAGACGGTGATGAACACGGTGCGCTTTTCGCGCGGGCTGTTCGGCAAGGCGCCCGACGACGCGCATCTGGAGCGGGTGCTGCGCCAGTTGTCGCTGTGGGACAAGAAGGATTCGCAGGTGCGCGCCCTGTCGGGCGGCATGAAGCGGCGCGTGCTGATCGCCAAGGCGCTGAGCCATGAGCCCAAGGTGCTGTTTCTGGACGAGCCCACCGCGGGCGTCGACGTGGGGCTGCGCAAGGAGATGTGGGACACCGTGTCGGACCTGCAGAAACACGGGGTGACGATCATCCTGACGACCCATTACATCGAGGAGGCCGAGGCCATGGCCGACCGGATCGGCGTCATCTCCGGCGGCGAGATCAAGCTGGTGCGGGACAAGGCCGGGCTGATGCGCGAACTGGGCCGCAAGCGCTTCGTGATCGAGCTGGGCGAGGCCGTGGCCACGCTGCCCGCCGCGCTAAAGGACTACCGCCTTGAGCGCGCGGCGGGCGGGTGCGAGCTGGTCTATACCTACGACACGCAGGGCGACGGGACCGGCATCCGGCGGTTGCTGAACGACCTGTCCGCCGCCGGGATCACCGCGCGGGACGTGCGCACCGAGCAGTCGTCGCTGGAGGATATCTTCGTCGATCTGGTCGACGGGGAGGGGCGGTCATGAACCTCACGGCGATCTGGGCGATCTACCGGTTCGAGATGGCGCGCGCGCTTCGGACAGTCACGCAGACGGTGGTATCGCCGGTCCTGTCCACGTCGCTCTATTTCGTGGTGTTCGGCGCGGCCATCGGCAGCCGCATCCAGGAGGTGGAGGGGGTCAGCTACGGCGCGTTCATCGTGCCGGGGCTGATCATGCTGTCGGTGATCACGCAGTCGATCTCGAACGCCAGCTTCGGGATCTATTTTCCGAAGTTCATCGGCTCGATCTACGAGCTTCTGTCGGCGCCCGCGTCGTTTCTGGAAATCACCGCCGGATACGTGCTGGCGGCGGCGACGAAGTCGCTGACCATCGGGGTCATCATCCTGATCACCGCGTTCTTCTTCGTGGACCTGCGGATTCAGCACCCGGTCTGGATGGTGGTGTTCCTGGTGCTGACCTGCCTCAGCTTCAGCCTGTTCGGGTTCATCGTCGGCATCTGGGCGACCAATTTCGAGCAGTTGCAGCTGGTGCCGCTGCTTTTGGTGCAGCCGCTGATCTTTCTGGGCGGCACGTTCTATTCCATCTCCATGTTGCCGGGGGTGTGGGAGCAGGTGAGCCTGTTCAACCCGGTGGTCTATCTGGTGTCGGGGTTCCGCTGGTCGTTCTACGGCATGGCCGATGTGGCGCTGGGCTGGTCGCTTCTGGCGATCTTCGGCTTCACCGGGCTGTGCGTGGCCATCATCGGGCTGATCTTCCGCACCGGCTGGCGGATACGCGACTGACCTTGGCCTTGGGCGCCGTCCCCCCTATGTCGGGCGGATGAGAAGATTCATCCCCTTCGTCACCAAGGATCCCGTGGTGGCCGTTCTGCGGCTGCAGGGCATCATCGCCGGCGGCAGCCCCGCCCGGCTCAACGACATCGGCCTGGCCCCGACGATAGAGAAGGCGTTCCGGCGCGGCAGGCCCTCTGCGGTGGCGCTGCTGCTGAACTCACCGGGCGGATCTGCGGTCCAGTCGTCGCTGATCGCCGCGCGGATCCGGCGGCTGGCCGACGAAAAGGGCATCCCCGTGATCGCCTTCGTCGAGGACGTGGCCGCGTCGGGCGGCTACTGGCTGGCCACCGCGGCGGACGAGATCTATGCCGATGCGAATTCCATCGTGGGATCCATCGGCGTGATCTCGGCCGGGTTCGGGTTCAACAAGTTCATCTCTCGCTACGGGGTCGAGCGGCGGGTCTATACCGCCGGCGACTCCAAGGCGATGCTGGACCCGTTCCAGCCCGAGAAGGACGAGGACATCGCCCGCCTCAGGCAGTTGCAGGACCAGATCCACGGCACGTTCAAGGCGCAGGTCCGCGCGCGCCGGGGGGCCAGGCTGGCCGACGATCCGGCGCTGTTCACCGGCGAGATCTGGGTGGGCGCGCGGGCGCAGGAAAAGGGGCTGATCGACGGCATCGGCCATATGGTTCCGGTGATGAAGGACCGCTTCGGCGCCAGCACGCGGTTCGTGACCTACAAGCAGCGCCGTCCGTTCCTGTCGCGGTTCGGGGCGCGGCTGGCCGCCGATGCACTGGCCGGCGTCGAGGATCGCGCCGCCTACGCCCGCTTCGGCCTTTGACGTGATCAAGATCGTCTCTCTGTTCCTCATCGGGATGCTGGTGCTGGCGATGTTCGGGCGGCTGCGCTTTCCGGGCCGCGACAGGCTTCGCAGCATGAAATGCGACGGCTGCGGACGCTACCGGATGGGCAAGGAGCCGTGCCCGTGCGGAAAGGGATGAGATGACCTATCTTCTGGCGCTGCTGGGACTCGGCATCCTGCTGGGCGCGGGGGATTGTCTGGTCAAGGGCGCCGTGAACCTGTCCCTGCGGCTGGGCGTGCCGGCGCTGATCGTCAGTCTGACGGTGGTGGCCTTCGGCACCTCCGCGCCGGAGCTGCTGATCTCCATCGACGCGGTGCTGGACGGCGTGCCGGGGCTTGCGCTGGGCAACGTGGTCGGATCGAACACCGCCAACGTGCTGCTGGTGCTGGGGGTGCCGGCACTGATCTACGGCCTGGACACCAGCGTGAGCGAGGTCCGGCAGACCTATACGATCATGATGGGCGCGTCCGTCCTGTTCACCGCGCTGGCCTTTTTCGGGCCGTTCACCTGGTGGAACGCGCTGATCCTGCTGGCCGCGCTTGCGGCGATCCTGGGGATGCAGCTGCGCGAGGGGCTGGCGACGCGGGTCACCCCCGAAGAGGTCGAGGGCGCGGATCCGGGCATGGCGGGCTGGAAGATCGTGGTGTTTCTGGCCATCGGGCTGGTGGGCCTGCCGCTCGGGGCGAACATCCTCATCGACAGCGCCAAGGAGATCGCGCAGTCGCTGGGCATCCCGGATTCGGTGATCGGCCTGACCATGGTCGCGATCGGCACCAGCCTGCCCGAGCTTGCCACCACCTTCGTCGCCGCCGCCAAGAGACAGGCCGACGTGGCGCTGGGCAATGTCATCGGGTCCAACATGTTCAACCTGCTGGCCATCATCGGCATCGCCGCGCTGGTCGGCGACATCCCGGTGGATGAGACGTTCCTGAGGCTCGACCTGTGGGTGATGCTGGCCGCGTCCCTGGCGATGGTGCCCTTCGTATTCACCTCTGCGCGGATGACCCGGCCGGTGGGTCTGGCGTTCTGCCTGCTCTATGGCTTCTACCTGTGGTGGGTGGTCGGATGAGGGCGCTGGTCACCGGGGGCGGCGTCCGCCTGGGCCGGGCCATGGCGCTCTACCTGGCCGGGCGCGGGTACGACGTTGCCGTGCATTACCGCAGCTCCGCGGACGGTGCCGCGGATGTCGTGGCCGAGATCCGCGCCATGGGCCGGCGGGCGGTGGCGGTGCAGGCCGACCTGCTGGATGAGGCGCAGACCGCGGGGCTGGTGGGCGCGGCATCGGACGGGCTGGGCGGGGCGCTGGATCTGCTGGTGAACAACGCCTCGATCTTCGAGCACGACACGATCCGGAACGCCACGCGGGAGAGCTGGGACCGGCACATGGGATCGAACCTGCGCGCGCCTTTCGTGCTGATCCAGGGCTTTGCCGCCCAGGCACCGGAGGCCGGGACGGATGCCAACGGAGAGCCTGTCGCGCGGGCGCTGGCGGTGAACATGATCGACCAGCGGGTGAAGAAGCTGACGCCGGAGTTCATGACCTATACCCTGGCCAAGGTGGGGCTCTGGGCGCTCACCCGCACCGCCGCGCAGGCGCTGGCCCCGGCCGTCCGCGTCAACGCGATCGCCCCCGGCCCGACGATGCAGGGCACCCGGCAGAGTGCGTCGCATTTCGCGGCCCAGCGCGCGGCAACGGTGCTGGAGCGCGGCGCGGACGCGGACGACATCTGCGCCGCGCTGGGCTATCTTCTGGATGCCCGCGCCGTCACCGGGCAGCTTCTCTGCGTCGATGGCGGGCAGCACCTGGCCTGGCGGACGCCCGACGTGCAGGGCGTGGAATAGGCGCATCGCGCCGGGCGTTCTGCACCGGGTCACGGAGCCGTCACACAAACGTCAGAAAACCCGGGAAATACAGGGACCTATGGATTCGACGATAATTTTCTATAGCGATTTCAACGGAATGCGTATTCGACTAAAATGTAATCAAAGTGATCAACCCGCCTGAATCGCACGGAAAATACCCCCGCCCCCGACGTTGCGCACAGGTTTATCCACACAAACGGGGGAGGGCTTTCCTCTTGCCGAACGGATCCATATTTGCAGAGGCGCCCCGGAATCACGGTGATCCGATGACCGACCCGACCGATGCCGCCGACCTGCGCGGCCACGCCTGCATCCAGTCCTATCTGGGCTCGCTCGACGGCTCTCCCGGCGTCTACCGGATGCTGGATGAGCGGCAGGCGGTTCTCTATGTGGGCAAGGCGCGGAACCTCAAGAAGCGGGTGGCGAATTACGCCAAGCCGTCGGGACACGCGCCGCGGATCGCGCGGATGATCCGCGACACCGCGTCGATGATGTTCCTGACCACCCGGACCGAGACCGAGGCGCTGCTGCTCGAACAGAACCTGATCAAGCAGCTCAAGCCCCGCTACAACGTGCTGCTGCGCGACGACAAGTCGTTCCCCAACATTCTGGTCACCGGCGACCACCCGTTTCCGATGATCAAGAAGCACCGCGGCGCCAAGCAGGAGAAGGGGTCCTATTACGGTCCGTTCGCCAGCGCGGGGGCGGTGAACCGGACGCTGACCCAGCTTCAGCGCGTATTTCTGCTGCGCAACTGTTCGGATTCCATGTTCGACAGCCGCACCCGGCCCTGTCTGCAATACCAGATCAAGCGCTGTTCCGGACCCTGCGTGGGACATATCTCGGAACAGGATTACCGCGGCAGCGTCCGCGACGCGGAGGAGTTCCTCCAGGGCAAGACGACGCGGGTCCAGAAGCAACTGGCGGAGGAGATGAAGGCCGCGTCCGACGACATGGCGTTCGAGCGCGCGGCGGCGTTGCGCGACCGGATCCGGGCGCTGACCCAGGTGCAGGCGGGACAGGGCATCAACCCCGCCGGCGTGGCCGAAGCCGACGTCATCGCGCTGCATACCGAGGGCGGGCAGGCCTGCGTGCAGGTGTTCTTCATCCGCGCCAACCAGAACTGGGGCAACCGGGACTACTTCCCGCGCACCGGATCGGGGGCGGAACCCGCCGAGATCCTGGAGGGGTTCATCGGCCAGTTCTACGACAACAAGGAGCCTCCGCGGATGCTGCTGCTGTCCGACGAGATCGAGGATTTCGACCTGATGGCCGAGGCGCTGTCCCAGAAGGCCGGCCGGAAGGTACAGATCCTGGTCCCGCAGCGCGGCGAGAAGAAGGATCTGGTGGCCGGCGCGCTGCGCAACGCGCGCGAGAGTCTGGCCCGCAAGATGAGCGAGACGGCGACCCAAGGGCGGCTTCTGGCCGGACTGGCCGAGGCGTTCGACCTGGACCGCGCGCCGGAGCGGATAGAGGTCTACGACAACAGCCACATCCAGGGCACGGATGCCGTGGGCGCGATGATCGTGGCCGGCCCCGACGGGTTCGTGAAAAGCCAGTACCGCAAGTTCAACATCCGCGGCGACGATCTGGTGCCCGGCGACGATTTCGGGATGATGAAGGAGGTTCTGACCCGCCGGTTCAAGCGTCTGCAGAAGGAGGATCCCGGCCGCGACAAGGGGCTCTGGCCGGATCTGCTGCTGATCGACGGCGGTGCGGGCCAGGTCTCTGCGGTGGCGTCGATCATGGCGGAGATGGGCGTGTCCGACATCGCCATGATCGGCGTCGCCAAGGGCATAGACCGCGACGCCGGCAAGGAGGAGTTCCACCGGACCGGCCGGCGGCCGTTCGCCCTGCGGCACAACGATCCGGTGCTGTATTTCGTACAGCGGCTGCGGGACGAGGCGCATCGCTTCGCCATCGGCACCCACCGCGCCAAGCGGGCGAAGTCGGTCGGGGCGACCCCGCTGGATGAGATCGCCGGCGTCGGCGCCGGGCGCAAGCGGGCGCTGCTGGCGCATTTCGGCTCTGCCAAGGCGGTGTCGCGCGCCGGGCTGGACGACCTCAAGGCTGTCGAAGGCATCAGCGAGGGCTTGGCCGAGAAGATCTATGGCTTCTTCCACGCGCGGGGATGACCGCCAGAGGCGAACGGACCTGACGTTTCGGCCATGTGTTCATGCCCCGCGCGATCGGCTATTTCTGTTGCGGGGAGACCGGCGGGGCGCGGCGCCGGACCGTCGACTGGGGGGATCGACGGTCCGGCGCCGCACCGCGGCCGGCCGCTCCCGGTATCAGATGCCGCACTGCTCCGGGAACGCCAGACGCGCGGCGCCGGTCCCCGGCTGCCGGTGTCCGTGAATGTCTGCCGTTCCCGCGGCGAGCCGACCGTGAGCCGGTTGCCATCGTGAGAGAACGTCATCGTCGCGCCGTTCGCCACCAACGCACTACCCGTCTGGAACACCGGCGCGACCGGCACGCGGCGCCTGCGCCCGTCGGGCAGGGCTGTCCGGGCCATCAGGCGTTCTTCACCAGCATAGGCGTCTCCTGGCCGCGTGGTGCCAAGGGTCGAAAGCTCTGAGTTTCCGTTTGCCGGACAGCGTGACCATGTAGCGCCCCGCCTCTTGCCTGCTGACCAGCGTTCCGTCGCCCCCGGCGCAGGTCCCACGCGCCCGCGGCGGCCGGAGCCGCCAACGAAATGGCGGCCAGACTCGCCGTCTTGCATCGCCGCACCGCCCTCCGCGGCGGCGAATCATCGCCCCGGGGTGCGTTCAGAGCGCGCGCGACGCCACGCGGCCCTTTCGCCCCGGTGCGCGGGCCGCTATCTGTCACCCATGCGCTGGACCGTGCCCAACATCCTTACCGTGCTGAGACTTCTGGCGGCTCCCGGCGTCGCGGTCGCGTTTTTGTATTTTCAGCGGCCGTATGCCGACTGGTTCGCATTGATCCTGTTCGTTCTGGCCGCCGTCACCGACTGGTTC
>Ga0115567_10007248_pt1 | contig 10524 bp, 9 predicted proteins | sample COGITO_mtgs_1204_2_FD_88679 | JGI IMG/M metagenome (GOLD analysis project Ga0115567, IMG submission 88679) | Pelagic marine microbial communities from North Sea - COGITO_mtgs_120412 | ecosystem: Environmental > Aquatic > Marine > Epipelagic | place: Germany:Helgoland, sampling site Kabeltonne... | reverse complement strand
GTGTGTGTGTGTGTGTGTGTGTGTGTGTGTGTGTGTGTTGGGCCGGGGTCGCGCCTTGTTGGCGTCGATGGCGTCGTTCTTCTGGTAGCCCTGGCGGAAGACCTCAAATGCCTTGGCGCGGTCCTTGAGGATGGCTGGGTCCACCAGCGCCGGCGCGGCCGCGGCGTCACCGCCCTTGCCGTCGCGCCGCGGGTTGCTGGCCGCGTGGCCCTCCGCTGCGCCTGCGGACTGCCCGCGCTGGGCGTCCAACGCTGCGCCGGGCCCGGACATCACCGCGCCGTTCTTCTTGGCCTCGTTGATCATATTCACCAGGATCACAATCTCGTTGTCGCGCTGCTTCACCTGCGGGGCGCGTTCCATGTGAGAGGCGTTTTACATGAGGAGCGTTTCACATGTGAGAGGCATTTCACATGCCAGTTCCACCAGGTCACATATGGAACGCCGCCCGACCTGGCTCTGCAGCTTCTTGATCTTCTCCTCCTGCTCCTCGCTCCCCGCCCCCCCCCTCCCGCCTCCTGCCGCATCCGCGCCCGCGCCCGAAATCGCCAGCTCCTTCAGGTACTGGAAGCACAGGCGGATCTTGCCCATGTGTGGCCCGACGCTGAGCGTGGCGTCCGGCGCGGCGTCGCCGACGTACGCCGCCACGAGCTCGCGGAGGTGCTTGGCAGTCTCGTCCGAGATCTCCGCTTCCTCCTCGTCCGCGCCGCGGAGCAGCGCGATCTCCTCGCGGAGCTCCACCACCTCCTTCTTGAGGCGGCGGATCACGAGCTGAGGGTCCACCTCCTCGTTCACCTTCACCGCATTGCTCACCATCGCCACGCGCTGCGCGAAGCGGCACGTCGACATGCTCTCGTCCGTGTGGCTCCGATCGGGGTTCATCGTCGCGATCATGCTCGTCTTGCAGTTCCCGCCCAGCGAGTCGCGCAGCACCGACGTCATCATGCTGTTGCGGTACGGGATGTGCGAGCGCGCGGTCCCCTGCGAGCGCTCCTGCAGCGCCACAATCACCATCTCCAGAAAGTGCAGCGACGAGTTGATGTACTTGCTCTCCTTGAGCAGCGTGCCACCCGCCTGCGTCTTGGACACGCGCTCCGACCCCGCGAGGTCGACTAGGTGGATCTTGGACTTGCGGATCACGTCCGTCCCGATCTGCGCAGCGCGCGCGCGTCAGCGCGGGGCGCGCCCGCTGCGGGGCGCTGGGGGACGCGGCGCACGCACCTTGCTTGCCGTCAGAAAGATGGTGAAGATGCAGTGCGAACGCGACGAGGCCAGGTTCATCGGCGTCTCCGACGTCGTGCGGTTCGTGTCGCCGAGGAACAGGAGGTTCAGAGCGTCCTCTTCTGTCATGGCTGCATGAGCAGAGAGGTTCCGCAGGTGGATGTTTCCGTCGTCGTCCTCCATGAGCTTCACCTTTGGCAGGTCTTCGAGCGCCTTCACGTTATCTTCCAGCGACGGGTCGAGCAGGTCGTACCCGCTGTCCATGTAGATTTCCAGGTACGAGACATGCATCTGATACTGGTAATCAGAGCGCTTCTTGAACTCGTTGAACAGCATCGAGAGCGTGCGTGGAATGATGCCACGGTCATCATACCTGCACAGAAGCAAGTGTGGTGTTCAGCGGGCCCGATTCAAGCCGCAGAAGTCGGAAGTGGGTGGGCCAGCGCACCTCTCCGGGCCGCCTGTGATCGTGAATGTCTTGCCGGAGCCAGTTTGACCATAAGCAAAGATAGTCCCATTGAAGCCGTCGAGTGCAGAGTGCACAGTGGGCGCTGCAACGAGATTGAAAATGTCCTCCTGCCGCGCGTCCTTGTCGAAGATCTTGTTGAAGGCAAACTCGTGACGCTCCTTGGTGTTGTTGATCACTTCACCATTGCCCATATCCTTCGGCGTGTCCACGACAAGGCGCTGTTCATCTTCCAGCAATTCGTAGATGCAGTTGGTCTTCTTGACAGGGCGGAGTCGTAGGAAGATGTTGATCTTGTGCTGTGCCATGTTGCCGTCTGCTTGCAGCACCCTGCCCTGAACCAGTGCTCACTTGCTCGGATTTCGGCAGAGACTGGCTCCGAGGTCCTCTGACTTGACCCTACCTGAATCAAACAAGCTCGCACGAAGCAAGAAAGATGGGGGAAACCCCCATGCCAACGCGCTGCAGTGCCTGGCCAACGCCCAGCGCAAGCGCGCTGCTGCAAGTGCTTTGAAAAGCGTTGATTCTGCGATCATGACCTCATAACCTGTATTTCCATCTTCAGTCCGGTTTGCTGCGGTCTCCCGGCCCCCGCCCGCCGCCAGTTTTTCGCTCTGCGATTTGTGAATGTTTGTCATTAAACTTATCTGTCTCTCTGTTTCGTCTCTCGCTTCGCCTCCAGCTAGAGCACCGCTCTTGGCCTCTAGTCGCACCCTTTTTCGATTTCTGGCGCACACATCCGTATTCATACGAGTTTACTCGAGCGCGTCAACATCGCTCGGCGCACGAGCCGGGCACCCAATGGGGCCGCGGCCCCGCGCACTCTCAGCACGAGACGCGCGGGCCGCTCTTGACAGCACCCCAGCCCCGCACCCCCCTCTCTCAGAATCTGCCTCAGCCCTTCCCGCCCGTCCCCTGCGCTACACCAGCAGCGCACGGGCGGTAGCCGGGCGCCTCAGAGCACGAGCTGCAGCACGGCTGATCGGTCGACCATGAGGGTGGTCATGAAGCTGAGCATGAGCAAGGCCGCGATCACCAGCTGCAGTGCGCCGCCCTGCGCCTCGCGCCCCTTCCCCGACAGCGCGCTCGTCATCCCCGCCTGCCGCTCCACCTGTTGCAGCTGCACGTCCTTGTTTTTGAGCTTCGCCTCCAGCTCCGCGATCTGCTTCTGGAGCCGCGCGGAGTCCCGCGCGTCCCGCTCCGGCGCCGGCACGCGCACGGCCGCGGCCGCCTTCGCGTTGGCCTCCTGCGCGTTGTGCGTCTCCTTCACGCGCCCGTCTAGCTCTCTGACCTGCAGAGCGCCGCCCCACCTTCTTACGCGGCGCGCCTTGCGGCATGACGCATTCGGGCCCGCCTCGGCAGCCGGACTCGGCGCGGCGCGGCGCGGCACGGCTCAGGCTGGCTCGGGCTGGCTTGGGGGGCTTGGGGGGCGGGGCAGGGGCGCACCTTCTCCTTCAATTGCTTGTTTGCGCTCTCGAGCTCCTTCATGCGTCCCGAGATCTCGTCCTTCCCCTCTCGCGCACCTGTAACCTCCGCTCGCAGCTGCTCTGCCTCCTTGCGGGCATGCTCCTCGGACTGCTTTGCCTGCTTCAGCTCACCTTCCATCTTATGCAGCTTGTCTTGGGAATCCTTCAGATCTGCTACGGACTGCTTCGCCTGCTTCTGCTCACCCTCCATCTTATGCAGCTTGTCTTGCGCGTACTTCAGCTCACCTTCGGTCTTATACAGCTTGTCTTGGACCGCCTGCAGCTCGGCAACGGACGTGGACGCAGACGACGCGTTGGCTTGTTGGTTGGCTCTCTTAAACTCCTCCAGCTGCTTGGCTAGCTCTTCAGCACGCCTTTTCTCGGCCTGAACCATATTGTCTGCCTTGACCAACTCCGTTTCCCCTTGCTCAAGAGACTTCATGTACTTCTGCTGCTCCTGCTTCAGATCTGCCTTTGTCGCAGCCAGCTGCCTCTGGGTCTCCGCGAGCTGGCTCTGCATCGCGCCTGTATCGCCGTTGTTTGATCTGTCCTGCCCTGTGTTCAAAAGAGCGAGCTTCTTCTCGATGCTTTCGATTTTTGCAGAGCAACTGACTTGCATCTCTTTTACGTTTCTCTCTGCTTCGTGCCAGCGGTCATCAGCGAAAAAGTCCATGTTCGCCCACACATCGATGGCTTCTTCGACGAGATTCAATCCAGCCGGGCCAAGCTGTGCACCAACCCACTCGCCGTAGTCAGCACCTCTCAACGCGTGGGGCAGCGCAATTGGGCGCCCCTCGTGGGATTCCATGAGGCACACGACTCACCTTACTCGGGGATTTTTCCGGGCTGCCGCCGAAAAAGTTGAAGGTTTGAGCTTCCTGAGGGCGATCATGGTACTTGGTGAAGGCGTCGCGGATCTTGGTGAAGGCGTCAAACAGGTGCCGCTTGTCAGCGAAGACCGGCGTGGCGACCCGGCGAAGCATCACCTCGCGAGGATCTCCATCTTCTCCCTGCAGATCCACATGGTGCTGTTATTCTTACTAGTAGCTTTCCAGGCCCGGTGAATGCGGGGGCAGCTAGAGTGCCGGAGAAGAGCACGTGAGAGGGTGTGACCTTCTTGACGACGAGAAAAACACAGGTGCCAGGCTCGTCCGGATGGAGAAGATGCTCGATAACATTTTTCTTATCAACGTCGTGTCCGTCCACTTGCACAATAATGTCGCCCCGGTAGATCATTTTCGAATATAATGCTGGTCCTCCAGGAAGTAAGTTGGTCACCGTGCAGCCCTCGAGCTGCTCAGGCAAGAATCCTTATCAGAATCTGGACCAATCAGAGTCATGCGTGGGCCCAGAACTCTTTGACTAAGCCCTCTAGATCAGAATCTGGACCGATCAGAGTCATTCGTGGGCCCAGAACTCTTTGACTAAGCCCTGTCCCGAGTTAGCGGCGCATCACGCGGCTGGGTCGGGGGGAAAACTGCTCGAAATGACAACAGCAATCACTGTGGGTGACTATGGGTGGCTGCGAGCCGCGCCCTGTCCGACTCAGCGACAGGGAGCTGTTGCTGACTACGAAGACCGGTCAGCTTTTCCCCGTCTTCGGACGCGGGCCGCACCATGAGACCGATCGTTGACTTGCTTTCGTGATCCACATTGGTCACGGTCTTCAGAGGAACATCCATAGGCTTCTTATCCAGAGCTTTTCGCGCCTCGTCGGCGAGGGCCAGGCACTCGTCGACAGCACTCATGACGCTGGGTCCTTCCTCTGCAAACAATTCTTCGAAAATCCCGTGTCGAAGTCGCTTTACATTTTGCTTGGGCTCTGCAGTCATCTGCAGTCGGCCTGCTGGAAGAACTACATATTCCGCTGAGAAGGGTTTCCAGCACTCCCCGCGGCCCACGCCGCACAACGGCGCTGGCTCGGGGGGCAGAATGCTGGCGCGCGTTGGGCCTCGGCCGCTCCCGCTGCGCAGGGCAGGGCAGAGGCGGCGGCGCAGTGCGGGAGTTTGTATTCGACAAGCGCAGCGACCCGCCCAGGCCCCCGCCTGGCGCGTGCCACAGCGCGGCTCACCCCCCGCACCCCCCGCGCTCGATGCCCGGGGCGCTGCGACGGCGCTGCCGCGCGGCGCGCTGCTCAGAAGACAAACCACGAGTAGTAGTAGGACGCGATGTCCATCCCGACGAGGAAGAGGGCGGTGACGACCGCCGCAACCGTGCCCGTGTAGTAGTGCACGGTGAAGACGACGCCCGCCGAGAGGATCGGGCCAAACACGATGTAGGCGACCCAAGTCGTGAGCGACCAGTCCTTGTCCCACCCGACGTTGTCGAACGTGAGCGGATCGCCCTCCTCCGCGCCGCCCTCCTCCCCCTCTTCCCCGTCCAGCTGCGCCTCGCGCTTGCTGCGCCCCCGCCCGGCGTCCGCCGCCGCCTGCATGCGGTGCGCCGCGTGCCGCGCGCGCGCGCCGGCCACCGGCACCGGCTCCTCGGTCGCGGCGCCGCTGTGCGCCTCCTGCGCCGCGATGCGCGCCTGCACCGCGTCCCACGTGGTCTGCACGTCCTTCTCGAGCGCCGCCGCCTTCTTCTGCGTCCGCGCGTCCGCCGCCTGGATCTTCCGCTGCTCCCGCCGCACGTGCTGCAGCTTGCGCGCCTCCTCGCCCGCGAGCGCCTCGGCCTCCGTGCGGATCTCGCGCAGCATCTTGCGCGCCGCCCCGGCTCCCTGCCCGGCCGCGCGCCCGAGCGCCGCGTGCACGGCGTCGGCCCCTGGCTGGAGGATCGCCCGCGCCTTGGCGAGCCAGCCGTCGCCCTCGCGCGCGCCCCCGGCGGCGCTGAGCGCACCCGCCGCCATGTCGTCCCCCGCCGACGTCAGCAGCGAGCCGTCGACGTCCTCCCGCGCCGCCGCGCGCGAGCTCCCGCGCACCGCCGCGAGACTGCCGCCCGCGTCCGCAGGCGCGAGCGCCGCGAGGCTCCCGCCCGCAAACGTATTCCCGAGCTGCGAGAGCGCCCCGCCGCTGGAGCCCTCGCGCACCTGCGACAGCGACCCGCCGTAGGGCCCGCTGCGCACTTGCGACAGCGCCCCGCCGCTCGGCCCGCTGCGCAGCTGCGAGAGCGACCCGCCGCTCGGCCCGCCGCGGACAATGGCCAGGGCGCCGCCGTTGTTTCCCCCGCGGACCGCAGCGAGCGCGCCCCCGCTGTTGGCCGACGGCACTTGCGCGAGCGCACCGCCGTTGTTGAGCACGCGCGGCGCGGCCGCGAGCGTGCCGCCGGCGCTCTCGGCGCGCACGTACGCCAGCGCCCCTTGGCGGTTGAAGCCCTTCACCTGCGACAGCGCGCCGCCAAAGAGCTTCCCCGCGGCCGCCCACGGCGGCGACGCGCCCTCACCCGCAACCTGCGTGAGAGCGCCGTCCACCTTGTGCCCTGCGAACTGCCAGCCGGGGTGTGCCTCCCCCGCGACCTCGGAGAGCGCGCCGCCCACGCGCTCCTCGGTGTGCGCGCGCCACGAGCCGTCGTCGCCACCCGCGCGCCACGACTCGTCCGGCGCCGGCGCGTTCCACTCGGTCTCCGGCGCGAGCTCGGAGTTGAAGAGCTCACCGCCGGGGTACGCCGCCACCTCGTCCGCCGCGCGGTCCGCGGGCGGCGCGGCGCGCGCGGCGCCCGGCTCGTTGAGCGGGCCCTGCTCGTTCTGCGCGTCCTCCGCCGCGGTGCCCTCATCCGCCAGGACGCCGTCGGCATTCTCGCTGCTCTCTGCAGTGCGCGCGAGAACCCCGTCCAGCGCCGCGTCGTCTTGAGGTGCAGAGGCGGCCGCCCGCTGCTGCGGCGGTGCATCGGCGGGCTCGTCACTGGGAGGGGGCAAGATCCCCATCTTCGCTGCGTCGCGGGCCGCCGTTTCATGCACGCGCTGCGCCTGGGCACCATCTTCGGAAGTTGCAGCCGAGAAAGTCTCCGGCGCAACGGCCCGCGCCTTTTGCTGCACCCGGGCGGCACCCCGGGCTGAGATCCACGGGTGATAGAGCTGCTTGTGGACCGGCGGCCCGTGCGCCTTGAAGACTGAGACCCCGTGATACTCCGGGTTTCCGGTCCACGAATCGACGTTGACCTTGGGAAGCTTCGCCTGGGCGTATGGGTCATTCATCGCGTCGAAGATGCCGCCAGACGCCTCCTTGGCATAGCTGTACGGCGCTCCGCGCGGTGCGAGGAGCGAAGCGGGCTGCTGGGAGCCAACTGCGGGCAGTACCACAGACTTAAGCACGGCAACACACAGCAGCAGAACGCCGAGCTGTGCGAAACGGTGCCGGCCGAGCACGGCCGCGGCCTTTTGGGTCCCCTGCAAGGGGAGGTCCATCGCCACGCCGCACTGTCTCTTGACAACTCCACCTAGCGGAGTTGACCGATTTTGAATGTCCACTTTCAAGACACAAGTCAAATTTTGAAGGGGCAACCTGCTCTCTCAGGAACGCTGACCGAGACGGAGCTGGGACGCGGCCGTCATGGTGCTGGTTTCCTCTCCGCTCCTCGGAGGCGGCGCTCCGCGCTCGCGGTTGGGCACCCGGGGTCTGGCTGCTGCCGTTGCCGGAGTGTGCCTGGTGGCAGCGATCGGAATCGTCCTCGTGTCGACCCGCATGGGGTCGCCCCCTGTTGCACTCGAGTCGCAGGATCTGCTTGACGATGCCAAGTACCTTGCGGCCATGTCTAAGGGTGATGCCGGCGCCGGCTTCATCCAGCGGCTGCAGAACATGTGGTTCGTGATGAGCAACAAGGGAGACCCCAAGGTAGCTCAGGAGGCACAGTCTCTGGCGGTGCAGCTTCAGACAGCTGACTTCCCGCACACGGTCAAAGGCGACACGAGCTCGGAGGTCAACCCGTGTGAAGACTTTTACGAGTTCGCGTGCGGAGGCTGGACCGCCCGCAACCACGATTCGATCCCAAAGAGCCAGACGTCGTGGGCACTGTCGTGGGATCGTGCGCAGTTGGACATCCAGAACAGCATGGTGAAGCTGCTCGAGAAAGACGAGGGACCTGCTGGAAACTTCTTCCGCTCGTGCAAGGACACGACATTGATTGAGAAGGAGGGCGCAAAGCCGCTCAAGCCGTGGTTCGATCTCATTGACTCGATCGAGAACAAGCAGCAGTCGCTGCGGTCGGTAATTGTGAGCCTCAATAAGGCGAACCTCGACATGTTCTTCTCGTGGTACATTGACACCGACTCGCACAACAATGAGCAGAACGCCTTCTTCCTGACGCAGTCGGATACTTCTCTCCCGGATGAAACGTACTATTCTGAGGACACGCCCGAAATGCAGGAGCACCGTAAGGTGTTCGTTGAGCGTGTTGGGAACTTCTTCAAGCTCGTTGGGCGTGAAGAGCATGAGGCCGAGGCTAAGCTCGTCATGGACTTCGAGACGAAGCTGTCTCAGATCCTTGACGACCGGACGACGGCATACAAGGAGCACGCCAAGACGACCACGTGGGCGGAGGTGGCCGAGATGGCGCCCAACTTCGACTGGAAGGCGTGGCAGCACTCGCTCGCGGAGTGCACCGAGTCCTTCAACGGCATCCCCAAGTTCTGCGAGAAGGACCACGAGTCGATCCTGGCGGTCGGGACCCCCGAGGGCAAGCCTCTGTACATCCGCAACAAGGCATTCTTCCCGAAGCTCAACACGCTCCTCGCCGAGACGGACATCCCGACCATTAAGGCTGTGATGCGCTGGAAGGTCGTCAGCGGCGCCGCGCCCTCACTCTCGCCGGAGTTTGAGGACGCGATGCTGGTGTGGTACAAGGACCTGTACGGCGTGCAGGAGCGCTCGCCGCGCGACCGCAAGTGCTTCTTCTCGACGACGGGGACTGTCTCGTGGGCGTCAGCCCAGCTGTACGCGGACAAGCTGTTCCACAAGCCCAACATCAAGGCGGCGGTCCACATGCTCGAGAACGTCCGGACTGAGTTCCTCAAGGCGATTCCCGATGCGGACTGGATGACAGAGGACAACCGCGAGGATGCCAAGCACAAGCTCAAGGAGATGTTCTTCCAGGTCGGTATTCCGACGGACAAGGAGGGGGAGCCCGACTGGCCCAAGCGCGCGAACGCGCTCAACGGCAAGCTAGGCGAAGGGTACTTTTTCAACCAGGAGATCGCGACGCGCCTCTCGCTGCAGCACTCGATGGAGAAACTCACCAAGACCCCGAACCGCCGCCACTGGGGGGGGAGCACGCCGCTGGAGGTGAACGCCTTCTACGGCCCCAAGAGCAACGGGCTGTGGATCCCCGCGGGGATCCTGCAGAAGCCCTTCTTCGACTACGAGAATTCGGACGCGCAGAACTACGGCTCGGTCGGTACCATCCTCGGGCACGAGATGTCGCACGGCTTCGACGACGACGGGCGGCGCTACGACGCCAAGGGGGAGATGAAGGACTGGTGGGACGCCAAGACGGTCGAGGGCTTCAAGACGCGCTCCTCGTGCATCTCGACGCTCTTCTCCAAGTACCAGGTCCTCAACAAGAAGGTGAACGGCGTGCTCACGCTTGGCGAGGACATCGCGGACGCCGGCGGGCTCAAGTTCGCCTACCGCGCGTTCCTCGCGGCCGCGCCGGAGGGCAAGCCGCGCTCGGACTCCGAAAAGCGGCTCTTCTTCACGTCTTTCGCGCAGACGTGGTGCGAGGTCGATCGCAAGAAGTCGGCGCTCACCAGCGTGCTGACGGACGAGCACGCGCCCGGCAAGTTCCGCGTCATCGGCGGGCTCACGCAGTTCAAGCCGTTTGCGGAGGCATTCCAGTGCCCTGAGGGCAGCCCGATGGCGCCCGAGGACAAGACGCGGTGCCACCTCTGGTGAGCCGTGCGAGAGGCGTGGTGGGGTGGTAGGAGACAGGGTGTTGGCACCCCTGGAGGGACTATTAGACTAATAGTATTAGTAGATGTGCTCAAGGTCGCGCGCTCCCGCCGGCCGCCGCGCCCGCGCGCCCGACAGCCGTGGCACCCGCAGCCTCAAGCCCCGGTTGCTCTGCGGCGATGTGGGCTGGCTCGCGCCCAGCGCAGGTCCGTGACTCTCGAGGGACACAACCTTCTCTCTGCACATATATTATATACCCTAAACCCACATTATGTATGTTACACATATATTATATGTTACACTACAATCCCTCCCGCCTCACTTCCGCCCGTCCGCCCGTCCTGGCGTTCGCGCGTGAGGGGGCCACGATCGGCGCGCCGAAGCACCGCCCGCACCGCACCCGCCCCGCGCCCGCAGCTCCTCCCGCCCGCAAAAACCTCAACCGCTTTACACCCGCCGGGGCTAGCCCGCGCCCCCCCCGCGCCACAGCGCCGCGCCGTGGCCGGCCGCGAGGCCGGCCGCGAGCAGCAGCGGGAAGCAGGGCAGCGAGTAGCTG